>Ga0207415_1000151_pt1 | contig 64044 bp, 52 predicted proteins | sample Passage237A_FD_187369 | JGI IMG/M metagenome (GOLD analysis project Ga0207415, IMG submission 187369) | Cellulose adapted compost microbial communities from Newby Island Compost Facility, Milpitas, CA, USA - Passage2 37A (SPAdes) (version 3) ... | reverse complement strand
CTCCGATAATGTGGCTGTCGGCTCCCATGCATTGCAATACAGCGGAGGCGGAGGTTATAATGTGGCGGTAGGTTCGCATGCCATGTTTAGCGGCAGCGGTCATACCAACACCGCAGTTGGTTTCCGCTCATTGTACAGTAATACCATCGGCATATCCAATACCGCCATTGGTGCACTGAGCCTGAACAGCAACACAGAGGGTATGCACAATACTGCCGTGGGTATGATCAGCCTTTTCTCGAATACTACCGGAATCCAGAACGTGGCCGTGGGCTCCAGCGCGTTGGATCGTAATACTACAGGCGAAGGCAACACAGCGGTGGGTTTCTGGGCAGGTACCAATTCCACCACTGGTTCTACCAACACAGCTATAGGCCATTATTCTTTTCAAGGAAACATATCCGGCAGCAACAACACGGTGTTAGGAGCTAATGCAGACGTGAGCGCACCTGACCTGGTTAACGCTACCGCCATCGGCGCCGGAGCAGTGGTTGACGCCAGCAATAAAGTGCGCATCGGCAATGGCGCCGTTACCGTTATCGAAGGACAAGTGCCCTTTACCACTCCTTCCGACGGCCGCTTCAAGTTCAACGTGCAGGAAGATGTAAAAGGTCTCGATTTCATCATGCAACTCAGACCCGTGACCTATCAGTTCGATGTAAAAGGTTTTGATGGAAAAACCGGTGACGACGAAGCCACTCAGGCAGCCTACAACGAAGCGCAGCAACTTCGCCGCACAGGATTTATCGCCCAGGAGGTGGAAGAAGCTGCTATCAAAGCTGGTTTCAATTTCAGCGGCATCATCAAACCAAAAAAGGAGAGTGACCACTACAGCCTCAGCTATGATGCCTTTGTAGTGCCGCTGGTGAAAGCCATGCAGGAGCAACAACAGGTGATCAATAATCAGAATAAGAAAATTGCGGAATTGGAAAAGCAGATCGAAGAGATCAAAAAATTATTGCAAGAGAAAAAATAATCCGCATGAACCTAAAAAATTCTTTTATGAAAAAAGAAAAAATAACCGGCTTGCTGTTAGCTTGTTTAGCGGTGATTTCGCCAAACATACTGGCGCAGGTGGAAAGCGGCCCGGGACTGCAACTCGTTGCCACCGATGAACTGAAGCTGGTGTTTAACGATGCCGACTTCATCCATCACGGGCAATTCATTCCCGGCAACAGCACCGTAGTATTCAAAGGCGAAAGGCCCGCGAAAATCAGCGGCAGCAGCCCCGTGAAATTTCACAACCTGGTGATCAGTACAACCGGCAAGGAAATTTCGCTGGAAAATGACCTGGATGTATCAGGTATATTAAAACTCGAAGAGGGCAACCTGCAGCTCAATCGCCGCACCCTCAACCTGGGATATACAGGCCGCATTGAAGGCGAAAGAAATGAGGCGCGCATCACCGGGAGTCCCGGCGGCATCATTAAAGCCTATGCTATCCTCAATGCACCCAGGGGCGTGAACCCCGGCAACCTGGGGGCAGAAATCAGCACCGACGCTTCAATGGGCGAAACCGTGATCATTCGCGGTCACTCAGCACAAATTGCAGCGGACGGCCGCCCGGTAGTGGCCCGGTATTACGACATACAGCCCCAGTTTAACCTGAACCTGCGGGCCACCTTGAAGTTGCATTACCTGGACGCTGAACTCAGCGGCGACCAGGAAGACGCACTTACGGTGTACAGCAGCAGGCGTGGCCAGGCCAACTGGATTGAAACAGGCAGAGACCTTGGGGACGCGCATACCAACTGGGTGGTAAAAACTGAAGTGAACCAGTTGCACCGCTTCACACTGGCAGGAGCTACCAACAGGGCACTGGCCGAACAAAACAGCAAGACCAAAGTGCAGCTTTTCCCCAATCCTACTCCTGGTCAGTTTACCGTGATGTTGCATAGCGAAGCCGATAAAGAGGCTGCCATCAATCTCTATGATCAGCTCGGCCGCTTGCTTGAAAGCAGGAAGCTGCATTTTCGCGCAGGTACCAACAATATTAACTGGGATATATCAAAGTATGCCAACGGCACATACTATCTGTCGTTTGGAAACACAGACCTGAAAACTGTAAAGATTGTGAAAGAATAGCGATACGCGATGTTAGCAAATGGCAAGGTTCACATGGCCTTGCCATTTTTTTTGCAAAATGTTAAAAGCTTTATAACAGTTATTGTTAAACAACTCACAATAGATTTATCCATTGAACCCTGCACTAAACCCAGCCCATTTTCCCCATTCCTATAACTGAGTTTTATTGTTAACCTAAATGAAACCGGTTATGAAATCAATTATACGCATATCGCTGGTACTGCTGGCAGCCTTCACTTTCAACAGCTGTACCAAAATCATATTCGAAGACGATGAACCCCTTGCCGGCAGCTGGATATTGACCGATGCCGCACACAAAGATGTGTATGGCTGGTATCCGGTAACCACCGGTGTTGAACGCGGCGTATTTACTTTCTACCGCAGTGGCTCGGCCACCTACACCGAAGGCCGCGTAACACTCCGCGGCACCTGGCGGATCTACTACACCAGCGGCGGCTACTACGACGAATATGGAAACTACTATTATGATAGCCACCCATCACTGGAGGTAAATCTCTCCGATGGCTATGGCGACAACATCAATATGTATTTCGACAACGTCAGAATATACGCCAACCGATTCGTAGCTACCAACTACAACAGTCACTACATAGAGCGCTACCGCTTCAGCCGCTACTAAAACGCAAAACAAACCCAGGGGAAGACTTAGTTCACATATAAATCTTCCCCTTTTTTTACCCCATTCAAATTCAAATTCCTTGTTCAATTTCATGTTTTCCACATTCTCCTCCTCCCCGTTTTAGGTGTACGCCCCCTCACATTTTGGGGATTACCCAATCACGAAACGATAACCAGTTTTACAGCAAAAAAATGCCATGAAATCAATTTCATGTTTGCTGCTGGGTCTCACAGCACTTGTTGCTATGAATGCATCAGCACAAGCCAATCCCCAGGAACCATTTCCTGTTAAACGAATCAGTCTTTCTACCGGCGTCACGCTGGAGTATGTAGAGCAGGGTGATAAAGACGGTGTGCCCGTGATCTTACTGCATGGTTTTCCCGACTCGTGGAGGAGCTATGAACACGTGATACCGCATTTTCCCAAAACTTTTCATGTGTTCGCCATCAGCCAGCGTGGTCATGGTAATTCAGACAAGCCGGCAACCGGCTATTTTCCCAAAGATTTTGCGGCAGATATTGCAGCATTCATCAGGGCTTTGAAACTGCCACCCGCCGTACTGGTAGGTCACTCCATGGGCGCCACCATCACTATGCAGTTTGCCATTTCTTATCCCATGCTTACCAGGAACATCGTGCTGGAAGGAACAATGATCAGTTTTGATGATAAACCCGACCTGGTGGAGTATAAGAAATTCGTTGACGAGCTGAAAGATCCGATCGACACATCGGTGATCCGCGAGTTTCAGTCGGGCACGGTGGCCCATCCCATCAGTGAAAATTTCTTCAACACCATCGTGAGTGAAAGCATGAAAGCGAAAGCACATGTGTGGAAAGGCGTATGGCAAGGTTTGATGACTGCCAATTACCGCGCAGCATTGTACTCATTAAAAACGCCGGCCCTGGTGCTTTGGGGTGAAAAAGATGCTTTTGGTCCTTTGTCTGACCAGGAACATATTCTTGACGCTGTACCCGGCTCTGTGATCCTGAAGTATAAAGACACGGGGCATAGCCTGCATTGGGAGCAGCCGGAACGTTTTGCGAAGGATATCACCTTCTTTGTGGAATCATTGAAAGAAAAGAAATAAAAAAAGGGTCTGGATAGAAATCCGACCCCGCTTAAAATCCAATATCCTATGAAAAACCACGATTAGTAAATTACAATCCGAGTGCCAGTTTTTTCTGAATGTTCATTCGCGATGTTTTTACGCAGAAAGAAACTTATTCTTTAATGTATATTGATGGCTCTTTCATAATAGTTACCAATCACTATTGAATAATTTTTACGGCAGACTTGTTCCCGGTTAATACTTTTTGCTCGTAACTATTTGGCAGTCTGACAGTACCATAACCGGAAATTTTTTCTCAATTGGGGACAACCTGCCCCATTGCAGTTCGTAAAATGTCCCCAATCCTTTCGTCAACCCTCCTTTTGGCGATAACGTGTTACTTTTGTGGCAAACAATAACAACGGATGAAACTTAGCCATCTTTCAGAAACATTGATTGGATCGGAAATAGTGAACCTGGGTGGGGAAATTCGCGAAAAAATCAGGCAGGGACATAAGATTTACAATTTCACAGTAGGTGATTTTGACCCTTCGATATTTCCCATTCCCAGGGAACTGGAAGATGGTATTGTGGAGGCATACCGCCAGCATTTCACCAATTACCCCGCCGGCGAGGGCAACCTGGACCTGCGCGAAGCCATTATGCATTTCCTGAAAGAGCATGAGCAACTGCATTATTCGCTCCCTGAAATCCTGGTGGCATCGGGCGGCCGACCGCTGATCTATTCGCTGTACCGCGCTATTTGCGATAAGGATGATAAGGTGATATATGCCGTTCCGTCGTGGAATAACAATCACTACGCGCATTTTGTGGGCGCCCGGCATGTGGTGATCGAAGCTAAGGCCGCCAACAACTTTATGCCGGTGGCCGAAGATATTCGCCCGCATATCAGGAATGCCAGCCTGATTGCACTTTGTTCGCCGCAAAACCCCACCGGTACCACCCATACCAAAGAAGACCTGGAAGCTATCTGCGACCTGGTGCTGGAAGAAAATGCACGCCGCGGCGAATCGGCGAAGAAACTGTACGTGATGTACGACCAGATGTACTGGCAACTCACCTATGGCGATATAAAACACTACAACCCGGTATCGCTGCGGCCAGCCATGCAGCAATACACCATTTTCATAGATGCCATCAGTAAGGCCTTTGCCGCCACCGGGGTGCGCGTAGGCTGGGCCTGCGGACCCAAGAGAGTGATGGATAAAATGAAAGCCATCTTAAGTCATGTGGGCGCCTGGGCGCCGATGGCCGAACAAAAAGCGGTGGCCAAATTCCTGCACAACAAGAAAGCCATCGAAAATTACCTGCAACATTTTAAATCAGAACTGGAAATACGTCTCCGCGAAATTTATAACGGATTTCAGCAATTAAAATCCGAAGGCTTCAATGTAGATGCCGTTGCTCCCCAGGCTGCCATTTACCTCACCATCAAAATTGACCTGGTGGGTAAGAAAACTGCATCGGGCAAATTGCTCGAAACGCAAAATGATGTCACGGCCTATCTCTTAAACGAAGCCCGCCTTGCTATTGTTCCCTTCTATGCCTTCGGAGCTCCCCGCACTTCACCCTGGTACCGCCTGAGTGTAGGCACCTGCAAAAAAGAAGAGATCCCCGAAATGCTCGGATCATTGAGGAGCGCGCTGTCGAAATTGAGATGAAGATGGAAAGGTAACGTGCTGGCGCAGCCGCATTATCCATATCAAATCCGCGATAAAAAAAAGGATGATCTCCCGACCATCCATTAATCCTTATAGCAGTAAGATTTAGTTCTTATTACAAATAAATATGAAAGGTCTGATATCTTTTGCCTCGATATGTTTCTCCACCTGGTGTGGCTGTTGGAGAATACGGTATCGATTCATATCGAATACCTCATGCGCCACGCAAATGTTCTCGATGGTTTCGAAATGGATGAGCAGCCGGTTCAGTTGTTCCAGCTCATTTTCGATGAAAGTCTTGTCATAACTTTCGTCTTTCACCAGGACAAGCAAATCGCGATTGGGTGTTTTCATTTCTTATTAGGATTTTAATAGCCCACGTATCCCCTGTTAAGTCCGCAACCACACTTCTTCGATGATCCACCATACATGCGGTTACCAGCGCTGCAACTGTACAATACAAAAGCTAAGAAAAGTATTAACAATATTGTTACTGGATTTCTATTGGTCTTCATACGCTTGGTTCTTACTAAATTAAACTATTTTACGATCAAATTAGTATTTCAGTGTGGCAGGAACGGCCAAATTTAACAAGGATAGGGAAAAACCCTTAGTGTTATTGTCACCGCTCGAATGGGGGTTGGGACATACCACCCGGTGTATCCCCCTTATACGTGAGCTGATCTTACTACAGTGTGATGTGGTAGTAGTTTGCAGTCCCTCCCAGAGAAAACTATTAGAAAAAGAATTTCAATCACTTACCTATTTCGAAGCGCCGACCCATCCTCCACTGTACGGAAAGACCAAAATAGCCACAATAATCAGGCTGCTTTTGCAGGTTCCAAAAATTTTGACCCTGATCAAGCACGAAAACCGTTGGTTACGAGGGTTTTTGAGACGGTTTCCCGTAGATGCCATCATTTCCGACAACAGGTTTGGGTTTTATACCAACGGCATCCCCTGCATATTCATCACACACCAGTTGCAGGTGAAAACCGGTTTGGGCGCGGCTTTTGACGCTCTGGCCCGCCGCATCAATTACCGCTTTATCAAAAAGTTCAGCGCATGCTGGGTTCCGGATTTTGGTGGAGACCATGCACTGGCCGGCATGCTGTCTAACCCTGCACAACAACCGACAATACCTGTTGCGCATATCGGTGCTTTGTCGAGATTTGAATTATGCAACAGCGCTTCGTCCGATTTTCTCCTGATCATTCTCTCCGGCCCCGAACCGCAGCGTGGTTTATTTGAGCAAAAAATTATTGATGGGCTGAAAGAATACAGCGGGCCTGCCGTATTAGTGCGCGGCATTCCTGATGGTGAACGCATCAGCGGCTTACCTGCCAACATAGAATCATACGATCATGTACCTGCGGCAAAGCTGAATGAGTTAGTATGCCGCGCATCAATGGTAATATGCCGCAGCGGTTATACATCAGTGATGGATTTATTGAAGCTGCAGAAAAAATGCATCATGGTGCCCACGCCCGGTCAGGCAGAACAGGAATACCTGGCAAAGCACCTTCACCAAAAGGAATGGGCTTTCACCATATCACAAAATGATTTTTCCCTCGGCAAGGCCTTACAGCAGGCGCAGTCATTTGCTTACAAATTACCGGCGATGCCGATGGATCAATACAAGACCCACCTCCGCAATTTTGTGCAGGAGCTGAAGCAAAAAATGCCCGTTACTGCTTAACTACTCTTTGTACTTCGGAGAAGAATTGTCCTTCAATTTTCAAAGTGTAAATACCGCGCGGTAATTTTTTACCATCAAAAACCACTTCGGCAGTGCCTTCATTGTAGGTGCCATTAATGGCTTGCACCGTGCGTCCGCTCGCGTCGAGCAGGGTGAAATTTACGCGCTGTATTTTGTCAACATTGATATATACCGTCAACTGTTCACCGAACGGATTGGGCGAAGCCACTACGTGACGGTCCCATTTGTTGCGGTTGAGAATCTTCTTTACCGTAAAAACCTGTTTTTTACCATCCAGGTCTGTCTGGGTAAGGCGGTAGTAGTTGACATCAGGAAGCGGACCTTCATCGACCCATTCGTAAGTCTTCACGGTAGTGGAACTGCCGGCTGCAGGCACGGTGCCGATGGCGGTGAATGCCTGGTTTTGCCCCGCGCGCTCGATGGTAAACTGGTGACTGTTCTGTTCCGCAGATGTTGCCCAGCGTACATACACTTTACCATTCGAGAGTTGCACACTGTAGTTTTCCAAAGCCACTGGCAGCGGGCCGCTGGAAACGGTGGAGTATTGCAGCATCCATTCATACACATTCATATTGCGGCCGTTGATATTGGGGCGAAATGCGCTGTCGTAAGCTATGCCCCAGGCGTCGTGCTCGGTGGGCAGGCAATCTCTTCCCGCTGTTGGCAACGCTGCATAAGCGCCCAGGTTCAGCGAGGGGTTGATGCGGTTGATAGCATCTGCAATTTGTTTGGCCTGGTCTGACCCGCCGCCGCAATGGTCGTAGCTACAATTGATGGCCAGCACATGCAGTCGTGCCTCGGAAATATTGCGGGCTGCCCAATCCTGCAACCCGCCCCAGCAGGGAGATATGGGCAACAGGCCGGCGAGCCTTCGGCCATTATCAGGACTTTGGGAAACATAATCCAGGATGAAATGCGTGCCCGCGCTGATACCTGTCAGGTAAATGCGGGTGGGATCCACGCGGTAAGTGCGAATAAGGTGATCGAGAAAGGCGTTGATGGTGCTGGTTGACTGGCTGTAGTATTCCACGCGTGGACTGATGACAATGAACTTTTGCGCATTGCCCCTCGGGTCTTTGGTGGAATAGGGAAATTGGTTGCGCTCGATGATCACGGGCGGTGTCCACCACCATTCGCTTTCGAGCAGGCGGCAGGGCGTACCATTGCCGCCTTCGTTCACGCCGTGAAAGAAGACGAGCAATGGATATTTCTTATTGGTGCTGTTATAATCGTCTGGCAAAAACTCAAGCCAGTTTCTGATCAGTGTAGTGCCCGGCACATTCTGGTTGGTCACGATCCTTTGCCGGGTAGGATTCCATTTTACTGTGGCTCCGTTGGTACCCACATAGTCTTCACAAGTGTACTGCGAATAGGAGATGAGAGAACTGAGAGCAAAAACCATCACCAAAACGGCGGCATGCACGGTTGTGCGGATTAAAGGAGTACTCATAGCGGCAGTAAATTTTGGGTTACTCCGCTACGTAGCAAACATCTTGCCGAAGGATGCGATTACTGCTTTATTATTTTGTGCGTCTCGCTGATGTTTGCTCCCTTCACTTTAATGAAGTATACGCCGCGCGGCAAGCTGTTGGCAGGCAGGCTCAACTCGGTGGTACCTTCTTCAAAAGTTCCATTTACGGTCGACAACACTCTGCCGCTCATATCGGTGAGCCAGATGGAAACTCGCTGTTTCTTGTCAACATTGATGAATGCCGACGGATCGCTGCTGAATGGATTAGGCGTTACGATCACCATGTTTTTGAATCGGCCCTTGTTCATGATCTTCCGCGCATCATAATAGCGCTCGCGCCCGTTCACATCAGTTTGTTTGATGCGATAGAAGCTGAGATTGGTCAGAGGATTTTCATCAACATAATCATAGATCCTTTCGCTGCTGGTGGTTCCGCTTCCCGGCAGGGTTCCAATGGCTGTCCATGCGCCGTTGCCGTTTGACCTTTCGATGGTGAAGCTGGCATTGTCTTGCTCTGCGGTGGTTACCCAGCGCAGGTATACTTTACCATCGGAGAGGCGGGCGGTGAAACTTTTGAGCACGATGGGGAGGGCTGATTCTTTTTGGTACTGAAGCAGCCATTCGTACAAGTTGGGACCAGGCCCGGAAGTTGGTACGAAGTCTTGTGCATGCGCTGCTCTCCACGCATCATGACCATAGCTTTGACACCAGTTATATCTTTCAGGATACTCAACATTATAAGGATGAGGCAAATTAGCAAGTATAGTTAATCGAGGAGCGGTAGTCGGGTTGTGACTGTTGATGGCAGAATCCCAGTTGGTGGCTGTTTGCAATACACAAACTGGATTAACAAATGGGTTTATCTCAGGTACTTCATCTGCACACTGGATGAACCAGGTCGCAACGTCGCCAGCAGCAACATTGGCCGGGCCTTGAGGTGAAACATAGTCAAGTGGTAAACAAAGCGCCGGCATTGATGCAGCCGCTATACGGCTAGCATGTTCTTGGCTGCTTGCGAGGTAATCAATAACCATGTTTGAACCTGTACTCATGCCAGTCAGGTAGATCCTACTTTCATCCACCCGGTAGGTGTTAACTATATAATCAATCAATGCATCCGTTTGATTTGGATAGTTAAAACCAGTGTTTCCATATCTATTGTATTGCACCGCAATAACTAAGAATGAAGTTGAACCAACGGTGGGAACAATATTGGCACCCCAGGTACCTCGTTCAATTCGATCAATAAGATGACTTGGAGGATCACCAGGTTGAGACTGCTGATCTATGATAATATTGCAAAGGTCACCCATCGAACCCGTCCCCTGCGCACCATAACCCGCAAAATAGATAATTACAGGATACTTCTTGGTTGGATTAGCATCGTAATCGACGGGTTTATATGCAATGTGACCAGTATAGAAATTATTAGTTCCGGGTATCGGTCCCGGTACGCGAGTCCCTTTGGGATTTGGATACAGACCGGAACAATTTTGCGCATGTATTCCTGAATAGGTCATCAATAGTGCAGAGACTGCAATAACTATTTTTCCAAAACGATATTTATCAATACGTAGAGTTCTGAGCATTTCAATCCATTTTATATTTGAAATATTACGGGAGGATAAAAAAAACGGATTCTCAAGAAGATATAGGAAAGGGGGATTTCAGTGAGAGATTTCGCTTCAACCGAAAATACGGTATATAACACGATGTATCAAAAAATTCTATCATGCTTATTCCGTCAAACGACCGTTATTTATGCAAATATTATTCCGACTTCCGAATTATAATACCACCGAAACAGGGGATTTTTTGCGCTAGTGGTTCTTGGGATAATCGAAAAACCAGAATTCTTTCTCGGCATTCCTGAACTCTGACCATTCCTTGATCGGGCATCTCACGGCGAACACGGCGCAGGTAGGCATATCGTCCACGCGGGTGTTTGTAAGCGAATTTGCAAATTCTGTGATGCCCGGGTTATGCGAAAAGATAGCGATGGTACGGGCCCTGGCGGGCGCCTGTTCGATGGCGTTGTAGAATTCTTCGGAGCCCGCATGATATAGGGCATCCACCATAATCAGGTCGTCTTTGTGCTGGCCATATTCTTTGGCAAACAGCACGGCCGTCTTCCTGGCCCGCCTGGCGGTGCTGGTAATAAAGGCGTCGATTTCCACCTTCTTGTCGAGCAGGCGCTTCGCCATGATGGGCGCATCGTGCTTGCCGCGCTCATTCAGCGGCCGCTCAAAATCGGGAAGAGACGCATCGTCCCAACTGCTCTTGGCATGTCTTACCAGTATAACCCTCTTCATTAAGAATTCTAAATCACTTTAAAAAGACCCGGCCAGCTGGCCGCCCGGCCCGCCTTCATTGGCAAAAAAATAGGGGGAAGAATTCCCCCTAAAGTAATTAATAAGTTCGATCAAAGGAATCAGAAATTTAACAGGCCTGTTACTTGGTGGTTCCCCATAGGAAGCTAAACGGTCGGCTGCATTTTTGCAGCAAATTCCAAGCCAGTTTCGGGTGATCAGGTAGAATGACTCGTGTTTTTCCAAAAAAATTCTGCTTCTCAATTCCGAACACCCCAAAACCCTACACGCTGCATCCTACACCCGACACCCTCTTCCTACAGCCCACTCGCATTGATGTAATTAATCAGGCTTGCTGTATTCTTTACCTTCAGTTTCTTCAGAATATTATGCCTGTGCACCTCCACGGTCTTGATGGAAATGCCCAGCTTATCGGCGATCTCCTTCGAAGAAAGACCATCGCGTATGAAGTTGATCACTTCTATTTCGCGCTCCGACAACAGGTTCAGGCCGGTAGTGCCTTCTTCTTCGCCCAGCATCTGGTCGCTAAGAATATTCTTCACCTCCTGGCAGATGTATATGTTGCCTTCCTGCACGGTGGTGATGGCATCCAGCATTTCCTGGCGCGGTGAATTCTTGGTAACATAGCCGCGGGCCCCCAGGCGCAGCATCTTCTTGGCATAGGCGGGTTGTGAGTGCATTGATACGGCAATCACTTTGGAACCGGGCGATAGTTTGCGGATCATTTTCAGAATGTCAAAACCATTCAGGGGAGACATGTTGATATCAAGGAGTACGATATTGGGCCTCTTATCGCGCGCAATCTCAATAGCCCTTTGTCCGTCACCCTCCTCCGCAATGACTTCGAAGTTTTCATTGCGACCCAACAAAAAAGACCAGGTCTCACGGATTAATGTGTGGTCGTCGACAATCAAGATGGAAATTTTGCTCATACTAATTTTTTTTCTTGGTGTAATGACACAATACTGTTAGGGTGTGGCAATTAGGCACACAGCTACTAATTGTATGAGCCTGCTACCTGGCAGTGATTCTGTGTTGTTGGAGTTTAACTATGATCCCGTGGAAATCCCGCGAATATGATATTAGGATTTTTTTCCGATATAATCAAAATTCATTAAGGGAAGTCCTGTAGATTTTTCTAAGAGTTAATACCCCCTGACGTTTTTTCCTTCCATGTAATTGATAAATGCCTTGTTCACCACACGGTTGCCCCCGGGCGTTGGATAATTTCCTGTGAAATACCAATCGCCGGTGTTGGTAGGACAAGCCTGGTGCAACGACTCAATGGTCTGGAAGATAACCTGTACCGGGATCTTGAGATCCGGGGGTGTTATCAGCTGGGCAATCTTATCGGAAATCTGTTCGGTGGTAAAAGGCTTGTACACCTGTCGCACCACGTTTTCCGCATGCAACTGCCCCAGGCGTTGCATTTCTTTACATTTATCGTACAGCTCCTTCAGGCAATTTTCCTTACCATGTTCCTTCATCAGCTCAATAGCTGCGCGGAATGCAATGAAATCGCCCAACTTGCTCATATCAATACCGTAACAATCGGGATACCTGATCTGCGGCGCCGATGACACAATGATAATTTTCTTCGGCTCCAGCCTTGCAAGCATTCGTACGATACTTTCCTTGAGAGTTGTACCCCGCACAATGGAATCGTCAATCACCACAAGGGTATCCTTTCCTTTTTGCACAGTACCGTAAGTAATATCATACACGTGCTGCACCATTTCATTTCGGCTATTGTCTTCCGTTATGAACGTGCGCATTTTCACGTCTTTGATCGCAATCTTCTCGATGCGTACTTTCCTGTTGATCATCTCCGACAATTTCTCTTCGGTGATGTCAGTACCCCAGGAAAGTATGCGTTGTATCATTACTTTTCTCAGGTGCTCATCCAGACCTTTCCACAGTCCATAGAAGGCAACCTCGGCGGTATTGGGTATAAAGGAGAAAATAGTATTCTTGAGATCGTTGTTGATGGCCTGCAAAATCTGGGGGGTGAGATTGTAACCCAGCTGGCTGCGTTCGCGATAGATTTTTTCATCGCTGCCCCGCGAAAAATAAATGCGTTCAAAGCTGCAGGCTCTTCTTTCGCGCGGTTCCAGTATTTGTTCTGTCAGGATGCGGCCATCCGATTTCACGATCAGCGATGAGCCGGGCATCAGTTCTTTCACTTCATTTTCACCCACATTAAACACGGTGCGTATAGCGGCGCGCTCAGAGGCCGCCACCACCACATCATCGCTCACATAGTAATAGGCCGGCCTTATACCATTAGCGTCGCGGAATACAAAGCTGTCGCCATTACCGATAAGACCGCCCACGGTATAGCCTCCATCAAACAAGGGAAGGGCCTTGCGCAATACCTGGCTCACATCTATATCACCGGGCGAAGCCTCGTCGTGCTGCACCAGGAAATGATGGATCACTTCCATCATGGCCGCCAGGTCGCTTTGTTTTTGAAATTCACCGGGTTCAATATTTACCAGGGCAAACAGCTCATCGGTGTTTACCAGGTTGAAATTGCCGGCCAGCGCCATATTACGAGCGGGAATGGTATGGCGCTTTATAAAGGGGTGACAGAATTCTACGTTGTTCTTACCCTGTGTGCCATAGCGAAGGTGACCCAGCAGGCATTCGCCCAGGAAGGAGATATGCCCCTTCATCAGGCCGGGATGCTTCATAATGTCGGGCTGGTACTTTTCGAGCTCTATGACTTCCCTGGTAATGGAGCGGAATATATCTGCTATGGGTTGGGGTTCTGCGCTGCGGATACGGTGTAAGAAGGGGTGACCGGGTTCAACATTTAACTTTACTGTAGCTACTCCCGCGCCGTCCTGGCCACGATTATGCTGCTTTTCCATAAGGAGGTACAGCTTATTCAGGCCCCACATAACCGTTCCGTATTGTTGCAGATAATAAGAGAACGGCTTGCGTAAACGAATGAATGCCAATCCGCATTCATGTTTTATTTCATCACTCATGCAATAAAGAAAGCGCAAAGGTACAGAGGAATATTGAATTTGAATTTGAACAAGGAATTTGAATGTGAATCAGGTGCAGCAATTTCAGCTGCGTCCACTATTCTCTATTCACATTCCTTGTTCAGATTCAAATTCTGTATTCCAGCGCGGCATGTATGAAGAGGAAAGGTATGTCCAAAAAAAAACCCCCAGTCTTCATAGGAGTGGGGGGTAAGTTTCTCGTTAGGGTATTGGATAATACCGGCCCGTAACGAATACGGTTGCAGACGGTTATTGGTTTTCCACGGGACAGGATTTCGGACATTGGATCTTGGACATTGGACTTTGGATCGTTCTCTGGATATTGGACTGTTAAAATGCTAAGTTTTAATTAATTCTCATAGAAAAAACGCACGTATTGTGGGGTTGTAAAGGTTCATTTTAGCTCCTATATAAAGGTTTACTCCTAAGTTGCTAAATACTGGTAGCCACATTATTAATAAAATTAACCAGTGAGGCTGAGTTTTTCAGTTTCAATTTTTTAAGAATATTATGGCGGTGTACCTCCACCGTCTTCAGGGAAATGTTCAGGTTAAGGGCAATTTCTTTTGAAGACTGGCCTTCCTTGATCAAATTAATGATCTGTATTTCCCTTTCTGTGAGCGCATTTACGTTGGGAACATCTTTATTTTCTTCCAGCACCAGCTCTGAGATATTATTCTTGATCTCGTCGCAGATATACTTGTTGCCGGCATTCACCTCCATGATGGCGGTAATCATTTCTTCCTTGGAAGAATTCTTGGTCACATACCCGCGGGCGCCAATCTGCAGCATTTTCTTGGCATAAGCTGGTTGCGAGTGCATACTTACGCCTATCACTTTTGAACCGGGCGATACCTTGCGGATCCTCTCCGTAGCCTCGAAGCCCGAAATGGGTGTCATGTTGATGTCCATCAGCACAATCTGCGGTTTCTTGGTGCGGGCCATTTCTACAGCCTGCTCCGAATCGCCACATTCGGCCACTACTGTAAAGCGTGAGTCATTGTTCAGGATAAAGCTCCAGGTTTCCCTAATCAGCTTGTGATCATCGGCAATTAGAATGCTAATCTTTTCCATAAAATACGCGCGTTTTTAGAGATTTGAAATTGGTATACTAATATTTAGCGAGCAACCCTTGCCGGGTGCGGTCTTAATAGTTACTCTTCCGTTGAACAGTTCGGCGCGGCTGATGATATTAGACAGGCCTACGCCTTTTTTCAGTTTCACTTTTTCCATATCAAAGCCTTCACCGTCGTCGTTGATCCACAGATCAATGATATTATCTGCCACGGTGAGCCCGATGTGCAGGTGGGTGGCCTTTGAATGGCGCAGCACATTATTCACCTGCTCCTGCACAATCCTGAACAACATCAGCTTTCTTTTTTCGTCCAGCACATCATCTATCTCACCTGCATAATCAAACGAAACCTGCAGCTTTTTAGTTGCCCGCGTATTCTCCACCAAATCTTCAATAGAGTCTATCAGTCCCAGGTCGCCCACGCTCGGCGGTACCAGCGAGCGGGATATGCTGCGTATTTCATTAATGGCGCTGGAAATATTATCGGTACTGCGGTTGATCAGGTCCAGGCGCTCTTCTTCTTCGGTGCGGGCAAGTTCCAGGTAAAGTTTGGCCGTCGATAGTATCTGGTTTACGTTATCGTGCAATTCCTTACCAATTTCGGCGCGTTCTTTTTCCTGGGCATTCACCACGGCCTGGGCCACTAATTTTTGTTTATCGAGTTCCTGCTTCAGCAGTTTTCTCTCCATTTCTTTCTTCTCGGTAATATCCTGCATGCTTCCCACCATACGGTTGATTTTGCCGGTATGGTCGAATATCAGGAAGCCGCGGTCGTTGACCAATGCATATTGTCCATTGGCCTTTCTGAAGCGGTATTCGGCTTCCCACACCTGCGAGTTGTTATTGCTAACAAACTCATTGAGGCCGCGCAGCACGCGATCGCGGTCGTCGTCGTGAATGCAGCTTTCCCAGAAGCCCATCGGGTTTTCGATATAACCAGGTCTATAACCGAATAATGTATAGAAACCTTCACCCCAATACAAGGTGTTGTTCAACACATCCCAGTCCCAGATGGCGTCGTTGGTGGCCTTGGTCACCAGCAGGTATCGTTCGTTGCTGACACGGATCTTTATTTCAGCAATTTTGTTTTCAATAATAATGCGCAACAAATTGCTGGCGCGCTCCATTATGGTGAGATCATCTTTGGACGGTGTGCGCGGTGTGCGATAGTAGGCCGCGATGGTAGCCAGCACTTCATTTTTCGCGTTCATGACGGGAAACGACCAGCAGGCGCGCAATTTGAAAGGCATCACGCTCTCCCGGAAGTCGTCCCACAAAGGATCGGTGAGTATATCTTCTGTAATTACTTTTTCTTTCCTGTACATAGCGGTGCCGCAGCTGCCCGATTTAGGACCAACACGGGTTCCGTTGATCACAGTAGAATACTCCGAAGGCAGGCTGGGAGCCGACAGGGTGTGAATGGTTTCCTTATCGTCGTTCAAAACAATCACCGAGCACAGCATGCCGGGATATGTTCTTTCCAAACCTTCCAGCAGGTAATCGATGGCAGTCTTCAGCGAAACATTGGGCTGCGCATTGATCTTGAGCACTTCTTTTTCCAGCTTCAGTAATTCTTCATTCTTCTTGCGCTCGGTAATGTCGCGGAAATAAATGAACACGCCCTGCTCAAAAGGATATACACTGGTTTCGAACCAGCGGTCGAAGTCGATAATAAAATGTTCGAAGCTTACCGTAGTACCGCTTTCGATGGCTTTGATGTATTGCGGGTATTCGTTGTTGCCGATAAATTCGGGGAACACTTTTTCGATGTTCGTGCCGATAGCATTGTTGGCCCTGATGCCGGTAATTTGTTCCACGGCATGGTTCCAAAGCAGTATGTTGAAGTGTTTGTCAACAGCAATAAAGCCGTCGGTAATGCTGTCGAGAATATTGGTAATACGTTCTGAATATTCGCGCAGTTGTTGCTGGCTGCGCTGCAATTCAATTTCCGCTGCTTTTTTCTCTGTAATATCAACGAATGATGCCACTACTGCGTCGGGATATTCTCCCTTGCTGTGATAGTAGATAGGCTCTGAGTTGCAGGAAATCCATACCAGCGCGCCGTCGAGGCGTTGCACGCCGACAATCACATTCTTAAATGAGCGGCCGGTTCTCAGCGTCTGGTACACCGGCAGTTCTTCGAGGGGAAAAGGAGAGCCGTCTTCGTGAATGTATAGAATATCCTTCCGCAACGATTCCATTACCTCAGCCGTCATGCCCATAATTTCTTCGGCGCTGCGGTTGCAGGTAATAATATGGCCTTCCCTGTCGAACATGGTAATGCCTTCGCCCAGGGCATGCACTACGGAGCGGTACCTTTCTTCGCTGATGCGCAGCGCTTCCTCACTTTCGAGAACGGCAAGCTGGGCCAGTCTTTTATCTGTAATTTCCTTATTGATCGAAATGGTATCGGTAATGTTGCCCTCCTTATCACGCAGTGCGGTTACGGTGGAAAGGATATGGATGTGCTTACCGTCGCCCGGACGAATAAAGGTGACCTCACCATTCCACGAGCCTTTTTCCCGCAATTCTTTCACGATATCCATGCCGTTTACCCCCATCAGGTCAAACTCAATAAACTCATTGATCCTGTGTCCCTTCACCTGGTCGGCGGTAAGGCCATAGAGCCGCTCTGCCGCCCTGTTCCAGCTACGAATAGTAAAGTCAGGACCCGAGGAAATAACCGCGTCGTATAAATTATCGAGAACATTGGCCTGGTAGCGGCTGGCCGCTTCGGCAGCTTCCAGCGTTTTCACCTGCAGTTGCAGTGCTTCAGCTGCCAGTTTATCATTGGTGATATCGCGCACGATACCCAGCACCATGCCGGCGCCGAGATGGGTGGTGGACCATGAAATCCACCTGATCTCTCCATTGCTGCAAACAACACGGGTTTCAAAACCCTGCACATTGTTTTGTTGCGCCTGCGCCAACAGTTCGGAAGCAGGAATAATATCGAGGGGATCTACCCGATCAGCAATTCGTTGTGTTATTAAATCAGCGGAAGAGTAACCCAGGAAATTTGACAATGCATCATTCACGCGGCGGAAATATCCCTTGCCGTCTACAATGCAAAGCATTTCAGAAGAAGTAGAGAAAAATTGTTCAAACCAATCCACACCATTTCCTGTTTGCGGTGTAGCATCGCCGTTAGTGCCCTGCACTTCCTGCAAATAAATGGAGGCCGAATCAGGGCTCACATCAGGAATGGATTTTTTCGACTGGTTGATCATACAGCTTATTTGGAAGGAAGGCAATATGACTCCTTTCCCGGGGTTTTTGGGTAGTATTTACAGGTAAATACTTATACAAAGTACCGCAAAAGCTGCTGTAATGGAAGATTTTGTAGCGGGTTTCTACAATTTTTAAGGGTTAACCCCTACTTTTTTTGAAGATGCGAACTGTCTCCAGTTATCCAGGCTTTTACATCCATTAAAATCTTCATCTATCATGAGATAATAAGTGGGGATGCGCGACTGGAACCAATCGGAGATCACGCGTTGTTTTTTCAGTTCCAAAGCACGGGCTGCCACGCGGTCGTAATCGTCTTTCAGATTTTCGCGGTGGGGCTCGGTCCTTGATTTGAGGTAAAGAATTCTTACTGCCTGGCGGTCTCTTTCATCTTTAAAAGCGTGAGGTTGTGAAAATTCGCCGGGGTTTAGGCTATTCCTGGCCAGGTATTCCACAACGTCTTTGCTGAGCATATCAAGCGTAACGAAAGTGCCGCCAGAAGGGTTCTGCCGCATACCCCCGGTATATTTGGCCATTTCGTCTTCAGAGTATTTGTTCACCGCATCGCCAAAGTTCAATGAGCCCGCTACCAGTTTAGAACGCACGGAGTCGAGGCGCTGTATCGCTTCATTGATCTCTGTCTGGGTGATCTTGGGAATGCGAAGAATATGACGAACAATGGCATCGTCACCCGCGCGGCTTTCCATTTTGATAATATGATAGCCAAACTTGGATTTAAAAACGGGGCTTATCTGTCCTTCTCTCAAGCGAAAAGCCTGGTTGATAAATGCAGGATCCCAGTTCTTTTCGGTACGGTTAATGGCGTATTGTCCTTTGTTTTCCCGCACGGCCGGGTCATCGGAATATAATTGCGCGAGCGTTTCAAATTTCTGCTGGCCTGACTCTACCTGCTTTTTGAAATCGTTTAATTCATCGATGGCCATCACTTCCAGGTCGCGGCTCGCTTTGGGATAAACCACTATTTCACCGATTTCTAACTCTGATTCATAGTATGGAAGACTGTCTTTCGGGATTTTGTTGAAATACTCGGTCACTTCCTGGGGGGTCACTTTCACGTTTTCAACGATTTTATCGCGCATGCGTTCGGCCAGCTTTCTTTCTTTGAACGACTGGCGGAAATCTTCTTTGATCTGGTAGACGGTTCTGCCCGCAATTTCTTCCAGCGCCTCTTTGCTGCCATACATCTGTATGAAACCGCGGATCTGGTTGTCGAGCAGCGCTTCAATTTCATCGTCGCCCACTACAATAGAGTCTTTCTCTGCCTGCAGCACCAGTGCTTTCAGCGCAAGAATCTGTTCCATGATATAGCAATCGGCATTTTCAGGAACGGGTTCACCGCGGCGTTTTCTGTCTTCGATATCGTTATATACGTCCGATTTCAGAATGATTTTATCGCCCACGATTCCCACTATCTTATCAGCCACCACTTTTGCCGGGCGGCCAGTGCCTTGTGCCGATGCGGCCACGCCAAGGAATAAAATCATTGCAGCTATAAGCAGGTGCTTCATAAAAGAAAGTTTATAGACCGATGACGACCAAAATTTAGTAAATGAAACGCTCAAAAATAGCCGTTCCGCCTTCTTCAGGCGGAACAACCTTCTATTTTAACAAAAGTTTGCTCTCTAACCCTTCCTCCTTCTGCTTCCTCCTTCTGCTTCCTCCTTCCTCCTTCTTTCTTCAATCTTCAATCTTCTACAGGGTTCTCTTCACTTCCTCAATCTCAAATGCTTCGATAATGTCGCCCACCTTGATATCATTGTAGTTCTTGATAGTCAAACCACACTCCATACCTGAGGGCACTTCTTTCACATCATCTTTAAAGCGCTTGAGCGAACCCAGTTCAGCGGCCTGTCCTTCACCCCTCGGGTATTCTACGATACCGTCGCGGATAACGCGCACTTTGGAGTTGCGCTGAATTTTTCCATCCAGCACATAGCAACCTGCAACGGTAGCTTTGTCGAATTTGAATACGTTGCGCACTTCCACGTTGGCCACCACTTTTTCCTGGATCTTCGGCTCCAGCATACCTTCCATCGCGCTCTTGATTTCTTCGATGGCGTTGTAAATGATGGAGTAGAGTTTTATTTCCACGCCTTCAGATTCGGCCAGCTTGCTGGCTTGTGCAGAAGGACGAACGTTGAAACCTACGATAATGGCGTCGGATGCTGTGGCCAGCAACACGTCGCTCTCGGTAATGGCACCTACTGCCTTGTGTACCACCGACACCACGATCTCTTCGGTAGAGAGTTTCTGCAGCGAGTCGCTCAGGGCTTCCACAGAACCGTCCACGTCGCCTTTCAATATCAGGTTCAGCTGTTTGAAGTTGCCCAATGCCAGGCGGCGTCCGATTTCGTCGAGCGTGATATGTTTCTTGGTGCGAATACCTTGTTCACGTAATATCTGCGCGCGGCGGTTGGCCACTTCCTTGGCTTCGCTTTCATCATGATATACGCGGAATTTTTCACCCGCCTGCGGAGCACCGTTCAGGCCGAGAATCAACACCGGTGTTGACGGCGGCGCTGTAGTCTCGCGCTTGTTACGCTCGTTAAACATCGCTTTCACGCGGCCATAGTATTGTCCCGATACCACCAGGTCGCCCTGCTTGAGCGTTCCGTTTTGTACCAGTACTGTGGCCACATAACCGCGGCCTTTGTCGAGCGAAGCTTCGATAATGGTACCTGATGCTTCGCGGTTGGGATTGGCTTTCAGGTCGAGCAGTTCTGCTTCGAGCAATATTTTTTCCAGCAGCTGGTCAACATTGAGACCTTTCTTGGCACTCAGTTCCTGGCTCTGGTACTTACCACCCCATTCTTCTACCAGCAGGTTCATGCTGGCGAGCTGCTCGTAAATCTTCTGCGGGTTGGCGCCATCTTTATCGATCTTGTTAATGGCAAAGATCATGGGCACACCGGCGGCCTGCGCGTGACTGATGGCCTCTCTCGTTTGAGGCATCACGGCATCGTCGGCGGCAATTACGATTACGGCTATATCGGTCACCTTAGCACCGCGGGCACGCATGGCGGTAAATGCTTCGTGACCGGGTGTATCCAGGAAGGTGATCTTCTTACCGGAAGGCAATGTTACCTCATAGGCACCAATGTGCTGGGTGATGCCACCTGCTTCACCGGCCACCACGTTGGCGTTGCGGATATAGTCGAGCAATGAGGTCTTACCATGGTCAACGTGACCCATGATGGTCACGATGGGCGCACGCGGCGAGAGATTGGCTTCATCATCCACTTCTTCTTCCTCTTCCATCTCCATTTGTTTTTCCATGTCGATGAATTCCACATCGTAGCCAAATTCGCTGGCCACCAGCTCAATCACTTCTGCGTCGAGGCGTTGGTTGATAGATACCATCAGGCCCAGGCTCATACACTTGCTGATTACGTCGGCAAAGCTTACGTCCATCAGGTTGGCGAGTTCACTTACGCTGATGAACTCGGTCACCTGCAGCTTGTTATCCTGTCCTTCCTCACCTCCTGCCTGTTCGGCCATTTCCTGTCGTTTTTCACGACGGTATTTTGCTTTGGTCTTTGTTCTGCCACCGCCGCCGCCAGACAGTTTTGCCTGGGTTTCGCGGATTTTATTCTGAATTTCTTTTTCGTCAATTTCTTTTGCCTCACGTTGAATGGTGCGTCCACCAGCACGTTGCGGACCGCCCTGGCGACGGAATTGTCCGCCTTGCTGTCCCTGGCCGGCACCACGCTGACCCTGCTGGCCGCCTTCGCGTTTTTTGAACAGCTGGGCGCCACCTTGTTGCGGCTGCTGTTGCTGGCTGCCTTTCTTCTCGATGGGAATGCGTTTGCGTTTGCGGCGCTCGTCGGCGGGCGCAGCTTTGGCTTTAGCCCTGGCTTCCTCATCGGTAGGCAGTTCAATTTTTCCTAATATAGTTGGACCTGTAAGTTTTTCAGCCCTGATATTCGACACCACGGGTTTTTCTTCTTCCTCTTTCTGTGTTTCGGCGGGCTTTTCTTCTACAGGTTCTTCTTTCTGGGCAACAACTTCTTCTTTCTCTTTTTCCTTTTCTTTCTCCTTCTTCGCTTTTACTGGTGTTTCTTCGGCAGGAGCTTCCTCTGCTTTTTCTTCGGTTTTCTTCTTCGCGCCTTTTTTGGGACGTGTAGAAGAATCGATGGCGTCGAGGTCAATCTTGTCGAGCACTTTGGGAGGCTCAATTTCCGGGGCTTCCAGTTTCACCACTTCGGGCCTGGGCTCCGGTTTAGGCTCTTCCACCGGTGACTTTTCCACCTTGGGTTTGGGTTCCGGCTTCTCCTCTGCGGCGGGCTCGGCTTTCTTGCTCTCCTTTTTGAAAACTACCAGGGCGTCTTCTTCTTTTTTCTTCTTGGCCTCAAGGCTTCCTTTAGGCAGATCAATCTGGTCGCTTTTTAGTTTAGCCACCTTATCGCTCTGAAATTCCTGTTGCAAAGCACGATACATCTCCTCCGTCAGTTTTGACGTGGGTTTGAGATCGTCTTTGTTAAATCCCTTACTCACCAGGAATTCTATCAGCGTTTCCCTGCCGATATTAAATTCCTTGGCCGCGGCCATTAATCTAAGTGTTGTTGTTTCTGCCATTCGTTATGTAAGACAATTTTTTGTTTGGTTTGCTGCTCTGGCGGCGCGGGGCGCCGTTTCGGGTTTCGTGTTCCATGTTGCTGCTGCCATTCATAATCGCTGGCAGATTTAAAGAACCCGAAACTCCAAACGCGAAACCACCTTAGCCTTTCTCGAACTCCTCATTCAGTATCCTTCTCACCTCCTGGATAGTTTCCTTCTCCAGGTCGGTTCTTCTTTCCAGTTCTTCCTGGGTGAGGTCGAGAACGCTGCGGGCGGTATCGCAACCGATGCGTTTGAATTCGTCGATGATCCAGGGTTCGATTTCATCGCTGAATTCTTCCAGGTCGATATCGAACTCCTGCACTTCGCCTTCGGTATCGCGGTAAACATCGATACTATAACCCGTCAATTCCTGGGCCAGTTTGATATTCACGCCTTTTTTACCGATTGCGAGAGAAACCTGGTCAGGTTTCAAATATACATTAGCTTGTTTCTTTTCATTATCCAGTTCCATGCTGGTGATCTTCGCGGGTGTTAGTGAGCGTTGGATCAGCAACTGAATATTGTTGGTCCAGTTGATCACGTCTATGTTCTCATTCTTCAGCTCACGCACGATGCCATGAATACGGCTACCCTTCATACCTACGCAGGCGCCCACGGGATCGATACGGTCATCATAGGACTCAACAGCCACTTTGGCTCTTTCTCCTGGTTCACGCACGATCTTTTTGATGACGATAAGTCCGTCGAAGATCTCAGGTACTTCAATTTCGAGCAATTTAGCCAGGAATGCAGGCGAAGTACGCGAAAGGATGATTACCGGCGAATTATTTTTTAATTCCACCTTTTTCACCACGGCGCGGATGGTCTCGCCTTTCTTGAAATAATCCTGCGGAATTTGCTCCGACTTGGGAAGAATAAGTTCGTTTCCTTCTTCATCCAGCAATAAGATTTCTTTCTTCCATACCTGGTACACTTCGGCATTTACGATTTCACCGATACGGTCGCCGTATTTTTTCACCAGCACGTTCTTCTTCAGGTCGCTGATGCGGCTGGCCAGCGTTTGTTTGGCGGCCAGTATAGCGCGGCGGCCGAAATCATATATATTAACTTCTTCGTATAACTCTTCACCCACTTCAAAGTCGGGCGCTACTTTAATAGCGTCACTGTAAGCAATCTGCGACAAGGGGTCAGTAACCGTACCATCTTCCACGATCATGCGACGGCGCATGATTTCGAGGTCTCCCTTCTCCGCATTCACAATCACGTCAAAATTCTCATCGCTACCGAATTTTCTGCGTAGCAATGTTTTGAATACATCCTCTACTACTTTCATCATTGTGGGTCGATCGATGTTTTCTGCCTCCTTAAACTCCTGGAAGGCCTCGATCAGGTTAATACTTGCCATATGCTACAGTTTTAATAGTCAGTTTAGAATGCTGCCTGAATTTTTGTTGATTTTATGTTTTCGAATGGGAAATGATGTTTGATCACTTCCATTTTCTTGTTTTTGCCTTTTGTTTCTTCCACCAGTATGCTGTCGTCCTGCACTTCCACCATTTTTCCAGTCACCTTAATGCCATCTTTCAATATCACCTCTACCGGTCTGCCCACATTTTTCTTATACTGGCGAAATAGTTTCAATGGTTCATCCAGTCCCGGCGATGATACTTCCAGTGAGAAGTCGCCGTTGGGGAATAAACCAGCTTCTTCAATTTTTTTATAAAGAGCCCTGTTGATAGCGATGCATTTTTCAATGGTAATGCCCTGGTCGCCATCCAGGTACACTTTGACATTATTGGTAGGCTTAATCCTCATATCCACCAGGAAATAGGCCGGATCATCTTCCAGCAAAGCCTTCACCATTTGTTCCACTGCCTGTAAGGGTGTATCCATAAAACTCGTCATAGGGGAAATAAAGAAGGGAACGCTTCCGTTCCCTTCCTTTTTTATCTTTTGCCTCGACAAAGTTACGATAAAAGGGGAATTAGTTCCAAAAGTGTTTAGAATGCTCAGGGGTGTGGCGTTTCGGGTTGGAGGTTTCGGGTTCTTGGGATTCAAGTGGCGCCTGCCGATTCGATTGCCGGGTATCGGGTGATCTGTGACCGGCACTTAAGACCAATCAGCATTCAAAAAGCGCGGCAGCAACCCGAAACCTCCCGGTCCGGCCGGGCCGGTCCGCCTTTTGCAGGTCTTTAACTAATTTGAAAACCCTAAACCTTACCTTTATAATGTTATGATTTATATAATCTGGGGAATAGTAATTTACTGCGTCATTAAGGTGCTTTTCAACTTTGTGATTCCGCTGATCCGGGTAACCAGCAGGATGCGGAGACAGGTGCGGGAGTTCCAGCGCCAGGCGAATGCGGAGGGTGACGGACAATTCCAGAATTATCAGAGCCAGAACAGGAGCTCCGGGAATCAGTCTGCGGGTAAGCAGAAGGTGGGAGAATACATTGATTTTGAGGAGATTAAGGACTAGTGGATGACGCGTGTCGGATGTCGCGCCAAGGCGTAAAGGGAAGGTCAAGTGACAGGCGGGCCACCTGTAGCTTGGCCTTCCGTTTTTTTAGGGGGTGAGGAGGTCGAGGTGGAGGATGGAGGTTCCGGGGGCCAGGTGATGGGCGTGGAGGCCGGCGCGGCGGGCGCCCTCTACGTTGGCGGGGGAGTCGTCGATAAAAAGGGTTTCGGGGGCATGAAGACCAGCTTCTTCAATGATATAGTGAAAGGCTTCCACATTGGGCTTGCGGCGGTTGATCAGGTGAGAATACCAGGCTTTCTCAAATAGCGAATCCAGATCGCGGTTATAGACTTCACGAAAACTTTCCTGGAAACTTTGGAGGTGAATGCTGTTGGTGTTGCTGAAAAGGAACAGGCGGTACCTTTCTCTCAGCTTTTCAAGCAGCTCAACACGCTCCCGCGGGAAGTCGAGCAACATGCTGTTCCAGGCACGAATGATGTCTTGTTCGGTGGTGCCGTCAATAGCCAGCTTGCGCGCCTCGGCCAAAAATTCTTCGTCGGTAAGGCGACCGATTTCATAGAGTTTCCAGAAACTGTCTTCATTAGTATTGCTGAAGAGATCGTCGATTTGCGGAATGCCGAGCTGAATGAATGCATTGCGGCTGCCGGCAAAATCGAGATTGAGTAACACACCACCCAGATCGAAAATGATATTCTTAATCGCCACTTTTATTTTTTGTTACTAAATAGCCAGGATAACAGCTCAGGCTCTGCAAACGCAGGATCCCAACTGTTGTGATTGGCTTCGGGGTAAACGGTATATTTTACTGAAGCATTCACTTTTTTCAAAGCCTCCACCATAACGTCAGAACAGGATTGCGGCACCACATCATCTTTGGCCCCGTGAAATACCCACCAGCTTACATGCTTCAACTTTGCGGCAGTGGCCGGGTTGGCGCCGCCGCAAATGGGAAAGGCGGCTGCGAACAGTTTCGGGTTGCGGCGCACAATTTCAAAAGTGCCCATACCTCCCATCGATAACCCTCCCACATATACTTGTTTTTTATCGATGGGATATTTTCGCATCAGGTCTTTTAATAATGCCTGCGCCAGTTCCATGGCGTGCGTGGCATTGCCACTTTCCGCGAACAAAAACACCCGCTTGCCCGAGCTGTCGCGCTCGATTTTTACATTGCTCCAATAGCTTTCGCGCGGGCATTGCGGAAATACTACAATAGCCGGGAAATTTTTCCGCACATCTTCACGCAAAAACAATTTCGCGCCATGCGTCAACTGGGCTTCGTTGTCGTTGCCGCGCTCACCGGCGCCGTGCAGGAAATAGATCAGCGGATATTTTTTTGAAGCATCATAGTTCTCGGGCAACAACACGCGGTAAGGCAAGGTGTCGTTGTTTTTGACGAACCATTGCTTTTCATACAGACTTAAGTCCTGTGCAAGGCTGAGCGTGCTGCTGCCCAACAGCAGCAAAGGCACAATGGTATGGCGAAGCATAACTATAGGTTTAATCACTACTAATGTACTCAAAAACACTAATAGGTGCTCTGGTACAAATTATCGAATCGCGTACCCGTTGGTGTTTTCAGCGGTATCTGCATCCCTTTTGTCTCTTCCAGCCAACGAAACAATTCGGCGCGCAGCGCCAGTCCCGTTTTACGCAGCGAGGTATCTCGAATCAGGTTGTTCATCTCCCACGGATCATTTTCGAGGTCATACAGTTCATTGATGTCCCAGCCACCGTGGTTGTAGATATACTTATACTTGTCGGTACGGATCGCAAACATAGTGGGCGTTTGCGGGAAAGGCGCCTCCCAGTAATATTCATAATATACATTCTTCCTTTGCCACTCCACACTGGCGCCGCGAAGAATATCGGCGAAAGAAAAACCCTGCATTTGCGGGGGCCTGGAAATATTCGCCAGCTCAAGAAAAGTGGGCGCTATGTCCACATTCATAATGATCTGCTCTACCACCGAACCTGGCTTTACCATACCGGGCGCCCACACCAACATAGGCACGCGCATGGATTCTTCGTAGGCGTGGCGCTTGTCGATGAGACCATGTTCGCCAAATGAAAAACCGTTGTCGCCCATATACACCACCATCGTGTTCTGGTCAAGGCCTTGTTCTTTCACCCAGTTCACCACGCGTTCGATGCTTTCGTCCACCGCCATCAGCGTTTCGAGATAGCGATGGTAAAAATCATCGAAAGGTATCTGGCCGTGATACATATAGTCCACGCCATGCCAGCTATAGCGCTGACGGCGCACCCAGTTGGGAATGTCTTTGTAATTAACGGTGGTGGTGGGTGCAGTGGCTATGCCGTACGTCTTGCTGCTGTCGGTAGCCGTCAGGTACATAGATGGCGGGCAAACGATGGGAAGCGACTGATATTTTCCTTCGTGTCTTTTTGCAGGCTGAAATTCGGCATGCACGCCTTTATGTGAAAGGTAAACGAAGAATGGTTTTTTCTTATCGCGTTTATTCAGCCATTCAATGGCGTAATCAGTCAGCAGGTCGGTGGTATAGCTACCTTCGGGTTGTTTGATGCGCTTGCCATTAATGTTGAAAGTAGGATTATAATAGACGCCCTGTCCCTGGAAGCTGAGCCAGTAATCAAATCCGGGTTGCGGCGCATCGTCGGTATTGCCCATGTGCCATTTCCCCAGGAAAGCAGTCTGGTATCCCTTCTGCTGCATGTATTGCGGGAAAAACTTCAGGTTGGCCGGCAACGGCGCATCATTGTTAACTACGGTATGCGTATGGGCATACTGGCCGGTTAAAATAGAAGCGCGGCTGGGCGAACAGAGCGCAGTGGAAACAAACGCATTTTTTATATGCGCCCCCTCGCGCGCCATCAGGTCCATGCCAGGTGTTTCCAAACCCCTGATGCGGTTCATAAAACCCATAGCATCGTAGCGGTGGTCATCGGCAAGTATAAAAATGATGTTCATCGGCTGCCGCTGCGCGGCTTTCTGCGCCTGTGCAAACAAGGCAACACATGAAAACGCAAAAGCAATTATCTTTTTCATATTATTTCAGCCAGTTTATTTTTTGAGATTTCAGGTCGCGCGAGTTGCCACCCACCATGATCACAAATTCTCCCGGCTCCCAATCGTATTTCAGGTCATAATTGTAAAACTTCAAATCTTCGGGTGTGATTTTAAAAGTGATGGTTTTTGTCTCCCCTTTTTTCAGGAAAACTTTTTGAAAACCTTTCAACTCTTTCACCGGCCTGGTAGTGCTGCCCACCAGGTCGCGGATATATAGTTGCACCACTTCGGCACCGTCGTAGTCGCCGCTGTTGGTGAGTTCGATGGAAGCCGTGAGTGTTTGATTGCCTTTCAGGTTGGTGCTGCTCAACTTCAGATCGCCATAGGTGAATTTGGTAAAGCTAAGTCCATATCCAAACGGATACAGCGGGTCGTTGGGCACGTCGAGATAGTTGCTGCGGAATTTCTGGAACCATTGTCCTTCGGGCAGCGGACGGCCGGTGTTCTTGTGATTGTAGTAAATGGGAACCTGTCCCACATTGCGCGGGAAAGTAGCGCTCAGTTTTCCAGATGGATTTACCACACCAAACAATGCATCTGATATGGCATCGCCGGCTTCTGTACCGGCAAACCACACATTCAGGATGGCAGGCACATTTTCATGCTCCCAGGTCAAAGCCAGCGGGCGGCCGGTGAACAATACCAGCACCACGGGTTTGCCGGTTTTCAGCAGGGCCTGCAGCAATTCTCTTTGCAATGCCGGAATTTCAATATTGGAGCGGCTCGATGCTTCGCCGCTCATTTCGGCTGATTCTCCTAATGCGGCGACAATTACATCGGCCTGGTTCGCAATATCAACCGCTTCCTTTATCACCACATCTTTAGGGCGCGGATCGTATTTGAGCGTTTTGCCAAACATGGTAGCGCGTTCAATAAAGAGACTATCCTCGTCGAGGTTGCTGCCGTGTGCATATAAGATGCGTGCATCGTTGCCTGCCGCCTTCTTCAGGCCTTCCAGCAACGAAACTGATTCCGCATGTTTTGCCGCCACGCTCCAGGTGCCGGGCATGTTTACGCGGTTATCGGCCAGCGGACCCACGAGCGCTATGGTGCCTGATTTTTTCAGCGGCAATACATTGTTATCATTCTTCAGCAACACAAATGATTGCGCCGCAATTTCGCGCGCAATTTTGCGATGTTCAGGAGTAAATATCTGCGTGCGCGCTCTTTCCTCGTTGCAGTATTTATAAGGATCGGAGAAAAGACCGAGTTTGTATTTTGCTTCCAGTATTCTTTTGCACGCGGCATCAATCTGTGCCTGCGTGATTTTTCCTTCCTGCAGTGATTTTTTTAAAGTGGTGAGAAAACCTTCACCTACCATATCCATATCAACGCCTGCGCGCAGGGCGAGCGCGCTCACGGTTTGCAGATCGCCCATACCATGATCAATCATTTCGTTGATGGCGGTATAGTCGGTCACTACAAAACCCTTGAAGCCCCATTGTTTGCGCAACACATCAGTCATCAGCCATTTGTTGCCAGTGGCGGGAATGCCGTCAATTTCGTTGAAGCTCGTCATTACGGAACCAACGCCTGCATCAACCGCGGCTTTGTATGGAGGGAAGTATTCGTTGTACATGCGCACGCGGCTCATATCAACGGTATTATAGTCGCGGCCCGCTTCGCCGGCACCATACAACGCAAAGTGTTTTACGCAGGCCATGATGGAGGTATTATCAGAAAAATCTTTTCCCTGGTATCCCTTCACCATCGCTTTGGCGATCTGGGCTCCCAGGTAGGGATCTTCGCCCGAACCTTCGCTCACGCGGCCCCAACGCGGGTCGCGCGAAATGTCGACCATAGGCGAAAATGTCCAGCATATACCATCGGCACTTGCTTCGATAGCGGCAATACGGGCGCTTTTTTCGATCAGCTCCATATCCCAGGTGCAGGAAAGACCGAGCGGAATGGGAAACGCTGTTTCATAGCCATGAATCACGTCCATACCGAAGAGCAGCGGAATCTTCAGGCGGCTTTCTTCCACGGCTATGCGCTGTACCTCTTTTATTTTGGTAACAGACTTGATATTGAAAAGTCCGCCCACTTTTCCTTCCTTGATTTTCTGCGCGATGCCAGAGCTTGATGCCTGGCCGGTGGTGATGTCGCCGGCACCGGGCAGGTTGAGTTGACCGATTTTTTCATCGAGCGTCATCTTAGCCATCAGGGCATTGATGAACTGGTTCATTTTGGCGTCAGCACTGCTTTGAGTTTGGGCTACTGCCTGCAATGAGATCACAATAGCAAGAGTAGTAATGAGGTTCCTGAGCATGGTATATGGTTTAAAGAAATTAATCGCTCCCCGCAATGACGAGGGCTTACATCATTTCATCAAATATGGTTCTATAGCCTGCTTCCAGATTGCATATCCTTTCACATTCATGTGCAGGTTGTCGTCGGTAAAAATTTCAGGGTTGGGCTTGCCTTCATCCGTCAGCATTTTTGAATACACGTCTATGAAAACGGTGTTACTCAGCGTGGCAAGATATTCTTTGATCATTCTGTTGGCCGCCACCATCACTGGCATCAGGTGTGCGCGGCTGGGACTGGGTTTGATGGATACAAAAGCGATCGGGATGTTGTTGAATTTTCCCCTTATCATGTCCACTAATGTCTTCAAACGTTCCAGCACTTGTTCGGGAGTAGCGTTTTGCGTAGCAATATCATTTTCCCCGCAATAGATTACTACCTGCTTTGGCTGATAAGGAAAAATGATATCGTTGGCATAGCGGATTACATCGGGCAGGGAGGAACCGCCGAATCCCCGGTTGATGATGGTGTGGTTGGGAAAATATTGCTGCACATCTTTCCAGTAGTTGAAAGAAGAACTGCCTACGAAAAGAATGGCGCTTTTGGGAGGCATTTGCGCACTGTCTTGTTTTTTGAATGCCTGTATCTCTCCGTAAAAAGGCGGATCCTGCGCCTGCATGGCTTGCGTACAGAGCAGAAAGACGATTATAAAACCCAATAATTTTTTCATATCAATCCACTTTTATTGGTTTGGTTCTTTGTGAAATGCCGTTCTCGTTGAATGATTCTATGGCAAAATAGTATGACTGATCTGCGGTAAGGCTTTTCATATCCAACTCGTTCTTATCATACACCATCCACGAGTTGTAGAGTTTATCGGGAGCAATGCCCCAGAGAATATTATATCCCTGGCTTTCGGGTTGTTTATCCCAGGTGATGAGGGCATCACGACGATCGGCTTTTCTTTTCACCGTAAAATTTTTCACCGGCGCCGGCGCTTTTCCTTGTCCTATACCAAACACGCGCAAACCTGAGATAGCGAGATTAGGCGTGGGCACGTGAATATTCTTATAGCGGATATAGCGCACCACCTGCGGCGTGTCGAGCTCTGCATAATCGTTGGGTACGTCGCGCCAGTTGTTGCTCTTATCCACCAACACGGTCCAGTTTACCCCATCATTGCTTCCTTCGATGAGGTAGCGATGATACAGCCCGGGAATTCTGCCATACATATTCGATTTCACGTCGTGAAAGCTCAATTGCACCGCAAATACCTTACCCGGTTTTTGCAGGTCAATCTCGATCCACTGCTGGTCGTCGTTTTTCTCCGCCAGCCAGAAGGTTCTGATATCTTCGTCCACAATATTCTTTGCATCGAAGCTGTCAACATACGATGACACGCGCGCCGGCTTGTTGTAAGAAAGCAACATCCAGCCCGTGAATTGCCCGGCCTTGCCCGCCACCGCAGGTCCGTAATGCGGGTAATCGCCAAAGGAAGTGTTGCAGTACATCAGGCCATCTTTATCGAAACCGGCAGGATACATCACAATTCTTCTTTCCCAGTTTACCACCACAGAAATGGATGCCGTGGCGAAATGCCAGTATTGGTTAAATGGTCCCACCACGGTGCTGCCATGACCGGCGCCATTTACAAAACCTCCGGGTTTGTACGACACGGGATTATTCGGCGCATACTTAAACGGCCCCAGCGGTGAATCTCCTATATACACGCCATCGGCATACACGTTGAATTCTGTTCCCGGCGCTGCATATTGCAAATAGTATTTGCCATTGTGCTTCGTCATCCACGGACCTTCTATATAACCCTCCATCGTGCTTTCGTGGTTTTCACCAAATCGCTCCCATCCATGTTTTGATTCGTCGAGGTTGAAGAGTGTATCTACCTGGGGTGAGGGTTTGAACAAATTATTTTTATCGAGCTTTCTTCCGCGAATGGGATATAGATTGCTCGAGCCCCAGTACATATAAGCCTGTCCATCGTCGTCGATAAACAGCGCGGGGTCCTGCAGGTTGTGCAGTATGGCGGGCACTGCTTTCCAGTCGCCTTTCTTAGGGTCGTCGGTATAAAGAATGCTCATGCTGCCCGAGGGATCGCCGGCCACATACAACACTGAATCTTTATAGTTGAAAGCTGCCGGCGCATTGCTGCCCTGGAAATACCATTTCTCGGGTTGAATAAATTGCCAGTTATGCAGGTCGGTGCTATGCCAATAGCCCATGGAGCGGGTTACGAACATGTAGTATTCATTTCTGAACCGCACCACCGCGGGATCGGCACCGGAGCGATACGAGAGTCCTTCGTGTGCGTTATAAATCATGTACGTGTAATCGATGTTCAGCGGATTGCAATAGGTCTGCTGTTGCGCGATTGCACTGGTGCCAGTCAAAACAAATAATATAGCTGCGAGATACTTCATCATAGTCATCATTTTATTTTCTTCAAACCGTTTTTCACGTCGGGATCGCTCATAAACAATTTCCATAACAAACCGGTGCGATGGTTTTCGATCATCACGGTCACCGGCGCCTGGTTCAGCCCCATATAAATTTCAGAGCACCAGTTTTGCGTGAGGTTAAATGCATCGCGAAAACCAAATTCGCCCCAGAGAAATTTGCCGAAGTTGTAATAGTAATGCTTCAAGGCTTTCATGGATTCTTCAGGGGTATAAGGGAAAGATGCGAGCGCGCCGGTGGGAGCCATCTTACCATCATCCTGCCAGGGCACGGGCTCGCTGGCAGAATAGTGCCAGGGACCATCGGCAGCGGTGAGACCCCAGCAACTGTCACCATAACCTTTAAAGCCGCCGGGATTTTCAACACAGTAGCGATAGTTGATTAAAGCAATATTGCGGTTGTTTTCAAAATAATTAGTGTACTTGTCTGTAAGCTTGTGCGGATCGTAGCCGAGAAAAGAATAATGAACGAAAAACAGCGGCCCGCCCTTGTTCACACCCACATCCAGTTTGATGCCGTGGTAAGTGTTACCATTTTTGTACATCATGCCATCTTCGCTTCGTCCCCAGTTTTTGCGATAATTCTGCGCTTCCTGATCTTGACTGGCCCAGCCGGAGTAATACATAGTACCGGGCACACCATGTGTGGGCGATGCAATGGCGAGCAAATAGGTCACCATCGTTTCATTCCAGCCGATGAGTTTATGATTGATGATCCATTCCTGGTCGGGCGACCAATGCCAGAAGAGGTATTTGCTGTCGGGCGTGCGGCGGTACCAGTCCCATTCTATCCTTTGCCAGATCTTCGTGATCTTGTCGCGTATATATCTTTCATCGCTGTTATTGCCCTTAAAGTAAGCCCTTGCAGTCAGCAATCCCTGCATTAAAAACGAAGTCTCTACCAGGTCGCCGCCATTATCACGTTTGCCGAAAAATGGTTCTGTCTTGCCTGTAGTACCATCCATAAAATGCGGAAACACGCCGAGGTGGGTTTCGGCTTTATCCATGAAGTCAACTATTTGCTTAAAGCGTTTGAGGATCTCTTCGCGCGGGGCAAATTTTCTTTCCGCACCCACTATCAGTGCCATCACACCAAAACCTGAGGCGCCCATTGCAATCATGTTATGGCGGCCGGGCAGATTTTCGCGCGCCAGTCCGCTGGTGGGTTCGCACTGCTCCCAGTAGTAGCGGAAGTTGGCTTCCTGCACCATGGTCAGCAACTCTTCATCGCTCATGGCACGGGTGCTGGCACTGACTATATTCGAAAATTCAGTCTCGTTATAACTACTGTCAACGTAGGTGGCCTTGTAGTAAAATGTTTTCCCTTCCACACCTGTATAATCTGCATAGCGATTATACTGTGGCCATTGAATGCCTACGGGAATGAAATGCCGGTTGTCTTCGGAGCGATAGATTTTTACATACTTTGCGGCCACACCAGGCCTGGCAGACCACCTGATATCAACGTGCCGCGCGTAGCCTTTTGCATCCAGCAACTGAGGTTGACCTGGCACACGAGCATTGCCGTACTCCTTTGCAAGTTCAATATCATCAATGAAAATCTCATGTTGCCTGCCATCATTTCCATGCTGTACAAACACCACTGCTCTTATTTCCTGCTGCGGGCGCGAAGCAGCTGATCTGAAAGCTGAAAGAGGGATAAAAACATTCTGCCACTTACTTCCGGCTATTGGTTTCATATGCGGAGCAATGGAAACCGCTTCGGTGAAAGTGCTGTCTCTGTAAGCCAGTTGCACCGAAGGCAATGCATCGGCCCGGGTTGCAGTGGTGCTAACCAAAATCTTAAACGCGAGTACCTGCCCATTTCGCAAATGATCCTGCCCGCGGATATCGGGTCTTATAATAGCCGCGCTCCATTTTCCTCCCTCGCCATTCACATACTTCAATTGCAGCGAATTACCCGGCGTAAAAAATTCCTTTTCGCTCACGGGCAATTTCTGATTCACATGGGCAATAGACGAAGGCGCCTGCTGTTCAGTAAATGCATAAAAATAGTTTCCGCTCATACGGCTGTTTACGAAAAACTGGACATCATATGGCGGTTCCTGCGCCACAACTTGCAGCGCGCCGGACAAAAAGAGTATTGGGATTAAGTATTTCAATGCTGTCAAAATTTTTTTCGGGACGGTCAACCTCGGGGGTGGGCCACCCTTATTGGAGATGCGGGCTGGTAAAGCCCAGTTTCTTCAGGCCGTTTTGAATTTCTGGTATTTTCATAAAGAGGTTCCACAGTAATTTGCTGCGATAATTTTCGATCATTACAATAATAGGGCCCTGGTCAATGGCCAGGTGAGAATTGGCGTACCAGTTGTGGGTTTCGTTGAACGCGTCAACAAAACCATATTCGCTCCATAGTTTGTCGCCCAGCTTGTAGTAAAAGTGTTTCAGCGCCTGCATCGAGAATTCGGGTGTATAGGGAAATGATGAAAGCGCCGCCGTGGGCGTGATGGTACCGTTATCATTTTCGGGAGAGTGCGCCGAATAGCCGTTGTAAGTATCGCTGGCAGTCAGTCCCCAACTGTCGGCGCTATAGCCTTTAAATTTATTCGGGTTGCGAATACAATGCTCGCGGTTGATCAGCACATGCCTTGTGTTCTGCTCCCAGTAATCGGCATAGCGGTCTTTCAAGCCATTTGGATCGAGGCCGAGAAAGGAATAATGGGCAAAAAACAGCGGGCCGCCGTAATCAAAACCCAGGGGTAATTGGATGCCGTAATATTCCCGCTGGTTTTTAAAATGATTGCTATTGGCCCAGCCGCGGTGATATACATCGGGACTAATGGAATAGCGCGGCGAAGAGGCAGCCAGCACATAAGTGATGAGGCACTCATTCCATCCGCGAATTTCATGATTCATAGTCCAGCCATTGTTCGGACTCCAGTGCCAGAACAACATACTTAACCCGCCGCGCGTATGCCAGTTCCATTGCACATCGTTCCATATCCAGGTGATGAGGTTGCGCAGCTGGTTTTCGACGGGGTCTTGCCGGTTAAAGTATTCGCGCGCACAAAGCAGACCCTGAATTAAAAAAGAAGTCTCTACCAGGTCGCCGCCGTCATCATTATTGCTGAAGGGAATGGTCTGACCGGTCTCACCATTCAGCCAATGGGGAAACACGCCATGATAGCGGTTAGCTTTTTTCTGCAGGAAACGTACCATTTTCAAAAGGTGCTTTGCGGCCGTATCTCTTGTAATCCATTTTCTTTCTACGGCCACAATAATGGCCATTACACCAAAGCCCGTGCCGCCGGTGGTGACAGTTTCGGGTCCGTAATCGGTGATATTGCTGCGCTCGCGGGCCATGCCGGAAACGGGATGCGCAAAATCCCAGAAATAGCGAAAGGTTTGCCGCTGCACCAAATCCAGCAAGGCAGAGTCGGAGAGATCGGGTATGATCCCTGCCACGGGAATGCCGCCGGGTTTTGCCAGGGTTTCAGCATTAGCCTTACCCGCTGCAGCTTTTTTCTTTTGCGCGGTACAGGCAAAGGAGAAAAGAAAAATACCAAGCACTGTCAATAAGCGATAGATCATTCGTTCAGTTTTCATTTTGGTTTACAAATTCGGACTGGTAAAGCCCAGTTTGGTGAGACCGGCTTTTACTTCAGGACAACTCATAAACAAATTCCATATCAAACCGGTGCGGTAGTTTTCGATCATGATGATAATCGGTCCCTGGTCGATGGCCAGTGTGGAGTTGGCAAACCAGGGCTCGTGCAATGAGAATGCATCATAAAATCCATAGTTGCCCCACAGCTTATCGCCGAGTTTATAGTAGAAGAATTTCAGCGCCTTCATCGATTCTGTTGGGGTATAAGGAAAAGACGACAAAGCAGCCGTGGGTGAAATAACGCCGTTGTCGTTAGTGGGCGAATGCGCTTTATAACCATTGATATCATCACTGGCGGTAAGTCCCCAGTTCATATCGCTGTAGCCATACCAATTGGTATTATTCCGGCAATAGTTATAATGAATCAACGTGTGCGCGCGGTTTTGTTCCCAGTAATTGGCATACGCATCTGCCAGGTCGTGCGGGTTGATGCCGAGAAATGAATAATGTGAAAAGAACAGGGGACCGCCATAAGGTTCACCGAGCGGCAGCGTGTGACCCGCATAAGTATTGCCATTGACGATGCCGCCATTTTTTGCCCAACCATTGTCGTACACAATTTTCGGAATGGTATGCGTGGTAGAAGAAGCAGCCAGTACATATGTGATCAGGCATTCATTCCAACCGCGCACCTGGTGATTCATTTCCCATTCATAATTCGGGCTCCAGTGCCAATACAACACGTTCTCATCATTTTTTCTGAACCAATCCCACTCCACCGCATTCCAGAGGCTGTTGATATCGTTTCGCAGATTGGCCTCCGCTGCATCAGCGCCATCGAAGTATTGCCGCGCGGTGAGCAAGCCCGCCATCAGGAAAGAAGTCTCTACCAGGTCGGCGCCATCATCTTTCTGACTAAAAGGCTGCACGGCACCGGTAGTACCATTGAGCCAATGTGGAAATGCGCCGTGAAATTTCTGCGCATTATTTTTCAGGAAGCCAACAATTTTTTCCATTCTTTCCAAACCCTGCGCGCGGGTAATGAAGCCGCGTTCAATACCCACGATCAGCGCCATAATACCAAATCCCGAACCGCCGGTGGTTACCGTTTCACCAGAAGTATTACGCTCGCGCGCCAGACCCGACACCGGATGTGCAAAGTCCCAGAAATATTTGAAAGTCTGTTGCTGCACCAGCGTCAGCAATTCATCGTCAGATACCAGGGGGAATTTATCAGAAGAATCAATCGCCGTCATCACTTTCACCGATTCCGCATTTTGCAAAGCGGCATTATCCATCGACTTCAGCGCGGTAGTAACTGAAATCGTATATTCACTCAGTCCCGGCTGTTGCGATGACGCCTGGATCACCAATACTTTATCGCCGTCCTGGTACGAAGGTGTAAACGCCAGATTCGTACCCGACGCATTCTTTAATGTTACCCCCGCATTCACCGTGCTCCTGTCAACCGGCGCCGAAAAAGTGAATGTCGCCTTCGGCACGCGACCATCTATTCTCCACCGCTTGCCATCGTGCTTTCCTTCCACCTGCACACTATTCACCCTAAACACCGGCGGCGGTGGCGGCTCCGGCGTTGAAGAAGATTTTTTACAACCTCCCATCACTCCCCCCAATACCAACATCAATACAAAAGCAATTTTCACTTTACTTATCTTCATCTGAAAAAATTTAAACCCTTAAAAATTCTCCTTCACTCTTCCCTGTTCAATATGCAGTCTTCATCTCAGTTTTTTCTCCAGAATCGCATCCACACTATACTTTCCCGGGCCAGTAAATAAAAACAGCAGCGCCAGCAGCACAAACATGAATGGGTGCTGGTCGTTATACCACACTATTCCATTCCCCACGAAAAAAGATATATACGCCATAGTGCACGCGATAATGATGGCCGCCGGCCGCGTGAGCCAGCCGAGCGTCATCATGATGCCGCCCACCAGTTCAGCGCCTTTGCCGAGATAGGGTAGCCAGGGATTGTCTTTGAACTGATCCCAGGGAGCATACTCATTCATTTTCGCTTCGCTGAAAATTTCCCATCCATGATATGCCATGAACAGGCCGAATATAACGCGCACTATAAACAGACCGCCATCATAAGCGATGGGTTGTGTGGAAAAAAATTTTTTCATTTGAGGGCTTCGTCTTTTTCTTTTTCTAAAAAGTTAGCTGACTCCTGCAGTCCTGCTACTATCAAATATCCATCGCGGTGGTACTGGGCTATCTGCTGATCGGTGAGTTTAAACTGTGTCATGGTGGTGCATTTGAAATTAGAAAATGCGAGGCTACACAATCGGCCACTTGAAGGTTGACTCCAGTTTGATCTTCTTTCCCGTTGCGGCCGAATGCCGCGTGGCTTCAATTACTTCCAGCACATGCAGTGCATGTTCTGCATTGATCAGGGGTTCAGTGCCTTTTGCCAGCGATTCTGAAATAACGCTGGCGCCTTCCTGCCACACATAGGTGCCGGGGTCGGGCACCATGCGTTGCGGCGCTTCGTGATCGTGTATTACCAAATCCACTCCATGCGGCGCCCAGTCATAACCAATCAGGCTCATATTGCCGTGCGTGCCCCAGATCTGTATTGAGGGTCTTTCCTGTCCTTTGCCTTCATGTCCGTACGGGTCGAAGTAATTAAAGCCGCATTGCACGTGAGAGATAATTCCGTTGCCATGATCCATCAGCAGCATGGCATTGTCTTCCGCTTCTACCTTTATTTTTCCTTTATTGTCAACGGTGCGTTCGGGTGTAACGATGCTGGTCATAGCCGTTACGTACTTAGCGGGCCCCAGCAGTCCTGTTAAGGTAGCAATATTATAAACGCCAAGATCAGGCAGGCTGCCGCCGCCTTTTTCGTAGAAAAATGCCGACCAGGTGGGGCCGGTATGACCATAATGCGCGTGCGCCGCTGATATCTTACCAATCTTGCCTTCGCGCAGTGCTTTTGACATCCAGGCAAATTGCGGACTGTTTACTACAGCGGGTGCGCCCCATATACGAAGCTTTTTACTTTTTGCGAGATCGAGCAAAGCCCTGCCTTCTTTATACGTGTTGGCCATGGGTTTTTCGCTCCATACATGTCTGCCTGCATTGAGCGCCTGCTTATTGAGCCGCCCATGTTCCTGCATATCGGTGCAATTGACGAGCAGGTCGAAATGCGGACCGGCCAGCATCTGGTCTATATGCGGAAAATGATGGGGAACGTTGAACTCTTTCGCGCGGTTGACGGCTCGTTCGGGAATAATATCGCATACACTCACCAGTTCTACATAGGGTGATTTGGAGAGATGAGGTAAATATTGTCCCGACACGCTGCCACAACCGATCAGTCCCACTTTAATTTTGTTCTGGCGGGTTGTATGCGCCCATCCTTCTATAGAGGACATGAGCAATGCAGCAGCCGCTAAGGTGGATTGCTGCAGGAATTCGTGGCGGGTGAGCTTTTTCATATAGCGAAGTTTGAAAGTTATACCCCTATATTAAAAACGCTTTACGGCGAATTCGTAAAGCGTTTTTAATATAGTTCCAGTTTTACTTGAAGTCTGCCAGTGTTTTTACTGCATTATTTCCTGGATTTCATCAGGTGTTAATGCTTTGTTGAATACCCTGAATTCGTCGTACAGGCTAAGATCCGATTTGTGATCCCAGTAAGAGAACAGCGGTCCGCCTGAACCCAGCACCAGTTTGGTACAACCGGTCAAATCTACCGGGTTGTCCAATGCGCCGCTGGCTACTTCCACACCGTCGATATAAACTTTGGCTTCTGTGGGTGAGAAAGTCATGGTGAAAAACTTCCATGCGCCTGCAATTGCCGATTGCGAACCCAATGCAACCCAGTTGTCGGTATTACCGGTGCCAACAATTACGGTCATGTTTTGCGGTGCATTTTCCCTGAACAAGCGAAATCCCTGGTTTCTTGTTTCAGGGTCATTGTCGTTGCCGACTACTACCATACCCGCCCTGTCGGGTGTAGTATTGAGCTTATACCAGAAAGCAATACTGAACTCGTCTGCGCCAAACAAACCGGCAATCGGGAACGACAGGTAAGCGTCAATGGCTCCCTGGTAGGCGGCGCCAACATATCCACTGTTGGTAGTAGTGGGATTGCCTGTAACGGTTGGCGTTACAAAGTTGATCAGGTCTTTGAAATCACCGCCCGGCGCGAAGGGCACATACAAGGTTTCGCTGGGCAGTATCTTATCATACTTGGAAACGGTGAAGTCGAAGGTCTTGGTAGTAGTCTTTCCCGACAGGTCGGTGGCCACTACCTGGAAGGTATGATTACCCAATCCCAAAGACGGATAGGTGTAGGTACCCGTCATTCCCCGGTAATCCACAAATTCAGTATATGTCTGTAAAACGGTACCATTCAGTGAAATCTCTACTTTGCTTATCTCAATATCATCCTCCACTTTGAATATAAAGTTGAAACTTCCCTCATCTTGTGAAGAGGGGTATTGAACGTTACCCGTAGGACTGATGATTTCTACAGTGGGCGCTGCTGCGTCCGGGCCCGGGTCCACTTTCGAAATCGGGTCTGTGTAGTTTTTCTTACACGCTGCCAGAGACAATGATAACACTATCCCTGGTAATATATATCTGAAAATACTTCTCATAATAGTAACTATTTGAAATTAATGATCGGGATGTGTATCTGCGTATTCTTTCAAAATGGGGCTCTTATCCAACTGTGGTAAGGGATAAGGATAGTATTTCTTGTTCATGGTAAATGTCCTGCCATCATAGCTGAGCTCGGCAGTATTTTCCAGGCGAACCATATCAAAAAACCTGATTCCCCATTCCATAGCCAGTTCTGCAAATTTTTCATCCATTACATCATCGCTGGTTACCCCGGTTAACGGCGGCAATCCTGCTCTTGACCTTACCAGGTTCACCGCGTTGTCTGCAGTGCCTGCTGTTGCAGCACCTCCACGGGTTACCGCCTCTGCGTACATTAACAATATTTCCGCATAGCGGATGATGTTCATGTTTTTATTGCTGGCATATCCGGTTCTTCCGGGAATCAATTCAATAGTAGGCAGGTAGTGCTTGCCACTATAGAAGTAAGCCCTGGGAGAGTTCAGGAACACATCACCTTCGGGGGTTACATTAGAAACCCATGCCGGAAGGGTGGAATAATTGGGGTCAGATTTTATCAGGTTAATACCATCGGGAGTGAATATAACGCTGGTCTGCAAACGAACTCTTTCACCCCTGTCGAGCATAAACTTGATATATTTTTCACTGGGCTCAAAGAATCCCCAGCCACCGCGGGCACCACTTACAGCAGGTTGCCAGTCTGTGGGACCAAAGAAATCGTTCAGGTAGTTCCTGCTATCTCCGGAACCCGAATTGAAATCAGAGTATTGAACTTCCAGGAGATTTTCATTCGACAGTTTGCCTGCTGTTTTGAATTCTTGATTGAAGTCAGGAAAGAGGCTAAACTTGCCGGAATTGATAATTTCACCTGTAGTGGCTGCTACCGCATTGTAATCTTTCAATTCCTGCTCAGCCATAGCTTTCACTGCTAATGCGGTATATTTAGTAACGCCTCCTTTCAGATCGGTCCTTTCGTTGGGACGCATATCCAGCAGCTTGGTGGCTGCATCCGCCATCTCAGTCTTAATCCAGTCCATGATATCGTCCTTGGTCTGCATGGTAAGCTGAGTAGGATCTGTGGTAGTTACCTTAAATACGCCGCCAAATGTTCTTGACAACATCAGTGTAAGCCAGCCTCTCAATACCTGGCACTCGGCAACGTATTGGTCAATTAACTGGTTGCTTACACCGCCTTCCCTGAATTTTTCCAATTGTTCAATCTGGGCAGTAATCTGCAGCACATGCTGGAACAGTCCGTCCCAAAGGTTATTGATCATCCAGAAGTTGGCGTCGTACACAAACAGGTCCGCATCGTGAAACGGAGGTTGGTCGTATACACCATTTCTGCCACCACCTGAATTCACATCATCACCACGAACGGAAAGAATGGGAACATGCTCCCACCAAAAATCATAAAACGACTGGTAAGCCCCTACCAATGCTGCTCTTGCAGCAGCCGGGCTCGTATAATCCACATCGCCGCCCACGGTTTCCAACTCACGCGGCTCGTCCAATAATTTGCTGCAATTCGTTAATGATAACGCCATCATGATGAACAGCGGCGCGAATAAATATTTTCTACTTTTCATTTTGTTCGATTTAAGATGCTGGAATTAAAATTTCACGCTCCAACCAATAGTATATACAGAAGGAGTAGGATATGTACCTGAATCAATACCATCGAAGCCAACTTCCACGTTGGTTGATTTGCTCTTAGACCATACATATGGCCTGTCGGCAGTGAGCGTAAAACGCATTTCAGGTATCTTGTTATTCTTCGGTAATGTATATCCTAACTGTATATTCTGCACTCTGAAGAACTTACCGTCCTCCAACCAGAACCTGGAAGCTCTCTGGTTCCACGCAGTGCGGTATCCTTCTGATGAGGGATAGCTGTTGGTGGTACCTTCGCCATGCCAGCGGTTTTTGGCTAACTGGGCGTCAATATTTCTTCCCTGAGTTCTGAATACTTCAGCACGGTTGCTGTTGAAGATTAAATTTCCACCCTGTCCGTAGATGCGTACAGACAGATCAAAGTTCTTATAGTCCAAACCAATGTTGGCACCATAGTAGTAAGTGGGAGCGGGAGATCCCAGGTAAACCCTGTCGTTCGCATCCAGCACTTTGTCGCCGTTCACATCCCTGTATTTGAAATAACCGGGTTTTACAGTTCCGGGGCCATTAGCATTTGCTGCAACTGCAACCGGGTCTGCGTCCACCTCAGCCTGGGTTTGATATACACCTATGATCTCATAACCATAGAATACATCAAACGGCTGTCCTACAGTGAGGCGCTGCGGGAACTCGGCCAGCGGTCCCCTGGTGATGAAGGCCTGTCCGAACAGGTCGGTAACTTCATTATGAATAGTGCTGAAATTAGCACCTACTGTATAACCGAAGTCGTTGGATATTCTTCCTCTCCAGGTGGCTGCAATTTCCACACCCTTGTTGCGCATAGAGCCTACGTTGCTGTAACTGGTTTCGTTACCCACCTGGGGCAATACTGGAATAGCGAGGTTCTTGGTATTCTTTACAAAGTAATCTACACTCACATTCAACCTCCTGTTCAGCAATTCCAGGTCGGCACCTATGTTTATTTCTTCATTAAATTCCCAGCTCAGGTTGTCCTGGTAAGTGGAGAACAGGAAGCCATCCACTTTGGAATCGTTGAACACGCTCCAAACCGATCTTGCGCTCTGTGCTCTTGCTACAGGCACGTTGCCGTTGGCCAGGCGTCCCCATCCTGCCCTGAGTTTGAAATAATCGATGAAAGTGACATCTGCCATGAAGTCTTCCTTAGATACCACCCAGGCTACACCCACAGAGGGCAACGTAATACTTTTTTCCTGGTTGTATTTGTTGGCAGCTTCATTTCTCAGCGTAGCATAGGCAATGTATTTATCCTGGTACTTGTATTGCACGCGCCCGAAGAATGAGCGGCTGTATACCCTGGTGCCACCATCCGATGAAACCCTTGATGCTGCAGAAGTATTGGCAATGTACCAGCTTTGTTCCAGGTTCCTGTTGAAGGGGCTTCCTTCGTAGAAATTACCGGTAGTTGAGAAAAAGTTGAATCGCTCATCCCTGAAGGAAAAGCCACCCATGGCAGTCAGGTCATGATCGCCAAACTGCCTGGTATATGTTAACACATTATCGAAGGTGTAATTTTCTTCCAGCTCATTGGCCCTGGTAATAGAAGACTGTACCAGTGTTCTTTCATATGCATCGGTAATGCGATATGGCAGATTCATCATCCTGTTATTATCATTTCTATGATTATAAGACAGGCTTGTCCTGAAGTTTAAGGTTTTGGGGATGATATGAAAATCGCCATACACATTAGCCGTCAATCTTCTTCTTTCTCCCAGGTTGTCTACGTTAGACATATTGGGGAATGGGTTCTGGTGATCCCTGTAACCCAGATCTTTTGCTGAAGAATAGGGTTTGGAGTAAGCTGTCTGACCTTCATAAGCGGGATCCAGCACCGGCAGGATAGGCACGGCATAATAAATCTCAGCCCAGGGATTCACACCGCCGTAGCTCTTTTGTTCACTTCTGCTGTAAACCGCACCGGCACCTATAGTCAACCAGTCTTTGGCTTTTGCTTCCACTTTCGCCCTTAGGTTATATCTCTTATAGCTGCTGCTGTTAATATCCAAAATACCGTCCTGGGTAAAGAAACTACCGCCCACGGCATAGGTCACTCTTTGTGAGCCACCGTCGATTGAAATATCATGGCTCATCATGGGAGCATCATTGCGAAGGGCTTCTTTATACCAGTCTGTATTTACATCGGGCAGGTTGGGGTTGATACGGCTTCTTCCGTACCTGGCAATGGCAGCTTGCACGCTGGCAATTTCAACACTGGAGCCTGATTCGTTGGCAAAATTGACAAACTGCTCTGCATTGGCCATTTTGATAACGTTAGTGGGTACCTGCACACCATAATAACCGGAATAAGTAACGGTGGCGTCTTTGTTGTACTTACCGCTCTTGGTAGTGATTACAATTACACCGTTGGATGCTTTGTAACCATAGATAGCAGCAGCAGACGCATCTTTCAATACCTGGAAATCCTGGATATCGTTGGGAGTTAAGTAATCGATATTATCAACAAAAACTCCGTCAACCACGTACAACACACCTCCGCCGTACAATGATTTAATACCACGGATATTGATCTGGGGTGCGTCGCCGGGGCCACCGAGGCTGCTGATCTGCACGCCGGGTACATTACCCTGCACGGCATTCAGAATGGCTGCGTTGGGTGTTTTTTGCAGGTCTTCCGGTTTCACGGTTCCGATTGAACTGGTCAAATCGCCTTTCCTGGCAGTACCATAACCGATTACCACCACCTCGTTCATGTTTACCGACGATTTCACCAGTTTGATATTAAGTGTAGTTTGTGTACCTACTTCCACTTCCTGCGTTACAAAACCCACTGCAGAGATAACCAGCGTGGCATTTTGTGGAACGCTTAATTCAAACTCGCCGGCCGCATCGGTGCTGGTACCGCGGGTGGTACCCTTCACGGTGACCGAGGCGCCCTCAACGGGTTCGTTGTCGTCGCCAACAATTTTACCGGTAATTCGAATGTCCTGGTCGGGACGTTCTTCCGAACGGATGGCAATCAGGTTGTTGTCCAGCCTTCTGTAGGTAAGGGTTGTACGGGCAAAAACGGTATTCAATACCTCGGAAATGTCGGCATCGGTAAATGCCACATCCACCTTTTGCTTCAAGTCTTTTAACCGGCTGTTGTACAAAAACCGGTAATTGCCCTGCTGTTCAATGGAGGTCAGTACCTTACTGATTTCCGCGTTCTGCATAATCAGGGTCACCGTTTGCCCATTGACATGAGCAAACGTATCGAACACGCAGAAGACAGTCAGGATACACGTTAATTTCATCATCAATAGTAGCTTTTGTAAGGGTTGAGGTACCCTCGCAATCGAAAGAGTAATTTTCATACTTTTAATATTAGTGTTACTAAAACGGAAACCGGCCGGAAGCACAAATAATCGACGGTTTCTGGATGCACTTTCAAGAACGGGGAATGCGCCAACATTTCCCGTTTCTTATATAGAATATACCCTATGAAGTGTTTAATCTCTTGTTCATATGCAGCAGTCTATTTAAGTTGTAAGAAATCAGTAAACTATTACTGTTTTATCGTTGATCTCGTAATTGAATGCAAAAGAGAACTGCAAGGCTTCCAGCGCCTGCGACAAGGTTTCGTTGTCGAATGAGCCGGTGATCCACACTTCTTCCAGTTTTTTGTTTCGGAATTCGAAGCGAACATCATACCAGCGCTCCATGATCTTAGCCATCTCTGAAAATGGCATGTCTTTCACTGAAAGTTTGTTCCTGACCCAGGCCGATTCAATGTCGGAGGTATCGCCTTGTTGGTAGGTAAGGTTCTTAATGGCGATAAGGTTTTCTTTAACAGGTAAGCGATCCGCCCCATTGCCCCAATGCTGCGTTGATTCCTGGTCGTTCAGCACCACCAGTTTTTCATTGGGCTTAAGAACATATTTTTCGTTGGGGCGTTTTTTTACCACCACTTCCACACTGCCCCTGATAAGGCTGGTCTCGGTGGTTTTATCGGTGGGATAACTTTTTACATTAAACTGTGTGCCCAACACCCGTATATCAAGCGTGTTGGTATGAATCACGAAAGGTATGTCGGGATTTTTCGCTACATCAAAAAAGGCTTCGCCCGTGAGCGTTACCTCGCGCAGGTTCTCCCCGAAATTTTTTCCAAAAACCAGTTTACTGCCTGCATTGAGCCATACGCGGCTGCCATCGGGCAGCACCTGGGTGGTACGGGTGCCGTAGTTGGTTGAAATTTCGCTGGGCAGCACTCCCCCGGTATCGGCAACGCCATTTGTTGCTATGGACTTGCCCGTGTTTGAAGGCCTCCATACAAACCAGGCGGCCACGGCCAGCAGAAGGGTGGTGAGTGAAATAGCCCGGATTTTGAAGTTGCGCCGCGGGCGACGGGGAGTTTCCATATCCCAGTCTGCCTCTACCGTGACGGGTTCGTGCAATTCCTGGTACGACTCTTTATTAATCGAAATCCCTTTTTCCCTCATACGCCTAAGATGCTGATCGTAAGCGGTTTGAAGCTGGTCAGACGATTCGTCGTCATCTTTTTGCTGCCAGAGGTCGGTGATGGTTTGAATGGAAAAGTGAAGATCGGGATGGACACGCAACAGGTGGTCCAGCTCCTGCAATTCTTCAGCAGAAGCCTCGTTGGAAAGCTTTCTTCCCATTAATTCCCATATACGGTCAGCAGACATAAAGTTTTTCGCGTACTCCTAAGGAGTATTTATACGGTCGATATCCCTATAAGGTTCAAAAAAATTTTTTGCTACAATCAGAACCTGATGGCTTTGCGAAGGTCGATATTGATGGCGTTGCCGATCTTGCGGAGGGCTGTAGCCAGTTGGTTATCAACGGTTTTTACAGAAAGATTGAGTATTTCGGCCACCTCGCGGTATTTCAGTCCATCCTCTTTGATGAGCTTAAAAATAATTTTGCAGCGCGGCGGCAGATGGTCTACGGCCTGCTGAATGCGGTTGCGCATTTCGGCCGTCAGCAATAATTGTTCGGGGTTATTGTGTGGGCTCTCCAGCTCCACTTTCAGGTCGTCGAGGGTTATAGAAATATGTTTCTGCTGTTTAAGCAGGCTTTTCAGTGATGCGTTCTTGGTACAGATATAGAGGTAAACGCGCAGGTTCTTGATCTCTTCCAGTTGCCGCCTCCTTTCCCAAATGGCCATAAATACGTCCGATACCACCTCTTCAGCCACCTCATACGATTGCACAAAGGAGTAGGAGAACTGTAGCAATGGCCGATGGAAGGCGAAGAACAGCTCCTTGTAAGCGCTCTCGTCATCGTATAAAGCTATACGCCTCTTTAATTCGTCCAAACTGGGTGTCAATGGCATTGGCAATCTGTTAGTATAGACCTGTATAACTGCTCATCTGCTGCCTCACAAGGTAAGTCTAAAAAATTAAAAAGGAATTCTGTTCAGGGCTAAGGGGATTTTTATAATTTTGCCCGCCTACGCCGAAGCTAAGCAAAGGCATTGGATCCTTAGCTCAGACGGTTAGAGCACCTGACTCATAATCAGGGGGTCGTTGGTTCGATCCCAACAGGATCCACAGAGAATGTTGAATTTGAAATTGAACAAGGAATGTTGAATGTTGAATGGTTTTGCAGCTGATTCAACATTCAACATTCCTTGTTCTTATTCAGATTCAATATTCACTTTTCCTTAACCCTCGGTAAGATACATTTGATAATCATTCAGAAAGTATGAAGAAACTGTTTACGCTATTGACCGCACTGGTATTATTTGGAACACTGGCAGCACAAGATAGTACGGCACCGAGGAAGAAGAGAGACTGGAGTAATGTGAACCTGACCGCCCGCCCCAACGATCATTTCATGATGCAATTTGGGTACAATGGCTGGAGCCAGATGCCGGATACGATCAATACCAAAGGACTCTCGCGCAGTTTCAATATGTACTTCATGTTCGACTTCCCCTTTAAAACCAATCCCCAATGGAGCGTAGGCATTGGCGCCGGGTTTGGAAGCGACAATGTGTTTTTCGATAAAATGGTATTAGACATTACCGGCCGCGAAGGAAACACGCTAACGTTTAAGAATCTCGCCGATACCAATCATTATAAAAAATATAAGCTCAACACCACCTTCCTGGAAGCCCCCGTTGAATTGCGTTGGGCCGCCAACCCCGTGAGCCCCAACCGCAGCTGGAAAATTGCTGTGGGCGGTAAGGTAGGCACCCTGCTCAGCGCCACTACCAAGGGCAAAAACTTCCAGACCAGGAACGGTAGCACCATCAATGCTTCCACGCAGAAAGAAAAGGCCAAACGCTTCTTCAACGGCACCCGCCTCTCCGTTACCGGCCGCGTGAGCTATGGCGTATTCGGCCTCTACGGCGCCTACCAGATCAACAGCTTTATTAAAGAGGGCATGGGGCCTGATATAAGGCCGTTTCAGATCGGGTTAACCATCAGCGGGCTTTAAGAGTTAAGGGTGTAGAAAGTAGCGCCTATCTTTGCCATCAAACATCATCCATTTTGCTAGACAACAAGAAGAGTATTAAGCAGGCTGAGCGGGCCGTGCTCGTGGGACTGGTACATAAAACGCAGACCGAAGAGCAGGTGAAGGAATATCTCGATGAGCTCGCATTTCTGGCGGAGACGGCAGGAGCCGTAACGGTGAAACGTTATGTGCAGAAATTGCCGCAACCCGATAGCCGCACTTTTGTGGGAAAGGGCAAGCTGGAAGAAATAAAGAAATACATCGAAGGGAAGGAAGTGGATATCGTGATCTTCGACGATGAACTCAGCGGATCACAGATCAACAATATTGAGAAAATCCTGGGCGTAAAAACGATCGACCGCAGCGACCTGATACTGGATATTTTCGCACGCCGCGCCAAGACGGCGCAGGCTAAGACGCAGGTGGAGCTGGCGCAATATCAGTACCTCTTGCCCCGGCTGCGCGGTATGTGGAAACACCTTGAACGCCTGGGGGGCGGTATCGGTACAAGAGGTCCGGGTGAAACGGAAATAGAAACCGACCGCCGTATTGTGAAAGATAAGATTTCGTTGCTGCGCAAACGCCTGGCTGAAATCGACAAGCAGGCCTATATACAACGCAAAGATCGCGGCGAATTCATTCGCGTGGCGCTGGTAGGTTATACCAATGTGGGTAAGAGCACCATCATGAACCTGCTGAGCAAAAGCGAGGTGTTTGCGGAAAACAAACTCTTCGCTACGCTCGATACCACCACACGCAAAGTGGTTTTTGAAAACACGCCATTCTTACTGAGCGATACAGTTGGTTTCATCCGCAAGCTGCCGCACCACCTGGTAGAGAGTTTCAAGAGCACGCTCGATGAAGTACGCGAAGCAGATATACTGCTGCACGTGGTGGATATTTCACACCCGCGCTACGAAGAACAGATCGGCGTGGTCAACAGCACGCTCACCGACCTGAAGGCTTTCGACAAGCCCGTGATCACCATTTTCAACAAAATGGATTTGTACGAAAAAAATACTTTCGACCCCTGGCTGGAACCGGAAGTGAAGGCGGAGATTGTGAACGAGCTGAAAGAGCGTTGGGAAAATGAATTGCAGGGCAACTGCGTGTTCATATCTGCTACGGAGAAAAAAAATATAGACGAACTGCGCGCCACCATTCTCAACAAGGTACGTGAACAATACAGGGTGCGTTATCCGTATAAAACGGAATTTTTCTACTGATGATCACCAGAAACTACACCTGGCACAAGATTGCAGAATCGGTAAACGAACTCGCCGCGCGCGAAGAGCCTATTGTGGTGGTAGAAGTGAATGGTAAGAAAATCTGCGTGGCGCCATACAAAGAACAATGGTATGGCTTCGCTTACAAATGCCCGCACGCCAGCGGCATTATGGCGTTGGGTTATATAGATGCGGTGGGAAACGTGGTTTGTCCCGTACATCGCTATAAATTCAATCTTCGCAATGGATACAATACCAGCGGCGAAGGATTTTACCTGAAAACATATCCTGTTGATGTACGCGAAGACGGCGTGTTTGTAGGGATGGTGATTTCTTAAAGTGCGATCACAAGGGTTTTATCATTACCTGTTTATAATAAACCTTGCTTTTGGGATCGTGTCCTTGCAAAGCGATGGTGCCGCTGCTGAGACGCCTTTCTGCTCTGCCTTCCAGTTTCTCCACGTCATCGGGCTCGGTATATTCTACCACTGTTTTATCATTGATCTTGATGGTGACCTTTTTGTCCTGCACAATGATATGCTCGGTGTACCATTCGTTATCTTTCACATATACTTCTCTTACGTCGGCGATGCCGTAAAGACTTCCGCTTTTTCGCCAGTCGCCCTGCGTTTGATTCACCTGCACTTCATAACCTTTGGAGGGCCAGCCCGTTTCCTGGTAGGCGGTATGAATGAAGATGCCGCTGTTGGAGCCGGGAGTAGTCATGAGGGTGACCTTGAGCTCGAAATTTTTGAAATCATGATTCATCACCTCGCCATCATAAAACAAATGTGCGCGGGGTCCATGCACGATGATCATGCCACTGTCGACACGGAATGTGGAAGGGTTTTCGGCAGTCACTTTCCAGCCGTTGAGTGTCTTACCGTCGAAAAGCGAAATCCAGCCTTTTTCGGTTGAAGCCTTCCGGGAAGTACCACATTGAACAAACAGCAGCGCGAGGATGATGAGGCGGTACATCTTCATTTTTTTGTTCTAATATAGGACTATAACTTTAAAAAGCTAAAGCACCGGGCTCATTTCATTTTAGCTTAGAAAAGAGGCGCTCAGACGTTTTACTTTATTTTCCAGGAATTTCTGTCACAAACACCAGGTAAGAAAAATTTTCTGCTGGCACTTATCCTGATGATCGGTTTTGTTTCTTTCCCGTAAGACAAAACGCAGCAAAAAAAAATATCCGATTTTACGAATTGTCGCAATTGCCCCGGCTAAAGTCGTAATAAACCTCTTTTACTACAAAACCTATCGGTACATTGCATGAAAAATTTGCATGCCCGACAATAAACTCATCCGCATGGACAATGTGGGCATTGTGGTGGAATCGCTCGACGACACGATTGCTTTCTTTGAAGAGCTCGGCTTAACGCTTGAATGGCGCGGCCAAGTAGCAGGCGAATGGGCCGGCCGCGTAACGGGTTTGGGAAACCAGGATGTAGAAGTAGCGATGCTATCGACGCCCGATGGTCATAGCCGACTGGAAATTTCAAGGTTTATTTCCCCGAAAGTTATTGCTGACCACAGAACCGCTCCTGTGAACGCGCTGGGTTATTTGCGTGCGATGTTTACCGTTGCAGATATTGATGATACACTGGAACGATTGGGAAAATCAGGTGCGGAACTGGTGGGTGAGGTGGTGCAGTATGAGAATTTGTACCGGCTGTGTTATATCCGTGGTCCCGAGGGATTGCTGATTGGATTGGCCGAGCAGCTTACGGAAAACCGGAATGCGTTTTAGAAATTTTTAAAACAAGGTATATGAGGGCTAAAATTTACTTCTCCTTATTCCTGGTTGCTTTGTATGCCGTTGCTGCCTGCAAGACTACTAAATCTACCCTTGCAGAACCAGGTATGTTTAAGGTAACTATTCTCTACCCCTTTGGCGAAGACAAAAATTTCGACCTGGAGTATTATGAAAAAAAGCACATGCCGATGATGGCAGGGTTTATCGGGAAGAATTTGAAATTTTATGAGATAGACAGGGGCATATCGGGCAGAAATGCTAATGAAAAGCCGGCCTTTGCGGCGATTGGATACTTTTATATTTCGGATATAAACGAGTATAATGAGGCAATAGCAAGAAACAGGGAGGTGGTGATGAATGATCTAAAGAATTACACGAATATACAGCCCCTGGTGCAGGTGAGCGAGGTGCGGCAGGTGGTGAAGTGAGGGGATGAAGCTCATTGACTCCCCGCGGGCAATACTACCGGCGAATTTGCGTTTTCCCCTCTTATGCAACCTGTCTTGCTATATTACCTGAACCTACTGCTATGCGCCATTGTGTTTATTGAGCTGTTGTTCCGATGCAGAAAAAACACCACCCTGAAGGTGTACTTCCTGCTGATTACTGCCAGCCTGTTTGTGATTAATTTTTACGCCATCAATGGCGTTGAAACACGGACAGAATTCATTTTCGTGCGGTTCGTTCGGTTGGTTTATGTGGCCGGTACCGTATTGTCGCTGGTGTACCTGGCGCAGCGGCGGCCTCCGCGCTGGCTGGTTGGTCTGATGATATTTGCCGCCGTTTGTGTGACGGGATTACGCATTGCGAATTACCACGAGATTAATATTGACGCGGTTAATAATTTGCCCAATCCATTATTTTCCGTAGGCACGGAATTGTTTATTACCAGCATTTATCCGCGCATCATGATGCTGATCTTTTCGTCCGCTACACTGTTTATTGGCTACTACTATTACCGCCGGCTGATGATAAAACTCGATTTCAACCAGCCGCATGCCAGGCAGTTATCGCGCTGGGCCATATCATTGGTGGTGCCGATGTTTTTGCTGATTATTTTCGGCATATTGGCGAATATGAAAGTGGTGAACAGTATGCTCGCTACTTATTTGTTTGGTGTGTTTAGCTGCACGGCGGTATGCTCGCTGATCATGAGACCGCGATTTCTGGATACCGACGTGAGTGGTATCTCTGAAGAATCGCGATCGGCGGCGATGGGCGTGCGTTAACTACTCTGTGAATTCTGTTCGATAGTTGGCTTTTCTTCTTCCTCATCCAACAAATTCAGCTCTTCCAGCAAGGGGGCGGGGATTTGTTTGGTAGTTTTCGCTTCCAGTTTTTTAATGGTTTCAAATCTTCCGAGAATGGTATCGCCTTTTCGTGCGCCGTCTTTCAGCCTGTCCATAGCGTCTTTGTAGGCGTGGGTGGCGTTGTCGAGGTTTTTGCCAATGGCAATCATTTGTTCCAGGAACAAAACAAACTTGTCGTACAATAGGCCGCATTGTTTGAAGATTTCCTGCACATTCTTCACCTGGTTTTCTTTCTGCCAGATGATCTTTATCACCTTGAGCGTAGCTACAAATGTGGTAGGCGTTATGATGACGATCTTCTTACTCAGCGCGCGGTTAAAAAGGTCGGGCCTTTCGTTCAGCGCCAGGGTAACGGCCGGCTCGATGGGCACAAACATGAACACGTAATCGGGACTATTGATGCCCGCCAGCGCCTGGTAATTCTTATCCGCCAGGGAGTCGATATGGTCGGTAAGGCTTTTGATATGCTGCCTGAGGTATTGGGCCTTTTCTTCGGGATCGATGGCATTGAAATAATCCACGTAGGCCGTGAGTGATACTTTGCTATCGATAATGATGTGCTTGCCGTTGGGCAGGTGTAAAATGAAATCGGGTTTGCGCAGGATTTCTTCTTCATCGCGGTAGCCTTCCTGCGATTTGTAATCTATATACTTCTGCAATCCTTCGGCCTCCAGGATCAGCTTGAGGCGGTCTTCGCCCCAGGTACCCTGGATGCGGATATCGGACTTGAGGGCATTGGCGAGGTTTTGGGCATCGTCGCTGAGTTGGGTATTAAGTTCGTGGAGCTTTTCGATTTCTTTTTTCAGGGAGGTGATATCGGCGATGTCTTCTTTACGGGTAGCTTCCACTTTTTCTTTGAACTCTTTGAGGTTGGTTTTTAGCGGGTCGATGATGCTGGCGAGGGTGTTTTTGTTGGTTTCGATGAAGTTTTTCTTTTTTTCTTCCAGGATTTCGTTGGCGAGGTTGCGGAAGTGGTGTTGTGATTGTTGGTGGAGAAGATCGAGTTCGTTTTTAAACTGCGCGAGTTTTTCGTTGGCGTAGGCCTCTTTTTGGCGGAGTTGGGTGAGTTGGGTGTTGAGGGAGAGGATTTCTTTTTCCTTTTCGCTCAGTGTTTCTTCGGTTTGTTTGAGTTTTTGAGTAATGAGGTCGAAGGAGGTTTTGGCAGTGTATTTTGTATCGATTTCAGATTTGAGTGTGTTAAAATCGGAGGTTAATTTATTGTATAATTCCCTGGCCACGTAGGCTTGGTTAATTTCTTCCTGGGAGAATTTGCGGGCGTTTTCCTTTTGGAGATGGGTGATTTGATCCTGGAGGGAACGAGAATGCTTTTCGTGGAGGGATTTCAGGTAAACGTAAACAATCAGCCCTCCTATGATAATGCCGGCTGCGATATATATTAATAGCTCCATGACGACGATTGGATTTGGTTTGATGAAGATGGCGATAAATTCTTTTTCTTACAAAAGGGAAACCGGAACCAGGTATTCCTAAACTTTGCTGACTTCACCAAAATTAGGGGGTGTGTGGGGTTGGTCCGGAACAACTTTTGGGATTTTAGCCATAAAAATTTTATAATTTTACCTCTATGAGAATGGCCGTAATGCTTTAATATCCTTTCCCAACTTATTTCTTAAGCAAGGTGCTTTATTTTTCAAAGCGCTCTTTTCCCCTTATTCATTCATTTAAACAATCATTTTTAACCGGGCCACAGGCAGCAATCATTGTTGCGGTGGTTGTTTTTAAATAATATGAATTATGCCTGATATGCTAAGTAAAAAGGATATAGAGCATTTCATTTATAAAGGATTTGTCCGTATGGATAATGCATTTCCCCGTGAAATGGCAGAGGCTGCTGTAGATATTCTCTGGAATGATCTTCCATGTGACAGGTCGGATCCTTCAACCTGGATTGAACCGGTGATTCGTTTGGGAATGTACAGCAATGACCCTTTTGTTCATTCGGTAAATACGCCCAGGTTGCGTCAGGCTTATGATCAGTTGGTAGGTAAGGATAAATGGCTTCCTTGTCGCAGTGTAGGAACCTTTCCGGTCCGTTTTCCGTCTGAGCAACCACCTATGGATACCGGCAAACACGTAGATGCCAGTTTTCCGGGTGATGACCCGAATAATTACTTTGAATGGCGTGTCAACGTCCAATCCAAAGGACGAGCCTTGTTGCTATTGGTGTTGTACTCAGATGTCAGCGAAAAGGATGCTCCGACCGTGATCTATGAAGGTTCGCATATCGATGTTGCCCGATTGTTGTCTAAAGAGGGCGATGCTGGTTTTTCTTTTATGGAACTTGCCGGCAAGTTGGATGAACTGCCAAAGAGAAAAGAAGTCCTGGCAACGGGTAAGCCAGGTACGGTATATCTGTGTCATCCGTTTCTGGTGCATTCAGCCCAAGCACACCGAGGCATCCATCCCAAATTTATGGCGCAACCGCCTTTGCAATTAAAGGGTAAACTGTCTCTTTCAGCAGCTGATAGCGGCTATTCTCCCGTGGAAGAAGCTATTCGCTTAGGGATAGGTTGGTCGTGGGGTCGATGCCGGTTGTAATCGAGTTTCCATTCCTCTGCTTTTTTTCATCTCGCCTTCTCTTGACATAACGCGAATATCTTCTGTAGTCTTCCAGATTATTCCTCCGGCAATCGCAAGCGCAATCTCATTTACGTTATCCGCATGGTGGTCGGCACGCTCCAAAACTCCAGAAAGATAGTTTCGAAGCAATTGATTGTTTGAATAGTAGTTGGTATATACTCTATTTTGATTATTATTTCATTGTTTACTTTTGAATCTGAACTACTTTGAAGTCAAAATTCATTAACCGAAGATCTTGAGCCAGTTCAATCAGTGAGTATTTCGCAATATTGGAACCAAATTTCCGAATGTCGGTCAAAAGGGAGCGCTTAGTAGTTGCTGTATCGACGAATGCAAGACAAAAAGTCATCTTTGGTCTGGGACTTTGTTTGAAGAGATTGACAATTCCTTTTGCAGGAAATGGCTGACCGGCGATCGCAATTCTAAGCGAATCTTTTCTAACGGAGGTTTTTGCCATCGCCTCCACCTTCTCGAAATACTTGTAATCACTATAAATGGTTTCTCTGACCCTTTTGGCAGCTATGGATACTTGCGCTGCAAGATCACGCATAGTATTATTAAATCCTTTCTTTACATGAACGAAGGTGATATGGTCTGGCTCATACATCAATATGTCACAACATTCAATATTCTCAGGCGTGATTGTATCGAGCACGAGGCAGCCCGACATTCCAAGATAAGACTGGTTGAATACATCCTCATCCTTTTTGATGTCGAACTTTTTTGTAATCGTCGTTGTATCCCATACATCATCTTTGAGCATTGATTCGCACTGCGTATTTAAATCGTCAATGAATGTGGGATCGATCCTATACCATCCCTTGTCGATATGAAAGAAAGAATTTCCTTTGTACACAAGTTCTCCGTTGAGATGATCAAATAATGTATCGTAGGTAACCCTATTGCCTCCACTGTCGTAAGATGCGAGTTTGCGGAATAAGACTGAATGTTTGAAGTCTATTTCATCTTTATCCTCAATGAATTTTTTATCCTTTATATCTTTAATAAGTTGCTCCCAGTTGGGCCGGTGATGATATTCACCATATTCCTTACTGCTTAATTCGAGAATATAACTTTCCGCTGTCAGATATTGCTCGAAATTTGAATGACAGATCTCAAAATCTGGAACATTTCCAGCTTTGTACTCATTGAATACTTGTTTGTACATTTCTTCATTGAGTTTCTCTACGAGCTCTTCAAATCGTCTGCCCCTTAAATGCACTACCTTATTGAGTGTAAATTTAGACGGTCCGTCAAGTATATCATCTATCTTTTTGATAAGATTGAGCAGCTCGTCAAAATTTATTGCCTTATTTATTTTAAAGGAAGACTTTGCGATGCAGCCCGCCGTTTCTTTCCTCAGATCATCTTTTGAAAAACCAAAGGACGTAACCAGGTGGTGCCTGTCCAACTCTGCCTGAACCAGTTTAAATATTTGTCCAAACTGATTTTCGTCGCTGAAGCGTTGGTCGCCTCGATAGAAGCGTGTTTGGCCAAGGACAATACCTGTGACACCACGCTGTTGTATCGATTTGATCACGCGACTATCCCGGTCAAACAACTTTACAATGATCTCGAGCCCCAAATCAGGCTTTGTAAACTGTTCGATCTCGAAACTCCCATACCCTCCAGCAATGGCATAGATGCGTTTTTTGTAGGCAATGAATCCAATAAATGAAAATACCTTGTTCTTGCTTTTTAAGATTGTGTCGTTCGTATGTATTATTGGCGCTAGAAACTTCAACCAGGTCGGAGGGTATAACTTTGAAAAGCTATAAAGATTAACTGTGAATTCGCGAAAATCCTGGTTCCCCAAATTAATATCAGTCAGATTGGTACCGTTTTCCCGCAACCGTCTGGCTATTTCTCCGACAGTATCATCAGCGTTCAGCTTTTCAAATTGCTCACGTTCAATTTCATAAATCGTAATGGGAAGTTTGCTAGAATCCGACATGCCCGGTCGTTTTGGTAATTGTGTTGAAAGTCTTCATTGAGAGAACGAATTTGGAATTATTATGGACTAAGTGTTCCAAATAAAGCAACTCAATCTATGAAATTCATTCGCAAAAATTGACCGTGTTTACACGGTATTTTTGGCAGGTGTAATAGATGTGAATTTGTATGCCGATGAGAAATGTAAACAATTTGGAGTCAAATCAATTAGGGAAGAAAACTATCAAACCAACAATTGAAAACATGTAGCTTTGCCTTTCACCCAGCTCTTTCAAACTCTTCCCCCATCACCCGCTGGCAAATTGCTGATAAAAACGAAAAAAGTCGCTTGCGCGACTTTTCAAATTGTTGATTACCCAGCTCCCCCTGCTGGACTTGAACCAGCGACCCTCTGATTAACAGCCGCATAAATTGCTTAACCGGCTTTAACCAGACTTGAGCAAACCTAACTTAACTATTTAATTTCCAGACAATTATACAATTTTCTCTAATTTCGGTTATACGCCACTTTTGGCGTTTTAACCCCCGATTGTTTGAAAATTGTTTGAAAATTTTCGAGGTAGAGATTTAGTGAACCCGATAAAATTTTCTGTTTTATGTCTGTGACTACATGCATGTTTCTCGATACCCGGAGAATCAAAAAGAAATCGAATACCTACCCTGTCAAGCTGCGGGTAACGTTTGACAGGAAATCGCAGGAATACCAAACATTCTTTGATCTTACTGAGGAGGAATACAAAAAACTACCGGCCCCCAGGGTAAGTGACAAGATGAAAGATATCCGCGAAAAGCTAAAGGATATTGAGTTAAATGCCGGCAGGGTGGCAATGAGCCTGGATCCGTTCAGCTTTGAGGATTTTGAGAAGGACTACGTTCTCAATAACCCTTTGTTCCGGCAGAGAAAGGCAATCAAACAATCCATAACAACGAATAACTTTTTATTCGACCGGACGCTTTATGAACATCGTTTTCCTATCTTCAAAGAAACCGACCTTGAAGCAGGACGAATTTTAGCCATCCATCTTTATTATATTGACAAGCTTTTGCAAGAACATCGGATTGGCACGGCAGTTTCTTACCAAACGTCTTACTATTCTTTTTACAGGTTTAGGGGTAACGTTAGGCTAACAGACGTCACCGTTGCATATTTAAACCAGTATGAAAGATGGATGTTTGACCAGGATTACTCGAAGACCACCATCGGTATTTACGTTAGACAGCTTAGAACACTGTTCAATGAAGCCATTGAACAAGGGTTGATCCGAAGAGAGAAACATTACCCCTTTGGCCGCCGCAAATATGTGCCACCTACCGGCAGGAACATAAAAAAGGCGCTGACCCTGCAGGAAGTAGCTAAGCTCTATTACTATCAACCCATCTGTGAACAGGAACGATGGGCAAAAGATTTTTGGTTTTTTTCATATCTCGCCAATGGGATCAACACAAAGGATATTGCGCTTTTAAGGTATCGAAACATCCAAGGTGAGTATTTGGTTTTTGAAAGAGCCAAAACGGAAAAATCTACCCGTAATGATCCCCGACCTATTTCTGTATTTATTTCCGACGACTTGGCAGCAATCATACGACGTTGGGGAAATAAAGACAAGGATTCTAATAATTTTCTATTTCCCATACTCAGTTCCGGTATTACGCCCATGCAGCAGTACGAGCTTATTGAACTATTTGTTTCATCTATTAATGACTGGATGGCAAAAATCAAAAAGAAAGTGGGAATTGAAAGAAATGTGACTTGTTACGTAGCCCGACACACTTTTTCTACTGTGATGAAACGGTCCGGCGCAAGCACTGAATTCATTCAGGAGGCGCTCGGTCATACCAGCATAAAAACAACGGAGCATTATCTTGACAGTTTCGAGAAAGAGGTTAAAAAAGAATTTGCTAATAAGTTAGTTTCCTTCAAAGAGCGGCCGATCATGGAATCAGCATAAAAAAGCAATGTGCAAATTTTGCACATTAGAGGCCAAGGTGGTTTCCCGGATATGCGAATTTGCAATATGCAAAAGTTGCATATTGCTTTTCCACCGTCAAAACTTTATCCAAGATGTAAATAATGCAAGTTGTAAAGCAACCCTTGCAAAAAGTGCAACAGTTCAAAAGAGGGAACAGAAACGTATCTTGCGAAGTCAAAAAAAAGCCAAACAGCAATTTAGTTTTGTAGACCCCATTTATCATTACAATGAAAGAAGAAAAATATAGTTTTAATAAATTAGCAGAAGAGCATTACTACGAGTTCTTCAGTGAAGGCCCTAAAGGGACAATAAAAAAGGTTGTCCGTTATAGATTGATTCAGGAATTTCCAATCCGGATATACAATCTTGGTTTTGGCGATTGGAAGGAAGAACAGGGTGACGTAGATGATACAGTAGCTACCAACAACCAGGACAGCCAAAAGGTATTAGCAACGGTGGCAGATACCGTTCTTGATTTTACAAATAACCATCCCGATGCCTTTGTTTTTGCCCAGGGCAGCACACCGGCCCGAACCCGGTTGTATCAGATGGGAATTGGCAGCTTTTTTGACCAAATAGGTGCCTTATTTTCAGTCACTGCTTACTATAATGGTGATTGGCAACCCTTTGAAAAAGGGAAAAACTATGAAGCGTTTTTAATCAAAAGAAAAAAGTAAATTTGTAAGAGCTATGGCAAACGACAAGAAAAATAATAAACCTTTAAAGAAATCCGCCGAAAAAACGGACAGTGAGAAGATTGCCCGCTATTCAAAATCCACATACTTTCAGGAAAAGGACCGGAAAGCTATTGAGTTTTTGAAAAAGCACCCCGTGCCTTCTAAACTCTTGGAATAAATTTCTGTTCTGGCGAAAGTCACATATTGATGTTAACGAAAAAATGCGGGACTATAGCAGTGAACCCGCTTTATAAAAGCGTCAGAACGAGCGAAAAAGCTTTTAGAGAAACATCTTTTGCCAAAAGAATTTGTAGAGACGAAAAAGATAGAAACAAAGGGGAATGAATGACATTGACCACCATTAAGGATTCATCTTAATTTATAGGGTTGGTTTTTTATTTCTATAAGGCTGGTGGAATAAAGCGGTCAAGTTTGTTATCGTTGATAGCAACTGCTTCCGTTCCTCTCTCCAGACGCCACCGGCGCCAAAAAGACAGCAATTTGAAATTATTATATTGTCCCAGTACTGTACGGGCTAATGACTGATGCAGGCCCAACAGAAATATCCCATCATTGCGACAATATGGCATACATTGTGCGCCTTCAATGACATACATAGCTTCTCGCAAACAATTGATTTCTAAGACTAAAAATTCAAGCTTACTAAATTCATCGCCAAAATTGCAGTAAACCTAAGGTTAAACGTTAATTTTCTTTAGGGAAGCAGCGACGAGACTGCCATTATTTCCTCTTTCCATGAACCGGTAAGAAAATTGTTGGCTTTTATTGTCCCATATTGTGTCCTGGAAAAAACCAAAGCCTTGGAATAGATTCCCGCCTATCCCAAGGCTCTAAAAGAATCGGAGGACAGCTAAGCAGAAAGGCCCCGATCTTAGGTCAAAAAATACGGTGCAAAAGTATGGACGTAGGCGATATAAACCACGACTAATTGAATCCTTTTCTCCGAATTTTTCACTCCCTTTGATTCGAGCCGCCTTCCTACATCTGGTTTAATAATATACTAATATGCATAAGATTCGTGGTGTCACGATCGTGATCGTGTATTTGTCTTTGGTATTGAGTATCCTCTTATTTGGAGTATATCTTCTAACGTCTACCGAAGTCTTTAAAGAAGAATTCACCCTTTTGATCAGTTGTATATTGATTGGCTGTTTTGGCGGCCTTCTCTACCTCTTTCGAGCAGTTTATCTGAATTATTGTGTACTCAAACAATGGAGTGAAGATTGGATGCTGTGGTACTTCGTCAGGCCACTAACCAGTAGCATTTGTGGCGGTGTTAGTTATCTGTTCTTAAGAGCCGGTTTATTGGTGCTGGAAGCTCAAAAGGAACCAAATGCTACGAATTTGGGGTTCTATGCCCTCGCATTCATTGCAGGAATGAACGTGGACAAATTCGTAAGCAAAATTGAAGACATCGCACAAGCCACATGGGGAATTGAAAAAAGTAGGAGCTCTTCACTTAAAGAAGACTGCAACAATTAAAATTTATATAGCATGTCAGTTAAAATTCATTTCTTAAATGTAGGTGCAGGTGATTGCACCATTGTAGATTTCCCCGAAAGAACTGTTCACTCAACAGGTAAGCAAAAAGATAGCCGCATTATGATGATCGATATTAATGACTGCGGGCCTGAGGGTGAATACACAGATGTTTTATCGTATTACAAAAACCATTTTAGAAAAGCAAACGGATCAATTAGGAGCATTTTTCGGTTTGTGTGCACCCATCCGCATAAAGATCACATAACCGGCTTGCATCGTCTCATGGAGGATAAAGAAGTTACGGTATCTAACTTTTGGGATATTAAAAATGATTTCTATCCAGAGGATTGGGAAAATGATCCCAGCCCAGAAGATTGGGAGATGTACCAAAAAATCAAACAGAAAGAAATTCATGGTTTAACGGTATTAACCTATGACGATAAAACCAAACCTAAGCAATTCTGGGACGATAGTGAAGACCGCATAACCATCATTAGCCCCTCTCCAGAATTGTACAAACAGACTCACTACAATTCTGATAACGAAAAGTTAGAAGGAGAGGCAGTGAATTTAAATAATACACCTTATGTATTAATTTTACAAATCAATTCGGTAAGAGCCCTGTTTGCCAGCGATGCAGAAGATGTTTGTTGGCAGTACATTTTAAAACATCACAGTGAAAAAATAAAAGATATTGACATTTTGAAGGCCGCTCATCATGGTCGTAAAAATGGCTTCTATGAGGAAGCTGTAAAATTGATGAACCCAAAGCACATAGTTTTTTCCAACTCCAAAGGGTATGATTGTGATCATGGAGCTGATAAAAAGTATAAAAAAGCTTGCCCTAATGCAACTATTTACAAAACCTGTGATTTAGGAAATATTATTTGTGATGTTTCATTTGAAGGAGCTATCACATTTACATCCGCTCAAAAGAAAAAAGTAACATAACGAGAAGTAAACAAAGCCACCAATGGGATTAACACAAAGGATATTGCGCTTTGATTCTGCAAAAAATGATTGAACGGGTACTTCTTGATTTTTCAGTTGAAGAAATTCAGGCCAGTATTGATATAGCTTTTAATAAGTCAACAGTAAGCGAAAATGGAAAATTTAAATATCTATGTGGGACCCTAAAAGGTAAAAACAAAGAGCGTAATCACAGTCCAGGATACGCAGAAGTTTTAAAGTATTGGAACTATAAAAGTCCGTCAAAATTGGAAAAAAGCTGACGAAGGTGAAGCTAGAGTATGTACTTTCGAAACATGAAGTGACAAGGATTAAATATTATATAGATCGTTTGGTTGACGAGGAGCGGGGGCAGACTTTGACAGCTTAATGGGAAGCTTTAGATGAGAATCGCTCTGATTAGCATACACAATTTACATTTTATGCAACCCATCTTTTCGAGAAATATTGACTATACAAAAATCGCCTTTCTAAACTGGAGAATTGACAATGTTGGCGATATACGTAATATGTTGATGTGCGCTCCCCTTATTTTCGGCCCAGTGAGATTTAGAATTTTCAATTTTTTAGTAATCACAGGGAAACGGATTGGGTGTATTCCAGCGGCGGTACATTGCCCAGCGTTTCGTGCGGCCTTTCAGCATTGTAGTCCTGTCTTCACTCCTCAGCCATTAGTCGTACTTCCTGTAAAGTGA
>Ga0207415_1000147_pt1 | contig 65525 bp, 65 predicted proteins | sample Passage237A_FD_187369 | JGI IMG/M metagenome (GOLD analysis project Ga0207415, IMG submission 187369) | Cellulose adapted compost microbial communities from Newby Island Compost Facility, Milpitas, CA, USA - Passage2 37A (SPAdes) (version 3) ... | reverse complement strand
CCGGCGTTGCAGCGGCTTGACCGGCGAACCGGCCCATGCCGCGGTGCTTTAGGCCTGACGCAAGCGACCCTGCGCCACCCGACCCCCACCGCACCAACCACTCGTCATGATCTCGCTTCGGTGCAGCGGATGAGGGGAGAGTCGCACGTTCAGGATTCGCGGGGATAAGTTGCCCGACCGATGCCACTCCCCACTGTGTCATCCCGCCCGGAGAGCCGGGAACCACGTTATCTCCTGCGCAGGTTTCGAGTTGGGTCTCGGGTCAAGCCCGGGATGACACGTTGAGGGTGGGATGAGGGAAGTGGGGAGGTCGGACGTCGCCTACCCCCACCCTAGCTCTGCTACGTCGCTTCGCACCTAGCGGCGCTACCCGCCTTTCGAGCATAGCTCTCAAGGCCTTCTCACCTAAAATCGCTCCACTGGAGCGATTTTGCCTACGGCACAGCTCGAAGCCCACAAGGGGGAGGGAGGAGGTGGGATGAGGGTGGTGGGGAGCTTGGACCGCTTGAAGGGCGGGTTTGTTGCGGCCCCCTTCACCATGCTTCGCATGGTCCCCTTCCCCCGTTTCACGGGGGAAGATCACGTGCCTTCGACGTCCGGTGCTTTGGCTGAGGCGATCAACGGGTATTGTGGAGCATGCCCTGGAAGGCGCGGTAGCTGCCCTTGGGGGTGCGCTTCTGGGTTTCGTAGTCGACTTCCACGATGCCAAAGCGGCTCTGGTAGCCTTCGGCCCATTCGTAATTGTCGAGCAGGCTCCAGGCGAAGAAGCCGCGAACATCGGCGCCCTTGGCCTGGGCACGAACCACGGCCTGCAGGTGGTCGTCGTAGAACTTCACCCGCCGCGTGTCGTCGGTCTCGCTGATGCCGGTTTCGGTGATGTAGAGCGGCAGCTTGGTGTATTCGCGGCTCACCCGCACCAGCAGGTCCTCGAGCCCTTGCGGGTAGATTTCCCAGCCGAGATCGGACTTTTCGAGGTCGCCTTTTTCCTGGCTGATGCCGATCAAGGCGCGGGTGGGGTCAGCCTTGTAGAGGCCGCGGGTGTAGTAGTTGATGCCCAGCCAGTCGAGGGGACGCGAGACGACCTCCATGTCGCGCTCGAAAGCTTCGGGCAGCCAGGGTGCGAGCAGCGAGGTCAGCTCGTCCGGATACTGCCCCTTGAACACGCCGCCGAGATACCAGCGGTTGAAGATGGCGTCGCCGAGATTCGCAGCCGCGACATCCTCGGGCTTGTCGGTGAGCGGCTCGGACTTTTCGAGGTTGAGCACGATGCCGAGATTGCGTGCCCCTTCGGCCCGCAGCGCATCGATGGCGGTGCCGTGGGCGAAGAGCACATGGTGCATGGCGCGGGCGGCGGCGCGCACGTCGCGATAGCCGGGCGCATGGATGCCGAGGAAGTGGCTGAGCCAGGCGACGCACCACGGCTCGTTGATGGTGCCGATGGCGTGCAGCCGGTCGCCATAGTGACGGGCGACCAGCGCGGCATAGTCGGCGAACCAGCCGGCAATGTCGCGGTTCATCCAGCCGCCCCTGTCCTGCAGGGCGCTGGGCAGGTCCCAGTGGTAGAGCGTGGCAAAGGGCTTCAGCCCGCGCTCGAGCATGCCGTCGATCAGGCGATCGTAGAAACCGATGCCGGCCTGGTTGATCTCGCCGGTGCCGTTGGGGATCAGGCGCGGCCAGGCGAGCGAGAAGCGGTAGGCGTCGAAGCCGCCATCGCGAACGAGGTCGAGGTCCTCGGGCCAGCGATTGTAGTGATCGGTGGCGGTGGTGCCGTCATCGGCGCGCTTCACGTTACCGGGAGTCTTCGCGAACGTGTCCCAGATGGCGGAGCCGCGGCCGTCGGTCTGGCCGCCCTCGATCTGGTAGGCGGCGGTGGCGGTGCCGAAGACGAAATTCGGCCCGAGGTCGTGGCGGGACGTGTTGAACATGGAGGCGCTCCTCGCTTGGCGTGTTGACGCGCATGTCATCGATTCAGGAGGCCGATTTTCGACATCCCAGCGGAATGCAATCGATTACATACATTGTCACGACGGGCAATGTCACCCGATGTCGCTAGGCCGGGAGACCGGACCAGCGCAGGTAGATGAGCTCCGGATCGCCCTCGTCGAGGTGCTCGAAGATGCCGGTCCGGACAAAGCCGAGTGTGGGCAGCAGGGCCTGCATGGGCAGGTTCGACTGGTTGGTCGAGGTCCAGAGCTTCACGTCGTGCGGCACCATGGCCACGCAGTGCTGCATGAGGGCGCGACCGACGCCGCGGCGGCGGGCATCCTCGGCCACCATCAGCATCTCGATGAAGGGCGAGCGGAAGAAGCTGCGGGTGAAGGCGACATAGCCCGCCGGACGCCCCTCCAGAAAGGCGACATGGCACTGGCCGGCTGCGACCCATTCGGTGATCGCGGTGCGCTTGTCCTCGCTGCGACGGGCGACGGGGTCGAGTGCTAGGAGGGCGGGAAGCTCCGCTTCCGTGGCAAGGGCGACTTCGATCATTTCAGGCACGCAGGGCAGGCACCGTGGCGATGAGTTTGCGCGCAATGGAACGGAAAGCCTGGGCCTCGGGGCCGTCGGGCTCAGAGGCGACCACCGGGCGGCCGGCATCGGAGGTTTCGCGGATAGCCATGACCAGCGGGATCTCGCCCAGGAACGGGATGTCGAAGGTCTCGGCCGCCTGCCGGGCGCCGCCATGGCCGAAAATGTCGTAGCGCTTCCCCGTATCGGGGGCGACGAAGTAGCTCATGTTCTCGACGAGGCCGAGAATGGGCACTTCGGTGCGCAGGAGCATGTCCATGGCCTTCCTGGCGTCGATCAGCGCCAAATCCTGCGGCGTCGAGACGATGACGGCGCCGAGCAGCGGCACCTGCTGAACCAGCGAAATCTGGATGTCGCCGGTGCCGGGCGGCAGGTCCACGACGAGCACGTCGAGCCCGCCCCAGTCGCTCTCGCGCAGCAGCTGCCGCAGCGCAGATGTGGCCATGGGCCCGCGCCACACGACGGCCTGGTTGGGCGTCAGCATCGAGCCGATCGACATGGCCTTGAGGCCATAGGCCTCGTGCGGGGAGAAGATGCCATCCTCGCGCACGGCGGGCTTGCCCTCGAGGCCGAGGAGTTTCGGGATCGAGGGGCCGTAGAGGTCGGCATCGAGAATGCCGGTGCGGAGCCCCTCGGCGGCAAAGCTCAGCGCCAGGTTGACCGCGACGGTGGACTTGCCGACGCCGCCCTTGCCCGAACCCACCGCCACGATGTGGCGGATGCCGGGCACGGCCTCGCGCGGTGCGGGGCCGGGGCGGCCCTGGGCCTTGGCCTGGCCGGTGGCGGCTTGGCTGCGGTCCGAGGTCAGCGACACCAGGACCTTGCGCCCCTCGGCGACCTTTTCGGCTGCCGCCTGGGCGGCGACGCGGGTGGGGCCGAAGGCGGCTTCCATGCCCGGCGCCACCGAGATGGCAAAGGCGACGGCGCTGGCGGTGACGATGATCTCGCTGAGCCCGCCATAGCCGGCGAGCGAGCCGCCGCCGGGGATCTCGACGGAGTTCAGCGCATTGCGCACTGCGGCGGCGATGGTTTCATTGGCCATTTGGCAGGTCCGTTGTGGCGGTTGTGCGCGTGGCCGCCCCCTCCACCACCCTTCGGGTGGTCCCCCTCCCCCGTTTCACGGTGGAGGATCCGGAGCGCGTGGCACCGGACGTGGGCTGCACGGGGTCCTCCACCGCGTAGCGGGGGAGGGAGACCGCCGAAGGGCGGTGGAGGGGGCGGCAGCGGTGCTGCGCCCCACTGCCCGATCAGAGAATGCTCTGGCCGGTGCCCTTCCAGTCCTTCACGAAGTTCTCAAGGCCGGACTTGGTGAGGGGGTGGTCGGCGAGCTTGTAGATCACTGCCGGCGGGATGGTGGCGACGTCGGCGCCGGCGAGGGCTGCTTCCGTGACGTGATTGGCCGAACGGATGGAGGCCGCGAGGATTTCGGTCGAGAAGGCGTAATTGTCGTAGATCTGGCGGATGTCGCGGATCAGCTGCATGCCTTCGAGGTTGATGTCATCGAGGCGGCCGATGAAGGGCGAGATGTAGGTGGCGCCGACCTTGGCCGCCAGCAGCGCCTGGTTGGGCGAGAAGCAGAGCGTGACGTTGGTCTTGATACCCTCGCCGGTGAGAGCCTTGCAGGCCTTGAGGCCGTCGACGGTGAGCGGGAGCTTGACCACCACGTTGTCGGCGAGCTTCGCCAGAACGTGGGCTTCCTTCATCATGGTGTCGAAATCGGTGGAGGCGACCTCGGCCGAGACCGGGCCCGGCACGATGCCGCAGATTTCCTTGATCACTTCCTTGAAGTCGCGGCCCGATTTCGCGATCAGCGAGGGGTTGGTGGTGATGCCATCGAGCAGCCCGGTATCCTGGAGCTTCTTGATGTCCTCGATCTCGGCGGTATCAGCGAAGAACTTCATGGCGGAATCCCCTCCTGAGGGAGTGTTTTTGTACCCTTAACCTATGCCCTTTCCGGCCAGCTTCAAGCGGGCCGGTACGTAGGGTCGCGGTTGCCCGCCCGAACTGCTGCGAGCCCGGCAGGCGCCCCAGTCAGCGGATGGCGGCGAGCAGTTTGTCGGCGAGTTCGCCGACCCGGTCCTCGGGGATGCCGGCCACGTTGATGCGGCTGTCGTTGATCATGTAGACCGCGTCGTCGATCTTCAGCTTGGTGACGACATCCTCGGGCAGGCCGAGGAGCGAGAACATGCCCGAGTGCTCGGCGATGAAGTCGAAATCCTTGGAGTTCGAGCGCTGGCGAATGGCGTCGGCCAACTTGACGCGCAGGCGCTTCATGCGCTCGCGCATCTCGGTGAGCTCGGCTTCCCACTCGGCGCGCAGTTCCTTGTCCTCGAGGATGACGCGGACGATCTCGGCGCCATGGTCGGGGGTCTGGGAAATGGTGCCGCGGATGATGTTCTGCATCTGCGAGGAGACGACATCGGCCGTTTCGCTGTCGGCGGCAATGGCGATGGCAACGCCTGCGCGCTCGCGATAGAGGCCGAAATTCTTCGAGGCCGAGAAGGCGATGAGCGACTCGGGCAGCGACGAGGCCACCTTGCGCACGCCATAGGCGTCCGCCTCGATGCCATCGCCGAAGCCGAGATAGGCGAGGTCGACCAGCGGGAAGGCGCCGGTGCGCTTGAGGCTCTCGACCACAATGTCCCACTGGGCCGGCGTCAGGTTGGCGCCGGTCGGGTTGTGGCAGCAGCCATGGAGCAGCAGGATGTCGTCGGAGGTCAGGCTGTCGACGACCTTCATCATGCCGTCGAAATCGACGCCGCGGGTCTGGGTGTTGAAATACGGGTAGTAGTGGACCTGGAGGCCGGCATTCTCGGCGAGCGGAATGTGATTGGGCCAGGTGGGGTCGGAGATGAAGATGCGGCCGCCGGGACGGGCGCGGCCGAGCACCTGCAGCAGGATCATCAGCGCGCCAGTGCCGCCCGCGCCATTGACGGTGCGGATGCGCGACTTGTCGACCACGCCGCCGAGCGTCAGATCGACCACGGCGGAGGAGAACTCCTTGTTGCCGACCACGCCCTTGTAGGTCTTGGTCTTCGCGGTATCGAGCATGCGCTGCTCGGCCTTCTTCACCGCCGACATGATCGGGGTGTTGTTGCCCGGGTCTTTGTAGACGCCCACGCCAAGATCGATCTTACCGGGGCGGGGATCGGCGGCGTACTCGGCCATCAGCACGAAAATCTTGTCGAGCGTGGCCTTCTGGAGCGTCTCAAACATTCTCTTAGGTTCCGGGGGAGATAAAGGCGGGGGAGTTATAGGTGAGGCGGGGCGAATTGCAACGGGCCAAAAGTCGGGCGGCGGCGCTGACCCACTACCCCACCGCTCAGCGTTTCAGTCCCTCGATGAGTTTCGGCACCACGTCGAACAGGTCGCCCACCAGCGCGTAGTCGGCGATCTTCATGATCGGGGCTTCGGGGTCCTTGTTGATGGCGACGATCTTCCTGGCGCCCTGGATGCCGGCGAGGTGCTGGAGCGCGCCGGAGATGCCGATGGCGATGTAGAGGTCGGGCGCGATGATCTTGCCGGTCTGCCCCACCTGCCAGTCATTGGGCGCGTAGCCGGCATCGACTGCGGCGCGGGTCGCGCCGACGGCAGCGCCGAGCACGCTCGCCAGTTCGCTGACCAGCGCAAACTTTTCGGCCGAACCGAAGCTGACGCCGCCCGCGACGACGATCTGCGCCGCGCCGAGATCAGGCCGGTCGCCTTCGGTGCGGTGCGCGGCGAGGAACTTCGTTACCGCCGCCGCGTCGGACTGGATGGGTTCGATGGGCGCGGCCTTGCCGGTTGCGGCGGGGCGGAAGGCCGAGGCGCGGATCGTCAGCAGCTGCCTGTCTTGTGCCGACGACACCGTCTCGATGGCGTTGCCGGCATAGATCGGGCGATCGAAGCGGGTGGGGCCGTGGATGGCGATGATGTCGGTCACCGGCATGAGGTCGAGCTTGGCGGCGAGGCGCGGGATGGCGTCGCGCCCGGTCGCCGAGGCGGCCGCAACGATGTGGCTATAGCCCTCGCTCAGCGAAGCGAGCAGGCCGACCAGCCCTTCAGGCGTGCCCAGCGCTTCGCTTTCGACGACCAGGACGCGGGCGACACCGGCGATTGCGGCGGCCTCGGAAGCAACCTGCGAGACCCCCTGCCCTGCCACCAGCACATCGACCGGCCCCAGCTTTTCGGCGGCGGCGACGATGCGGGCGGTGGCGGGCGCGAGATGGCCGAGATCGTGCTCGGCAAGAACGAGGACGGCCATTACAGCGCCTCCAGTTCGGAGATTTCGGATTTCAGCGCCGCAACCAGCTCGTCGGCGGAGCCGAGCACCTTGCCGCCCGGCCGCTCGGGCGGCGGGCTGACCTTCTCGATGGTGAGGCGCGGGGTGATGTCGACACCGAACTCGGCGACGGGGCGAACCGCCAGCGGCTTGCTGCGCGCCTTCATCACCATGGGCAGCGCCGCGTTGCGCGGCTCGTTGAGGCGCAGGTCGGCGGTAACGATGGCGGGCAGCGGCACGGCGACCGTGGCGCGGCCATAGTCCACCTCGCGCGTCACCTCGAGGCCGCCATCCACCACGCGGATTTCCGAGGCGAAAGTGGCCTGCGGCCAGTCGAGCAAGCCGGCCAGCATCTGGCCGACGTGGTTGGAATCGTCGTCGACCGCCTGCTTGCCGAGCAGGACGAGGTCGGGGCTCTCCTCGGCCACCACGGCCCTGAGCAGATTCGCGACGGCCAGCGTCTCCACGCGCGCGTCGGTTTCGATCAACAGGCCGCGATGCGCGCCCATGGCGAGGGCGGTGAGAATCACGTCGTTGCTCTGCTTCGGCCCGATCGAGACCACCACGATCTCCGTCGCGACGCCTGCCTCGGCGAGCCGCACGGCGGCTTCGACGGCATGCTTGTCGAAGGGGTTCATCGACATGCGGACATTGGCCGTTTCGACGCCCGAGCCATCCGCCTTCACGCGGACGCGCACGGCGTGATCGACGACTCGCTTCACGGCAACGAGGATTTTCATCGGGTCCTCCTGTTTGCGGCGGTCTTTCCCAGAAATGGGCCGGACGGGCAAGTTCGGGGGGAGAAAATCCGCCTAACGGCCGGGGCGCAGAGAGAAAGGCTTGCCGCGGGTTGACGCGTCGCGGGGCGGCCCGGCACATTAGCGGCCTACCAGCACCAGAGCCCCGAATGCCCGTTATCAACCGCATCGCCGAGTTCTCCGAAGAGATCGTCGGCTGGCGCCGCGATTTCCATACTCACCCCGAAACGCTTTACGACGTGCACCGCACAGCCGGTCGGGTGGCCGAGCTGCTGCGCTCGTTCGGCGTAGACGAGGTGGTGGAGGGCATAGGGCAGACGGGCGTCGTCGGGCTGATCCGCGGGCGCGGCCCGGGCAGGACGATCGGGCTGCGGGCCGACATGGATGCGCTGCCCATCACCGAGCGTTCCGGCGTACCCCATGCCAGCGCCGTGCCGGGCAAGATGCACGCCTGCGGCCATGACGGGCACACCGCCATGCTGCTGGGCGCAGCGAAGTATCTCGCGGAAACCCGGAATTTCGACGGCAATGCCGTGCTCATTTTTCAGCCCGCCGAAGAGGGCGGCGCGGGCGGCAAGGCCATGGTCGAGGACGGCATGATGGAGCGCTTCGGCATCGATCAGGTCTATGGCATGCACAACATGCCCGGCCTGCCCGAAGGCTCGTTCGCCATGCGCACTGGCGGCATCATGGCGGCGAGCGACCGCTTCGACATCGTCATCGAGGGCAAGGGCGGCCATGCGGCGCGGCCCCAACATGCCGTCGACCCGGTTTCGATCGCGGCACAGCTCGTGGTGGCGCTGCAGACGCTGGTGTCGCGCAATGTCGATCCGATGCGCTCGGCAGTGCTGTCGATCACCATGTTCCACGCCGGGGATGCCTTCAACATCATCCCGCAGCGCGTCGAGATCGCGGGCACCGTCCGCACGCTCGACGAGGACGTGCGCGACCTGATGGAGACGCGGCTCAAGGAGGTGACGGTGGGGCTGGTCACTACGCTGGGCGGCCAGGCGGTAGTGAACTACCAGCGCGGCTACCCGGTGACGGTGAACGACGCCGACGCCGTAGACTACGCCGCCGGCATCGCGGCCTCGGTGGTGGGCGACGAGCGCGTCGATACCAATACCGACCCCAGCATGGCGGGCGAGGATTTCTCCTACATGCTGCAGGCTCGGCCCGGCGCCTTCGTTTTCCTCGGCACCGGCCCCGGCCCCGAACTCCACTCCGACACCTACGACTTCAACGACGCGGTGATACCCGTCGGCGTCAGCTACTGGGTGCGGCTGGTCGAGGGTGCATCGGCGGAGGCATAGGCCGGCCGACTGGCCGATGCCATGGAGGCCTCGAGCGGCGCACTGTCGACGGCGAGGATGTGCCGCCCGGTGCTGCCGTCCACCGCATTGGCGGCGACGCAGGCCTACCGATCGCCGACCCCGATGCTTTCGAGTACGAAGCTGCACGTTCTGGGCAATGCGAGCGATCCGCTGCCCGACTACGTGGCGGGTTTCGTGGAACACCTGCGCCTGCGCATGAGCTGAGCGGCCTCCATTACTCCGATTGGCCGACTTGCTCCCCCATGGTTCCGGCCTAAAGTCGGGGGATGCCTGACTCTCCTTCCGCCGGCGAGATTGCGCGCCGGACCATCGTCACATTGCTGATCTCGGCGGCCGGAGGCGGGGTTGCGGCCTTTGCCGGCCTGCCTGCCGGCTGGCTAATAGGTGGGGCGCTGGCTGTGGCCGTGGCGGCGCTTTCGGGTATCCGGGTCATGCTGCCCAACTGGCTGCGCGACCTCACCTTCATCGCCACGGGCCTGTCGATGGGCGCCTCGGTAGCCCGCGATTCCGTGGCGCTGATGGTGCAGTGGCCGGTGACGCTGGCCGGGCTGGTGGTCGAGCTGGTCCTCATCATCGCCATTACCGGCTATGTGCTCAGAAAGTTCTTCGGCCTCGATCGTGGCACGGCCTATCTCAGCTCCTTTCCCGGCCACCTGAGCTTCGTCATGTCGATTGCGGCCGCGGGCGTGGGCGACAGCCGGCAGATCGTCATCATCCAGGTGATCCGCATCCTGCTGCTCACCATCTGCGTGCCGATCGGCGCCCTGTTTCTGCCCATCGGGCACTACGACGGACCGGTCGCCGCTCCGCCGATGGAGTTGACGACGCTGCTGCCCGTCGCCATCGGCTGCGCGGTTGCCGGCTTCATCCTCACGAAACTCCGCACCCCGGCCGGATACGTGCTGGGCGCCATGGCGGTGTCGATCACCGCGAAGCTCGCCGGGTGGTTCGAGGGCTCCATTCCGCCGGCACTCCTCACCGCCACCTTCATCATGGTGGGGGCCATGATCGGCGTGCGCTTCAACGGCATCACGCGGCAGGAGTTCGTGCGCGCCGCTTCGGGCGGGCTCATCGGCACGGCCATGACGGTTGCGATCAGCACCACGGTGGTGCTCGCCATCACGCCGCTGGTCGACATGTCGTTCGGGCAGATCTGGCTGGGGCTGTCGCCCGGAGGGCTCGAAGGCATGGGAGCGCTGGGCATTGCGCTCGGCTTCGATACGGCCTTCATCGCGGCGCACCATGTAAGCCGGCTGCTCTTCCTCACCTTCGCCATACCGGTGGTGACGATGCTGGTGCGCGAAAAGCAGGTGCCGTGAGGGCGGCTGGACCGCCCATTGTCTCGCCAGAATCGGGCCCTTAACTCCGTGCCATTGCTTGGAGTGTTTGATGACTGCTCGCCTGATCCTGACGCTTGGCGCTGCCCTGGTGATTGCCGCGCCGCTGTTCCCGACCCAAGCCATGGCGGCTGGCCGGGCCCGCTGCGACGCCGACGACAACCGACCGGGCCTCCACGTCGAGTTCAGCGTCGGGTTCGGCAACGCCAAGCGAGACCGCGACACCGAAAAGCAGATATGGAAGATGCAACTCAAGCAGCGCGGGATCGAGGCGCGGGACGTGACCCGCACCGACGATGGCTGCCTCGAGGTGTTCGTGCAGAACCCGGACGGATCGTGGAACACCCAGTACTATGACGAGCGCACCTTCGAGCTGGTGCAGGACTGAGGGCGGCCAGAACTACCCGGACGCCCCGCCCGCCCCCCTGGAAGGGGGGATGGCGTCGTGGAACGCCACGCCTGAGCGTACGCTCTCTTCACCTCCCCCACTATGGGGAGGTTGGCGAGGGCAGTCGCGCTCGCGGCCGGATTGCTCCCTCTAGCGCTTCCGCCGTCCGCCGAATGTCGGCGTGACATCCCCGGTCGGCAGGAATGCAAAGCCGTTGCCGGCCAGCGTCAGCTTGCCCTTGCGGACCTCTACCCCCTCGGAAATCTCCATGGGCTCGATCCCCTCGGCGCCCTTGAGCGTCACCGTCAGCGGTTCGGCCGAGAGGTTGAACAGGGCGGTGATCGCCTCGTTGCTTGACTTTGAGCCGAAGCGGCGGAAGGCGAGCAGGGGCTCGGCGACCTTGAAGAACTCGATGTCGCCATCGATCAGCACCGGATGCGCCTTACGGAAGGCGATCATGCGGCGGTAAAAATGCAGGGTCGAGGTCGGGTCGGCCTCCTGCCGCGCCACGTTCAGCGCCGAGTGCTCGGGCTTGACCGGCAGCCACGGCTTGCCGGTGGAAAAGCCGTTCGGGGCCTCACCCTCTTCCCAGGGGATCGGCGTGCGGCAGCCGTCGCGCCCCTTGTATTCGGGCCAGAAGCGGATGCCGGGCGGGTCGGTGAGTTCCTCGAACAGCAGGTCGGCCTCGGGGAGGCCCAGCTCCTCGCCCTGGTAGAGGCAGATGGAGCCGCGGAAGCTCAGGAGCATGGCGGCCGCCTGCCGGCTCAGCGTCTTCTGGTCGGTGGCGTAAGGCGTCCAGCGCGAGACGTGGCGGTTCACGTCGTGGTTGGAGAAGGCCCAACACGGCCAGCCATTGGGCGCGTGCAGGAAGAACTTGCGCTGCTTTTCACGGAAATGCTCGGCGGTGAACTCGTTGCCGAGCATGTCGAAGGTATAGGCCATGTGGAGCTTGTCGCCGCCGGAGGTGTACTCCTCCATGAGCTGCATGCCCCGGTGGCTGTCGCCGATTTCGCCTACCGTGGTGCGGTTCTCGTACTGGTCGAGCAGGGCGCGGATGCGCTTCAGGAACCCGACATTTTCGGGCTGGCTCTTGCCGTAGCGATGCTCCTGCATGTCGTAGGGGTTCACGGCATAGGGCAGGTGCTTGGGGCGCCTGGCGGGCGGGTTGTTCCGAAGCTGCCTGTCGTGGAAATAGTAGTTCACGGTGTCGAGCCGGAAGCCGTCGACCCCGCGCTCGAGCCAGAAGCGCAGCACATCGAGCAGGGCGTCCTGAACGTCCGGATTGTGGAAGTTCAGGTCGGGCTGCGAGGTGAGGAAGTTGTGGAAGTAGTACTGGCCGCGCGAGGGGTTCCACTCCCAGGCGCGCCCGCCAAAGACCGACGGCCAGTTATTGGGCGGCGAGCCGTCGCGCTTGGGGTCGGCCCAGACATACCAGTCAGCCTTGGCATTGGTGCGGTTGAGGCGCGATTCCTGGAACCAGGGGTGTTGGTCGGACGAGTGGGAGAGCACCTGGTCGATGATGACCTTGAGCCCCAGCGCGTGGGCCTTGGAGACCAGCGCGTCGAAATCCTCAAGCCGGCCGAACAGGCGGTCGATTTCCTTGTAGTCGGAGACGTCGTAGCCCATGTCGGCCTGCGGCGACTGGTTGATGGGGCTGAGCCAGATGGCATCCACCCCGAGGCTCGCGATGTGGTCGAGCCGGCGCATGATGCCCGGCAGGTCCCCTACCCCGTCGCCGTTCGTATCCTGAAACGAGCGCGGATAAACCTGATAGATCACCGCGCCGCGCCACCACTCAGCCGTCATTACCGTCTCCGTTACTGCTGCCCATTTCAGGGCGCATCGCCAGGACGGGCAAGTGCAATTGCCGCATGGCAGTTCCGTGGCAAAGACAGCCCGATGGCGCGGTTACGGCCAGCGGCCGGTGAGGAAGCGGAGCGTCCGGTCGTAGTCGATGGCGTAGTTGAGCAGCACCAGCCCAAGCAAGACCCAGGCGAGCCAGTGCTGGCCGCTGCGATGAAGCAGCGTGACGGCAAGGGCGAAGAACACGAATTCCAGCGCGAGGCGCGCCTGTGTGGGCACCACGACGATGGGGTCGCCACCATCGCCGGGCACACGGAAGATGCCCCAAGCGGCCGCCATCACGAGCGGCAGGCCGATGCCGGCGAGGAGCTTCATGAGCCAGTCGGGAAAGGCGGTGAAGCCCCAGTAACCGACCGCTACGAGGGCGGCCAGTTCCAGCACGAAGCGCAGTGCCAGGTTGGCGACGACCAGCACGCTCACTGGTTGTCGTAGGCCATGGAGGGGAACTGGGTGGCGTATTTGCCGCCCGAGACGTCGATATGGGCGCCGGTGATGTAGCTGGCGAGATCGGAGGCGAGGAAGGCGAGGAGGTTGGCCACGTCCTGCGGGTCGCCCCAGCGGCGCAGGGTGAGCGTGTTGAGCAGCTGCTCCTTGCGCTCGGGCGGTGCCTCGGCGAAGCGGTTCATCTGGGTCGGCACCATGCCGGGCGAGTAGCAGTTCACCGTGACGTCATAGGGGCCAAGCTCGCCGGCCATGACGCGGGTGAAGCCGACCACGGCGTATTTCGAGCTGGCATAAGCGGCGCTGCCGATGGAGGGGGTAATGGCGGCGTAGGACGCGGCGTTGAGGATGCGGCCCCAGCGCTGGCGCTTCATGATCGGCGCCACCGCCTGGCACATGAGGAACGTGCCCTTGGCGTTGGTGTCGAAATTGACGTCCCAGATCTCCTCGGGCAGTTCGGTGACGCGCGCGCCGGAGGCAACGCCGGCATCGTTCACCAGTATGTCGATGCGGCCGTACTTCGCCTCGATCTCGGCGACTGCCTGCTGCACCTGCGCCTTCTCGCGGATGTCGGTGAGGATGCGCAGGCCGTCCCAGCCTTCGCGTTCCCATTCAAGGGTGGCATCGGCCAGGAGGTCGGGCTGGAAGTCGACGATCGCCACTTTGGCGCCTTCCTGGGCGAAGGTGCGGGCGATGACGCGCCCGATGCCGCGGCCGCCGCCGGTGACGATGGCGACCTTGTCCTTGAGATCGATCTGCATGGTTCCTCCTCAGCCCTCCCTCAGGGCAAGATCAGACGACGGCGCTGATGAGCGGCTCGCCGGCGAAGTGGGCAACGAGGTTGGCGACCACGAGATCGCCCATCTTGTTGCGGGTCTGGTGCGTGGCGCTGCCTATGTGCGGGCTGAGCACGACATTGTCGAGGCCGAACAGCGCCTCGGGCACGTTGGGCTCGTCGTAGAACACGTCCAGAGCGGCGCCGCCGATCCTGCCCTGCTGGAGCATTTCGACCAGCACCGGCTCATCGACCAGGGTGCCGCGGCCCATGTTGACGAGGTAGCCCTCGGGGCCCAGCGCCTCGAGCACCTCGCGGTTGACGATCTTTTCGGTGGCCTTCCCGCCCGGCGCGATCAGCACCAGCCAATCGACGTCGCGCGCCATGTCGACGAGGCTCGAATAGTAGACATAGGGCTCGTCGGGCTGACGGTTGCGGCCGTGATAGACGACGCGCATCTTCATGGCCTGGAGGCGCACGGCAATCTCCTTGCCGATACGGCCGAGCCCGAGAATGCCGACCGTCTTGCCGTTGAGTTCGACCTGCAGCGGGTAGCCGCCCTTCAGCCACTTGCCCTCGCGCACGAAGCGATCGGCCTGCGGCAGCTTGCGGGCGAGCGAAATCATCAGGCCGACCGTGATTTCGGCCATGGCGTCGTTGAGCACGTTGGGCGTGTTGGTGACGCGGATGTTCCGCTCCTTGGCGGCCTTGGTGTCGATCGAGTCGTAGCCGACGCCGAAATTGGCGATCACCTCAAGTTTGGGCAGGCGGTCCATCAGCTCGGCGCTGACATTGCCGCCGGCGATGGCGCGCAGACGCGGCGCCAGCTCGGCGATCAGCGCATCCTTGTCGGCCGCCTCGTGCAGCTTGTGCACGGTGAACCGCTCGGCGAGCATCTTCTCGCAGCGGTCGAGCAGCTTCTGGGTCTGGAGGATTTCTTCGGCCATTAACTCATCCCTCTTTCTTGCGCGTCTTTGTAGGGGGAATCGCTGCGGGGGTGAAGGCGACATTGGTCGGCAGAACTTCGCGGCCTCACCGCCAAACCCGGCTTGTGGGCAACGTGTAAATGTGTAGCAATGCCGGTGCAGTGGGTGGCCGCAGAGCCCGAAGCGGGAGTTGATGAGCGCAACGCCGTTCGACGAAATGCATAATGCGGATGGGTCGGTCCGCGAACCTTATCTCATCCTCGAGGAGTGGCTGAAAGAGCAGCCACCTCACGCTCTCAGCTTGATGTCGGGAGACGCAGAAGCGCTGTTCCGGCGCCTCGGCATCACCTTCGCCGTCTATGGCAGTAACGAAGGCACCGAAAAGCTCATCCCCTTCGACATCATCCCGCGCATCGTCTCGGCGCTGGAATGGCGCAAGCTCTCCAAGGGGATAGAGCAAAGGGTGCGGGCGCTGAACGCGTTCCTCCACGACATCTACCACCGCCAGGAGATCCTCAAGGCGGGGCGAGTGCCGGAGAAGCTTATCCTCAACAACTCGGCCTTCTGCCCGGAGATGATGGGGCTCGACCCGGCCCGCGGCGTCTACTCGCACATCATCGGCGTCGACCTGGTGCGCGTCGGGCCCGAGGACTGGTATGTGCTCGAGGACAACCTGCGCACCCCGTCGGGCGTCTCCTACATGCTGGAGAACCGCGAGGCGATGCTGCAGCTCGCTCCGGAGCTGTTCCAGCGCTACAAGGTGGCGCCGGTGGAGGGCTATGCCGAGACGCTGCGGCGCACCATGGAATCGGTGGCGCCAGGCGGCATTCACGGCGCGCCCAACCTGGTAGTGCTTACGCCAGGCATCTACAACTCGGCTTACTTCGAGCACTCGTTCCTCGCCGACCAGATGGGCGCGGAGCTGTGCGAGGGGCAGGACCTCTTCGTCGAGAACGGCAAGGTTTACATGCGCACCACCACCGGCCCCGAGCGGGTGGACGTGATCTACCGCCGCATCGACGACGACTTCCTCGATCCCCTCACCTTCCGGCCGGATTCGATGCTGGGCGTGCCGGGCCTGTTCGACGCGTACCGCGCCGGCAACGTGACGCTGGTGAACGCGCCGGGCACGGGCATTGCAGACGACAAGGCCGTCTACACCTACGTGCCCGAGATCATCGAGTTCTACCTGGGCGAAAAGGCGCTGCTCAAGAACGTGCCGACCTACAACTGCACCAACGAGGAGGAGCGGGCCTATGTGCTCGACCACCTCGCCGAACTGGTGGTGAAGGAGGTCCACGGCTCGGGCGGTTACGGCATGATGGTCGGCCCCACATCGACCAAGGCAATGCGCGAGGAGTTCCGGAAGAAAATCCTCGCCCGGCCGGACAACTACATCGTGCAGCCGACGCTGGCGCTTTCGACCTGCCCCACCTTCGTCGACAAGGGGATCGCGCCGCGCCATGTCGACCTGCGGCCCTATGTGCTGGTGGGCGACGACATCCGCATCACCCCCGGCGGGCTGACCCGCGTGGCGCTCAAGAAGGGCTCGCTGGTGGTGAACTCGTCGCAGGGCGGCGGGACCAAGGACACCTGGGTGCTGGAGGACTAGATGCTCGGTCGCACAGCACAGAACCTGTTCTGGCTCTCCCGCTATATCGAGCGGGCGGAAAACATGGCCCGGATGTTCGAGGTCGGCTACCGCATGAGCCTCACCTCGCGGCGCGAGGGATCGGCGTCGGAGCACCTGATCTCGATGATGCAGGCGGCGGAAGTCGATGAGGGATTCAACCTCAAGCACAAGCAGGCCGACGTGAACGCCGTCGCCCATTACATGCTGTTCGACGAGGAGAACCTCTCCTCGGTGCGCTCATGCCTTCTGGCGGCGCGCACCAATGCGCGCTCGGTGCGCACGGCGCTGACGACGGAGATGTGGGAATCCATCAACGCCGCCTGGCTCGAATTCTCGGCCATCCGGCCGCGCGACGTGACGGGCGCGAAGCTGCAGGAACTGCTGTTCTGGATCCGGCAGGTGTCACACCGCTACAGGGGCGCCCTGCTCTCCACCTTTCTGCGTGATGCCGGCTATGCGTTCAGCCAGCTGGGCAATTTCGTCGAGCGGGCCGACAATACGGCGCGCATCCTCGACATGAAGTATTACGTGCTGCTGCCGCGCGCCTCGCTGGTGGGCAGCGATGTCGATATCGCGCAGTGGACGATGATCCTGCGCGCGGCCTCGGCGCATCGCAGCTACCGGCATGTCTACCACGACCGCTACAAGGCGTGGAACATTGCCGACTATCTGATCCTCCGCCCCGAAATGCCGCGTTCGCTGGTATTCTGCGTCGACTGGATCAACCGGACGATCGACATGCTCGAGGATATCTACGGCACGCGGACCAAGGGGCACGACGCCGCCGACGCGGTGACGGCGCTGCTCAAGGACACGACCGTCGACCGCATCTTCGAGCACGGATTGCATGAGTTCCTGACGGAATTCATCAACTGCAACAACCAGATCACCGACGCGCTGGCGGAAAGCTACAACTTCTACTGATGCTGATCACCATAAGCCACACGCTAGGCCTGACGCTGGGACCGGGGATCGTCCGGAGCGTGCAGCACGTGCTGCTGACGCCGCAGACCGGCCCCACCCAGGTGGTGCGCGAGTGGTCGATCGACATGCCCGGAATTGCCCAAGCGGCGAGTTTCATCGACGGCTTCGGCAACCGCGCCCACCTCGTGACGCAGAACCGGCCGGAGCCGGAGCTGACAGTGTCGGTGAAGGGCGTGGTCGATACCATCGACCGTAATGGTGTGATCGGAAAGGTGCCGGGCGAGCCGCCCGCGGCGCTCTACCGGCGACCAAGCCCGCTGGCCAGGGCAGCCGGCGCGATCACATCGAAGTTCCGCTCGGCGCCCAAGGATGGGCAGGGGCGCATCGCGCTGCTGCACGACCTGATGGCGCGGGTGGGCGAGGTCGTTGGTGGCGCGGCCTCGCAGAGTCAGTCGCAGGATGGCGCCTCCCAGAGCCAGGCGCAGGGCGAAGCGGAGAAGGTGCCGGCAGCGGACTTTGCGCATGCCTTCATCGGTGCGGCGCGGGCGCTGGAGATTCCCGCCCGCTACGTCACCGGCTATGTCGCCGCGCATGGCGAGGAAACCTTCTGGCACGCCTGGGCGGAAGCCTGGGACGACGGGCTGGGCTGGATCGCCTTCGATGCGGCGCTCGGCTATTGCCCGACGGACAAGCATGTGCGCGTAGCGACGGGGCTCGATGCCGGCAACACCGCGCCGATACGGTGCGTGCCGGCGGTGGACGCGCCGGCCGTCGAACTCACCGTCTCGGCTGCACAGTAAGCCTACAGCCCCAGCAGATAGAGCCAGGCGCTCACCGTCAGCACGCTCAGCACGGTGGTGATGAGGATGGTGTTGGTCGCGACGTTGACGCCGCGATTGTAGTAGCTGGCGAAGACGAAGGCGTTGATGCCGGTCGGCATGGCGGCGAGCAGCACGGCATAGCGGGCATAGTCGTGGTCGACATGCAGGATCGGCACCATGATGACCCAGGCGATCAGCGGCTGCACGATGAGCTTCAGCACCGACATGGTGAGCGACTGGGCCCAGTTGTCCGAAAGCCGATACTCGTTGAGCGCACCGCCGAGGCCGAACAGCGCGGCGGGCGTGACGGCGGCGGCCATCATGGCGATGAAGGCGTCGACCGGCTCGATCAGGCGGATGCCGGAAACGTTGACCAGCGCGCCGAGCACGATGCCCCAGAGCAGCGGGTTGGAGATGATGCGGAGAAACGCCGTCCACACCACCTTGTGCATCGGCGCGCCATCGCGCCGCGCCACCTCCATGACGATCATGCCCATGGTGATGAGCACCGAGGCATGGAAGGCGATGATGGAGAAGGTGGTGGGCAGCGCGCCCGGGCCATAGGCGCGGCTCATGATCGGGATGCCAATGAGCACCGTGTTGGTGAACATGGCGGAAAAGCCCGAGGCAACGCCCTCACCCGGCCGGTTGCCGAAGAATTTTATCGCAAAGATTGCGCCCAACGTGAACACCACGACGGCGCCGACATAGAAGGGGCCGATGACCTGCACGTTGAACGCGGTCGCAAAGTCAGCCGTCGCCAGCGCCTGGAAGAGCAGGCAGGGCGTGGCGAAGTTGTTCACGAACATGACGAGGCCGCGCACCCCCTCGGTGGGGAACAGGCGGAAGCGGACCGCCAGGTAGCCAAGCGCCATCAGCGCGAAGACCGGCAGGATGACGTTGAGGATGGCTAGCATGGCGCGGGAGCCAGGAAGGGGCGGGAGGAGTATCTCCTGATGCACTGCACCGGGGCGGGGGTCAACCGACCTTTTGACTGCCGGTCGCTTGCAGTCGTGCCGAGGCGGATCCAAGCATTGTGGATTGATCCCGCATGGCTTTGTCCCATAGATCAGGGATAGTGCCTAGTTTTTCGGGACAGCGCCGCCATGAAAAGTGCAGCAACCCCCTACGACGTCTTCGTCATTGGCGGTGGCGTCAACGGCACCGGGATTGCGCGGGACGCGGTGGGGCGCGGCTATTCGGTGATGCTCGCCGAGATGAACGACCTCGCCTCGGGCACCTCGTCGGCGGCGACCAAGCTGGTGCATGGCGGGCTGCGCTACCTCGAATATTACGAATTCCGGCTGGTGCATGAAGCATTGGCCGAGCGTGAAGTGCTGTGGGCCTCGGCCCCGCACATCATCTGGCCGCTGCGCTTTGTGCTGCCCTACGAGAAGAACCTCAGGCCCGCCTGGCTGCTGCGGCTGGGGCTATTCGTCTACGACAATCTCGGCGGTCGCAAGCTGCTGCCGGCAACGAAGACGCTGGACCTCACCAGGGACGAAGCGGGCAAGCCGCTGAAGTCCGGCTTCAGGACCGCCTTCGAATACTCCGACGGTTGGGTGGACGACGCGCGGCTGGTGGTGCTCAACGCCCGCGACGCGGCAGACCGGGGTGCGCGGGTGGTGACGCAGACCAAGGTGACCTCGGCGCGGCGCGAAGGCGGCATGTGGCAGATCGAGCTGGCGGGGCCTACCGATACCGAGACGGTTTCGGCGCGCATGCTGGTGAATGCGGGCGGCCCTTGGGTCGATACGGTGATCCGCGAGACGGTGGGCCGCAACGAGGCGCACCACGTGCGGCTGGTGAAGGGCAGCCACATCGTGGTCCGCAAGCTTTTCGAGCACGACCGCTGCTACTTCTTCCAGAATGCCGATGGCCGCATCTTCTTCGCCATACCGTACGAGGGCGACTTCACCCTGATCGGCACTACCGACAAGGACTTCGAGGGCGATCCGCGCGGGGTGGAGATCTCCGAGGAGGAGATCGACTACCTGCTGGCCGCGGCCAACGAGTATTTCGCCAAGCCGATCACCCGCGAGCAGATCGTGTGGACCTATTCGGGCGTGCGGCCGCTCTTCGACGATGGCGCCAGCGCGGCGCAGGAAGCGACACGCGACTATGTTCTGAAGGTGGAGGGCGAGGACTCGGTGCCGCTGCTCAACATATTCGGCGGCAAGCTGACGACGCACCGGCGGCTCTCCGAACAGGCCGTGGACAAGATCGAGAAATTGATCGGCGCCAAGGGTGCGCGCTGGACGCGCACCGGCCACCTGCCCGGCGGCGCCTTCCCGGCAACCGGGTTCGAGGCACTGGTGAAGCAGCACCAGACGAACTTCCCGCGGCTCGACGCGCAGATGGTGCGCCGCATGACCCGCGCCTATGGCACGCTGATGCCGGCGGTGGTGGCGGGCGCGACCGCGATGGAGGAGCTTGGGGAGCATTTCGGCGCAACCCTCTACGCCCGCGAGGTGGATTACCTGATCGCGCGGGAATGGGCGCGGACGGCCGATGACGTGTTGTGGCGGCGAAGCAAGCTGGGGCTGCGCGTGAGCGCAGAGGACAAGGCGAGGCTGGCGCGCTACATGGAGGAAGAAACGAGGGGGATCGAGCTCGCATGAGCGGCAACATTCTGGCCATCGACCAGGGGACAACGTCGAGCCGGGCCATCGTCTTCGACGAGAACCAGCGGATCGCCGGAATCGGCAAGATGGAGTTCACCCAGCATTTTCCGCAGGATGGCTGGGTGGAGCATGTGCCCGAGGAAATCTGGGCGACCTGCATCTGGTCGGCGAAGACGGCGCTGCGCCAGGCCAAGCTCAAGGCCGGCGACATCGCGGCGATCGGCATCACCAACCAGCGCGAGACGACGGTGGTGTGGGACCGCACGACCGGCAAGGCGATCCATAACGCCATCGTCTGGCAGGACCGGCGCACGCACAAGCTGTGCGACAGGCTCAAGAAGCAGGGACACGAGCCGCTGATTGCCAAAAAGACCGGCCTGCTGCTCGACCCCTATTTCTCGGCCACCAAGCTCGCCTGGATTCTCGACAACGTGCCGGGTGCCCGCAAGCGGGCCGAGAAGGGCGAACTCGCCTTCGGCACCGTCGACAGTTACCTGATCTGGCGGCTGACCGGCGGCAGGTCGCACGCCACCGACGTGACCAATGCCTGCCGCACGCTGCTCTACAACATCAGCACCAACCAGTGGGACGACGAGCTGCTGGCGCTGTTCCGCATCCCCCGCGCCATCCTGCCCGAGGTGAAGGACAATGCGGACGATTTCGGCGTGACCGACCCCGAGGTGCTGGGCGAGGCGATCCCCATCTATGGCGCGGCGGGTGACCAGCAGGCGGCGACGATCGGGCAGGCCTGTTTCCAGCCCGGCATGCTGAAATCGACCTATGGCACGGGCTGCTTCGCACTGCTCAACACCGGCTCAGACCTGGTGCGTTCGAAGAACCGGCTGCTCACCACCATCGCCTACCGGCTCGACGGCAAGACGACCTATGCGCTCGAGGGCGCCATCTTCATCGCCGGCGCTTCGGTACAGTGGATGCGCGACATGCTGGGGCTGTTCGAAAAGAGTTCCGATGCCGGGGCGCTTGCCGCCAAGGCAGACCCGACGCAGAACGTCTATCTGGTGCCGGCCTTCACCGGGCTGGGCGCGCCGTGGTGGGATGCCGAGGCGCGCGCCTCGATCACCGGTCTCACCCGCAATTCAGGGCCGGCCGAGTTCGCCCGCGCGGCGCTCGAGTCGGTCAGCTACCAGACGCGCGACCTGATCGATGCGATGCGCAAGGACTGGAAGGGCGCGCGCGACACCGTACATCGCGTCGATGGCGGCATGGTGGGTTCGGACTGGACGATGCAGTTCCTCGCCGACATCCTCGATACGCCAGTCGATCGCCCGACCATCATGGAGACGACGGCGCTGGGCGCGGCCTGGCTTGCCGGCCACAAGGCGGGCGTGTGGCCGGACCAGGCCGGTTTCGCCGAACGCTGGGCGCTCGATCGCCAGTTCAACCCGCGCATGGACGAGGCAACCCGCAAGCGCAAGATCAAGGGCTGGCGCGATGCGGTGAGGCGGACGCTGAGTTCTGCCGTCTAGCGCCACGCCTCGAACGGGCCGCCAGCAACGAAGGCCCAGTAGGTGCCATAGCGCGATTTCCTGCCCGGCGGCACCGTGGCCACGGCCAGGCCGAACTCGACGAAGCGGGTCGAAAGCAGCGTCGAGCGGTGGCCGGGGGAGGCGAGCCAGCCCTCGATGGCTTGTTCGAGCGTCTTGTGGCCACCGGCAACGTTCTCGCCCACCGCGCCGTCGTAGCCGGCATCGGTGACGCGCTGGCGCAGACTGACGCCGAGATTGTGGCTCAGCTGGTCCTTCTGCGCCATCAGGTCGGCCTGCCTGCGGGCAGCGGTTTCTAGGCTGCTGTTGTAACGCAGGGGCGGCACCCCGTGGCGCTTGCGGACGCCATTGATGGCGGCCACGATGGCGCCTCGGCTGAGCTGGGTGGGCGTGGTGTCGCCCGGAACGGGCGGAACGGTGGCACTGCATCCGGCGAGAAACGCGCTCCCGAGGATGAGCAGGCTACGGCGTGAGAGATTCATCTAAGGAGAGGCTTCCAGGGCAAGGCTTTGCGGCTGATTTGCCCTCAGGATCGCGGCGGGAGCAAGATGGTAACCGAAATACTACGCGGGTATTGCGCCTGGGGCGGTGCAAGCGCGTCACAGCCGGGTCGCGCCACGGTGGCATTTTGAATAGAATTAAGCATGATTTTGCATGGCGCTGGCGGGATCGGCCGCCCGCGCGCACCCTCACCACCGGAGTTGGAGTAACCGCGCTCCGCAGGAGTTGAGGGGGCCTTCAGGCGATGATCGACATGGACGTCGCGCGCTTCGATGTGCGCGCTTTGAGCCGCCACGAGGAGCGGCAGAATGTGAGCTATGCCCGCAACATGCTGTTCGCGACCGCAGCCGCTTCAATGGCGATTGTCGGCGCCGGTGCGTTCTTCCTGAGCCTGTGGCTGTAGCGGTTTGCCTGCCCCGGCCCAGATCGCGGCGGGAACGAGGATGGCGTAGGCGATGAGGGCGAAGGCCCAGTCGAAGCCGCGCCAGGCGCCGGCCAGCCAGGCGAGCGGCAGCAGCAGCACGACATCTATGCCGATGTAGACCAGCGTTGCCCTGGCGTGGGAGCCGAGGCGGCGCTGGAGGTTCTGGTAGGCGTGGCGCTTGTGCGCCTGCCACACGGGTTCGCGGTTCAGCGCGCGGCGCACCAGCGTGGTCAGGCTGTCGGCAAGGAAGGCGGCGGCGAGGATCAGCCACTGGCCGAGGCTCAGCCACGAACCGGCGATCGAGGCGACGGCGAAGAAGAAGAGCATCAGCCCCAGATGAGTGCTGCCGGCATCGCCCATGAATATTTTCGCCGGGGCCCAGTTGAGCAGCAGAAAGCCGAGGCAGGCGGCGGCGAGCCAGAGCATCCACCAGAACACGCCCTGGTGCCAGACGCCGGGCTCGAACCACCAGGCGACGAACAGCGCCGCGAGCAGCAGGAAGACGGCCTCGGAGGCCGCGAGGCCGTCAATGCCGTCCATGAAGTTGTAGAGGTTGATCCAGAGCGCCCCGGCCAGCACGAGGAGGATGAAGAGCAGCCCCTCCGGTCCCACGAAGCCCAATCGCGGCCCCAACACATCCGCCGGCACTGCGAGGGCGACGGCTGCGGTGAGGAGTATCTGCGCGCCGAGGCGCCACTTCGGGGCGATGGGCTGCCGGTCGTCGAAATAGCCGATGGCGGCAATGAGCAGGCCCGCCACGATCACCGGCACGATCTCCACCGGGTACGGCAGGGCGACGAAGATGCCGGCAAGGCTGGCTGCGAGCACAATGCCGATGCCACCGCCGGATGGCGTCGGGACGGTGTGCGAGGAGCGCTCGTTCACCTCGGCAATGAGGCCCATGCGCCGCGCCCGCCGGCGGATCAGGAGCGCCGTGGCGAAGGCGATAGCGAAACTGGCCACCGCGATGATCAGGCCGGGAGTGAGCATGCCCGCGTTGGTAGCGGGCGGGGCGCCAAAAGCAAAGGGCCACCCACCGGGCGGCCCTCGAGTCCAGTCCGGACTGCCTGGTCAGCCGGCGTAGAGCTGAAGGCCGCCGTCGACTCGGAGCAGCTGGCCGTGGATGAACCTGGCCTCGGGCGAGCAGAGGAAGACCACCGCATCGGCGATTTCCTCCGGTTCGGCATAACGGTCGAGCGAGACCTTGTTGGAGTTCATCTTGTCGGGATCGACCACGCGGGTGGCCTGGAAACGCGCGGTCTTCGAGGGACCGGGGCTCACCACGTTGACGCGAACACCGGCGCTCCGCACCTCCTCGGCGAGGCAGCGGGTGTAGTGGGTGACGGCGGCCTTGAGCGTGGCATAGATGCCGCCACCGGAGACGCCGACATGGGCGGCCACCGAGGCGATGTTGACGACGATGCCGTGCTGGCGCTCCACCATCTGCGGCACGAAGGCCTGGGTGACCAGCATGGTGCCGATCAGGTTGTTGTTGGTGAGCGTCATCAGGTCATCGTAGGTGATGCCGAGGATGTTGTTGGGCACCGGCTTGCCGCCAGCCGCGCCGATGTCGCCGCCGGCGCAGTTGACGAGGATTTCGACCGGGCCGAACTTCTCCTCGATCTCCTTGCGAATGTTGGCCACGGCTTCGCGGTCGCCGATATTGCCGGTGACGCCCATGGAGCGGACGCCGAGGCTTTCGATCGCCTTGATCATGACGCCGAGGTTGTCGGCCTCGCCATACTGGGATGCCGCCTCCCAGGTGAGGTCGTGCACCACCACGTCGGCGCCGCGGGCGGCGAGCTTCTTCGCCATGACGCTGCCGAGGCCACGGCCCGAGCCCGTCACCAATGCGATTTTACCAGCGAGATCCTTTGCCACCATGGGCCTCCAATACGTTCGTCAAAAAGGGTTTCCGGCCTGACTACATCAGGCCCTGAGCCTTGAGGTTGGCCGCGCTCTTGCGGTACTGCCCCAGCTCGTAATCGATGAGTTCGTGGTCGGCGTTGCGCTGCCACGGGGTGCGCCAGTCCTCACCGGGCTCGTAGCGGTTCTTTTGCGCCGCAAGCAGGCAGGCGGCGAGCGCCTCGGCCTCCTTGGGCCCGTAACCGTGCCACCATTCCGGCGTGTAGAGCTTGACGTGGCGGTCATCGAGCGCACCGATCTCGATGCAGGCGATCATCTCGTCATTGTGCTGGGCGAGGATGTCGAACATTTCCTTGTGCGGCACGCAGCCATCGCCCGAGGGGCAGCGCACGAGGCGGAAGCCATCGGGCTCGAAGACGACGCGATAGTCCTTCACGTGGCAGTGGCGCACATAGGGAGCGACGACGCGGGTGAAATCGAGCGGGCTCTCGGCCACCGGGAAGGTGTTGGCCATGTCGAAGACGATACGGACATGCTCGCCATACTCGTCGCAGAGGCCGACCAGTTCGCTCGAGGTGAAATCCTGGTGGTTCTCGATCAGCAGCACCAGGTCGGCCGCCTCGAGCTTCGGCACGACAGCCTCGAGCTTTTCGTGCACGGAGCGGACGAGATCGTGCCATTTCTGGCCCGCCGCTGCCCGGTCGCCGCAGAGGATGGGGGTGAGCGCGACGCGGATGTAGCGGGCATCGAGCGCCTTGGCGCAGCGGATGAGCAGGTCCATGTCGCCGTTCTGGAGACCGGAGGAGAGCACACGCTTCCAGCCCAGTCCGTCAAGGCGCGCCTTGAGGGCGGCAAGCTCGGCGTCCGACATGGTCTTGAACCAGCCTTCCCAGAGCTCGATGGCCTTGCCGCCGAGTTCCTCGGTAAGCTTGATGAAACCTTCGAGGCCGGCGCCATTGGGGTTCTGCCGCGGCGTGCCCGCCCCTTGCAGCCCAAGGTAATAGGTGAGGCCATACGGGTTGAGGCCGGTCGTCAGTTTCATGCAATCCCCCCAGGCAGTGTTCTCTTCCCAATGGTGCAGTTTGCACAGCAAGTCACTGATTGCACCATCGTCTTAAGCATCAGCGCAGGCCCGCATCCACGGTGATCGACTGCTTGGTGATCATGCGGCTGTCGTCGGAGGCGAGGAACAGGACGGTGCGGGCAATCTCCTCGCCAAGCAGCACGTGGTGCAGCGCCTGACGCTCGACCACGGCATCGATCTGCTTCGGATCGGGGAACCACAAGCGCTTCTGCCGCTCGGTGATCACGGCGCCCGGCTCGATGGAGTTGACCCGGATATTGTCGGCGCCGAAGCCGCGGGCCAGCGCCCGGGTGAGCCCTATGGTGCCGGACTTGGCGACGGCGTAGACCGGCATGTTGGAGGCGCCGCCGCGCCAGGCGATGGACGAGAAGTTGATGATCGAGCCGCCGCCAAGCGCCTTCATCATGGGGCGGACGGCCTGGGCCGCGAAGAATTGCGGCTTGAGGTTGAGGCCGAGCGAGGCGTCCCAGAACTCCTCGGTGACGGCGTCGATCTCGTGGCGCTGGTCGTTGGCGGCGTTGTTGACCAGGACGCCAATGGGGCCGAGCCGCGCGGCGGTGACCTCGATGGCGGCCTTCAGCGCCGGAATGTCGGTGACGTCGCAGGGGATGAACTCGGCGCCGGTTTCGGCCGTGAGCGCCCTGCCCTCGGCTTCGAGAATATCGACGAATGCGACCTTGCTGCCCTGCCCGGCAAAGGCGCGGACGATATCGGCGCCGATGCCACTCGCACCACCGGTGACAAAGACGACCCGTCCGGCAAGGCTCGGATATTGTGCGAAAGCGGGAATTTTCTGGAACCTTCAGGTGAGCGGCGGGCTCCGCGGGGAAGCCCGCAAGGGCGGTGGTCAGATGCGTTTTTCGGTCGTGGGGTCGAACAGGCAGGCACGGCTCATGTCGACGGCAAGCGGCATGTTCTCCCCGGTCTTCGGCGCATCGTCGGGGGAGAAGCGGCCGACCACCTCGCGGTCACCGAACCTGAGCACCGCCATGGTTTCGGCCCCGGTGGGCTCCACCACCTCGACCGGTGCCGTCATGGTGGCCATGCCGGGCTTGGCCGCGGTGGCCGAACTTTGGCGGCTCAGGTGCTCGGGCCGGATGCCGAGCACCACCTTGCGGTTGGTCGCCCGCTCGGCCGCACCGTTGAAGAGCGGCAGGCTGGCAGTACCACCGCCCGCGAGCGGGAAGGTGACGACCGGCTTGCCGTTGTCGGTCGTGATCTCGGCCTGGATGAAGTTCATCGAGGGCGAGCCCATGAAGCCGGCGACGAAGATGTTGGCGGGACGGTTGTAGACCGCATCGGGTTCGTCGAACTGCTGCACCTGGCCCTGATGCATCACGGCGATGCGCGAGGCGAGCGTCATGGCTTCCACCTGGTCGTGGGTGACGTAGACGGTGGTCTTGCCAACGCGCTGGTGCAGCTTCTTGATTTCGGTGCGCATGTCGACGCGCAGCTTGGCGTCGAGGTTGGAGAGCGGCTCGTCGAAGAGGAAGAGCGCCGGATCGCGCACAAGGGCACGGCCCATAGCGACGCGCTGGCGCTGGCCGCCGGAGAGCTGGCCGGGCTTGCGGGCGAGGAGCGGCTCGATCTGCAGCAGCGCCGCGACGCGGGCGATGGTTTCGGCCTGCTGGGCCTTGGGAATGCCGCGGCTTTCCATGCCGAAGGCCATGTTCTCGCGCACCGTCATGGTGGGATAGAGCGCGTAGGACTGGAACACCATGGCGATGTCGCGATCCTTGGGCGCGACGGAGTTCACCATGCGGTCGCCGATCCAGATTTCGCCCGAGGTGACGGATTCGAGGCCGGCAATCATGGCGAGAAGGGTGGATTTACCGCAGCCCGAAGGCCCGACCAGGGCGATGAACTCGCCGGTCTGCGCTTCGATATCGACCCCCTTGAGCACTTCGACGGCGCCGAAGTTCTTGCGGAGGTTGCGGACAGTCAGAGATGCCATTTGGAAATATGCCTCCGAACTACAGGATCGCGGTGGACTGGCCGGGAGCGATCATTTGATCGCCCCCTGCGTGAGTCCCCGGACGAAGTATTTGCCGCCGAAGAAGTAGACGAGCAGCGGCGGCAGCGCGCCGATCAGCACGGCGGCGCTCATCACGTCGTAGGTGCGCACGGTGGTGCCGCTCATGGAGAGGGCGACGAGAGCCGCCGTGATGGGCTGGTTGGCGCCCGAGTTGAGCACCACACCGAAGAGGTACTCGTTCCAGATGCCGGTGAACTGCCAGATGACCGTGACGATGAGGATGGGCGGCGAGATGGGCAGGATGATCTTGTAGAAGATGCGCCAGAAGCCCGCGCCATCGATGCGCGCCGCCTTCACCAGGTCGTCGGGGATGCCGATGAAGTAGTTGCGGCAGAAGAGGGTCGTGAAGCTCAGGCCCTGGATGCAGTGGACGAGGATCAGGCCGTAGACCGAGTTGGAGAGGCCGAGCTGGCCGAGCACGAAGGCCCAGGGCAAGAGCGCAATCTGGCCGGGCATGAAGACGCCGAGCAGCATCATGCCGAAGACGATCTCGGAGCCCTTGAAGCGCCACTTGCTCAGCACGTAGCCGGCGACGGCGCCCATGGCGGTGGAGATGATGGTGGCGGGCACCACCATCATCACCGAGTTCCAGAAGTAGCGCTGCATGCCGTTGCACTGGCCGCCGATGCAGAACTCGCTCCAGGCCTGCGGCCAGGCATCGAGCCGGAAGCTCAGCGGGAAGGCGATGAGGCCATTGGCGGAAATCTCGGGCAGTGGGCGGAAGGAGTTGAAGAACACCACCCAGAGCGGGATGAGATAGATGAGGGCGAAGACCGTCAGCAGGCCGTAGATGACGACGCGGCTGAGCAGGTGCCGGCGCCGGGCGCGGCCGGCTTCGAGGTCGATTGCGGGAGCAGACGAGAGAACAGCGTCAGACACGGGCAACCTCCCTGCGACGGCGCCACGCGAGGTAGAGCGAGTACGGCACGAGGACTACGGCCAGGGCGGCGAGGATCATCATTGCGGCCGCGGCGCCCTGCCCGATCTCCCCACGCTGGAACATGAAGTCGTAGACATAGGTGGCCGGGAAGGTGGTGGAGATGCCGGGACCGGAATTGGTGAGGGCCACGGCCAGGTCGAAGGTCTTGATCGCGGCCTGCAGCTGCACCACGGCCACGGCGAGAAAGATCGGCGTGATCGAGGGCAGGATGACCTTGCGGTAGATGCGGAAGGTGGAGGCGCCGTCGATCTGCGCCGCCTTGACGATGTCGCCATCGACCGAGCGCAGCCCGGCGAGGAACAGCGCCATGGTGAAGCCGGCCGACTGCCAGATGCCGGTGATGATGATGGCCCAGATGGCGTTCTTGCGATCGGTAGTGAGGGCGAACTCGAAATCGGTCCAGCCCAGCGAGTTCACCAGAAACTGGATGCCGCTGGTGGGGTTGTAGAGCCACTGCCACACCGTACCGGTGACGATGAAGCTGACCGCCAGCGGGTACATGTACATGGTGCGCCAGAAGCTTTCGGCGCGGATCTTCTGGTCGAGCAGCAGCGCCAGCAGCAGGCCGACGGCCATGGTGACCAGCACGTAGACAGCGGAGAAGAAGAAGAGGTTGGAGTAGGCGACGCCCCAGCGGCGGTTGGCCCACAGGCTCGCGTAGTTGTCGAGCCCCTTGAAGCCGTAAGTCGGCAGCAGGGTGGAGTCGCTGAGCGAAATGTACAGCGTCCAGCCCGAGAAGACGAATACATAGACGAAGGAGCAGAAGACGGCAGGAGCGATCACCAGGATCGGCGTCCAGCGCTTCAAGCGCTCCCACAGGGAGTTTCCGCCCGCCATGGCGGCATATCCGGCACTACTCAACGGCCCACCCTCCGAAAGAGTCGATGAGCCGGCTGCGGAGGCGACAGGGCCCCGGCAGCCGGCAGGTCGCGTTGATTACATCTGGGCTTCGACGGCGTCGGCCATCAGGTTGGCCGCCTCTTCGGAGCTCATGTCGGGCGAGTTCACGAACTCGGTGATGGTGTCCATCATGGCGCCGCGATACTTCTGCAGCACGGTCATGTTATGGGCCATCGAACGGACCAGCGTGCCGGCTTCGATCGAGGCCTTGAGCTCGGCCTGGCTCTGCTGCTGGCAGGCGTTGAAGCCCTGCGACAGGTCCACGTCGAGGCGGGCCGGGATCGAGCCCTTGGAGATGTTGAACACCGTCTGGAACTCGGGGCTCAGGATGGTGGAGGCGAGCAGCTTCTGGCCTTCCTGGAAGTCGGCGTCGTTCTGCTTGAAGAACACCACGGAGTCGGAGTTCAGGATGAACCCCTTGCCGTCCCAGTCGGTGGGCGACTGGGCGCAGAGGATGTCGCTGCCCGGGGTCTTGCCGATGGAGACGAGGCGGCCGAGTTCCCAGTCGCCCATGATGTAGAACAGCGCATCGCCATTGGACATCATGTTGGCGGCGGTGTCGTAGTCACGGCCGGCAATGGCCGGGTCCATGTACTTGGAGACCATGAGCTTCATCTGCTCGAAGGCCTTGATCATGCCATCGGATCGCAGCGCGTCGATGTCACCCTCGACGAAAGCCTTGCGGTAGAGGTCGATATCCTGGCCGTAGACGATGGTCTCGAACGTGGTGGCGTCGGACCAGTCGGCGCTGAAATGCGCAAGGCAGACCTTGCCGCCGGCGACGGCCTTGTCGCAGGCCGCGTTGAAGTCGGCCCAGGTCTTGGGGAGTTCGGTCACGCCGACCGACTCCATGGCGGCCTTGTTGCCCCAGATCCAGTTGATGCGGTGGATGTTCATGGGCGCGGCGACCCACTTGCCTTCCGGCTTCATCACCGGCAGCAGCTCGGGCGCCACCACGGCGTCCCAGCCCTCGGCGGTGGCCAGTTCATCCATGTCGGCAGTGCCGCCGGTGGCATTCCACTCGGCGATTTCAGGGCCCTTCAGCTGCACGGCAGCCGGAGCGTTGCCGGCCACCACGTCGGCGCGGAGCTTGGCGAGAGTGTTGGCGGTGTGACCGGCAATGGCGGTCTGTTCCCACTTGCCGCCCTTGGCCTCGAACATCTCGCCGAGCTTGGCGATGGAGGCGGCATCGTTGCCGGAGGCCCACTGATGCAGCATCAGCACCTTGGGCTCGGCCATGGCAGTGCCCGACAACAGGGCAGCCGTGATCGTAGCGGCCGCGCCCAGCGCGACCTTCGACGTGAAGTTCATGTTTTCCTCTCCCTCAAGCACCGGCGGCACACCCGACTCTTACGGTCGGCCCCTGTGGCCACTTGCGCTTTTCTCCTGCCGGTGTGCATCCTCCGCCACCGGTCACATTAGTTCTATGGTGAACTTATTCGCCTTGTCAACGCGCTGGGGAGGAGCGCAGGTGTGAACAAGCTCGAGCTCAAAAGGCTGCTGGACGACGGGGCTCTGAGCACCCCCGCCGGCCGTATCGTGCGCATGCTGACGGAGCGTGGCGCCATGAGCGCGGCACAGCTTTCGCGCCTCACGGGGCTCGCGAAATCAACGGTTTCGACGGCCGTGGCGGAACTGCGCCGCTCCGGCATGGTGCTCGAGGCAGGGAGCGAATCGGGCGGCGGGGTGGGGCGTCCGGCGCGGGCGCTGACGCTCAATCCCAAGGCCGGAACCTGCATCGGCATCCTGATCGGACAGGCGGAGATCGAGCTCATTCTCGCCGACGTGGCGCATACGGTGCTGTCGGACCGCACCGTGATGTTCGAGAACGGCTACACCCCGGAGACGGCGGCCCGGGTGATCCGGCAACTCGCCGACGAAGCGTACGAGGGTCGCTGGCAATCGCAGAGCGGCCTGCTCGGGGTGGGCGTCGCCGTAGGCGGGCCGGTGAACCCGGTGAATGGCCGCATGCTGAGGGCCGGCGGCATGCCGGACTGGGCCGGCGTCGACATGCGCGAACTGCTCGGGCCGCTGTTCGAGGGTGTGCCGATCTTTTGCGACAATGAGAGCAACTGCTCGGCCATTGCCGAGATGACCTGGGGCGCGGCGCAGGGTTATGACGACTTCATCGTCTACACACTCGATGTGGGCGTGGGTGGTGCCATCGTTTCGGGCGGCCGCGTACTGCGGGGCATTGCCGGCGGCGCGGGCGAATTCGGCCATGTGGTGATCGATCCCGACGGCCCTCCCTGCCGCTGCGGCAACCGGGGCTGCCTCGAGGTCTATGCCAGCTTCCGCGCCTCGGTCGACCGGGCGTCGAAGCATTTCGGCCGCCCCCTGAGGATCGGGGATGTGATCGAGATGGCACTGGCGGGTGACGCCTTCTGCCGCGAGCTGATCGAGCAGGCGGGTGAAGCAGGCGGCCAGGGGCTGGGGCTGATCGGCTCGGTGTTCGACCCGCCGCTGGTAGTGGTCAGCGGGCGACTGGCGCAGACCGGCGACATGCTGATGAAGCCGCTGACCGAGAGCTATGAGCGCTACACGCTGATCAAGCGCGACGACGTCCCCGAGGAGGCGCGGACGGTGTTTCGCGCCAGCACGTTCTCGGACGGCGCCTGTCTCGGCGCCGTCGGCATGGTGCTGCGCCACCATGGGCGGCTGGTGGGTTCGGCCGCCTGATCAGCCCGTCGCTATCTCCCGGAAGTTCCCGACCAGCGCGGCGGCGAAAGCCGGATCGTTGATGTGAAGGTCGAGTTCGACCAACTGGCGGTTTGGCGCATCCTGCCAGCCCTGACGGATGGCGTCGAACAGGGCTGCATCGGCAGCCGGATCGTGGAAGGGCTGGCCGGCCGCATCGATGGCGGAAACGCCCTTGAGCGGCAGCAGGAAGCGCACCGGGCCGCTCATGCGATTGAGCCGCGAGACGATGAACTCGCCGATGCGGCGGTTCTCCTCAGATGTGGTGCGCATCAGCGTCACCTGGGCGTTGTGGACGTGGAAGTGCCGGCCATCGAACCTTGCCAGCACGGTTTCGCGTGCACCGAAATTGACCATGTCCACGGCGCCGACCGAACCGACATAGGGCAAGCCGGTGCGGATGACGGCGCCGAAGCGATCCTCGGTGCATGGGAAGATGCCGCCGACGAGCAGATCGGCGACCTCCGTGGTGGTGACGTCGATGAGGCCGGCGACAAGACCCGAGTCGGCGAGCTTTTCCATCGACTGGCCGCCGGTGCCGGTGGCGTGGAAGGTGTATACCTCGTGGCTTGCCTCCATCGCCTCGCGCACCATGGTGACGCAGGCGGTGGTGACTCCGAACATGGTCATGCCGAGCCCCGGCTTGTCGCTTGCTTCGAGCGGGACCGCGCCAAGCGCCATGCCCGCCGCGGCGTTGGCGGCGTTGCCGATGACCCGGCGCGAGATGGCGTTGAGGCCGGCGACGTCGACGACCGAATACATCATGGCGATGTCGTTGGGGCCGACATAGGGCGCGACATTGGCCGAAGCGACGGTGGAGACCATGAGCTTGGGCACGCCGATGGGCAGGGCCCGCATCGCCTCGGTGACGATCGCGGTGTTGCCCGAGCCACCAAGGCCGAGCACGGCGCCGATGTCAGGGCGGGCCGTGAGCCAGGCGGTGAGCGCCTTCGCCATGGCGGAGACGGCCTCTCCGCGATCGGTGAGGCCGAGGACGGCGGACGCCCCCTGCGGGTGACAGGCCGCGATCTGTGCCGATGAAATGTCGGCGCCCTGCCCTGCCCCCTGCGTTCCGACATCGACAAGCACTGCCTCGGCACCGGCGGCGCGGACGCGCTCGGCGGCATAGCGAAGCTCGGCGCCCTTGGTATCAAGGGTGCCGATCACGTAGACCTTCGTCATTGATCCCCTCCTGCCGGCCCTCCCCGGCCGGCATTGGGGAGTTTGGTGAGGAAGCGAGCGAAGCGCAACTGCCTCCTCGGCGGCTGCGCTCCAGTGGCGGTCAGATCACCTCGAGGTAGTCGCGGTCCCTGAGCTCGGGGAAGGGCGCGGTCGGCAAGGGACGAATCCGCCAATGGTCGAAGGCGCGTCGCGACCGTTGCAAATGGGGCGCGGGGTGCGGCAGGGTGATGTGCCCAATGTCCGCGTGCTGGATCGGGGCACTGAACTGTGCCACCCACTGGCCGAGTGAGCAGGCGTCTGAAAGGCTACAATGCGCGTCCTGCATTTTTTCAAGACATTTGCTCCGGACAGCTTTGGCGGCATCCAGAGCGTGATCCGCGATATTGCACAGGGCACCGCGCCATTTGGTGTCGAGACGCAGGTATTGTCGCTGAGCCGCGACCCGGACGGCAATTCGGTGAATGTGGACGGTGTCTGGGCCCGGAAGGCGAGGCTGCACCTCGAGGTGGCATCCACCGGCCTGTCGCTGTCGGTGCTGTCGGTGTTCAACGACATGGTGCGCGACGCCGACCTCATCCACTACCACTTCCCGTGGCCGATGATGGATGTGATCCACTTCCTCTCGCGCACCACCAAGCCAACCGTGGTGACCTACCACTCGGACATCGTGAAACAGCGCCTGCTCAAGGCGGTCTACGGCCCGCTGATGCACCGCTTCCTCGGCTCGGTGGGGACGATCATCGCCACCTCGCCGACCTACCTTGCGACGAGCCCGGTGCTGGCGCAGCATCGCGACAAGGTGACGGTGATCCCCATCGGCACCGGTGATATCAGCCGGCGGCCCCGGTCGGAGCAGCGGCGGGCCTATTGGCGCCAGCGGCTGGGGCCGCGCTTCTTCGTCTTCGTCGGCGCCCTGCGCTATTACAAGGGCCTGAACTTCCTGCTCGATGCGGCAGCCGAGACGGGCTTTCCCGTGGCCATTGTCGGCACCGGGCGGCTGGCCGGCCAGCTCTATGAGGCGGTGAGCTCGCGCGGGCTGGGCCATGTGCACCTGCTCGGCGAGGTGTCCGAGGACGAGAAGGCGCTGTTGCTCGACATGGCCTATGGCTTCGTCTTCCCCTCTCATCTGCGGTCCGAGGCGTTCGGCGTGGCGCTGCTCGAAGCGGCGGCCTCGCGGCTGCCGATGATCACCTGCGAGATCGGCACCGGCACCAGCTACGTGAACCGGGCAGGCGAAACCGGCCTCGTCATTCCGCCGGCCGACCCGATGTCGCTCGCCGATGCGATGCGCCAGCTCTGGGCCGATCCGGCCGCGGCGCGGCGCATGGGCGACAGTGCCCGCCGCCGCTACGAGACGGTGTTCACGACACGCCAGATGGGGGCGGCCCATGCAACGCTCTATGCAAGGTTGCTCGGCGTGGAGCGTTCGCTCGAAGCCAGCCTCGCCTGACGGCCCGAGGAGACCATGAAGATCTTCAGTGTCAACGCCTGGGGCGCTTTGCCGACGACATGCTGGTCAACCTGCTGGTTTCGCTCGGTTCTTTCCGCATCGTGACGAATCCCGAAGTCGCCGACCACTGCCCGCTGGTCAGCGAGTTGTGAATGGGGGCGGCTCTCCGGGAAACCCTTTGCGGGCTTTCCGCCCCGGCGCTCCAGCACTATGTTGAGAGGGACCTGATCGACCTCGAGGGCGACATGGCAGTTCTCACCGTTGCACTCATCGGCGCCGTCATCGGCCTCGCCTTCATGCTGTTCGATTTCAGCTGGGGCACGGTGCGGTTCGTGGAGAACTGGTTCAAGGTGCACCCGGCCACAGTGCTCGCCATGAGCGCCCTTGGCGGCGCCATCGTCATCAGCGCCGAATTCTGGCTCGCCGCCGCCCTATGGGAAGCACTGATGTAGCTGGTCGTGGGGGAGAATGGTGCCCGGGACCGGAATCGAACCAGTGACACGCGGATTTTCAATCCGCTGCTCTACCAACTGAGCTACCCGGGCATCGAACGCCCGGGGGCGTCGAAGACGGGGGCGTTATAGGGGGCAATATCGGGGTGCGCAAGCGGCAAAAAGCGCGTTTCCCGACAGGAATTTCGAGACGCCTGCCGAACCCTTGGGTGCTTGCGCCGGCAGGCTGGGCGGATAGGCTGCCGCGCATATTTCAAGGGAGAGAAAAATGCTCGAGGACCTCAGGGGCAAGCGCGCGCTGATCACCGGATCGTCGACGGGAATCGGAGCGGCGGTGGCGCGGGAGTTCGGCAGGCTCGGCGTGGCGGTGGCAGTGCACGGCAACAGGAATGCCGCGGCCGCGGAGGAGGTGGCGGCGGAGATTCGCGCCGCGGGCGGCACGGCCATCGTGGTGCTGGGGGACGTGAGCAAGTCGGGCGAGGCAACGCGAATCGTCGAGGAGGCGGTAGCGGGGCTCGGCGGACTCGACATTCTCTGCAACAATGCCGGGGCCATTCTCGAGCGCGTCACCAATGCAGGGTTCGACGAGGCGAAATACGAGGCGGTCTACGACCTCAACGTGCGTTCGGTACTGGCGATGACGAGGGCCGCCTACCCGCACCTCAAGGCGGCGGGCGGCGGCTCTATCATCAATACCGGCTCGATCGCCGGGCGATTCGGCGGCTTTGCCGGCTCAACCGTCTATGCTTCGGCCAAGGCGGCGGTGCATTCGATCACCCGCAACGCGGCGCGCGAGTTTGCGCCCGACGGCATAAGGGTAAACGTGGTGGCCCCGGGGTTCATCATCACGCCATTCCATGCCTCGACGCCGCAGGCGGTGAAGGATGTGGCCGCGGCGCAGATTCCGATGGGACGGCTGGGGACGGCCCAGGAATGCGTGGGCGCCTATGTGTTCCTCGCTTCGAACGCGATGAGCGGCTACATTACCGGGCAGATCATCGACGTGAATGGCGGGCAGCTGATGCCCTGATTGCAGACGCGGCGAAGCGCCCGGCGGCTGCCGGCCCCGGGAGCTGCAGCGCAACCGGGATGGCCAGCCGCAAGCCCCCTGAAGGGCGAACGCATCCTCTTCGCCGGTGCCGCCCAGCTCGTCGATGTTTCCCCAGTCTGTTTCACTGCGGGTGCCGGTGATGGCCGTCTCGAAATAGCCGGCCGCGCGCGCAGATGCGGCCGGTGCGGCTGTGCGACCGTAGCTGCACGGCCGCTAGTCCTCGTCGTCCTCGCGCTGGCCGGGGGCAGGAGGGGCGTCTTCGAGGTCGTCTTCGATCGGTTCGGCGGGGATCACGTAACTGCCGGAAAGCCAGCGGTTGAGGTCGATGTCGGCGCAGCGGGCCGAGCAGAAGGGGTGATACTGCTGGCTCGACGGCTTCTTGCAGATCGGACAGGGCCGGGATGGCCTGAGCTTGATGATTTCGGCCATTGGTCGATTTCCTGTTGAGGACCGGGCGCAGCCCCCGGGGTCCTAAACGGCGGAAAGCTGCGACTGGTTGAGCCAGTTGAAGTGGACGGGGTAACCCTCGCCCGCCAGCAGCGACACCGTTTCGTTGAGCGGCAAGCCGACCACGGCGGAATAGCTGCCGGTGAGCTTGATGACGAAGGCCCCGGCAATGCCCTGGATGGCGTAGCCCCCGGCCTTGTCGCGCCACTCGGCGCTGGCGAGATAGCTCTCGATCTCGCGGTTGCTGAGCCGCTTGAAGCGCAGGCGCGTCTCGACCAGGCGCTTGCGCATGGCGCCCGAGGGCGTGATCACGGTGACGCCGGTGTAGACGCGGTGCGAGCGGCCCGAAAGCAGCCGGAGGCACATGGATGCCTCTTCCATTGTCTCGGCCTTGGGCAGGATGCGGCGCCCGACGGCCACCACCGTATCGGCGGCGAGCACCAGGGCGTTGGCGGCGATGCCGGTCGTTTTCGCCTTGTGCTGGGCGGCGATGGCCTTCTGGTCGGCGAGGCGCTGGGCGAGTTTTCGCGGGAGCTCGTTCTTTTCAGGCGTCTCGTCGATATGGGCCGGGACCAGATGCTCCGGCTCGATGCCGATCTGATTCAAGAGGGCCAGGCGGCGCGGCGAGGCAGACGCGAGGATGAGCTCGGGACGGGCAGCCATCTATTTCCCTCTGAGTACCGCGCTTAGCGGAAGCGGTAGGTGATGCGGCCCTTGGTCAGGTCGTAGGGAGTCATTTCGCACAGCACCTTGTCGCCGGCGAGAACGCGGATGCGGTTCTTGCGCATGCGGCCAGCGGTGTGGGCGATGATCTCGTGCTCATTTTCGAGCTTTACGCGAAAGGTCGCGTTGGGCAGCAGTTCTGTGACAACGCCCGGAAACTCGAGCACTTCTTCCTTAGCCATACTCTCTCCTGAAACGGCCCTAAACGCGGCACTCTGCAATGTCAGGGCTGGGATTTGGGCGGCACCTATACTGCAAGCGCCTCCACTTGTGAACAAGGATATGGGGTTGATCACCTGCAAGTTCCAGCGGGTGACGATTCGCCTCGCCGAGGGGGAAGCGGGTCTTGCTCCCCCTTGCGCCATCTGCCGGGCACCTCCCCCCCCCGCAAGCCAAGCAGGAGATGGGGACCGCGTGGCATGGGTGTGCCCCGGTCAGGCGGCGGTGGATGCCCGCGGGGAGGCAATGAGCTGGTCGAGGCGTTCGCGGACGCGCTTCTGGAGGGTGTCGCGCAGGGTACGGTAGGCGCTGAGAACCGACTCACGGTTGCCTTCGACCTCGGACGGGTCGGGCATGGGCCAGTGTTCGATGGCGTCCATCTCGAGGCCGCGGCGAGCGACTGCCTCCGGCGCATCGCTGGACAGCGTGATGACGAGGTCGAAATGGCTGGCGACCAGTTCGTCCATGGTGTGCGGGGTGTGCACCGACATGTCGATGCCGATCTCCTCCATCACCTCCTCGACGAAGGCATCGGCCTTGCCCGAGCGGACGCCGGCCGAGCGGACGATGAGGCGGCCGGGGAAGAATTTTCGCGCCAGAGCCGCAGCGATGGGCGAGCGCACCGAATTCATCGAGCAGACGAACAGCACCGAAGGCAGGTTCGAATCGCGCTCGTCGATGCGCGAGGCGAAGGGCTGCACGGCGCAGATGAGGGTGAAGAGCCGCCGCGCGGTGTTGAGGTCCATCTCGAGCTTATTGTGGAGGCGAGTGCGGAGCAGTTCGGCAGCGTCGTTGTGGAGGCCGCGCCGGGCCATGTCGACGGTTTCGATCTGGTAGGTCGAGCCGGTCTTGATGGCGTCGTAATAGCTGTCGCGGATGCGGAAATAGTCGCGGATGAGGCGGCGGAACGGGGTCAGCGACAGATAGTGCGCGGAGATGGGCTCGTAGGTGTCGGGGTTGCGCACATCGAGCAGGATATAGTTGCCGATGATGGAGACGTGGAGCGCATAGGGCCCCCGCGATTGCACCCGGGCGGGGGCGAACCTGTTCTCCTCGACAAGGTCATAGATGGCGATGCGCCACTCATGCACCTCGTCGGGATTGACCGAGGTGATGGTGTTGGGGTCGAGGGTGACGGCGACGATGCGATCGGTCTGGGGATCGAACTGTCGCGCGTTGAGGGGCATTTTCTAGCGGTTGAGCCTTATCGAGACCGAGCGGCCGTGGGCGTCGAGGCCCTCGGTTGCCGCCAAGGTTACCGCAGCTTTGCTCAGTTCGGCCAGAGACGACGGATCGCAGCCGAGGATCGAGGTGCGCTTCATGAAATCGAGCACGCCGAGACCGGAGGCGAACTTCGCCGAGCGGGCGGTAGGCAGCACATGGTTGGAGCCGCCGACATAGTCGCCTATCGCCTCGGGCGTGTGGTGGCCGAGGAAGATGGCGCCGGCATTGCGGATCTTCGGCAGCAGCGCCTGCGGATCGTCCAGCGCAAGCTCGACATGTTCCGACGCGATGCGGTTGGCGAGTTCCACCGCTTCGGCCAGCGAGGCGACGGTAATGATGGCGCCGAACTCCTCCCAGCCTTCGCGGGCGATCTGGCCGCGCGGCAGGGTGGCGAGCTGGCGCTCGACTTCGGCCTCGGTGGCCCTGGCCAGCTCGGGGTCGGTGGTGATCAGGATGGACTGGGCCCCTGCCCCGTGCTCGGCCTGCGCCAGCAGGTCGGCCGCCACCCAGGCGGGGTTGGCCGACTGGTCGGCGATGACCAGCACTTCGGACGGGCCGGCGATCATGTCGATGCCGACTGTGCCGAAGACCTGGCGCTTGGCGGCAGCGACATAGGCATTGCCGGGGCCGACGATCTTGGACACGGGCGCGATGGTCTGGGTGCCATAGGCGAGCGCGCCGACGGCCTGGGCGCCGCCGATGCGGTAGATCTCGGTGACGCCGGCGATCTTCGCTGCGGCGAGCACCGCATCGTTGACCTCGCCGCGCGGGGTCGGCACCACCATGGCGATGCGGGTCGCACCCGCGACATGGGCCGGCACGGCGTTCATCAGCACCGAGGAGGGATAGGCGGCGAGGCCGCCCGGCACATAGATGCCGACGGCTTCGACCGGGGTCCACAGCGTGCCCAGCGTGACGCCGAGATGATCCTGATAGACGTGATCGAGCGGCTTCTGTTTTTCGTGGTGGGCGCGGATGCGCTCGTGCGCCGTGTGCAGCGCCTCGCGCACATCGGCCGGGATGCGGGCCTCGGCAGCAGCGATCTCGTCGGCGGTGAAGGCCAGTGTCGCGGCGGTGAGCGGCAGCTTGTCGAAGCGCTCGGTATACTCGATGACCGCTGCGTCACCGCGCGCCTTCACGTCGGCGAGAATGTTGGCGACGGCGGTGCCGACTTCTTCGGACACCTCGCGCTTGGAATTGAGCAGCGCATCGAACGCTCCGGCGAAACCCGGATCGCGGCTATCGAGACGAAAGACCATCAGATGGCGTGCTCGGGCTTGGCCTTGGCGGCCCAGGCGGCGCCGAGATCGGCGAGACGGGCTTCGAGCACATCGACTTCGAGGCGCACGGTGCCACCACCGGCAAAGGTGAGATCGATATGGCCCGACGGACTCTCGGTCTCGGTGAAGCGGATGGTGAGGAGTTCCAGCGTACCTTCGGGCGCGGCGGGGTCGAAGCCCGCGCATTTGGCCGCAGTGACGTGGTCGAAATGGAGCGCGGCGCGCTTGCGGATGCCCGTCTTGCCGCCCTTGCCATCTTCTTCCCAGGCGAAGCGGTTCATCAGCAGGGCGAAGCGCCGGTCGCCCTTGGCGTAGCCCATTTCAGCCGTGCGGACGATGGCGTCCTGTGTCGTCGCGGAAATGACGTCGAGGTCTTCGGCGTCGAGCGCGATCAGCTTGAGATCGGTCATTTGGGTCGTGGTTCCGGTAAAGCTTGCGATTGCCGGTGAGATGGTGGGCCTGGGGCTGATCTACAAGCTTGGGGGGCGCGGGGCAACCGGGCTTTGGGGGAGATAGAGACGGGGAAGGTGCTTGCCGGGGAGCAGTTCGGAGCGTGGTGCTTGTGATCGCCCCCTCCACCGCCTCCGGCGGTCCCCCTCCCCCGCGAACGCGGTGGAGGACCACCGGCGACGTCGGTGTCACGTCTGTTCAGGCCGCGGCAACGACTGGGTCCTCCACCGCGTTCGCGGGGGAGGGGGACCAGCGAAGCTGGTGGAGGGGGCGGCAACGCCCCTGCCCCATGCGGCAGTCGGCGATCAGCCGGTGACGCGCTCGATTTCGGCGCCGACGGCGCTCAGCTTGTCCTCGAGGCGCTCGAAGCCGCGGTCGAGGTGGTAGATGCGGTTGACCACCGTTTCGCCCTTGGCGGCGAGGCCGGCAATGACCAGCGACACCGAGGCGCGGAGGTCCGTCGCCATCACCTGTGCGCCCTTGAGCTGGGGCACGCCGGTGACCGTCGCCAGCTGGCCGTCGACCTTGATGTCGGCGCCGAAGCGGGCGAGCTCGGCCACATGCATGAAGCGGTTCTCAAAAATGGTCTCGCGGATATGCGAGACGCCTTGAGCCATGGTCATCAGCCCCATGAACTGGGCCTGAAGGTCGGTGGCGAAGCCGGGGAACGGGTCGGTTTCGACATCGACGGCCTGGATGCCGTTGCCGTTGCGGTAGATGCGGATGCCGTTGGCCTCGGAGGTGACGCGGGCGCCCGCGGCGGTGAGCTTGTCGAGCGCGGCCTGGAGGTGGATGGCCTTGGCGTTCTTCAGCAGAACTTCGCCACCGGTCATGGCCGCGGCCATGGCGTAAGTGCCGGCCTCGATGCGATCGGCCACCACTTCGTGGGTAGCGCCGTGCAGCGCGTCGACGCCCTCGATGGTGAGGGTGCGGGTGCCTATACCGGAAATCTTCGCGCCCATCTTCACGAGGCACTCGGCGACATCGGTCACCTCGGGCTCCATGGCGGCGTTCTCGATGATGGTGGTGCCCCGGGCGAGGGTTGCGGCCATCATGATGACGTGGGTGGCGCCGACGGTGACCTTGGGGAAGTTGATGCGCGCGCCACGCAGGCCGCCCTTGGGCGCGCGGGCGACGACATAGCCCTCGTCGATGTCGATTTCGGCACCCAGTTCCCTGAGGCCGTAGAGGAAAAGGTCGACCGGGCGGGTGCCGATCGCGCAACCGCCGGGCAGCGAGACCCGCGCCTCGTGGGCGCGGGCGAGCAGCGGCCCGATGACCCAGAAGCTGGCGCGCATGGTGGAGACCAGCTCGTAGGGGGCGGTGGTGTCGACGATCTCGGCGGCCTGCAGCGTCATGCGCTGGCCATCGAGGGCTGCGGACTTGCGGCCATGCACGGCAATGTCGACGCCGTGATTCTCGAGGATCTTCTCGAGCTGGGTGACGTCAGCGAGCCGCGGCACGTTTTCGAGCACCAGCGGTTCGCGGGTCAGCAGCGAGGCGATCATCAGCGGGAGCGCCGCATTCTTGGCGCCCGAGATCGGAATCTCGCCGTGCAGTTCGTTGCCGCCGACCAGACGAATGCGGTCCATGGAGTGATCCTCGTCGTGTGGGACGATCTGTCCCGAAGGGGGTTAGCTATCCGAATCACCGGCCGGCTTCAACGCAGCCTGATCCGGAGCGGTAATGGACTGTTCACTATCAGAGGGAGGTTTACCGGCCGTTGCCGAGGGCGCTGCTGCCCGGGCCCTCGCCTGTTCCTTCCGCCGCCTGAGGTTCTCGCGGAGCTTTGCGGCCAATCTTTGCTCCTGCGTAAGTCGCGATGTGTCAGTCATGATGCGTATCGGTGGCTCGAGTGGCAGCCGCCTCTTCCACCAGGCCCACGACCCTTTCAAGGTGCTGCTTGGAGTTGGCCTTGAGGATGACGAGGCGCTCGGGCGCCGCGGCGATCAGGCGCGCCACTTCCGCCAGATCTGCACCGGCGGCAACCTTCCCATAGCCCTCGCGCTGGGCACGGGCCATGGCGCTGCCGGCCCCACCGCAGAGAATCACCCGGTCTGCCGTGGCGGCGGCCTTGCGCGTGACGGAGCCGTAGCGACGGGAGGAACCGTTGCGCATGTCCGACATGTCGCCGAGCACGAACAGCATCCCGCGGCCGCCGATTTCGGCGAGGTCGTCGGCCAGCAGCTCGGTCGACCAATGCGGAGCCTTGAAGGTATCGAGAACCCAGGTGCGGCCACTCGCTCCCTCGACCACACTCATGTGCTGCGGCTCCGGCTCGACTTCGGCCAGTGCCGCCGCAGCAGCGGCAATGTCGCGACCCAGGCCATGCACCACCGCCAGCGCCGCCAGCACATTGGGCAGCATGATGGTGCCGACAAAGCGGGTAGCGACCGGGATGACGCGGCCATCGACTTCGAGATCGAATCGAAGACGCCCGGGATAGCGGCCGCTGACATTGGTGGCGCGGATATGGGCGCCCTCCGAGCGTCCGTAGGTCACAACCCGCGCCTTCGCGCGGCCTGCCATGGCGGCAACGCGCGGATCGTCGGCATTGAGGCAGGCGAGACCCGTCGGCGGCACGGCCTCCACCAGCTTGACCTTCTCGGCCGCAATGGCATCGGGCCCCTCGCTGTAGCTTACGCCGAAAGCGGTGGAATGATCGTGGCCGATCGAGGTGACGACGGCGACATCGACCATGAGGTAGTCAGTGAGCTTGGCAATGGCGCCCGGCTCGTGGCCCGAAACCTCCTGAACGACGAAGTCGGCCGGCCGGCGCAGCCCCGCCATGGTCCGCAGCAGCTGACGACCGGCGTTGTGGTTGCGTCCACCGACGACCACCGCGCCGGTGGCGGCCAGAAGCCGTTCGACAAGCAGCGTGGCCGTGGTCTTGCCGCAACTGCCGGTGACAGCGACGAACTTGTCGCAATAGGCAGCCTGGGCGCGTGGCGCGCGGTAGCGACGCCAGCTCTCGACGGTGACATCGCGGAAGCGCTGGTGGAGCCGCCGGAGCAGCCGCGGAAGCTTGCGGCGGGTTCTCACGGGCGGTTCAGGCAAGGGACTTGGCGGCATGAGCGGTCGGTCGGTTGGGTTAAGCCATGCTTAGCAGGTGGACAAGCGGCATGGTGTCACCCGATTGCCGCTTTTTTTGCCTTGCAGAGACCGAAACCCTGTGGCAGTAGACCGCCGCGAACGCCGCCGGCCGCTTCGAGGCCAATGCGAAATGCTGCAGTAGCTCAGTGGTAGAGCACTCCCTTGGTAAGGGAGAGGTCGAGAGTTCAATCCTCTCTTGCAGCACCATTCCTCAGGCTTGATCTTCCAGAACATTCCAGTTCTACATGGGTCTCCGCCGCTCCTGTTGACATACAGAGGTGGCATACATGGGCCTATCCATGCCGACCCCGTACAAGCACGATAAGACCGGCGTCTACCAGTACCGCCAACGCCCGCCAGCCCGGCTCAATGGCGCTGCGAAGGGCCACAAGGCGACCGTCGTGATAGCAGGCAAGCCCCACCCGCTCACCATCGGGGTTCACTTGACGGTCAGCCTCGGGACCAGAGAACCTATCGAAGCGAAGGCGCTGGTGCCAGAGGTTCAAGCCCAGTTCGACCTGATCTGGGCACGCCTTGCCGATGCCCCTGTTCGCCTGTCCAGCATGCAGTGCGTGGCGCTGGCCGGTGAACTGTTCCGGTTCTTTAAGGACACGCTTGGCGACACCCCCGAAGTTGAGGCTGACCTGCGAAGGCGCTGGCTTGGCTATCTCGACGCCAAGGCCCTCAAGGCACAGAACCCCCTTGTCATTGTCCCCGCCCATCCGTGGGGGCGCTGGCGATTGGCCATCGAGCACTACCTTGCCGAGACGGGCCTGAGGGTTGATGCCGAAAGCCTTGAGCGTCTGACAATCGAGTTCGACAAGGCATACGGGGACGCTCTGGACATGCTCCGGCAGCGTGCTGACGGGGACTACAGCGACCACCCAAAAGAGAAGCGGTTCCCTGACCCCGCCACGGCGTTCCCGAAGGCAGCCAAGAAGGCACCCTCCGCACTGACCCTGTCCGGCCTGCTGGGCCACAAGGCCCGCACTCGGGGCATGAAACCCAAGACCGTTGCGGACTTCGGTTCAATCCTCGGGGCATTCCGTAGGTTCGCCGGTCACGAGGATGCACGCCGCGTCACCAAGGACGAGGTTCGGCGCTGGCGTGACGCCCTGCAGGAACAGGGCCTTGCAGCCAAGACCATCAACAATCGCCAACTTGCCGCCCTCAAGGCGGTGCTGCAGCATGGCGTGAAGGAGTTCGACCTCCCCGTCAATGTCGCCAGTGGCCTTCGGGATGAGCGCAAGGCGTCCCCCACGGGGCCGAAGGGCTGGACGCAGGATGAGGCGCTGACGATCCTCAAGGCCACCCTCAAGGGGACCAACAAGGCTCTGTCAGCACCCCATCAGCGGGCTTTGTTCTGGGTCCCGTGGATTTGCGCGTACACTGGCCTGCGCGTCTCGGAGATCACCGGGTTTCAGGGGCGGAACCTGCGGGTGGAAGGTGGCATCCCGATCATGCACATCACCCCGGAGGACGGCAGCACTAAGAGCGACAAGGCGTGGTCTGTGGCCGTGCATCCACACCTTGTCGAAATGGGCCTGCTGGATATGCTCCGCGTCATCGGGGATGGGCCAGCCTTCTACACGCCCTACCCAGCCGGCACTGACCTCCAGAAGCTCTCCGGCCACCGCGCCGAGGACGCGGCCAATAAGGTCACGAACTGGGTCAAGGACGACTTGGGCATGGTGGCCCCGCTGGGGCGACCCAATCACGCATGGCGGCACCTATTCACGACGCGGAGCCGCGAACCCAGTCACCGCATGGACAAGGAAACGCGGGACTACATGATGGGGAGCCGGTCCACGGTTGATGCCCGTGAAGGATACGGGGACTTCTCGCCTGCTGCCCAAGCGCATGAGATCGGCAAGCTGCCCCGCTTCGAGGTGAAGGATACAGGCTACCGCCCGACGCTGGAGAAGGTTGCTCCGGTGCCCGTGCGGGGCACGCCTGCCGCTCCCCGGAAGCCTCGCCGCAGGTTGACCACCAGACCTCCAGCGAAGCCCCCTAGCGGCTCCGCCTGAGCCTCCAGCGGCCTCCCTGTAGGGCTGCAGTCATGTCACCCGGGAAGGGCCTCCACGGCCATCCCTGAGCCTCTAGGGGTCACCCCGTAGTTGGCCCTAAGAGCATCGTAAAGTTCACCCCCGTCGCCACCGTGCGGCCAACTAGGAGACGTGCCTATGCCGACCACCTACCTCAACCTCACCTTCCCCGGTTTCTCACTGGTCTGGGAAGCCTCCGGCGTCTTCCTGAAGGTCGGGAAAGCCGAGCGCTACTTCGCCGCCTGACGTGCAAAAAATACCCTACAAGACACATGCGAGCCTTGGCGGTCCCTATTGGGGCTGCCGAGGTTACCCGCCGCTGGTCGCGGCACTTGCTACAGGTTTTTGGCTTAGCGGGGGGGTAGCCATCGCCATGAACGGCTGCAAATGTTGGGGGTCTATTAGCGCATCCATCTCCGAGACCCGTCTGATGCCAAGAAGTACAAGTTACCGGTCTGCGTGTCGATTTGCATGATGCCTTCAGAGCCGCTGTGCCTTATGGCCTCGACTAGCCTTGTCACTGGGAGCGGAATTGGCTCGTTGCGTCGTCGCGCCGCCTTGAACATCGCTGCCAAGTTCGAAAGGTGTGCTCCGGCCCCGTACTGATCAAGCAGGGTGTCGAGCTGCCGAGTGCCGTTTAGGTCGACTGCGATGGTATAGTGGGCAAGCGCGTCGATGACGGCAGCGGGGAACGGGAAGTCGCCCAGCTCATCCTGTTCCATGTAGGCCCGAAATGCAGCCCGAGCTTTGACCTTGGCCTCGATGAGGGCAACAGCAAACTCTTTGTCGGTCATGGCCATTGTATAGGTCCGCCCCGCTGATGTTTAGTGACACTACACCGCACCCATGGTCATCAAAACGCTGGTTCTGCCATAGGTATCGTATCGAACATGCTAAGGTTCGGCCAGCGTGCGCATATGTCACTGTTTATCTCGATCTCCGCGAGTACATCGCCGTTTGCTCGAAAATAGGCAAAACGAAAAACGCCGCCTGCTGCCATCCCTTTTAGAAACCAGTCATTGGCACAAACTTTTGGCACAAGGGTATCGTCAAGTGCCTTGCTGGTGATCCATTCGCCGTCAAAAACATACTTGTATCGCATGACGTTTCTCTTGGCATCCACCGCCACCAACGTCGTCTGGGCATCTAGACGGTTCGGGAGGCCAGATTGCGCCTTTGCCGCAGCGCTCGACATTTCCTGCTCTATCCCCGACTTGGGGAAATCATTGCCAGCGATTTGTTGGCCAATAGTACCTGCTGCAGCCATCGCCGCGAGCAGCGCTGCAATCCCTAGGAACCCAAGAAGCGGTTTCATCTTTCCACCGGTGCCAAGCTGCGCGCGAACATTGTCAGAATACCATAATTCAGCCAAGAGCACGGTGGCCTCCGAAAGCGGCCAGGGGGATTGCCTCTCGTTGGTTGGAGCGCCCCCTTCTAACCATGCGACTAAGAAGGAAAGCAGGGTCCCCTCCTAAAACTACGGTCCCCACCCTCCTCATGATGCCGTCTCCTGCCCCACCCGCTTCGCCAGTCGTGCCAGCGTGGAACGGGAGCACTTGGTGGCGTCAATGATGCTGGTCCAGCTTTGCCCTGCCCTCAGCATCCCGATGATCGCCGCGTTGCGCTTCGCGTCCTCGGGGCGACCAGCGTACTTCCCCTCGTCCTTGGCCTTGGCGATGCCCTGAGCCTGACGCCTGCGGCGGTCCTCGTAGTCCTTCCGGGCAATAGCCGCGAGCATGTCCAGCATCATTCCGTTGATCGCGTCCAGCATCCGGGAGGTGAAGTCGTCACCGGCCTGCACCAGCTGGTGCGAGGTGGGCAGGTCGAGTGCGACCACGCGGACCCGCTTCGCTGCAATCTCGGCCTTGAGGCGTTCCCAGTCGGTGGCATTGAGGCGGCTCAGGCGGTCAACCTGTTCGATCAGCAGCACGTCCCCCGGCTTACTGTCGGCCAGCAGGCGGAACAACTCTGGCCGCTTGAGGGATGCTCCGCTCTCGTTCTCAAGGTAGGTCGCGGCGATGGTGAGGCCCCGCTCGGCGGCGAACGCCTCAAGGTCGGCTGCGGCGCGGGAGGCGTCCTGTTCCTTGGTGGAAGCGCGGAGGTAGGCCCGGATGAACATGGTGAAACGCTCTCAGTTCGTTTTGAGTGGTCTCACAATTATCAGTTCGATTTGGGTTGTCAACTGACATTATCGAACCCCCTTCCGAACCAGTTCGCTAGAGGTACACCCTTGTGCTCAGCGGTTCGGCGTATCGTCTTTCACTGGGCACCGTCTGCAGCCGACGCACCGCCGGTGACCACGACCCACATCACCCGGACAAAGAGGTCTGCGCTCGGAATGGATAGGCAAAGGAGGCCGAAGAGGCCGACGACGATTGACGCCGAGAGCCACCCCCTTCTTTTGATGGACTCTCGGAAATAGGTTTCGATCAGGATGCTCATCAGCAAAGCCTCATGCCCGTCCTTGGCTGCCTTCCAATTGCCCTTTGAGGGGTCACGCTGGCCGTGGTCACCGACAATTGGACCGAGCGCAGCGACGACGAACGCATCCCAATCGGCATCATAGTACTTGCCGTACTGTGTGTAGTGGTTCTCGCCTCGGATCGCGTGGTGCAAACGCTGGAATTCCATATAGGTGAACCTTTCCATGCACCGACGGATGTACCGTTCTTCGGAGTTTCCGATCCTCATGACGTTGGGCCTGAACGCCATGTAAATCGCGCTAGAGGCGGCCAGCAAAACTAGTCCAACGTAAATGAGCCGAAGTCGCAGCGGGGGCGCAATCAGGTGCCAAGGCCCCGTTCCGTCGGTCAACTGATCGAAGGTCAAGCTGGAGGCGATGGCGTCGTTGAACAGTACGAGGTAGCCGACGACAGGCACGGCGACGGCGGCACGAGCTAGCCATGAGTCGTTCAACCACACCCAGTCTGCCCAGCCGAAATTGTACTTGAAAGTGCCCCACCGGCCCTCCAACCATCGGCCGAGCCGTTCAACTACGTTTGGCTTGCCCCCGTTGACCACGCTCTTCCCCTCGACCATCTCCGCTGCCTAACGGTATCAGTTCGCGCAATCGCGAAAAGGCCCAAGCTGGAGGGGCTGCAGGGCCGGGGGCGCGGGAGGAGCGGTCGTTCCCGGCGGTCCCCCTGCCAGCGGTGTGGGTGCCTCTCTATCTTCGCGAGGGTGCCGGAGGGCCACCGGGGGATGCTCGCCCCCGGCCACTCTCGAAGTGAGCCAACAGGATTTTGTGCCAAAATCGAGCGGCCCCTGTATCACCGCCGATGTTAGTTTTCACATCCACTGGTTTTGACATCCAAGGGGCGTCATCTCGGCTTCTGGCCATTCGCCTTCCGCGATCATCCCCAGCGCGTATTTTCTCACCGCATCGTTAAAGGTGTCAGTCTCGACCAGCATGGTGATGAGGCCACTGTTGTATTTCTCCAGCGATCTTGCAGTGACCTCGGGGGATGTCGCCAGCGTCATCTTGCCGAAGGTCTTTTGGAGCCGTTCAGTTCGTTCTTGCGCCTCCGCTTCCTCTTCCTGATCACCCCACCCCCCTCGGTCCCGTCCTGCGACTAGGTCCATGGCGTCTCTCCAGGTCATGTCGAGCGGCTGATGCAGCGGGAAGCACTGGCGAATGGCCTGATAGTGGCCCTGCATCTTCGCCACGGTCTGCCGGGTCATGCCAGACCTCGCGGCAATGGCCACGCCTACACCCCCGCCACGGGCGAGGCAGACCATCCGCCAAGCCGCGTTGCGCTTGTCTCGGCGCTCCATCCTCAAGTGGTCCTTGGAGTTGGCCTCCACGGCCCTATCGTGGGCCTCTGCGGCGGTGCCGGAGAAGACCTCCACAGGAGTGGTGGCAATCCGCCGCCCCACCTCGGCTGTGCTGTTGAACTGGGTGTAAGCGCCGAGACGATGGTGTCCGTCGAGCACATACCACCGCTTGCCAGACCACCAGACCAAGATCGGTGCGAGGGTGCCACCTTCGGCGCGTACCCTGCTGGTCAGATGCTCGACGTACCATCGGGTTGTCTTCCGGCGGGGTTGAAACAGTGCTTCGGCTGTATGAACAGCCTTCAAGGGCAGGTCTCCGGCTATCGGGGGTTGGGGCTTGCCTGCCTCGCCTTCGCGCTCCAGCCGCCTCAAGGCTTCTACTGCGCTGGTGGTGGCAATGCTCATCGGCTTGCCTCCCGCTTGACCACGGGGGCTACTGTAGGCGCTGGCTGCTCGCTGGGGGTTGGCCTCGGGAGCACTGGCGGACGCCTCAAGGTCAGCCTCGGGCGTGTAGTAGGAGATTGGGGATCGGGCATGTTCTCTCTTCATGCTGGCGTTGGGGGGCTAGACCGCCTGCATCGTCGCCAGCACCGGAAACAGTGCGGCAGGGAGCGGGGTGGCCTTCATGTGGAAGCACTAGCGGACCTTGCGGTCAGCCGAGGGCGTGCTTCGGGATGGGAGCGGTAGTGTCAGCGCAGTCTGTCGGGGCGCGCTTCGGGGTGGTGGCTGTAGTGCTGGAGGGGTTGCAAATGGCCTACATAGGTGACATACAGGCCATCAACGCGAGCGAAAATCCATAAGGATTATCAGTGCTGTGCGGGAATGCTGCCCGTTTTCAATCCTCTCTTGCAGCACCAGCTACCCACTCGAGTTTGCTAGGTTTTCTGGCGTGGTTTCCGTCCAAGGGAGCGACAAAGCATGTCATGGCGAACAGCACGAAAGCGGTGGCTGATGGCCGGGCCATGGGCGCATCCCAAGACCGGCATTCTCAACTATCGCAAGACGGCGCCTCCTGACCTTTGGGCGGCTTGTGATCGACTCGCCGCGTTAGGCGTGAGGGTGACCAGGGAGGTGCATCGGTCGCTCCGCACAAAGATCAGCATTCAGCGGAAAAACGCTACGTTGAACTGGCTCGGAAGCAGAACGAGGTCGGGGTTAGCTGAGGCCCGCGCATGGCCGCCTCGCGACGCGAGTGTCTGAACTAACAAGACTACGTGTCAGCACCAGCTTGTTCAGGTTTGTGGCAATCCTCGACACTGCCTCAGGACAACCACCGGTTGGAGTGGTGAGGAGTATCGTGCGTATTGGTTTTATAGCATCGGTCGCGGCGTCATGCCTTGCGACTATGGCCCATTGCCCGTGGTTCGCCGCCCGTGGGGCGCGAGCCGGAGTGTAACGGCTGTCATTGTCCTGGTGATCTGCGGCCTCTGAGCAGATCGACCTGTGCCGGCAGGGCCGGCCTTTTCCCTGAACCTTGTCTGCTTTGCTTGCGGTCGGCTCGCCAGGCTCTGGCGCAGCGCGCCGTTTTGCGCATTTTGCGCAATTTTATTGCGTGTTTATGTTGTGATTTGACAAATGATTCTGATCTTGACGTGAAATTTAGGGCGTGTTGCTCCAATCGGCTTTGGACGTGGTTGTCAGCGTGCTCGAGGCGCTGCAAAACTGTCTCCGCGAGTGGGCGCAGCCCTTCCTCCCGGCCGGACTTGCCATCTGGCAGCGGCTTGGAACGCTTGTCGTCGGGGAGACGCAGGACGTCGCCGACCTTACCGCCTGGCTGGTGGAGCAGGGCTTCGGCTACGCCACACAGCGCTTCGTCATTCCGCACGGGCGGGGCCACGCTGTCACAGGCCTGCCCGGCCCGGTTGAAGTCGGGCTGAACGAAATCGAGGCGGAAGAGGACTGGCACCGTTTCCTCTCATGCCGCGCCATTCTGGGGTCGGAAACGCTGGTTGCCGCACCTGATCCGGCCTGGGTGAGCGGCAGCGCCCGATGCGATATCGGCCTCATCATCCTCGCCGAGCACGTGCCGGATGCCGACCTGTTTGTCGGGCCGGCAAGCCCCCGGGAGGTGCTGGCGAGCCTGGGGCGGGCGAACGAGCCGGGCCGGAAATGACTGGCGCATCGGTTGCGCTCCGTGCCGCAGCTTCGCATCCGATATGGATCGCTGAGCCAGATGCGGGACGTGGTGGACACGGTCCTGCGGCTCGTTCTGGAGCGGGGGCTGTCGCAGGACAATGTGGTCCGGCTGGCCGGCGCATTCGCCACCAAGCCGGCGCAGCCCGAGACGCGAACGGCGCCCGCGCGGACCGAGCGCCAACTGTCGCCGAAAATGACCATCGGCATGGCGACCTATGACGACTATGACGGCGTCTATTTCAGCATCCAGTCGATCCGACTGCACCACCCCGAGATCCTCGACAAGGTCGAGTTCCTCGTGCTCGACAACAACCCCACCGGGGTCTGCGCCAGCCACCTCAAGGCGCTCGAAGCCCACATCCCGAACTATCGTTACATCCCGCTGGTGGAGCGCACCGGTACGGCAGTGCGCGACCAGCTTTTCGCTGAAGCCTATGGCGACTACGTGCTGTGCATGGACTGCCACGTGCTTTTCCCCCCGGGCGCCCTGCAGGCCCTGCTCGATTATTTCGAGGCCAATCCGGAGACCAGGGACCTGATCCAGGGCCCCATTCTGTGGGACAACCTGCGCGAGGTCAGCTCGCACTGGGAGCCGATCTGGAGCGAGGGCATGCTGGGGACCTGGGAGAACAACCCGGTCGCCAACGATGTCACGGCCGCGCCTTTCGATATCCCCTTGCAGGGGCTCGGTGTGTTCGCCTGCCGCCGCGCGGCTTGGCCCGGCTTCAATCGCGACTTCGAGGGGTTCGGCGGCGAAGAGGGCTATCTGCACGAAAAGTTCCGCCAGGCCGGTGCGCGCACCCTCTGCCTCCCGGCGCTGCGCTGGCTGCACCGTTTCGCCCGACCGCTCGGCGTGCCCTACACCATCACCTGGGAACACCGCATTCGAAACTACGTCCTCGGCCGCCAGGAACTCGGCCTTCCGGTGGACGACGTCATCTCGCACATGACGGACTATGTTGGCGCCCCCCTGACCAGCAAGGTCCTCGAGGCCATGAAAGCCCGGGGCGAGTGGACACCCTGACCTCGCCCCCATGCCGCGCGCGCTTCGCAAAGAGAAGCTCCCCGCCGAATGCATGAGGCCCACCGACTTTGCTCTGGGGGACGCACCAGGCAGTCCTCCGCAAGTGTGGTTCCGACGGATGTACATGGGCTGGTGACGCTGGCCCGACCGGTGATCGCCGCCACTGCCAGCGGCCGCCCCCTGCAGCACAACAACTGGCTGCTGGCGACCACGGCGCCGGGGACCCGTTCGGTCAACGTCGTTGACTGAACCGGGAGTGCTGATACAAATGCACCTCTTATCCTCACCGCGCTGAGATGAAGCCAAGATGAGTCGCAATTTCCTCGTGGTCGACCCTGCGGAGCGACCGGATGTGTTGCGGGCCCTGGCATCGGAAGTGCGCGTGGCAATGCTCAAGCTGCTGCACAGCGACGGGCCATTGAACGTCAACGATATCGCCCGGAAGCTGAAGCAGCCCCAATCGACCGTCTCGTCCAACATGCAGGTGCTGGTGGATGCGGGGCTGGTGCGCACCGAAACGCAGAAGGCGCGCAAGGGCAACCAGAAGATCTGCCATCCGCTGTTCGATGAAGTGCTGGTGATGTTCAAGGAGGAGCTCACGCCGCTGAAGTCGAAGGCGATCGAGGTAGCGATGCCGCTGGGGCTCTATACGAGCTGCGAGGTGTCGGCGCCGTGCGGATTGTGCTCCACCGAGGGGATCATCGGGTTGCTCGACGTGCCCGATACTTTCCTCGATCCCGACCGGATGAAGGCCGGGCTCATCTGGTTCACCCGCGGTTATGTCGAATACCAGTTCCCCAACAATGCTCGGCTGGCCCAGCACAAGATCACCTCGGTCGAGTTCTCGATGGAGCTGAGCTCGGAGGTGCCGGGAACAAGCGCGGACTGGCCGAGCGACATCACCATCTCGGTGAACGGCAAGGATATCGGCACGTGGACGTCACCGGGGGATTTCGGCGACAAGCGCGGGGTCTATACGCCCGACTGGTGGAAGCTGAAAGGCAGCCAGTACGGCAAGCTCAAGGGTTTCCGGGTCACCGATAGCGGCACCTATGTTGACGGGATGAAGATCTCTCCCCTGTCGCTCAAGGACCTGGACCTCGATACGCACCACTCCATCCGGCTCAGGATTGCGGTGAAGCCCGACGCCAAGCATCCGGGCGGCGTCAACATTTTCGGCCGCGGCTTCGGGAATTACGACCAGGACATCGTGCTGAGGCTCGAAACCGACGAGTAACGGCGATTTTGAGGGCGCGGGACGCAAGCGCGCTTGACTGCTCGCGGCCGTTCGTATCACTTTGCACGATATAAATCAGAACAACCGGTACACCGCCGGTAGTGGGAGAGGGGCCGATGCGTGCGAGCGTAACCGCGCATAAAGACTACACAATCTCGAAGATCGACGACAGGGTTTACGGGGCGTTCCTCGAGCACCTGGGCCGCGCGATCTATACCGGCATCTATGAGCCCGACCACCCGACCGCCGACAAGAACGGCATGCGCGGCGACGTCGCGGAGCTGGTGCGCGAGCTCAACATTCCCATGGTGCGCTATCCGGGCGGCAACTTCGTCTCAGCCTATAACTGGGAAGACGGTATCGGGCCGCGCGAGAAGCGCCCGACGCGGCTCGACCTCGCCTGGCATACGTCGGAGAGCAACGCGGTGGGCATCCACGAGTTTGCGGACTGGTGCGAGACGGTGAACACCGAAATGATGCTGGCGGTGAACCTCGGCTCGCGCGGGCTCGACCATGCCCGCAACTTCCTCGAATACGTCAACGCGCCGACCGGATCCTACTGGGGCGACCTCAGGAGGTCGAACGGCCGCGCCGAGCCGTGGAACGTGAAATTGTGGTGCTTGGGCAACGAGATGGACGGCCCCTGGCAGGTCGGCCACAAGACGCCCGACGAGTATGGCCGGCTGGCGCACGAGACCGCCAAGGCGATGCGCATGTTCGACAAGTCGCTGGAACTGATCGTGTGCGGCTCGTCGAACTCGGACATGGCGACCTACCCCGAATGGGAGCGGGTGGTGCTCGAGCACACCTATGACGCGGTCGACCACATCAGCCTGCACATGTATTTCGGCAACCGCGCCAAAAACACGGCCAACTACCTGGCGCTCAACGAAAAACTCGACGCCTATATCGGCACGGTCGCCTCGACGATCGACTACGTGAAGGCCAAGAAGCGCTCGAAGCGGCAGGTCTATATCAGCTTCGACGAGTGGAACGTGTGGTATCACTCGAACAAGCAGGACCGCGAGATCCTCGACGGCAACTCGGGCTGGCCGCACGCGCCGCGGCTGCTCGAGGACATTTACAACTTCGAGGACGTGCTGCAGGTCGGCTGCATCCTCAACACCTTCATCCGCCGCTCGGACGTGGTGAAGATGGCCTGCATTGCGCAGCTGGTGAACGTGATCGCGCCGATCATGACCGACCCCAAGGGCGCGGCGTGGCGGCAGACGATCTACTACCCCTACTATTTCGCGTCGCGCTTCGGCCGCGGCACGGCGTTGAATCTGCACGTCAATTCGCCGGGATACGATGCCGACGTGGCCGATAACGTGCCCTATCTCGACATTTCGGGCGTTCACGACGAGGAGGCGGGCACCCTCACCTTCTTTGCGGTGAACCGGCATGCCAGCGAAACGCTCGATGTCGAAGTGAGCCTCCAGGGCTTCGCGGCGAGCTCGGTCATCGACCACCAGGTGATGACCCACGCCAACCTTGAGGCGGTGAACACGGCTGACAACACGACTAACGTGGCGCCGGCCAAGGGCAGCGGGGCGAGCGTGGCGGACGGCAAGCTGACGCTGAAGCTCGCGCCCTATTCTTACCAGATGATCCGCGTCCAGGCCTGACGCGCAACCGACTCCTCCCGAGACCTCCGGCGTGTGCAACAGCGCGCCGGAGGGCCTTTTCGTGCTATTGGGGAGTAAAGACCCGCGTTGTTTCAAGCTCAGATCAGACTTCTGCCAATAGGGCAGCACCGCTTACGTATCATATATTCGATAGTCTGATTTGTATCACCAATCCGGTTGACAAGCGGTGGTCAATCGATAGCATTTCGTGAGGGCGCGCAACGTCGCTAGCCCGACCATTGGGAGGACTGAATGAAATCGCTTTTTAGGATGGCGCTCGTCTCGACGGCGCTGATGTCGTTCGCATCGATCGCCAGCGCTGCGGAAACCGTCGTCTGGTGGGACTTCCTCGGCGGCGGCGACGGTGTCCGGATGAAGAAGCTCATCTCGGACTTCAATGCCGAGCATGCCGGCCAGATCGAAATCCAGGGCACCACGCTCGACTGGGGCGTGCCGTTCTACACCAAGGTGCAGACGTCGGCCGCCGTGGGCGAAGGTCCGGATGTCATGACCTACCACGCCTCGCGCATTCCGCTGGCGGTCAGCCAGGGTTCGCTGTCGGAAATCACCGACGAGGACTACGCGGCGATGGGCCTCGGCCCGGACAGCTTCGCCAAGGAGACCTATGAGGCGGTGCAGGTGGACGGCAAGAAATACGCCGTGCCTTTCGATACGCACCCGATCGTGCTCTACTACAACAAGGACAAGCTCGAAGCGGCTGGCCTGATCGGCGAAGACGGCCTGCCGACCGGCCTCGACGGTGTCGAGAACTTCGCGGCTGCGCTGCAGAAGCTCAAGGACGGCGGCACCACCTACGGCGTGAGCACCACCACCGCCGACGGCAGCTTCTCGTTCCGCACGATCTACTCGATGCTGTGCCAGCAGAACGGCACGCTCGGCACCGATGGCGCCTGGCTGGAGGGCGACAACCTCGACAAGCTCGAAAAGAGCGTGCAGGTCATCGCCGATTGGGTGAAGAACGGCTATGCGCCGGAATACACCGACTACCCGACCAACGTGGCGCTCTTCACCTCGGGTGAAGCTGCCATGATGATCAACGGCGTGTGGGAAGTCCCGACGATGGCTGACCTAGAAGAGCAGGGCAAGCTGTTCAACTGGGGCGCCATCGAGCTGCCGGTGTTCTTCGATCGTCCGTGCACCTACGCTGACTCCCATGCCTTCGCGATCCCGAACAACGTCGGCAAGACGCCGACGCCGGAGAAGAAGGCCGCCGTGCAGCAGGTCATCAAGTGGATGAGCGAGCACTCGCTGTTCTGGGCTACCGCTGGCCACATCCCGGCCAATGCCGCGGTTCAGGCTTCGGAAGAGTACAAGGCGATGCAGCCGCAGGCGACCTACGCCAAGCTGACCGCCAACCAGGTGTTCGACCCGAAGTCTCCCAACGCCGGCGTAGCCTCGCCGCTGTTCGACGCAGCCGGTAATGCCTTTACCGCCGCAATGAACAACGAAGTCGACGCCCGCACGGCCGTCGAAGAGATGAAGGCCGCCCTCGAAGCGCTCTGATCTGCTGACGCTGCCGGCCGGTTCCCGCGGGGACCGGCCGGTTTCTTGCTGCGGACGCCGGGGACGATCCATGACCAATAACCGACGGGGCGAGTACCTGGTGGCAGCCGTGCTGGTTGCCCCTTTCGTTCTGATCTTCGGGTGGATGTTCATCTACCCAACGCTGCAGATGGTGCAGCTGAGCTTCACCAAGTCCCCGCTCATCGGAGCCGGCGAGTGGGTGGGCTTCGACAATTACGTAAGGATGTTCGGCGACCGCACGTTCTGGACCGCGATCTGGAACACGGCGTATTTCGTGCTGCTGACGGTGGTGCCAGGCACGGCGGTGGCGATGATCATCGCCCTGATGGTGAGCCGTCTCAATGGCTGGATACAGAGCATCATCCTGGCGATGTTCTTCTTGCCCTACATTCTGCCCGTGACGGTGGTCTACCTGATCTGGGACTGGATGCTGAACATCCAGTTCGGCATCGCTCAGTACGTCATCGAGCCATTGGCCGGCAAACGCACCAATGTGTGGCGCACGATCCCCTGGTTCATGCCGATGGCGGCGCTGCTGACCATCTGGTGGACAAACGGCTTCTCCATCCTGCTGTTCCTCGCCGGGCTCAGGAACATTCCGCGTGAACTCTACGAGGCCGCCGCGCTCGATGGCGCGACGCGCTGGCAGATCTTCCGGTCCATCACCTGGCCGCTGATCTGGCCGGTGACCGTGCTCTGCCTCACCATCCAGCTTATCCTGCAGCTCAAGATCTTCGACCAGGTCTACCTGTTCGCTTCGGGGGGCAGGACGCAGGCAACGATGGTGCTGGTGCAGTACATCTACGAGCAGGCCTTCCAGAAGAACTCGGGCGGCTATGCGGCGACCATCGCCGTGGCGTTGTTCGTGATCGTGGTGGTGTTCTCGATGCTGCAGTTCCAGCTGCTCCGCGCACGGGGAGGCAACAAGTGACCGACGTTACCGCAACGGGGCCGGTTCGCACGGCGGGCAGCCGCCCCGGCTACTTCGATCCGGGCCGCTGGATCCTCAATCTCCTGACGCTGGCCTTCGCGGCGATCTGGTTCTTTCCGGTCTATTGGGCGCTGGCGACCAGCTTCAAGACCGATGACGAGGCCGTGCGCCCCGGCATCAACCTGATCCCCGAAGGCATCCACCTTGATGGCTACGCCTTCGTGATCCAGAACTCGCAGCTGCCCATCTGGTATGTGAACTCGATCATCACCTCGGTGGCGGTGACGGTGCTGGCGGTTGCGATGGCGGCAGCTGCCGGCTACGCCATCTCGCAGCTGCGCTTCCCGGGGCGGAAGCTGCTCTGGTACCTGGTGCTGGCGAGCTTCATGGTGCCGGTCTCGGCGCTGATCGTGAACCACTTCATCATCATCGCCGACGTGAAGCTGCTCAACACGCATGCCGGCATCGTGCTGCCCATGCTGATCAGCCCGGTGACGGTGATCGTCTACAAGAACTTCTTCGACTCGATGCCCCGCGAGTATCGCGAGGCGGCGCTGATCGACGGGGCCAACGAGTTCCAGCTGCTGTTCAAGATGTTCATCCCCATGAACTGGGGCGTGACGACGGCGCTGGCAATCATCACTTTCATCGGTGCGTGGAACTCGTTCCTGTGGCCGTTCCTCGTGGCACAGAACGAAAAGATGATGACGGTGACGGTGGGCATCACCGCCGTGCAGGACACCTTTGGCGTGGCCTATGCCCGCGTGCTCTCGGGCGCGGTGCTCGCGAGCCTGCCGGTGGCGCTGGCCTATCTCATCTTCCAGCGCAAGGTGACCCAGGCGATCACGCTCTCGGCCGGTATCAAGGGCTGAACTGGGGGCTCCGCCCTATCTGGACCGGCCGGACTCGCTCCGGCCGGTCTTGGTTTGGATGAACCGCCTGTGGGGGAGTTTGTCGCCCGTCAGATGGCCACCAGACCCTCGCGCAGGATGATGGCGACGGCGTCGGCGCGGTTGCGAGCGCCGAGTTTTTCGAGGATGGCGGTGACGTGGAATTTTGCCGTGTGCACCGAGATATCGAGGGCGCGGGCGACCACCTTGTTGCTGGCGCCATCGACGAGCAGCTCCGCCACCTGCCGCTCTCGGGCCGAGAGGCGCGGCAGCGGCGCGTTGGGATCGCGGGTGGACTCGCGCTCGCGGTCGAGGGCGTAGCCGGCGGCGATGAGTGTCGCGGCGGCGAGGATGAGGCCGGGATCGAGCGTGTCGAGCACGTTGCGGCCGGCCTGCTCGGCGCCGACGCGAAGCACGCGAATATGCGGACCGAAATCGGCCTCGCCGGCCGGGCGGTCGGAGATCACCACGGCCGCCTCCTCGGGCTCGGCCTCGTAGAGGTCGCGCCGGCCGGCGACGATGCCGCGCAGCACCTCTTCGAGCGCAACGTCGGTAATGTCGAAGCCGACGCCGTACTGGACCGGGACCAGTGCGGCGCGGGCCTGGGTGGCGGTTTCAGCCCCGCGGGCGCTCGCCGATAGTGACGTCGAGTTCCAATGCATTGCCAGCACGTAACACTCCCAATCTTGCAGTTTGCCCCACCGTGCCGCTGACGAGACGCTCGGCGACCTCCCCGACGGAAGCGATGGGCCGACCACCCCATGTGGTGATGATGTCGCCGACAAGGAAGCCCCCCTTTGCAGCGGGGGAATCCGACTCGAGCCCGACGACAATGGCGCCGCCACCCTGCCCCACCGGATGCAGACTGACGCCGAGCCAGCCGCGCGGCACGTAACCCTTTTCGCTCAGGGTTGCGACGGCACGGCCTATCGTACTCGCCGGTATGGCGAGGGTGCGGCGGCGCGGCCCGTTTACCGCCATGCCGATGAGGCTGCCATCGGGCGCCACCACGGCACTGCCTTCGGCCCGCGACGAGAGGCGGATGCCAAGGGTGAGGCGCGCGTCGATCTCGCCGCCGCGCATGGAGCGCCACGCGGGACCGGTCTCACTGACGCTCGCGAGAGATGAAAGAACGGAGCCCTCCACCCGGCCCACCAGCACGGCGAGCGAGCCGGTGGCCGGGATGGGCGAGGCGGCCCATTCGGGGAAATCGCCGGTATCGAACTTGAGTAGCGCCACATCGGTGGAGGGGTCGCGGCCGGCGATGCTTGCCGTGACCATGCCGGTGGCGGTGAGGATTTCGGCCTCGTCGTCGGCCTCGAGCGCCTCGTGGGCGGTGACGGCATGGCCGGTGCGCCAGATGAAGCCCGACACGGTGGCGCCATTGGCGTTGCGCACCGCGAAGGTGCGGCGACCGGCTTCGGCAGTTAGGGCAGCGATGGCGTTCGAGAGGGCGAGAAGGTCGGACATCGGGACGATCCGGATGTTGCGGTGTTGACGAGAAGGTGCGCCAGAAGACCGGGGGCCGAAAGCTGCCCGGGTGGCTAGCTGGGCGGCGGTGCCAGCGGGCACGTTGACTTGGCACGCAGGTGGGTGGGGACGCCCCCTCCACCGCCTTCGGCGGTCCCCCTCCCCCGCTTCCCAGGGGAGGACCCCGGCGACCGCTGTGCTCGCGGGGCTTCCGGTACTGCGACCTGGATCTTCCCCCGTGCAAACGGGGAAGGGGACCATGCGAGGCATGGTGAAGGGGGCGCTCAAGGACACAGGCCCGGCCTTGCCCGGCCCCCTGCCCTCCTCTAGCGTCCCGGCCGCAAGACGGAGTTTTTTTGATGCAGAAGCTGCTGGTGCTGCAGTCGTTGTGGACCATGAGCGGGCTCAAGGGGCGGCCGGATGAGCGGGCGCTCGAGGAGAACGTGGCGATGATCGCCGGGGCCGGGTTCGACGGGCTCGGCTCGCTGTGGCTCGACCGCGAGGAGGCGCGCCGGGTGACGGGGCTCGCGAAGGCGGCCGGGCTGGTGGTCGAGGGGCTGTGCTTTCCCACCGATATCGACAGCCTGAAGCCGGCGCTCGAATGGGGCACCGAGTTCGGCGTGCACCACATCAATATCCAGCCGCAGTTGAGGCCGCGCAAGCTCGCCGACGCGGTGCGGGTGGCGGAAGGCTGGATGCGGCTGAGCGAGCAGGTGGATTTTCCGGTGCTGGTCGAAACCCATCGCGACCGCATGACCAACGACCTGCTGTTCACGCTCGACCTGCTGGAGGCACTGCCGGAGCTGAAACTGCTGGGCGACCTGTCGCACTATGTGGTCGGGCGCGAGATCGTGCTGCCGGTGAGCGAGGAGACCGAGGCGCAAATGGCGACCGTGCTGAGCCATTGCTGGGCCTTCCACGGCCGCGTCGCCTCGAGCGAGCAGGTGCAGGTGCCGCTAAGCTATCCGCAGCACGCGCCGTGGGTGGCGCAGTTCGCGCAGTGGTGGACGCAGGGCTTCGCTGACTGGAAGCGGCGGGCCGGGCCGGATGGCGAGCTGAGTTTTCTCTGCGAGTTGGGGCCGCAGCCCTACGCCATTTCGGGGCCGGATGGCGCCGATCTCACCGACCGCTGGGAGGAATCGCTCAGGCTTCGGGACATTGCGCGGGAGGCATGGGCGAAAGCCTGACGCCCGACGGAACCTTTCTGCCTCCGCCACCATTGGTTTTGGTCACACGGGAGGCAACCATGGCATTTGAGAGTCTCGAATACCGGGCCAACGACCACTCGGCGCCCATGCCGCTGCAGATTGCGCACAACCCGGCACTGACGGCCCGCGAGAAGCTCGACCTGCTGACCCGGCTCCGGGCCGAGGTGATGGGCGCGCTTGAGGACAGCCGCGACCTGGGCGTCACGCCCGGCGAAATCGACCAAGCGATCGACGAAGTGCGGCTCGATGTCGAGAACGGCATCGGCGAGGAGACGATCCTGCGGGAGGACAACTGATGGCGACGGTTGAGCACACGCACGAACCCACGGTGGCGAAGGTCGACACGCTGGTGGACGAAAACGGCGCGCGGATCGACGTGCCCGACGACACGGCGCTCACGGTTGCGACGGATGCGGAACAGGTGACGGGCAATACCGGGCCGACCAGCTGGTGGCGCATGGGCCTCATCGGCATTGCGATCGTGGCGGCGATATTGCTGCTGCTGCAGATGCTGAACGGGAACACCGGCACGGAGATGGTGCCCGGAACACCGACGGCGGCGCCGGCGATCGAGACGACGCAGTAATCCATCAGGGCTTTCATCCCGGGCTTGACCCGGGATCCATCTCGCCACCTGCACAGGTCTGACGCGTGTCCCGGGTCTGGTCCGGGATGACACGCTTGGGCTGGAAGGGCGTACTGCTCCTGACCCTTACCCCTTAGGGAGGGGGCTCAGCATGATTTCAACGCGGCGATTCTGAGCGCGGCCGGCTTCGGTGGCGTTGGAGGCGATGGGATCCTCCTCGCCGCGGCCGGTAATGTAGAAGCGCTTCTGATCTACACCCTGGTTGGCGAGGATGGTGGCCACGGCCACGGCGCGATCCTGGCTCAGCTTCTGGTTGTAGGCTTCCGAGCCCTGCGAGTCGGTGTAGCCATAGACGTCGATCAGAGTCTTGTTGAACTTCTTGAGCACCAGGCCCACCGAGATCAGCGTCTCGCTGAACTGCGGCTTCACTCGCGACGAGTCGGTGTCGAAGGTGATGTTCGAGGGCATGTTGAGGATGATCTGGTTACCTTGGCGGGTAACCGAGACGCCGGTATTCTGCAGCTGGGCGCGCAGCTCGGCTTCCTGCTGGTCCATGTAGGAGCCGATGGCCGCGCCAGTGAGGCCGCCAACGCCGGCGCCGATCAGCGCGCCGACGCGCGGATCATTACCGGTGGCGCTGCCGAGAATGGCGCCCACCACCGCGCCACCGCCCGCCCCAACAAGCGTGCCGCCGGCCGTGTTCGAAAGCTGCGTATCCCCCGTATAGGGGTTGATCGAAGTGCAGGCGCTCAGAGACAGCGCGGCGATGCCGGCCAGCACGATATTGGTCTTCATGGACGTCCCCCGTTGGGTCTTCGGGCCCTTCTTGCCAGCGAATGCGGCAGCAAGGTGGTGGTATATACTCAATGCGGCGCCAAATCAGCCATGGGCCCACCCGCCATCCACCACGAAGTCCTGGGCCGAGATCATCTTGGAGTCGTCGGCGGCGAGGAACAGCGCCATGCGGGCGATGTCGGCGGGATAGAGGCGGCCTGCAAGAGCCTGCTGCTCGTCGATAAGGCGGTTCGCTGCGTCGTCGACCCAGTGGGTGAGCTGGCGTTCGGTCATGATCCAACCGGGCACCAGCGTGTTGACGCGGATGCCGTGCTTGCCGACATCGCGGGCGAGCGAGCGTGAGAGGCCATGCATGGCCGCCTTCGAAGCGGTGTAGGCAGCAAGGTTGCCGGTGAGGATCATCCAGCTGATCGAGCCGAAATTGATGATCGACCCCTTCCTGGCCGCGATCATGCCCGGCAGCACGGCTTGGGCGGCGAAGAAGGCGTGCCTGGCGTTGACGGCGATCGACTTGTCCCAGAACTCGGGCGTCACCTCTTCCCACTTGTGGCGGAGGTCGTTGGCGGCGTTGTTGACGAGGGCGAGCGCCGGGCCGTGGGCGGCCTCGAAAGCGCGGATGGCGGCCTGGTAGGCGGCGACATCGGTGATGTCGCACTCGGTGAATTTCACCGTGGCGCCAGCGGCGTTGAGTTCAGCCTCGAGCTTCCTGCCTGCCTCGGCGGCTATGTCGACAAAGCCCACCTTGCTGCCCTGCTCGGCGAAGGCGCGCACGATGCCCTCGCCAATGCCCGACGCGCCACCCGAAATAATGACCGGCATGCCCTTGAGGCTGGGATAGATGGCGAATTCAGACATGAGGCTCCCCCTGAGAAAATCGTGCCGTGTCTACCGCGCCGGAATGGGGTGGAGCAAGGGTTCGGGTAGGCGAGGCAAGGGGGCGGGGGCGCTTGCCGCCCCCAGGCCGGTTGCTCAGAGGCCTTCGTCGTCGGCGATCACCTTGCCCGTCGGGGCCAGGTCCATGGCTTCGACCCTGGCGAGGAGGTCCTCGATCTTGTGGACGTTGGCGATGTGGCGCGTTTCCATGGTGAAGTTCAGCGTCACGTATTCGCGCCCGGGGCAGAAAGTGCAGATGTTGGCCGCCGGATGCCAGGCGCCGCAATAGATCGGCTCGATCATGCCGTGGGTCATGGGGCCGTAGGTGCGGTGCGGCGGAACCAGGGTCAGCACCACGTGGACGCCGCCGTTGAAGCGCCAGAAGCGCTTTCCGGGGAGAAGCGGCAGCGCCCGGTTCAGCGCGCGCAGCGAGCGGAACATGGAGTTCATCATCACCTGGAACTTGGTGATGTCCTTGCGCTCGATGGTGTCGATGGTGGCATCGACCTTGCGCACATACGCGACGAAATCGTCGAGCACCTCGAACTTGGCTTCGAGCGCGCGGACGCGGAAGAAATCATCGTCGGCGTCGTGGCGCTTGCCGTCGAGCATGGTGTAGGCGGCACCGATCACCTTCTTCGACATGTGCTTGTCGGGCCCATCGCCGTTCAGCGCGTGGGTGACGAGCGCGAACATCAGCGAGCGCTGGCGCACGCCGAGCTTGTTGGCGAGCATCCGCAGGCGGTGGCGCCTGAGCGCCAGGGTCTTGAAGCCCCAGGGCTTTTCGGGTGGCGCGAGGAGGTTGGCGAGGGTGACGTAGATGAAGGTCATGCCCCAGCCGCGCAGGGTGCCGCGGATGCGGGCGCCGAGGCCGACCTTGTTGGACTTGTCGCTCATCACGCCGTGGCCGGCGGAAGCAGAGCGGGTGAGGAGTGCCGAGTCGGAGCCTTCGAGCAGGGCGTGGCTCGATCGGACCTGGATGATGGAGGCGCGGCCTTCGGCATCGGGGCCATTGCGCAGCACGGCGGCCTGGACGCGGAACAGCGGCAGGTCATCGCGAGCGAAGATATCCTCGGACTTGCCCAGCCATTTGTCGGGATAGCCCTCGAAGCTCTCCACCACCTCTACCTCGGTGATGGCGTCGATGAGGTGCTGCGGGAAGGGCTGGCCAGGACGGGCGCCGACGAAGCCGTGGGTCAGCTGCGGGGCGAGTGCCACCATGTCAGCCACGAGGTTGCCGAGCGACTGTCTG
>Ga0207415_1000144_pt1 | contig 68193 bp, 50 predicted proteins | sample Passage237A_FD_187369 | JGI IMG/M metagenome (GOLD analysis project Ga0207415, IMG submission 187369) | Cellulose adapted compost microbial communities from Newby Island Compost Facility, Milpitas, CA, USA - Passage2 37A (SPAdes) (version 3) ... | reverse complement strand
ATGGGCCCTTCGGCCTCGAGCGACGCGCGCAGCTTTTCCGTCGCGATCTCGGGCGGAAGGCCGATCTCCTGGAGTGCACCGGCTTCTACGGCCGTGACGACAGAGCGAATGGCTTCGGCGACGTCGGGCGGCGCATCGGGGCTTCGTTTCCGGGCGCTCGCGGCGACGAGCACGTTCGTGAGGAAGGCGAGCTCTTCGAGGGCCCGCGCGTGGCTTTCGGGAGATGCCCGGGCCAGCTCTTCCAGGGCACCCTTGAGCAGTCCCGTTCCAGTGGTGAGCTGGCGGCGCGTGATGCCCGGATCCAGAGGTACAAACCTTCGAAGCACCTCGTGGAGACGATGATTCTCCTCGGGCGACGTCGCCTTCGGCGGACGGAGACGCCGGAAATAGGCGCTGCTGATCGCGTCCGTCTCTCTGGGGCGAGAAGGCGGCGGCATGCGCAGAAAGGCGAGCGCGTCGCTTGCCGAGATATAACCGGAGGCGGCGCGGCGCTCCTCGCGCTCTCCGCGCGCATCGTCTTCAAACTCAGCCATCTCGTCGAGCACGCTCACGAGCTCATCGGGCTCATCGATGCTATTCACATTCGCCTGCGAGAGGCGATGGAGCAGGCGCTCCATGAGCTCGGGCTGTGCGTCGCTCCAGATGGAGAGGAGGGCGACGATGGCGTCCCAGGCGAGGCCACTCGGTGAGAGCACCGCGTATTCGTCGAACTCTTCGTAATTGTCGCCTTCGAGTCTCTTGTCGAGGACGCCGCTCTCGTCCGATTCGGCCATGCGACGCAAGTAATCTGCGGGCCAAACGGAGATGAGCCGGCTCAGAGCCATGGTGAGGAACTCCTCCGGAAGTCCCGCGACCTTGTCCGAAAGGGTCCGTACCCCCGCGTCGTGCAGAGACTCGAGGAGGGTCGCGAACCGCTCCACATCGAACTGGTCGGCGTCTTGATTGTCCCAGAGGGTCTCGTCGACCAGCTCGACGAGCTGCTCAGGAGTCGAGAGAGCCAGGAGCTCTGAGGAGTCTTCGAGACCGATGTGACGGATGAGGGCTTTCCAGGTGGGCGCTGGGAGCTCTCGAACCCAGCGGTCGAGCGCAGGCTCATCGAGCAACTCTGTCAGCAGATTCTTCGCGCTTCGGTGCAGTGTGGGATGATGGGGCATAGGGACGAACCTCCTCCTTGGGTTCGGAAACCTGAGGCCCGATCCTGCGCAAAACCAGTCTGGATTCTTCAGGAGTTTTTCGTGATAATAGCTTTGGGACGAACGAGAGGGGGACACAGGGGAAATTTTTCGGCGCCGGACGGCGGCGAAGACCTCTCCTTTAGGAAATGAGCTCGCCGAGCTTGCGCTCCAGCAGGCGTCGTTCGGGTTCGCTTTGGGAGAGGGCGAAGGCCCTTTCGTAGGCAGATCTCGCCTCAGAGATGCGCCCCAGGCGACGAAATAGCTCACCTCGCGCCGCGTGGAAGGGCGGAAAATGTTCGAGGCTCCCTTCCACGGCGAGCTCATCGAGGAGCGACGCCGCGCGCTTTGGGCCCTCTCCTTCAAGAATCGCAATGGCACGGGCGAGCCGTGACACCGGTTGGGGGTCGAGGGCGACATGATACTCATGCAGAGCAATGATCTGGGGCCAGTCAATCACACCCGTCTCAGCGCTCTCGCCGTAAACGAGAGCGATCGCGGCGCGCGCTGTGATGCTCCCGAAGGCGCCGCCGGTGAGCGCGCGCTCGAGCCACATTTTTCCTTCCCGAAGGCGCGTTTGGTCCCAGAGGTCCCGATCTTGTTCGCTGAAGAGAATCAGCTCGCCACTCGAAGAGGTCCGAGCCGCGCGCCTCGCATCCTGGAGAAGAAAGAGCGCGAGCAATGACTCACAGTCGGGATGGGGCAAGAGTTCACAGAGGAGCCTCGTGAGCCGAATCGCCTCGTCAGAGAGGTCCGTACGGATATACGTGGAGCCACGGGAGGCCGCGTATCCCTCATTGAAAACAAGGTAGAGGACTTCGAGGACGAGCTCCCGGCGCGCGGGCAATTCGTCGCGGTCAGGGATCTCGAACTTGAGCCCGAGCTCGCGGATCTTCTGCTTTGCTCGAACGATGCGTTGAGCGATCGTCGAGGGCTTGGTGAGATAAGCGCGGCCGATTTCTTCTGTCGTCAGGCCACAGACTTCGCGAAGAGTGAGCGCGACTTGTGCATCGCGAGGGAGCTCCGGGCGACAGCAGGCGAAAAGAAGCGCAAGTCGCGGATCTTCGACTTCGTCGATCTCATCGGGCGCCGGTGGGGGCCAGGGACGGGCAGGAGGCGGCTCCTCCGCGATGGCCCTTTCTAAACGGCGGCGCCGCCTTTGCGCGTCGATGCCGCGAAACCGGCCAACGGAGACCAGCCACGCTCGGGGACGGGCCGGGAGCCCATCGCGCGGCCACTGCTCGAGGGCGGCTCCAAATGCTTCCTGGAGAGCCTCCTCGGCGAGGTCGAAGTCGCCGAGGAGTCGGACAAGGCTCGCGAAGACGCGGCGCGATTCGGCAAGATAGATCTGCTCGACTTCGCCCCGAGTCGTCTCGGTTGTCAGCTCTCCGCTGCCTTTCACTGATGACAGCCTTCGGCGATGGGACGAACCTCAATGCCCCATTCCAGGTCTTCCCCCATGTTGGCGGCCGGGTGCAAAGAGGCGATGCGGATCGCTTCATTGAGGTCGCGCGCCTCGATGATCATGACGCTCCCCACGACGTCGCGGGTCTCGACGAAGGGGCCGTCCATGACGGTCGGCTTCCCGTTCTGGGGCCGGATGGTGGTGACATCCCACTCGAGGCTCTCGACCATCCGCACGGCGCCCGTCCCTCGGAGCTCCTCATCGTATTTCTTGCAGCGCTCGACGAGGGCGGAGAACTCCTCTTTGGACAGTCGTCCGACTTTCTCTTGGTTTCCGTACAACAAGCACAGGTATTTCATCGATCTTCCTCTTTCCGGGCGGGGGTTTGGGTGAGCGCAGGAAAACCGTATCCCGCGCACCCTGTAGTCGTCACGAAGGGGCCCAGATCGACAGTCGACGAAGTTTTTTCGCAAAAGAGGCGTTTGAGGAGACGATGGGGGGCGGGTCGGGACAGGCGGGTGCGACTCTTTTTTGGCGGCGCGGCTCTGCCTGCTAGACTTGAGGGTCGGAACACCGAGGGGAGACGGAGAAGGTAACTTGGTCGAGGTAGAGAGGTCGGGAGAAGCAAGCCGCGGATCGAGGTCCCCTGTGGCCTCTTGGTTTGACGATTCCTCATGGCCGATCTTGAAGGTGCGCTTGCCGCCGTACCCGAGCGATGAGGATCTGACGCACTACTTTCAGCTCCTCGCGAGCTACAGAAACCGGCGTCAGCCGTATGGCCTTCTCATGGATGTGACGCATGCGCGCTCCTTCTCGCCGACGCAGCGCAGAATGCAGGCCGAGTACATCCGAGATGGACTTCCTCTCAGTCGCATTTATCTCAAAGCGATCGCCTACGTCGCCGAGACGGCTCTGAAGCGCGGCGCGATCACCGCGATCTACTGGCTGGTTCCGCCCGCGAGCCCCTATCAGATCTTTGGCCAGCGCGCGGAAGCCGAGCGCTGGCTCGCTGGGCAGCTCGGTTTGCCGCGGTAGCGTCCCCCCGCTCAGTGCAGGTGATCTTTCCTCGCGAGCTTCGGGCGAGGCGCGTCGGCGATGGTCGGAGTGTCTTCGGGGGAGCCTGTCTTGGTCTTGTGTGGACCTCCGAGCCGGAGGCAAACGATCGCGGCGACGACACTCACGAGGGCGCTCGCCCATAACCCGAGCTCTTGGGACAGTCCGACGCTGAAATAGGCCGTTTCGAGCGGGGGCTTCAGCACGAGCACAATCACCTCACAGGCGGTCATGAGCGCGAAGGTGAAAGCAACGGCGCGCACGCCGGTGAGCTCGTAGAGGCTTCGGCGCGAGAGGAGCAGCGGGATATTGAGGGCGAAGCCGAGCGCTCCGCCGAAGAGCCAAGGAGCGTTGCCTCGAGCCAAGTCGAAGCCGGACAGTCCGATCGGATCGGGACGCGTGAGCGAAAACCAGGGGAGGAAGAAGCAAACAAGGCCCAGGCCGCTCAGCAACAGGCCGAGGCCACGACCGGCGCCGAGGAAGAAGAAATCGAAGCGGCGATCTTCCGGCGCCTCGGGGGCTTCCTCAGCGAGGGCCTCCGCGGAGGGCGGCAGAGAGGCGAGGGGGACAAGGCCAATGTCGCAGTTCGGACAGCGTTCGGCTTCGTCGTCGCCGTAGAGCTCGCGACAAAAGGGACACGCCAGAAGCGCCATGATCCGGTGAGGATAGCCGATTCTGAGGCGACAGGCGCGGGTAGGAGGCTCTTGGTCCTTTCGCGGTTGCCACGAGGGCTCGCTCGATGTCTCCTGACCGCCGTGCCTGAGCTGGAAATCTTTGGGCTGGCCCCCGATTCGCCGCACCTCGCCGAGGCCCTGACGCATCCGAGTTACGCTCACGAGGTCCATGGGACGCGGGACAATCAGCGACTCGAGTTCCTGGGGGATTCGGTGCTGAACTTTGTCACGTCCCGGGCTCTCTTCGAGAGGTTCCCGGATGCGAACGAAGGCGAGCTGACGCGCCGGCGAGCCCAGATCGTCTCGACCGAGGCCCTCGCGCTCTTCGCTCGCAATCACGAAATTGGCGGCGGCCTGCGTTTCGGTCGCGGCGCAGCCCAGGCGGGGCTCACCGACTCGGACAATGTGCTCGCCGACGCCGTCGAAGCGCTCCTCGCGGCGACCTTCCTCGACCAGGGGCTCGCCGCAGCGGAGAGTGTAGGCTTACGCATTGTCGACTTTGCTCTTGAACATCCGGACGCGCGCTTCGAGCACGATCCGAAGAGCGAACTACAGATGCGGGCGCAGGCTCGCGGCAAGAAGGCCCCGACCTACGAGGTCTTGAGTCAGGTGGGGCCGCAGCACGACTGTGTGTTTGAGGTGAGCGTGCGCCTCGATGGGCAGGAGGTAGGACGCGGCACCGGTCGCTCGAAGAAGGCAGCTGAGCGAAGCGCTGCTCTCGACGCGCTTGCGCGGGAGCGCGCCCTGGAGCAGGAAGAGAAGTCCTGATGGATCGACGTGGATTCCTAGTGGGCAGCGCGGCCTCGCTGTGCGCGCTTTTTTCGGCGGCGCCGAGCTTTGCGGGGACGTACCTCTATCGAGCGAGCATTTTGATCGACGGAGCGGATCGCGAGTCGTCCCTCCTCAGGAGGCGCCTCTTCGACAAAGATTTGGCCCGGGTGCTGCATCGAGTCGCCTTGAGCCGGGTCGAGGCGGCGAGTCGCATGAGCGTGCCCCCGGAGGTCGGCAAGGCGCATCCGCACTGTCTCTTGGTTCTCGAGGCTTTTGAGCGCGCCGCGGACGCAGCTGTGCGCGGAGACAACGAGGGGTTCCTCGTGTCGCAGTCGAGAGCCCGCGCCGAGCTCGTCACGCTCGTGAGCGTTCTCAAGGAGCTCGGCTGGGAGCTCCCGAAGGTGAGCTGAGCTCAGCGCCGGAGAGCCCTCTGAGCGTCTTGGTAAAGAGCGAGTTTGTTCGGCTGGAACTCGTGGAGCCGCGTCTTGCGCAGGTCATCCACAAGTGAGCGGAGACGCTCGTAGCGTCGGGCTTCGTCGACGCGGAGACTGAGATCGGCGCGGACCTCGTCGAAGGTCTGCTCGACTTTGGCTCGCGTACCTCGACGCCAAATGAGCGCAAATTTGGAACCTTCGGGGACGAGCTCCCGGAGCACTTCGCCGTCTTTGAGTCGGCTCGCTGCCGCGTAGAGGGCAGGATCGGCGCGGACTTCGGGAATATCCGTTCCGCCGTCGGGGCCAACGAAGCCGAGATCGCCACCGCGCTCGTGGGTCGCGCGGTCGACCGAGAGCTCCCGCGCACGGGCGCGCCAGTCTTTCAGAGTCACGACTTCGGGGAGAGCGGCGAGCGCGGCGCGTCCCGCCTCTTCGCTTTCGAACAGGATACGGAAGATGCGGATCGCTTCGGGCCGAACGAACTCGCTGAGGTCTTTGTCATAAGCGGCTTTGAGCTCGCTTTCGCCGAGGGGCGGGAGAGAGCGACCGAGATCTGCGTACAGCTCGTCGAGTAAGAGCTCCCGGCGCACTCGAAGAAACTCGGGCCGCGTATCGAGTCCGATCGCGCTCGCGTCGCGGGCCAGGCGGAAACCGTCGAGCCAACCCTGCTCGAAACAAGCGACCTGGGCTCCGCGGCAACTCTCGAGGGCCCGGACCACAGCGAGCTCCGGGACCGGCTCTGCGCCGAGGAGGACGCGGGGCGCGCTCTCAGCTCCGGCGACGCCGGCGAGCAAGAGGAGCGCCAGAGAGGCCTTGAAGTGACGAACAGCTCGGAGGCCCATGGGGTGCCCCGGGACGCTCGCGAATTTTGAAGCTGACGACAAGCTATCGCTCGGGACCTCAGGAACCCGTCGCGGAGAGGGCCCGCTTGGTCGCCCGCGGCGTTGCGAGGGGACGCGAGAAGATGAGCTCCTGGGTCTGGAGCCCGTAACCCGCCGCGGCGAGTCGCTCGCGGCAGATGGCGTGGGACGCGTCGCCCTCGTCGATGCCGATGGCTCGCCGGCCGAGCTCAGCGGCGGCCAAGAGGGTCGTCCCGCTGCCCATATAGGGGTCGAGCACCAAGTCGCCGGGGTTTGTACAAGCTTCGAGCCAGCGACGGAGGAGCGCGAGAGGTTTCTGCGTCGGGTAGCCGGTGCGTTCTTTTGAAACGGGCGCCACGATCCCGATCTCCCAGACGTCACCGAGGGGAACGCCGGGACTCGCCTCTGGGGTCGTGCTCGAGCGCAGGCGTTTTCCGCTCTCATCGACGACCGCTCGCTGCTTCTTGTCGCCCCAGGTTTTCAAGGTCGAAGCGGCGAGCGGCTCGAAGAGCTGATTGTAGCGAGGTTCGACGGTCGGATCTTTGACGTAGCGAAGCATGACGTCATGAACCTTCTGGAAGTTCCGCGTCTTCGATGGCCAGCGCCGGTATCGCCAGACGACCTCACTCGCAAAGGCGTCGATCCCAAAGAGCTCATCGAGCAGGACCTTGATGTAGTGGCTCGTTTTCGGATCGACGTGCACGACGAGGGAGCCGTGAGGAGCGAGCAGGTCGCGCACCTTTTCGAGACGTCCCCGCAGATGAGCGAGGTAGTCCGAGAGACTCGGCCAGCGATCGTCGAAGGCGACGTCGCCGCCCCGGGGAGCGCGGTCGAGGACTCGGTGGGGTCGACCGGTCCAAAAGGGAGGGTCGAGGTACGCGAAGGTCACCTGACCGCGGACCTCTGGGTCGTCCCCGAGGCAAGTCAGGGCGGCGGCATTGTCCCCGCGGATGATGCGTACAGGGGCGTCCTTGTCGCCCTGGGCGGAGCTGAGCCGGGGCCGCGGCGGGACGGCGGCTTGGCCACTCGAAGTCGGATTTTCCGGGGAAAGAACGAGGAAGGGCTGACCTGAGGGCCTCACCCTACAAAGGTGCACCATGTAGGTGAAGGTGGACAAGAAATGGACGAGTCCCTCAACCGTGGGCTGGGCGGCCGACTTTTGCGATGGGCCGAGCCTCCTCTATCTTCCGCCCCGGATGCGCACCCGACTCGCCGCCGCTTGCGCTCTCGCGCTGCTCGGGGTGACCCCCGCCTGCAAGAGCAAGCCAGCCCCCGAGACCCCGGAGACGGTGATCCGGGAGTTCCTCGACGCGATGCAGAAGAATCATGGCGATCCGAAGGTCGCCGAACAGATCTATCGCCTCCTCTGGCAGCCCGCGCGCAAGAACCTGGAAGAGCGGGCCCGTCGCGCGAGCGCTCTCTCCGGGCGCCCTGTGCACCCGAGCGAGATGATCGTTCCCTCTTGGTTCACGCTCAGGACGACCGATGGGCCCATTCGCACGCGCATCGAGCCTCCCTGGGCTGAAGTCACCTTTGGCGACGGACCGAACGCCACGCGCGCTCGTTTGATGCTCGAAGAGGGCCACTATCGCGTCGCATTGGAGCTCCCTGCGCCCGCGCCCATTCGCTCCCGCCCGAACGCGGGCGATTGACCGATTTTAGCCTCTCTTTTCTTGGCCCCGGCCCATCACCTCCGCCTGAGCCCAAAAGAGCCTTCGCCTGAGCGCGCCTTCTCTCCTGCCCTCGCCTGGCTCCGCCCACATATCGCTCACAATCGCCGCGCTCCCGCGCCGCCGCGCGCCTTCGGCGCGCTCCTCATGTCGCTCCCGCTCTGTCCGCCGCGCTCCCGCGCGGCCGCGCGCCTTCGGCGCGCTCCTCATGTCGCTCCCGCTCTGTCCGCCGCGCTCCCGCGCCGCCGCGCGCCTTCGTCGCGCTCCTCATGTCGCTCCCGCTCTGTCCGCCGCGCTCCCGCGCGGCCGCGCGCCTTCGGCGCGCTCCTCGCGTCGCTCCCGCTCTGTCCGCCGCGCGCCTCACGCCACCGTCGTACCGTCCGCGTTTCCCCCACTGAACTCGACCTCGCCCAGCAGTTCGCCAATGGTGTCGCTTGCGACCGACATCGCCTCACCGGTGACGACTCCTGTGTACGCTCACACATTGAGGCACATCAAAATATTCCGTTCTGCCTGAGGAACTGGCGCGCTGTCTTGGAAAGCGCATCCTTTGCGCTGGCAGCCTGATTCCGCCATCTTAGACTTCTTCCTTGGGGGGTCCCCGCCTCTCTCAAAATATCCCATGAAAAGTGAAGCCAAACTCTCGCGGCGCGTCCTGTTCAAAGCCCTCAGCATGGGCATCGCGGCGCCCCTCGCGTTTCGGTTCTCCCAGTTAGCGCTCGCACAACAGGCGCGCCCGAAGCGACTCATCCTTTATTACTTCCCGCACGGCGTCGCCAACGAGCACCTCGATATGGAGCCGTACTTGATGCCCTCGAACCCCCTGTTCAAGGACTACGGGGCAGATCCGAAGAGCCCGAAGGGCGGCGTGCATGTTGCCGCCGACTACACGCTCAATACGCGCACCGGCTTCAACATGCTCGAGTCGCTCGCGCCTTACCGCAGCCAGCTTTCGGTCGTCCGCGGATTGTACCAGTCGGGCGAGTTCGGAACCCACGATAGCATCAAGTGCATTTTGACTGGCAACGGGCAGGGCTCCTCGATCGACCAGTTCGTTGCGGATGAGCTCTCGATGTCGAGTCTCTTGCTCGGAGCGGTCAGTCGAGACGGCGGTCAGCTCAATGCGGAGACGGGTGTGCTCTCCCGGAACGCGGCGGGGTGGCGCGCTCCCGAGAACGACATCGTCAAGGTCTACGATAGTCTCTTTGGTGATCTCGGCGGTCCGGTGGACCCGAGCCCCGGCGCCGACAACAAGACGTTCCGGAACATGGCGCTCGATCTCACGATCGGCGAGGTGACCGAACTGCGCAAAGCTGTTGCTGGCCTGACCCAGGAGGAGACAAAGCTCAGCGGTCACTTGGCCGCCTTGGAGAACATCAAGGCGCGAGGCGGAGGCCTGGGTCCCGGACAAGGAGAGAGCTGTTTGGCGGCGCCCCCGGTGATCCATCTCGATGAGTGGCGAGCGGCCAAGGCGTCCTTCTCGTCGAACGACGGGACCGAATACTGGCAGGATGGCAGTCTGAACTGGCGGCCCTCTGACGCCGACAAGAAGACGAACTTCACGAAGCTGGCCCAGAGCCAGGCTGAGCTCGCAGCCTACTCGATCCTCTGTGGGCACGCGCAGGTTGTCACAGTTCAGAACGCCTGGGCTGCGTCGGATATCCCGGTTCCCCAGATCTTGCCGAGTCGTCCCACGGACTCTTATCACACACAAATCTCTCACGTGGGTTACAACGGAACCCTGAGCGACCCGCTCAGGCGAGACCTCGCGACCGTTCAGGGATGGTTCGTTTCCCAGGTGGCGCGCATGTGTGAAATTCTGAGCCAGCCGGATCCGTTCGATCCGGAGCATACGGCTCTCGACAACACGATCATCTACGTGTTCAGCGAAATCGGCGACAGCAACCTCCACACGAAGGCGCTCGAGCGAAACTGGAGCGGCTCCGAGGACCAACAGATCTTCTCCTACTACCCCGCATTCATCGTCGGTGGCGGTGGCGGCGCACTGCAGCCTGGTCGTCTCATCACCGTCGACAACCGGCCGATGGCAGATTTGCTTCTGACCTTGGCCAAGGCGATGGGATCGAGTGCCTCGAGCTTCAACGGCATGAGCACCGGCGTCATCAAGGAGCTGCTCGTATGATCGCGCGGAAGGAGACAAAGATGCGCGGTAGTCGCTTTGCGCTCATGTTCGCCGTCCCGGCGCTGCTCGCGGCCGTCGCCTGTGGTGCTGATCCTGTTGTTGGGGACGGCCGGGATGACTCCGATGCGGTGGGTACGGGAGGTGACGGGAACTCTGGCACCGGCGCGACAGGCAACGGCGGTGGCAGCGGCGGTGGCCCGGGCGGCGATGGCAGCGGTGGCTCTGTCAAACCGCCGGAGCTCCCGAGCGCCTGCGATGAATCCAAGCCGGGTTCGCGGCTGCTCCGCCGGCTCACGCGCCAAGAGCTTCTCAATACGGAAGCAGCGGTGTTTGGGAATGTGGCCAATGGCGCGAGCACGGTTCTTCCTGGAGATCCGGTCGACAGCATTCGGCTCTCGAACGACGCGTCGATCTTGACCATGAACCAAGACACCGCCCAGGCGGTCTTGGAGCGTGCGGAGGAGATCGCGGATCTTGTCACGGCGCCGAACACGCTAGCGGGACAGCTGTCCTGTGCGGGCTCGAGCCCGGACGAGAATTGCGCCGCCGAGTTCATTCGGAAGTACGGCGACGCGCTGTTCCGCAGGCCGCTCACGCAGTCGGACGTCGATCGCTACCTGAGCCTCTATCGCAGCGTCTCAGCCGCGTCGGATTTCAAGACGGGCCTCAAGTGGACCTTGGTCGCGCTGATCCAGTCGCCCTATGCGGTCTATCGCTCGGAGCTGGGTGAAGGTGGAAAGCTGACGCCCTATGAGATCGCGTCCGAGCTCTCCTACAGCTACTCGGCGAGCCCGCCGAGCGCGGAGCTCTTGGCGCTTGCTATGAACGGGAGCCTGGATGACCCCGAGGTCCGATTCCAAGAAGCCAAGAAACTCCTGGCGACGGAACAGGGCCAGACCGTGATCCACCGCTTCTTCGAAGAGTGGCTGAACTATAAGACGGTTCTGACCGTCTCTCGCGCGGACGCGGGGGCTTTCGAGCCAGTGCGCACCAAGATGGTCCGCGAGACCGAAGCATTTGTCGAAAAGCTCCTCTACGAAAAGGGCGGCAAGCTGACCGACCTTCTCACGGCGAACTTTACGGTCGCCGACCAAGAGCTCGCTTCTTACTACGGGTTCCCCGGCGGTTCCGGTGACCTCGGGAGCGGTTCCGCTGGCGAGGTGGAGAGGACCTGGGGTCTTGGGATTTTCGCCCAAGGCTCGGTGACGACGTCGATGGCCTCCATCGCGATCACTTCGCCGACGCGGCGCGGTTTGCTCCTGCTTCGGCGCCTGTTCTGCGAAGTGCCCGGGCTGCCCCAGGGTATCAACTTCGACCTGACCGTCGACAGTTTGCAGGGCAACACGACCCGCGAGCGTCTCGAGAACTCGCACCTCGGTGGGCCGTGCGCGGAGTGCCATAGCGCCTTCGATCCGCTCGGCTTCGGCTTCGAGCACATCGACAACATCGGTCGTTACCGCGAGCAGGAGATGACCAAGAACGGAGCCTTCCCGATCGACGCGAGCGCCGTCGTGGCGAAACTTGGCGGCGTCTTTGTCGATGGTCAGGAGGAGCTGATGACGGCGCTCGCCGAGAGCCCCGAGGTCCTCTCCTGCATCTCGGGAACGATGAGTCGTTACGTGTATGGAAGCGCCGGCACCTGTCGCGATCCCCAGGCGCGGAGCCGGGTCATGGCCGGAGAGACGTCGATCGTCGACTATCTCGCCGAGCTCGCTCGCGAACCGCACTTCGTCGAGCGCGCTCCCTAATGAGGAGACGCGGAGCCGAACCCATCACTGTCGGGGTTCGGTCGCCGCGGGACGCGAACGAGCTCGTTCATCGGCGGCGGCGCGGGACCCGAAGGGGCCCGCGCCGCTCTTCTATTTCGGGTCCATTCCGGGCGAAAGTGGGGATCGCGCGAAGGGGAGCTCAGTTGCGCTGCGTGTGAGGGCAGCGCATGGCATCCGGGGTGCGCTAGGTTGGGAGCGGCGGAGAGAGCGAGGATGGCGGATTCGGTGAGGCGAGGAGAGATCTATTGGATCGAGCCGGAACATCTGCGCCCTTCTGTCGACGGCGTGGCTCATCCGCACGTCGTCGTGCAGGACGATCTCCTGAACCTCAGCCGCATTCCGACGACCGTCGTCTGTGGCATCTCGTCGCAGAAGAAGAAGGCGGAGGAGCCGGGCAATGTCTTCCTCGAGGCGGGGGAAGGCGGACTCTCGAAGGCGAGCGTGGTGGCCATCTCGCAGGTCTCGACTGTCGATAAAGCGCAGCTCGGCGAGAGAGTGGGCACGTTGAGTCCGGAGCGCGTCGACCAAATCCTCGCGGGGCTCGAGAGCCTCCCGAGGAGGATCGGCGCGCGGGAGTGAAGGTGAGTGGAGGAGCGCGGAGCGCGGGGGCGCGCGGGAGTGAAGGTGAGTGGAGGAGAGGCGCTCAGCTCAGCTGAAGGCTCGTTCGGACTCACGCGGAGGTGATGGGCCGGGGCCAAAGACAAGGGGAGAGAAGGGGCGTTTTCCTCGGGGGAAGCTGGGAGAGTGGCGGCTCCTTGGCAGAGCTAGGGTTCCTCGCTATGGCGAGCGGTAAACCCTGGGAGCGACCTGACAGGGGCATGCTCCGAGGGGGAAGCCCCATCGGGGAGGACTGAACCTTGACGATACGGACGACTCTTTTCGGAGACGAAGGACGGCGCCTCTACGGGGCGTATCATGAGCCGGAGGTGGTGCGTCGTGCGGCGCCCGCCGTTTTGCTCTGTTACCCGGGGGTGCACGAGTACAACACAGCGCACTGGACCTTTAAGCGTCTGGCGAGTGGGCTCGCGCGAGAAGGCTGCGCGACTTTGCGCTTCGATTACTCGGGCACCGGGGACTCCCAGGGTGAGCCGAAGGACGTCACCCTCGAGTCGATGGTCGAGGACATCGGCCGCGCTTACCAAGAGCTCCAGGACCTCTCAGGGGCCCGCCGCATTTGGCTCATCGGTCTTCGCCTCGGCGCGACGGCCGCCTGCCTCGCGAGCCTTGAGGGACTGTCGGCGCGGGGACTCGTGCTGTGGGAGTGTGTCACCTCGGGTCAGGAGTATCTCTCCGAGCTCGAGACGCGGGACTCGTTCCGGAACCTCTTGTTTTTGCACGGCTCAGCCCCGGAGAAGCCGCGTCCCGAGTTGCTCGGTTACGAGCTCGGCGCGCGGGCGAGGGAGTCTTTGGCTCAGCTGAATTTGAGCGCGGGCCTTTCGAAGGTCGCCGCGGAAAAGACGCCCGTCGATAGGGTCATCGTCGTGCCCCGTTTTGGCCAGGACCCGAAGGAGCTCGAAGAGCGTTGGGCGGGGCGAGGGGCGCAGACGGAGGTCTATCGTCCGACCGACGAAGTCGACCCGTCGCGGGACATCTCCGGCAACAACGTTCGATTGGACGCGGATGCCATCACGGCTATCGTTTCGAGGGTGGGGGCGTAGGAGGGATCTATGAACGTAGAGGTAGGACAGAGGGAGCCAGGCTCTTCGAGTGACAATCAAAGCGGGGTGCGCTCGAGGGATGCCGCGGGAAGATATCGGTTCGCGGAGCGTACTTTCCAGTTTGGGGATGACGGGCGGCTCGCTGGGGTCATCACCGAGCCGCTTGAGGAGGCGCGCCGTCCGGACGCTCCCGTCGTGCTCATGTGGAACGTCGGCTTGAATCATCACGTCGGCCCCTATCGGATTTACGTCGACCTCGCGCGCCAGGCCGCCATCGCCGGCTTCGCCTCGCTTCGCTTCGATCTCTCGGGGCTCGGGGACAGCGAGCAGGCGCGGGACTTCGAGGGGGCCGACGCTGAGCGTGCGGTCGCCGATCTACGCACGGCGATGGACGCGATCGAAAAGGAGCTCGGGGCGCGTCGCTTCGTGCTTGTTGGGTTCTGTTCGAGTGTCGACTCAGCGCACGCGGCTTCGCTCGCCGATGAGCGTGTCGTTGGCCTAGCCAATCTCGAAGGGTATTCGTTCCCGACTCCGGGCCATAAGTTGCGCAAGCCGCTTCGTTACTTCGATCGGAATCGCTGGGAGCGTTGGTTCTTCCATCGCCGCCAGAAGGCAGCCACGCTCGATGAGGAGTCCCCCGAAGCAGCCGTCTTCCAGCGCGACTATCCGACGCCGGAGCGCCTCGCGCGGGAGTATCGGAGCCTTGTGGACCGCGGCATGCGCTTCTTGTTCATCTACGTGCGCGGCGATTCGGTCTACGAGTACAAAGATCAGCTCTTCGAGTTCCTCGGGGATCGAAGCCTCGCCTCGAACATGGAGGTCGAGTTCTACGCGAATGCTGACCACATCTTCTCGCGGGTCCTCGACCGAGAGATGGCGGTCGGACGCGTAGTTCGCTTCCTGCGCGATCGATTCGGCGGCTGACCTCGTGCTCGACGCCCGCCCTCGGGCGCCCCCCCTCGGGCGCGCGCCGAGCGCTGGGGCCCTTCGCTCAAGCACGTCTCTTGAGGTGTGGCCCGAGCGAGGAACGAAACCACAAAGTAAAGCGGCGCACCCCTCTTGAGGTGCGCCGCCGTCGCGTCGGTTCTTGGCTTACTTCCCGCCGAAGAGGCCCTTGAACCCGCGCAGGACGCGCTCGGCGGCCCCCTTGGGTTTCTCGGACTCGCTCGTTTGTGTGGGCTTGGTCTCGGACTGGGCTGCGGGGACTTCACTCTGGCCCATGGCGTCGAGGGCCTGAGCCGCCTGAGCGAGACTGCTCAAGAGGAAGATGCGCGGGCTGAGCCGGCGTCCCGTTTCGCGTTCGAGGTCCGCCACCAGGCGCAAGCAGAGCAGTGAGTGACCGCCGAGCTCGAAGAAGTTGTCGTGGATGCTGACGTTCTTCTGGCCGAGGATCTCCTCGACGAGCTTGACGACGAGCCCCTCGCTCTTGGTGCGGGGAGCGACGCGTGCGGCTTTGCTCTTCTTGAGCGGTGATGGCAGCTCGGCGATGTCGATCTGGCCTGCGTCGTTTTTGGGCAGAGCGTCCACCCGCGTGAGCAGCCTCGGGATCAGGCTCTCGGGGAGAACCTCGCGGAGAGAGCGCCTGAGGTCCGCCGGGGAGAGGGACTGAGGGCCGGCGAAGTAGAGGACGACCTCCGAGCCGTGCTGCCCGTTCGGCTCCGTGAGGGCGAAACTGTCGGTGACCGATTCGACGCGGCGGATGGTCGCCGCGAGTCCATCGAGCGCAATCCGAGTTCCTGGCCAGGCTCGCCGAGTCTCGAGCTGTCCGTCAGCGATGCCGCCTTCGAGAAGGCGCGCCGAAGAGCTCAGGATCGCCCGGCCACCTGCGTCCTCGAAGCGGAGCTGACCGCGCACGCCCCAAGGAAGAACTTGGCCGTGGGTGCTCTCGACGCGCAGGCGGCTCCCGGGACGCACGAGCTCACCCAAGAGATCGCCGCGGCGTGGCTCGTAAGGATTCACGAACAAGAGCCAGCGACCTTGTCCGTCGCTCCCTTGAGCGCGCTCTGCGCGGGCCGTCAGCACGCGGGTCTTCTCGGCGAGGTGCGTCAGGGCCGCTTCGGTGCTCTCGCCCCAGAGGAGGCAAACGCCGGGCAGCTTCGCGCCTTCTTCGGCCGCCACGGTGAGCGTCACGCTCGAGCCGAGGGCCGCTCCGATCTCTCCGGCTTCGAGGGCATCGAGCAGAGAGTCGACTTCGCTCTTCGCTTTCGGGAGCGCGAGAGGACCGCGGAGCAGAGCCGCAGCCGTCACATGCACACCGAAGGCATCCGAGAGAGGATCGAGCTCGATCCAGGTGGCCGGTCCCGACTCCGATCCAAGCTTGTCGACCAGACCGCTCGCAGCGCGTCCGAGGCAATCTGCGGAAACGACTTCGACGGTCGGTTCGCCCTCTTCGTCGAGTCCGAGCTGAGCCCAGGCCTCGCCGTGGAGGACGAAGGGCGCAGGGCTCGCCTCGCCGAAGAGGTCCTGGGAGCGAACCTCTTGGGCGCCCAGAGAGCTCTCCTCATCCGCAATCACAAGAGCGGGAGCGAGGGCAGCCGTGAAGCGTTCGGCGAGACTCTTCGGTGTGTCGGCCGGAAGAGCAGCAAGAACCGCCCCCGCGCCCCACGCGCCGTAGACGAGCGGGACGAGCTCCGCGGCGCTCGGAGACGCGAGCACGAGGACGCGGGAGCCCGGTCCGACGCCACGAGCCTTGAGGTTCGCGGTGACACGCTTGGTTTGGTCGAGGAGCTCACTGACGGTCTGGGCGTCGTCGCTCGATTTCCAGACCGCGTTCGGTTCGCGAGCAGCGCGCGCTTCGAGGAGCGCGAGCGGATGGAACGAGCCGGAACCGTCGACGGCGCCGATGGTAGCTTCGTCCTCGGGGCTACAAAGAGCGAGGGAGGAGATCGGCGCTTCGGGATTGGCGATGACCGAGTCGAGCAGGGTCTGCAGGGAGCGCAAAAACCTCTCGATCGTCCTCTTCTCGAAGATCTCCGAGTTGAAGTTTGCGATCGCGATGATCTTGTTGTGGCGCTCAACGGCCCAGACCATGAGATCGTTGGCGGCGGCGGGATGTTCGACGTCCGTCTGTTCGATCGGAATCGTGCCGAGCATCTTCGGACGTTCGCGCGTGTCCTGGAAGGAGAAGAGCGCGCGCACCGGCGGTAGGTGGCTGCTCAAGAGCTCGAGGGGAGTCTCTTCGTAGCTGAACGCTTCGAGCGAACGGTCGCGGATCTTCGCGAGGTGCGTGAGGAAGCTATCGTCCGGATTGACCGAAGAACGGAGCACGATCGTGTTCGTGAACGGACCGATCAGGTGCTCGAGCTCGGGCAAGTAGCGACCGCGAACCGGCAAGCCAACGAGCAGCTCCTTTTCACCCGAGTAGCGGTGCAGAAGCGCGACGTAGGACGCATAGAGCGCCATGAAAAAGGTCGTGCTGGCGCGGTGGGCGACCTCGGTCAGCTTGCCGCTGTACTCTTTGGCAAGAGTGAGCTTGGCGTTCCCGCCGGCGTAGGTCGACTGCGTCAGGCGACGGTAGTCCTTCGGGAAGTCCATGTCGGGCGGGGAGCCCGCGAGCTCTTTCTTCCACCAAGCGACGCGGTTTTGCATCTCGGGACTCTCGAGATCTTTCCGCTGCCAGATCGCGTAGTCGCCGTAGCTGAGCGGGAGCTCGGGGAGATTCGGCTCGCGGCCCTCCGCGAAGGCGGCGTAGCCCTCGGAGAGTTCGCTCAAGAAGATGTCGAAGGACCAACCGTCCCAGACGATGTTGTGACGAAGTGAGAAGTAGATGAACCGCTCGTCTTCGAACTGGAACAAGATCGAGCGGAACAGCGGCCCCTTCTCGAGATCGAAGGGCTCATGACTGACCTCTTCGACTTCGCGCATCATCGCCGGCCGCTTCTCCTCCTCGGGCAAGCCGCGCAGATCGCGGAACCCGATCGGGAGCTTCAGCTGGTGAACGACGCGCTGCAGGGGCTTGCCGCCTTCGCCGCCGAAGGTCGTTCGGAGCGGCTCATGACGCGAGACCAAGTGATCGAGGCTCTTCTGGAGAATCTCGAGCTTGACCGGACCTCGGAACTCCCAAGCCGCAGGCAGGTTGTGGGTGATGCGCTGAGCCGGGTCCATCTCTTCGAGCAGGAACTGGCGCTCTTGGGAGATGGAGAGAGGGATCGGATCGCCGGGATTGCGGCGGCGCGGGGGTTCACGCTTCGGTCCACCGGAGCTCTGGGCTTGGTCGACGGCCTTGGCGAGGAGCGCGATGGTCGGAGCCTCGAAGAACTTCCGGAATGAGAGATCGATTCCGTGGTCTCGACGGAGACGGGCGAGGATCTGCGAGGCGAGCAGCGAGTGTCCACCGAGGGCGAAGAAATCGTCCTCGACGCTGACGCGCCCGAGCTTGAGGACCTCGGCCCAGAGTTTCGCGAGGAGCTCTTCGCTTGGCGTGCGGGGCGCGACGAACTCTGCTTCGGAGCGCTTCTGGTCCGCATGGGGCGCGGGGAGCGCCTTGCGGTCGATCTTGCCGCTCGGGGTGAGCGGAAGCTCCGGGAGCTCAACGTAGAGCGCCGGCACCATGTAGTCGGGCAAACGCGACTTGAGGTGTGTGCGGAGCTCAGCGGCCTGGGGGCTCGAGCCTTTCGTTACGATGTAGCCGACGAGCGCCGGGTTGCCCGGCTGGTCCTCCCTGAGGATGACCGTGGCCTGGGCGACCTCTGGGTGCGCCGCGAGAGCGACTTCGATGTCCCCGAGTTCGATGCGGAAGCCACGCAGTTTGACCTGGTGATCGTTGCGGCCGAGACACTCGATGTCTCCGCTCGGTAAATAGCGCCCGAGATCGCCGGTCCGGTACATGAGCCCGCGCGGATTGCCCGCGGGGTACGTCGGCGGTGTGAACGGATCGGGCACGAACCGCTCATCGGTCAGGTCGGGACGTCCGAGGTAGCCGTGGCTGACGCCAGCGCCGCCGATGTAGATCTCGCCGGCGGTTCCGATCGGGACCGGGCGCCTTTCAGCGTCGAGGATGTGGATCTGGGTGTTGTCCAGGGGGCGACCGATCAGGACCTTCGAGAAGCCATTAGTCGCCTTCCAGAACGTCGACCAGACGGTGGTCTCGGTCGGCCCGTAGCCGTTCCAGAGCTCTCCCGAGCATCCGAGCAGCTCGCGGGCGAGATCCGCGGGCATCGCCTCACCGGTGCAGATGAGCTTGAGATTGCCGTGGCCGCGCCAGCCAGCGCCGAGCAGGAGGCGATAGGTCGCCGGCGTCGCGTCGATGAAGCTGACGTTCTCGGATTCGACGAGGGTGCGGAGAAGGTGTCCGTCGGAGGCGACGTCGCGGGTCGTCAGAACGATCTTGGCTCCCACCACGAGCGGCAGCCAGATCTCGGAGACGGCGATGTCGAAGGAGAGCGTCGTGATCGCGAGCACCGCATCGCTCGGCGATAGGCCGGGACGACGACGGACGCTTTCGAGCAGGTTCGCGACAGCGCGGTGCGGAACCATGACGCCCTTGGGCCGGCCGGTGGAGCCGGAGGTGAAGATGACGTAGGCGACGTTCTCCGGATCGCCCTTCGGCAGCTCAACGTCAGGAGCCGTGCCCTGTCCGAGCAGCTCTTCGACGATCAAGCTCTTTTCGACGCCGAGATTGAGCTCACTCTTGAGCTTCTGGCTCGTGAGCATCACGGTCATCGCCGAGTCTTCGACCATCGCGCGCAGGCGGTCCGTCGGATAGTCGGGATCCATCGGCACGTAGGCGGCCCCCGCGCGCCAGGCGGCGAGGATCGAGATGATGAGCTCGGGGGAGCGATCGAGGCAGACGCCGACGTACTTGCCCGGTCCGACGCCATTCGCGACGAGGTGCTTCGCGAGGATCAGCGAACGCTCGCCGAGCTCGCCATAGCTGAGCGTGCGGCCCTGGAAGACGATCGCGGTCTGAGTCGGCTGGGACTCGACGACCCGCTGCACCCATTGGTCGACGGTGATGCCCTGGGGATAGGCATGTTCGGTCTGATTGAAGCGGGCGATCGCCTCGAGATCTCCCTCGGGCAGGATGTCGACGCGACCGACGAGCTCACTCGGCTCACTAACGGCTGAGGTGAGCGCTCGCTCAAAGGCCGAAAGGAAGCGCCGGATGGTCCGCGCGTCGAAGAGATCGGCGTTGTACTGGCATTCGAGCTCGACGGTTTCGCGGGTCTCGACCGCGTTCACGAAGATCTCGAAGTTCTCGTAGGTGCGCGGGTTGGTGTGGAGGGTCGCGTCGACGCCCTGGAAGGCGATGTCGGCCTTCGAGACGCCGGGGTCGAGGTTGAAGGTGACGCTGAACAGGGGCGGGCGCGTCGGGTCGCGCGGGATCGGGAGCTTCTGGAGCAGGCGACCAAGGGTCGTCGCCTGGTGCTCCTGGGCGTCGAGGATGGCGTTCCGAGCTTCCTTGAGGAGGTTCGTGAAAGGGTGCGCACCGACGATCGGCAGGCGGATCGGCAGCATGTTCACCGCGTGACCCACGAGGTCGGGATGGCCCGTGAGGGACTGACCCGCGAAAGGTACACCGAGCACGATCTCTTCCTGGCTGGCGATCCGCGCGATGGTCATCGCGAACCCGGAGAGCAGCGTCGCGAACAGACTCACGCGCTCCCGCTGCGCGAGCTCACGGAGCTTCGCAATGAGCGGCGCGCCGAGGGAGTGGTCCTCGCGGCGCGCGCGGAAAGAGCGCCGCGCTGGGCGCGGCCTGTCGAGAGGAAGGTCGAGGATCGGCAGCTCGCCCTTCATCTTGTTCAGGAAGTACTCGTCGTCCGCCGCTTGCTCGGAGGCGGGGCGCGCCGCTTCATTGCGCGCGTACTGGCTGTAGGTGAGCGAAACGGGCGGACTCTCGCCGAAGCCGAGCTTTTCGTCCGTATAGAGGCGCGCGAGATCTTTGACGATGACCGCGAGGGACCAGCCGTCGCAGATGATGTGGTGAGCGGTGAAGACGAAGACGAACTTCTCAGGGCTCAGTTTGACGAGCTCAGCGCGGAAGAGCGCAGGCTGCGTCAGATCGAAGACCGTATCGACTTCGCGCTGGTAGAGCTCCGCGAGCTTCTTCTCCTGGTCTTCAGGCGATAAAGCGCTCCAGTCGGTCTTCTTCAGACGACCGACGGGCGGCTCCATGAGCAGGAGACTGAGTCCGTCTCCGCTCACGTTCGCGCACAAGATCTCGTGGCGACGAAGCAGCGCTTCGAAGGCGCGCTCGAAGGTGCCCTCGTCGAGGGCGCCTTCGAGCTCCAGCCGCACGGATTCGTTGTAGGCGAGGGAGGCGTCATCACCGAGCTGTGACGCGGCCCAAATTTCCCGCTGTTGTTCAGTCGTAGGAGCGGTGCCGAGGATTTGTTGGCCCGCAAACGGATCGAAAGGAGTTGTCATGATAGAGGGCCGGAGCGACTAGGCGGGACTGACTTGGACGTAGTTTCCGGGGCGATTCGGGTCAGGGACAAACCAAGCGGGGTTGCCCTGGGGATCGCGTCCGAGGCGCGCGCCGGGAGCGGGCGGCTTGTTCGGATCCAGGGGTTCCGGCTGACGGCGCGGCAGGAAGTCGCCCGCCTGCAGCTCTTCGACCGCGGACTTGTAGGCGGCGATCATGAAGTCGGCGTCTTCGTCCGTATGAGCGGTCGTGAAGAAGCAGGGGAAGCCGTCCCAGATGTGCACGCCGCGTTCGCGAAGGTGGACGAAGACGAGCTCTCCATAGGGGAGATTGTCCGTGAAGAACGTCTTCCAGAGCGAGGCGAAGTGGCGGATTTCGATGGGCACGCCGACCTGTTTGAAGAAGTCGTTCATCTCGCGAGCGAAGCGGGTCGTCATGGCCGTGACGCGCTCCTGCAGGGCGGGGCCCTCTTCCTTCATGATGAGGAGAGCTTCGTGCACAGCGGCCATCGTGAGCGGATGACGCACGAAGGTTCCGGCGAAGTAGGTTACGCCAGCGGTCGGCGTCGAGTCGTCACCGAACTGCCAAGTTCCGCCGTCGAGCGCATCCATCCAGGGATTGCGTCCGGCGATCACGCCGATCGGCATGCCGCCGCCGACGACCTTGCCGTAGGTGCAGATGTCCGCCTCGATGTCGTAGAAGTGCTGAGCGCCCTTGGGGTGCGAACGGAAGCCGGTGATGACCTCGTCGAAGATGAGGGCGATGTCTGCTTCCTTCGTGAACTTGCGGAGCTCCTTGATGAACTCCTTGGGCTGGAAGTCGGGCCTGCGGCTCTGGACCGGCTCGACGAGGACGGCCGCGATCTCATCGGCGCGCTCACGAATGATCTCGAGGGAGCGGGGCGAGCCGTACTCGAGGACCAAGATGTTGTGGACCGACTCGGGCAGGATACCGGGCGCGGCGGGGACGGAGCGCATCGTCTTGGTGTCGCGGACGATCACCTCGTCGAAGATGCCGTGGTAGGAGCCGGAGAAGGCGACGACGAGCGGACGGCCTGTCGCGGTGCGCGCGATACGCAGGGCGCCCATGACCGCTTCAGAGCCCGTGTTGCAGAAAGCAGCACGGTCGAGGCCGGTGAGCTCACAAACCAAGCGGGCCGACTTGCCAGCGAGCTCGGTCTGGGGACCGATCTCGATGCCTTCGTCGAGCTTCTTATGGAGGGCGGCGTTGATGCGCGGGTGCTGGTTGCCGAAGAAGCCTGAACCGAATCCGTTCAGAGCGTCGACGTACTCATTGCCATCGAGATCCCAGAGGCGAGCGCCCTGCGCGCGCACGGTCACGATCGGGTAGGTGAGCTCTTTGGTGCGGGGCTTGAAGCCGGTCACGACCCGCGGATCAGCGTGGACGGCGCGGTACTCCTGGGTGTGGGCCTTCGAGGACTTCGTCTTCTCATTGTAGCGAGCGGTGAAGCTCTTGAGGCGCGCCTCTTGGGCCGGGGTGAGCTCATCGCTCTGCTTGTGGATGCGAGCGATGGCGCCGAAGGCCTTCTTGACGTCGTACTTGAGGTGAGCAGCCTCCGCCTCTTCCGGGGCGAGGCCTCCGGGCGCGCTCGGGGCCTTCGAAGCTCCATTCGAGGCAGGCGACGCGGGGGCCTGAGGCGCAGCCGCGGGGGCGGCGGCGGCGGGAGCAGGGGCGGGCGCGGGGGCAGGAGCCACGGCCGGCACGAAGCCGCCGGTCTGCGCCGAGATGGCGAGGCTCAACTGCTGCTGCATGAGGGCGAGCTGCGCCATCTGCATCTGGAGGAGCTGAGGAACGAGGCCGGAGCTCACCTGGGGCACAGCGAAGGCTTGGGGTGCGGCGAACGCCTGCGGAGCGGCGAAAGCCTGAGGTGCTGGTGCGTAGTAGGCGGGCTGAGCGGCGGCGGGGGCTTCCGGAGCGGCAGCGGCGGGCGCCGGAGCGGCAGCGCCGTTTGCGCCATTTGCGCCATTTGCGCCGGCGGCCGGGGCACCTTCGATCGGGAAGTCCTGGGGCAACTTCTCGTCCAAGAACGCCGAGAGCTTGGCGAACGTGGAGTAGTCCTCCATCAGGTGACGGATGGTGAGCGGCTGCTTGTACTTTTGCTTCAGCTTGAGCGCGAGCTGCGTCACCAGGAGGGAGTCGATGCCAATGCTAATGAAATCATCATCGGGCGCAGCGCCCGAAAAATCGAGGCCGCTAGCTTGCTCGAAGACAGATTTGAGTTCTTGGACCAGGTAGGATTGTCGGTTCATGGCAGGACTCCTAGTGCCAGAGGGTGCGGACCCATTGGCGGATGGGAGGGACATACTCGGGATGGCGCCGGGGGTCACCGGCTGGGCGAACGCGGGCGGGGCCGCTGATTGTAAAATGGGGGCGGCGGGCAGAGGGCCCGGAGAAGCAGCGGGGGTGCCACGAGCGGGCGGAGGGCCCGGGGCAACGGCGGCCGGCGTATCGCGGCGCACCGGAGGCAAGAGGAACGAGTCCCGCTCGAAGGCATAGCCCGGCAAGGGGACGCGGTGCCGGTTCTCTTCGGCGAAGTACGCGCGGAAGTCGACGGGAGCTCCGAGGGCCCAGAGCCGACCGAGGGCCCCGAGCAGCGCCTGCCACTCGGCGTCCTCTTCGGCGCGGTCCGTCAGCGTCGGCAGCGCGGGCGCTCGCGGTGCGGTGTCTCCCGGGGCACGCCGGCTCGAGAGGGTCGTGAGGCCTTTGCCAGGGCCGACTTCGATGAGGATCTTGTTCGTGTCGGCGACGACCTTTTCGACGGCGTTGCGGAAGCGGACCGCCTTGCGCAAGTGAGAGGCCCAATATTCGGGGTCCTGCGCCTGGGCTCCCGTGAGCGGTTCGCCCGTGAGCGTCGAGACAATCGGCTTTTCAGGGGTGCTGAGGCGGACCCCCGCGAGCTCGGCGCGGAAGGCATCGAGGGCCCCGTCCATCATGCGGGAGTGGAAGGCGTGGGAGGTCTGGAGCTTGCGCGCGACAATTCCCTTCTGTTCGAGGTCCGCGGCGTAGCGGTCGACCGCCTCGTGACTTCCGGCGACGACGCAGAGCCCCGGCGCGTTGTCCGCGGCGAGATCGAGGTCGGGCGGGAGGTTCTTCTGCACCTCGGCGGCGTCCTGCCGCACGCTGAGCATCGCGCCCGGCGGCATCGACTGCATGAGCTGGCCGCGGCGGGCCACGAGTCGGAGCGCGCTCTGGAGGTCGAAGACGCCCGCCAAACAAGCGGCCACGAACTCACCGACGCTGTGGCCGATCATGACGGTCGGCTCGAGGCCCCAGGCGCGGAGACGCTGAGCGAGCGCGTACTCGATCACGAACAGGGCGGACTGAGTGAACTCGGTTTGCTTGAGGCGTTCGAGGGCCTCTTCCTTCGAGAGGCGCGCGCCGTCTCCGGCGACGCGATCGGGGTAGAGAATGGCGCGGAGATCGGCGCCGAGGATCGGACGGAGCAGCTCGGCGCAATGGTCGACGGTCGCGCGGAAGGTCGGATCGTGCTCGTAGAGGTTCTCGCCCATGCCGACGTACTGAGCGCCTTGGCCGGGGAACAAGAAGACGACCTCTTTCGAGCCGCCCGAGGCTTTCGCTTTGGTTGTCGTTTGGGGAGCTGTCTTGAGCTCGTCACTGAGGCGGCGGAGCGCTTCGGCGGCCTCCGCTGTCGTCCGCGCCACGACGCTGCGGCGAACCGCAAATGCGTCTCGCCCGAGCGCGAGCGTGAAGGCCACGTCCGCGAGGGGGAGCGAAGGATTTTTGGTGAGGGCATCACTCAGGGCCAAAGCGCTCCGAGAAAGAGCGGCTTCGGTCTTCGCTGAGAGGGTCAGGACCTGATAGGGCGTCGAGGGACCCGAGGGAGCGCGAGCGGGGGGCTCACCGAGGACGACGTGGGCGTTTGTACCGCCGACGCCAAAGGAGCTCACGCCAGCAAAGCGAGGCCGCTCTCCGCGCCGCCAGGCGCGACCACTCTTCACAACCTGAAAGGGAGTCTGATCGAAGGCGATCTTCGGATTGGGCGCTTCGAAATGGAGGCTCGGGGGAAGGAATTCCCGCTCGAGGGCGAGGGCTGTTTTGATCACACCGGCGACGCCTGCGGCGGCTGTCAGGTGTCCGAGGTTGCTCTTGATGGATCCGAGGGCGCAGAAGCCGCGCTCATTGGTGCTGCGCCGGAACGCCTCCGTGAGCGCTTCGACTTCGATCGGATCACCGACGGGCGTCGCGGTGCCATGCGCCTCAACGTAGTCGATCTGTTCCGGGGCGACGCCAGCGTCGTCCTGGGCCATCGCGATCACGCTCGCCTGGCCTTCGATGCTCGGAGCCGTGAAGCTCGACTTCTCACCGCCATCGTTGTTGATGCCGACGCCGTGGATCACGGCGTAGATGTGATCGCCGTCGCGCTCGGCGTCCTCGAGGGGCTTCAGCACCACAAAGGCCGCGCCGTCCGAGAAGACGGTTCCGGTAGCGTTCGCATCGAAGCTGCGGGTTTGACCCGTCTTCGAGAGCATGCCGCCCTCGGCGTACACGTGGCCCGAGAGCTGGGGGAAGGTGAGCGAGGCGCCGCCCGCGAGCGCGATGTCGCAGAGGCCCGCGCGAAGGTGTTCGACGGCGGTTGCGATCGCGACGAGGGAGGTCGAGCAGGCGGTGTGAATGCTGAGCGCGGGGCCCTTCAGGTTCAGCCTGTGCGCGGCGCGGGTAGCAACGTAGTCCTTTTCGTTCCCGGTCATCGCCGCGAAGGCGCCGACGCGAGCGATCGCTTCGGGGTGCTTCAGGACGCGGTCGATATAGTAGCTGTTGTTGTGAGTTCCCGCGTAGACGCCGATCAGAGCGTCGGTGGTGGTGGGCGCGTAACCAGCGTTTTCGAGGGCGTTATAAGCGAGCTCGAGCAGGATACGCTGCTGGGGATCGATGAGAATTGCTTCGGCGGGGCTGACCCCAAAGAAGCGGGCATCGAACTTGTCCGCGTCGTCGAGCACGCCGCGCACCGGCACGTAATCCGGATCGGTCCGGTCGCTTGCGTCTTCGGTCTCGAGCTCGAGCGCAGTGAAGTGACGCAGACCCTCTTTCCCCTCACAGAGAAGCTGCCAGAGCTGCTCGGTCGTGACAGCGCTCGGGAAACGCCCGGCCATGCCGATGACCGCGATGCGCCGACCGGTTCCGGCGGAAGAGCGCGCCTTGCGATCTTTCTTCTCCTTGGCCCCGGTGAGGTAGGCGACCTGGCGGCGGATGGTCGGGTACTCGAAGAAGCGCGTGATGGGCAGGGGGCGCGGCGCCTGTTCTTCCGTTTGGGCTACGGCGCGCAGCGCGAGGAGCGAGTTTCCTCCCAGCTCGAAGAAGTTGTCGTCGATGCCGATGTTGTCGACGTAGAGCAAAGACTCCCAAATGCTCGCGAGGTGCGACTCGAGTCCGGGCCTCGGCGCGACGTACTCGACGGCGAGCGGGGGACGCTCGCGGCTCGGCGCGGGAAGGGAACGCTTGTCGACCTTGCCGCTCGGCGTGCGCGGGAGCGCGTCCATGCGCACGAGCTGAGACGGGACCATGTACTCGGGCAGCGTCTCCTCGGCTTTTTGGCGGAGTTTTCCGAGGTCGAGATCGGTGCCGACGAGATAAGCGATGACGCGCTTGTCACCGGGGCGTGGTTCGTACACCGTCGCCGCGACTTCCTGCACGCCCGGCTGCCCTCCGAAGAAGACCTCAATTTCGCCGAGCTCGATGCGATAGCCGCGAACTTTGACCTGGCCGTCCTTGCGCCCAAGGAACTGGTAGACCCCATCCGGCTCGAGCCGCACGAGATCTCCCGTCTTGTAGAAGCGCGTGCCGCCCTGCTCGATGAAGCGCTCGGCGGTCAATTCGGGCCGGTACAAATAGCCTCGAGCGACGGCGACGCCGCCGAGGAGGAGCTCGCCTTCCTGGCCCTGGGGGAGCGCGTTGCCGTCGTCATCGACGACCAAACAAGTCACGTGGGGCAGAGGAGCGCCGATGGGCGGAAGGTCGGGCCAGGTCGACGGATCGCCCGTGAGGCGGTGGGAGGTGACAACGTGGGTCTCGGAAGGACCGTAGTGATTGAAGAGCTCGGCAGAAGTCCTCGTGAAAAACTCGCGCAGGGCGCGGGTGACTTGGAGTTGTTCGCCGGCGGTGACGACTTCTCGCAGCGCGCTCGGGAAGATACCACCGGAGACGGCGACGTCCGCCAGGCTTTGGAGCGCAATGAACGGAAGGAAGAGCCGCTCGATCCGTGACCGATCCATGAGCGCGAGCAAGTTGCGCGCTTCGAGTCGGTGTTCTTCACGGATCAGGACCAGCTCGCCGCCGGTCGTGATCGTCGAGAAGATCTCCTGGAAATGAACGTCGAAAGAGAGGGGGGCAAATTGGAGCGTGGGAGAGCCCGGACCGGCCTTCGAATCCTCGATTTGCCAGTCGATGAGCGGATCGAGCGCGCCGCGCGTCATGGCCACGCCCTTCGGCTTCCCCGTGGAGCCGGAGGTATAAATGGCGTAGGCGAGGTGCTCGGGGACAAAAGGAAGACCGAGCGGGGAGCCGTCTCCTTCTTCGAGCAGCGGACTGTTCGGTGAGATTCGGACCTGCTCGATCGAGCCCGCCCAGGCGGAGGTGTCGACGCCCTCTTCGGCAATCAAGAGGACAGCGCGGGCGTCCTCGAGCATGAACGCGAGTCGATCGCGCGGATAGGCGACGTCGAGCGGAAGATACCCTGCGCCCGCTTCGAGGACGGCGAGCAGCGCGACGATCGTCTCCGGACTGCGGTTCGCAGCGATGCCTACAACCTGGTCAGGCTGTACACCGCGCCCTTGGAGCACCCGGGCGAGTCGAGCCGCTCGTGTCTCAAGTTGTCGGTAGGTGAGCCGCCTGTCACCAAGCGACACAGCGGTCGCCTCCGGTGTACGGAGCGCCTGTGCGTGGAACCTCCCCAGAAAATCCGCCAGTTTTGACAAGGTGGCCGATAGTTTTGCGCCGATGTGGGTTCGCTGTCTAGGTCTTTTGGCCTAGGTTGATTTTCGGCTCAGGGCGCCCGGACAAGCCACTTTTTCGGCGGCGCTTGCGCGCGGGGTTTCTCTGCTCTCGCTGGATCGCGCTTATAGATGGGAAGGCGATCTGTCGTTGAGTGTGTCGATACTGATCGAATTGAGAGATGGAGAGCCACGAAGCTCGCGACGCTGTCGTTCCTAGCCGCGCTTCCGAGCTCTTGCGTCGAAGGACTGTGAAAGAGAGCTCAGGTTCGCGGGCGGGCGTAACCGCTGGCAGAGTTTTGCGTCATTGTTTCCGGGAACGGCGCCGGGCGCGGGGCCTTCGGGCGAAACCGCTTGTCGCTTCAGCGTCGCGCTTTTTTTGCGGGCCTGGTCCAGAGGTCCACGTGTCGCGCGCGAGGGCGAGGGCGAGGGAAGGCCCTGACGCAAGGGAGCTCGCGTAAGGTCGAGCATCGATGCGCTCGGACGCTACGATGACGAGTGACGTCGGGCGTGAGCGCGGCAAATAGAAAAAGCGGCGACCCCGAAGGAGTCGCCGCCTCTCTTGCCTCGAAGAGCTCGAAGCTTCAGTTCGTGAAGAAGATCGCTTCGATCTCGTCCTTGACCTGATCTTCGGTCTGCTCGCGGGCGATCGCGATTTCCTTCACGATCAGCGTACGAGCGGTGTCGAGCATGCGGCGCTCGCCGAAGGAGAGCTGCTTGTTCGCCTTGAGGCGGTAGAGATCGCGGAGAACCTCAGCGACGTCGTAGATGCTGCCGGTCTTGATCTTGTCCATGAAGCCGCGATAGCGGCGATTCCAGGTCTGCGTATCGAAACCGATCGTGCGCTCCTGGAGAATATCGAAGATCTCACGAATCTCCTGCTCGTTGATCACCTGACGGAGACCGACCGCGTCTGCGTTCGATACAGGCACCATGATCTTGCGGTCCGTGTCGAGGATCCGGAGCACGTAAAACTTCTGGGGATTTCCCGCGATTTCCCGCTCGTCGATGCTCACCACCTCAGCGACACCCTGCGCGGGATAGACCGCCTTGTCTCCGACCTTGAACTCATTTTCCTGGCTTGCCTGCATGTTTTCTCCTTGTCGCGGGGCGGCTATTCGACCGCACCGCAAATTGAATCGTTCGGCCCGCTGTCCGAGCCGCCGCTAAAAAGACGATCTGTCTCGCCCCGAGACACTGACCGCTGGGCCGAAGTTCCTCGTCCGACGCTTCAAACCGGACCCGGAAGGCCATCCGCACATTCTGTCCTTAACCAAGGACCCTGGCGCGTCATTCCCGAGCTCTCGCACTGGAAGAGTTTTTTTCGAGTCGGTTCCCATCGGACGAAAACTTGCCTATTGCTGGCCCCGTGATAGATGCTTCAAGTTGAGCCGGAGAAATGGCCTCCGGGGCGCTGGGTGCATCGATCGTTTTTGCTTCAAGAGCCGTATACGGGGTAGCCTCGAGCCGCCCTTGGTATGACCGAGGGAAGGCGGGGCTGAGGCGCGAGGGATAGACCTCGCCAGAAGCGCAACTCTAGTCGAGAGGTCCCTCTCTGTCAACCCACTTCGCGAAGTGAGGTAGTTATCCACAGGTTGGCGACTCCAGTCGGGGCGGATGGTGTCGACTCTGTACTTGTTGGGTTGACCCTATGAGTTGGAGGTTGGTTCGCCGAATGAGTTGGGGTTGGGTTCACCCTGAGTTGGGGTTGACCGAACGAGTGGGGTCTCACCTGTTGGGGGTCACACCCGCGCGGGTTCTTCACCGAGTGCGTCGAAAGCGCGTCGTGGGGGGGCAGTCGCGTGGGCGCTCGCAGGCTACGGGAGCCCACCCCGCCGAGTCGGCGTGGATGAAAGGGGAGCGGCGTCGAGGAAGCGCGCTCGGGGTCACTCGGAAAGGAGCCTTCTCGGAAAGGCGCTGGGCGCTCTCGGGGCCCTTGTGACGGGCCTGGGCGGAGGGGCTCACTCGGGAAGGGCGCGCACGGCGCAGGTTTCCGAGGTTTCCAGCTCGGAGTGAGCCCCGTGGGAGCGCCGTCGATGTGAGAGTGCGCTTTATGAGCTCACAAGTTCGAGCAGCGCGCCGTAGCGGACCCCGCGATCGGTGATGACAAGTGAGGTCGGCTGACTCCGATCGGCGCGCGCCGCGTCGATGAGCTCCATGAGAGCGAGAGCGATCGCAGCTCCACAAACAATCACATCAGCGCGCCCTTCACCGAGACAAGGGATCAGGGTGCGCTCTTTCACGCTCATCTTGGCGAGCCTTTCGAACACCTCGCGCGCTCGAGGGAGCTCGAGGGTCTTCCCGTTCTGAGCGCCGAGCTCTGCGTGCCCCTCGTCATGCGCGATCGCGCTCAGGCTGGTCACCGTGCCGGCGACTCCGATCGCGAGAGTCGACTTCTCCCAGAGCGCGGGGTCGAGGCGAGCGGAGTCGACCATCTCCCGGATGCGGTTCTGAAGGCGCGAAAGGTCTTCCAGAGTCGGCGGATCGCTCGGTTTGAGCTCTTCGTAGAGGCGCACGCTGCCCACGTTCAGACTGATCGCATGGTCGACCGAGCGCGGCCCCGAACCCCAGATGAGCTCGGTCGAGCCGCCGCCGATGTCGAAGACGAAGCGATCGCCGGAAGGGGGCAGAGGCGAGCCGACGTGCGCGCCCTTGTAGGTGAGCTCCGCCTCGCGGCGTCCCGAGATGACCTCCAAGGGGACGCCCAAGATCCCGCGCGCCTCCTCGAGAAAGAGGTCCGAACCTTGGGCGTCGCGCAGGGCGCTGGTGCCGAGGACCTTGAGCTCGGAGACGCCGAGCTCGTCCAAGAGCGAGCGGTAGTCGCGGAGACAGTCGAGGGTGGCGCGGGTGTGATCGGGATCGAGTCGCCGCGTCCGGGAGACATTCTTGCCGAGCCGCGTGATCGCGCCGCGCTCCGCGATGACGCGGAAAATAGCTGGATTCCCGGGGTCAGCGCCTGCGCCCGGGTCGTGCTCGACGACGGAGAGCAAGACGGTGTTCGTTCCGACGTCGATGGAGGCGAGGCGCCGCATGGTCAGTCGCCAATGGTCTTGAGGTCGAGCATCTCGCGCACGTCGGGCTCAGCAACGAGCTCGACGCGTCGGTTCTTGGCGCGCCCCTCTTCCGTCGAGTTGTCGGCGACCGGATCCTCGGAGCCGTAACCCGCTGCGCTCCAGTTGGCCGCGGGGAGTCCGCCGCCTCCCTCTTCTTCGCTGCGCACGAGGAGCTCGACGACCGAGCGCGCGCGCATCGCCGACAGTCCCCAGTTGTCTTGGAACATGCCGCCCTTGAAGGGGCGGTTATCGGTGTGACCGGCGACCTGGAATTGACGCTTCATCAGGTCGGGATCGTTTTTCAGGATTTTGGCCACAGAAAGCACGATTTCCTGGCCCTCTTTGCGCAAACGGTCGCTGCCGGAGTCGAACAGGACGTCGCCGGGAAGCTGGATGATGATGCGGTTGTCACGGACGACGACCTTGAGTCCGAGCGACGTCATGCCGACGAGCTTCTCGCGCAGAGCTTCGAAGCGGATGCGCATCTGCTCGAGTTGTTCGAGGCGCGCGGCGTACTCTGCGATGGCGCGCTGTTGTGTCTCGAGGTCCGCTTGTGCCGTGCTCAGGCTCAGCGCTTTCTGTTCACCATCGCGCCTGACGTTCTCGAGTTCTTCGAGAGCGTCGGCGTAGTCGGCTTCCGCCTTCTTGCGCAGCGCACGTTCGGTCGCGAGGTCACTTCGAAGGGACTCGGCGGTGCGAATGTGTTGGTCGAGTTCCTCTTGTGAGTATCCACATCCAAAAAAAATGAACGCGCTGAGCCCCAGGAGTGGGCGGATAGTTTCGGCGACTCCTCGCATCTTTTTCGAACTGCGACGTGCGGGGGCACGTCTTCCTGAGGGGGCGGGCTACCGCGAGAGCAGAAACGCCGTCAACCCTTCGAAATCAATCCAGTATTTTCGGAGCGGTCCGCCGCCATCGAAGTCAAGGAAAAGGTGCTGGATCGATACGGATGCACCCTGAGAAAACGCTCCGTATGAAAAGTTTGCATGGCTAGAACCGCGCGGAACAAGCCACTTGGCGGGGGCCATCGCATTTTTTTCGTTGACACAACGCAATAGGTGGCAATATACGTCTTGCAACATACCCTCGGGATGGCCGAACAAAACGTCCATCCCCCCTCAAACCCAACAGGGAGGAATGAACATGGCTGCAAAGAAGACCAAGAAGGCCGCAAAGAAGGCACCTGCCAAGAAGGCACCCGCCAAGAAGGCACCTGCCAAGAAGGCCGCAAAGAAGGTTGCTAAGAAGACCACCAAGAAGGCCGCCAAGAAGACGGTGAAGAAGGCTGCCAAGAAGAGCACCGCGAAGAAGGCAGCAGTGGCCGAGGCTCCTGCTAAGCCCGCGAAGAAGGCGAAGAAGAAGGCTGCCAAGAAGAAGGCAACCAAGAAGGCCGCCAAGAAGGCTGCTGCGAAGTAATTCGCTGCAAAAAATCCCGCCAGCCGCGTTCATCGCGCGGAGAGGGCGTGAGCTGGGGCGCTCGAGAGCATTCTCTCTTGCGCCCCAGATGCATTTTTGCCCGAGCTCCGCTAACTAGAGCGCTCCCCGCGCGCCTTTTTCCGCGGACACAACGCCTCATGATCTCGCTTCGCTCGTCGTCCGCCGTCTCTGCATCTTGCTCTGCTCCGAAGGCGCCTCGCTCTCCGCGCTCGGTCGCGTGGCTCGTGGCTGCTTCGTCGCTCCTCCTTCTCTCGGCATGTGGTGGACCGCGAGAGCCCGCGTGGCCCGAGAGCGCGAAGAAGTGGTACGACCGAGCGAACGCGAGCTATCGCCAAGGCGATCTCGAAGACGCGCGGGCAGCCTCCGAGCAGGCGCTCAAGATCATGCCAAAAGAGCCCGAGGTTCGGCTCGCCGCGGCGGACATCGCTTTGGCGGAGCTCGACTTCGAGCGCGCTCTCTCGCTGACGGTGGGACTCTCCGGTAGCCGCGCGCGGGGCATCCGCGGGCGCGCCTACTGGTACCAAGGGGAGCTTGAGAAGGCGGCGGATGAGCTCGAGGCTCTGAAGAACGATCCGGACGTGAAGGATTCGTGGGCGTCCGATGTGGCGCAGCTCGCGCGCAAAGGAATTGGACGTCGTCCCTTCGAGATGAGCGGAGGGCTCGTCGCGGCGATCGAAATGCCGCGCTCGGGCACGACCGCGATGATTGTCCCCGTCGAGGTCAACGGCGAGCCGGGGCTGGCTCTGATCGCGACCGATTCTTCAGAGACGGTCGTCGACGCTCCTTCGAAGGAAGGCTCTTGGATCTCGCTCCGCTTCGGCGGTTCGATTGAGGTGAGCGACGTGCCTGCGCTCGGACGCGACCTCTCAGGCCTGAAGCGCGAGATCGGCGCTCCTATTAAACTGCTCATCGGCGTGAACCTGCTCCGGCATCTGCGCCCGACCATTGATTTTGCTGGACGCCAGTTCGTTGTGCGCAGCTTCGAGCCGCCCGCGCCGCCGGAGGCGACCACGGTCCATCCCATCTATTACCGCGGCGGCGCTCTGGTTCTTCCCGTCGCTTACGGCGGGGAGTCCGATTCCTCACAGGGCATCCTCCTGATGCACACCTCGACGAACTATCCTGTCGCCCTCGATGCGGCGGCTTGGAAGAAGAACGGCCAAGATCCGGCCTCGTTCCCGCCGATTCCGGGCCGTGCGGGCCTCCGCGAGGGGCGCCTGCCCTTTCTGAAGCTCGGGACCTTCGAGATGCAGGGGGTGCCCGGCGTGCTCGGTGTACCGATCGCTGAAGCGGAGAAGGCGACGAGCGCTGACCTAGATGGCTTCGCCGGTTCGGGACTTTTCGCGACCTTCCGCCTGACCTTGGTCGACGGCGGCAAGACTTTGTGGCTCGAGGATCTGCCCGCGGAGGTGATCGAAGAACAAAAAGCTCAGGTGGCGCGCCTCCGCGCTGGACAAGAGGCCGCCGCTGCTGAGCGAGGAGCTCCCGCTCCAAGCGCACCCGCAAACATCGAGGCTCCGATCCCGGCTCCGCCCGCGACCATCAAGAAGTGAGTTTTCATGAGCCAGCTCGCGCTCTACGCAGGAAGTTTCGATCCGATCACCCATGGGCACCTGGACGTCGTTCGGCGCGCCGCGTCGATCTTTCCGGAGCTGATCGTGGCCGTCGGCATCCATCCGACGCGGAGCGCGCTCTTCTCGGTCGAAGAGAGGATCGCGCTGGTGACGGAGGTCTGCGCAGAGATACCGAACGTTCGGGTGGCCTCCTTCGGAGGGCTGCTCGTCGACTACGCACGGGAGGTCGGAGCCCAGGTCATCGTCCGCGGACTCCGCGTCGGGTCGGACTTCGAATACGAGCTCCAGATCGCGCATGCGAACGCTGATCTGGCGAGTGAACTCGAGACGGTCTTTCTCCCGACGCGCACGCGCTACGGGTTCATTTCCGCTTCCCTCGTGCGCGAGATCTCGAAGCACGGCGGCGACGTGAGCCGCTACGCGCCCGAGCCTGTGTGTCGGGCGCTCGTGAAGAAGTACGGGCGCTGAGGGCGCGAGGGGGCTGTTTCCTGGAGGGGCAGCTGCCCCCTCCTCGGGCGAAGTGAATTCGCCGGGGCGAGGGCCGCGCTTGCGCGGCGTGCCCCCCGATTTACTCGGCGCTCGGTGAGGCTTCTTCGGACTTCGACTTGCTGCGCGTGGTGGTCTTCTTCGCCGTCGTCTTGGCCGCCTTCTTTACGGTCTTCTTGGCGGCGGCTTTCTTCGCGACGGTCTTTTTCGCGGCCTTCTTCGCGGTGGCCTTCGGAGCGGCCTCGCCTGCCGCCTTCTTACTCGCCTTCTTCTTGGCCTTCTTCGCCGACGGGCCCGCTTCGCGGCGGAGCTGTAGGAGCTCGTGGGCGCGCTCGGGGGTCATCGTCTTCGGATCGTCTTCGCGACGGAGCGAAGCGTTTGTCTCGCCGTCGGTCACATAAATACCGAAGCGACCCTCACGCATGGTGATGAGTCCGCCGGAAACAGGATCGAGCCCGAGCTCCCGGAGTGGCTCGACGACCTTCCGCGCGCCGCGGCGGCGCGGGGCGGCGAAGAGAGCGAGAGCTTCCTCGAGGGTGACCGTGAAGACCTGTTCTTCGCGCTCGAGGCTGCGGCTGTCTTTTCCTTTTGCGACGTAGGGGCCGTAGCGCCCGATCTGCGCGGTGATTTCGACGCCGTCTGCGGGGTCGACGCCGACCGTGCGCGGCAGTGACAGGAGAGCGAGGGCTTCTTCGAGCGTGATCGTCTGGGGACTCTGGCTCTTGAGGAGCGAGGCGGTCTGGGGCTTCTCCTTGGAGTCTTTCTCGAGGACACCGACCTGAAGATAGGCGCCGAAGCGACCGGCCTTGGCGAAGATGGGCAGGCCCGACTCGGGATGTGTTCCGATGAGCCGTTCGCCGCTCGGTGCGCTCAGAAGCTCGAGCGCTTTTTCGCGGGTGAGCTCGTCGGGAGCGAGGTCATCGGGAATGTTGGCGGTGTCCTCGCCGCGGGAGAGGTAGGCGCCGTAGCGTCCGACCCGCGCCACGATCGGAACGCCACTATCGTCCTCGCCGATCGGGAGTGAATTGATAGCGCGGGCGTCGATTTCCCCGAGATTATTGGCGACGAGAGCCTTGAGTCCGACGTCGAGAGGCCGCTCAGGGTTCGCCTTACCGTTCAGGCCGAAATAGAAGTTGCGCAGCCAGGGGACCGCTTCAGCGTTGCCGCCGGCGATCGCGTCAAGCTCATCTTCCATGCGAGCCGTGAAGGCGAAGTCAACGAGCTCCCCGAAGTGTTTCTCGAGCAGGGTCACGACCGCAAAGGCGCGGAAGGTCGGGACCAAGGCGGTGCCGCGCTTCCAAACGTAACCGCGATCCAAGATCGTCGCGATGATGGACGCGTAGGTCGAAGGACGGCCGACACCGAGCTCCTCCAGGCGACGCACGAGCGAGGCTTCCGTGTAGCGGGCAGGAGGCTGGGTCTCGTGACCGGTCGGGGCGAGCTTCTGAGGTTTGACGATCATGCCCTCGCTGAGCGGCGGCAGGGGATTTTCTCGGTTTTCGAGCTCAGCGCTCGGATCGTCACTGCCCTCGACGTAGGCCCGGAGGAAGCCGGGGAAGGTGATGGTGTTGCCGCGGACCGAGAACTCGGCCTTGGTGCCGCTGGCGTCCATCTCGAGCAGCACGCTCACGCTCTCGCCGCGCGCGTCTTCCATCTGGGACGCCACGGTGCGCTTCCAGATCAGCTCATAGAGCTTTGCTTCGTCGGGACCCACTTGGCGCGCGACGTCGTCAGGATGCTGGAATTCGTCGCCGGCGGGGCGAATCGCTTCGTGCGCTTCCTGGGCGTTTTTGACCTTGTTCTTGTAGAGGCGCGGGCTCTTCGGGAGGTACTCGGGACCGTAGAGCTTACCGATCAGGGAGCGCGCGGCGGCGAGCGCTGTATCCGAGAGCGTCGTGCTGTCGGTACGCATGTAGGTGATGAAACCGTTCTCGTAGAGGCGCTGCGCGGCGCGCATCGTGCGGGAGGACGAGTAACGGAGCTTTCGGCCGGCCTCCTGCTGGAGCGTCGAGGTCATGAAGGGCGCCGCGGGGCTGCGGCGGTTCGGCTTGCGTTCGACGGAGGTGACGCGAGCGTCGCGCCCTTCGAGGGCGCGCGCGAGCTCGTTCGCTTCCTTCTCGGTGAGGAGGCGGATGTCCTTCTTGAGCTTGCCGGAGTCGTCGAAGTCCTTCCCTGTCGCGAGGCGTTGGCCGTCGACGCTGGTCAGGGTCGCGGGGAAACGGGGCGGGGTGCCTTTCGGAGCCTCAAACTCGGCCTCGATGTCCCAGTAGGTGGCTGAGGAGAAGGCGATGCGCTCTCGCTCTCGCTCGACCACGATGCGCGTGGCCACGGATTGCACGCGGCCCGCCGACAGACGGGGCATGACCTTCTTCCAGAGCACGGGCGAGACCTCGTAGCCGTAGAGGCGGTCGAGGATGCGGCGGGCCTCCTGGGCGTCGACGAGACGCCGGTCGAGCTCGCGGGGGCTATCGATGGCGGCCTGGATCGCCTTCTCGGTGATCTCATGGAACACCATCCGCTTGACCGGAACGCGTGGCTTCAAGACCTCGAGCAGGTGCCAGGCGATGCTCTCTCCTTCGCGATCTTCATCGGTCGCGAGCAGGATTTCGTCGGCCTGGTCGGCGAGCGCTTGGAGCTTTTTGATGTGCTCTTTCTTGTCGCTATCGACGATGTAGAGCGGGCGGAAGTCATGGTCGACGTCGACGCCGAGGCGAGCCCAGGGTTCCTTCTTGTATTTCGCGGGGATATCCGCCGCTGAGCGAGGCAAATCGCGAATGTGGCCGATCGAAGACTCGACGACATACTTTTTGCCGAGGAACCCGGAGATGGTCCGGGCCTTGGCGGGAGACTCCACAATCACGAGCGACTTGGACACGCGGCTCGCGAGATTGTGCTGTCCCGGCCGGGTGTCAACTCCTATCACCCCCGATCGCCCGAATACCTCGGAGGACCCCCATTCTGTTCAGTATAAAATCTCGGGACTCTAGAAGGCGGAGACCCTTGCTGGAACCGGGCGGGCGGCCTAAGTTTTTTCGCCCCGGCTGGCCTTTCGTCGAACCGGGCCGAGATCGAATCCATGGCACGAGTCACCGTCGAAGATTGTTTGGAGAAGGAAGAGAACCGTTTTGCCCTCGTCGTCTTGGCGGCGCAGCGCTGTCGGGACCTCATGAAGGGTGAACCTGCCCTTGTGAATTCGAAGAACAAGGCTGCAGTGATCGCGCTCCGCGAGATCGCAAAGGGCAAGGTTCATTGGAACCGCCCCTCGCACGAGGCCGTGAACGAGTACATTCAGGAAGTCGAATCCCGCTATTGAGCCAGGACGTCGACGAGCGAGGGCTCGAGTACTATCTCGAGCCCGAGCGCTATGAGGCGGCCTTTGAGGGGCGCAGCGCGGACGTCGAGTTCTTTGTGAGAGAAGCTCTCGCCCAAGGCGGCGAGGTGCTCGAGTTTGGCGCGGGGAGCGGTCGAGTCACCCTGCCGCTCCTGCGTGCCGGTGTGCGCGTCACAGCCGTCGATCTGTCGCAGGCGATGCTCGCTCGGCTGGAAGAAAAGCTGTGCGCGGAGCCGGAAGAAGTACGCGAGCGGGTGCGCATCGTGCGCGGGGACATGCGGAGCCTTCGTCTCGGGGAGCGCTTCGGGCTCGTGCTCGGCACCTTCAACGTCGTCGCCCACCTGCACACACGGCAAGAGCTCTTAGCGTTCCTCGAGACCGCAGAGCACCACCTCGCGCCCGGCGGGACCATCCTCTTCGACAGCATGGTCCCCTCGAGTGACGAGCTCGACGCAGATCCGGAGGAGCTCTTCCCCTGTGACCCTTTCGTGGACAGCCGCACAGGTGAGATCGTTCTGACCTTTGAGGGTTTCGCCTACGACCCCGCGCGTCGCTTGCTCACGATTCGGACTGTCTACGAGACCCGAGGCGTGCGACAGGAGGGAGCTCCGCTCGTGCTTCGTCAGTGGTTCCCCAGGGAGCTCGAAGGGCTGCTTCGGGAGAGAGCCCCGGGCCGTTTCCAGATGACCGCGGACTATGGACAGGAAACGGACCTCACGGACGCAGACATGCTCGTGGTCCGCGTCGGCGCCCCGCCGCCCTGACCAAATTCCACGGCTGTCTCATCTTGAGAACTTCCCGGAGGCAGCACATCTCACGGGCGGCAGTACATATGCTCGAAAAACGAGGAAATATGCGCGCGCCCAACTTACGAAAAGTCGACGTGCCGAGCAGTTCCAGCGACATTTGAACCTCCAGCGCCCAGCACGGTTATTGCTGATGGGCGCCCGCAAATGAACTGGACCCAATCCGGGTTGACGCTCGGCATTCTGATCGGAGTCGTCGGCCTGCTCATCTTCTCCTCTTTGGGAGCGGATGCCGTGCTCTTGGGGGGGCTTGTCGCGGCGCTTCTCTTCAATGTCATCGACGCCAAGACGGCGATCTCGGGTTTTGCCAACGAAGGCATGCTCACCGTCGCTGCCCTGTTCATCGTCGCCGCTGGCGTGCGCCAAACGGGCGCCATGTCGAAGGTCGCCTCGCTCCTGCTCGGCGAATCGAAGAGCGTGAGCATCGCGCTCCTGCGCTTGAGCTTGCCCGTCGCGGGGCTCTCCTCGCTGCTCAATAACACCCCGATCGTGGCGGCCCTGGTGCCGGCGGTGAGCGAGTGGGCCCGGAAGCACAAGATGCCCGCCTCGAAGTTTTTGATGCCGCTCTCGTACGCGACCATCCTCGGCGGCACGATCACGGTCATCGGCACGAGTACCAATCTCGTCGTCACGGGCCTCATCGAGAAGCGCCTCGGGCAAGTGGAGGGTCTTCGTCAGCTCGGCATTTTCGACATCGCGCCGATCGGGATCCCGGTCGCGCTGGTGGGTTGTTTGATGCTCGTCGTTTTCGCGAGTCGGGTGCTGCCCGATCGGCGTCCCGCGGTGAGCGCGAATGACGATCCGCGAGAGTACACCTGTGAGTTCATTGTGGCCGAAGCTGGCCCGCTGATTGGAAAGTCCATCGAAGGAGCGGGCCTTCGCCATCTTCCGGGCGCGTATCTGGCTGAGATCCACCGCGGCACCACGCGCATCCCCGCGGTCGAGCCCACCATGGTGCTCGAGGCTCGGGACAGGCTCATCTTCGTCGGGCCCCGGGAGTCGATCGTGGACTTGCAGCGGGTGGCGGGCCTCGTCGCTGCGCCCACGCTCTCAGCCGACGTGTCGTTCCAGACGGCGGAGAGAACCCTGATCGAAGCGGTCGTGGCGCCTGGCAATCCCCTGTGCGGGCAGTCGATCCGCGACGGCGACTTCCGCGGCCAGTTTCAGGCGGTCGTGGTCGCGGCCGCGCGGGACGGTAAACGCATCGAAGGTCGCATCGGGGACATCGTGCTCGAAGCGGGAGACATCCTCCTGCTCGACGCGCAGCCTTCCTGGCTCGACAGCCATAGAAACCGCCGTGACTTCTATCTGGTGAGCGAGGTCGCGGATTCAAGTCGCTTCCGTTATGACAAGATGTTCCTCGCGCTGTTCATCTTGGTCGTGATGGTGCTGGGAGCGGCGACGGAGTTCGTGAGCATGTTTCAGGCGGCGGTGGCCGGCGCGACGGCGATGGTCTTGACCGGTTGCGTCACGGGCGCTGAGGCGCGCCGGTCCATTGAAATGCCGGTGCTGGTGGCGATCGCTGCCGCTTTTGGGCTGGGCGAGTCGATCCGGGTGTCTGGTCTGGATAAACAGATCGCAGAAATGATCGCCCAGATCGGCGGCGACGGGCCGATCTCTGCGCTGCTCGCGCTCTACGTGGGTACGGCGCTGCTCACCGAGCTCGTCACGAACAACGCGGCGGCCGCGCTCATGTTCCCCTTCGCGATTTCTCTCGCAGAGCAGCTCGGTGTGAGCCCCATGCCCTTTGTTGTTGCGGTCATGTTCGCGGCTTCCGCTTCGTTTGCGACGCCGATCGGCTACCAAACGAACCTCATGGTGTTCGGGCCCGGCGGCTATCGCTTCACGGACTTCTTCCGTCTCGGCATCCCGATGCAGCTCGTGTGCGCCATGGTCAGCTGCACTCTCGTGCCGCTCATCTTCCCGTTCTAAGCCGCACTCGGCCGTACGGCGATCACCTGCACTCTCGTGCCGCTCATCTTCCCGTTCTAAGCCGCACTCGGCCGTACGCGGAGCTCTCGAAGGTCTTTATGAAGAAGGCGTCGGGAGCTTCGCCGAGTGAGCGATCTGGGCTTCTGTTGGGGTCGCCGATCCAAAGGGGCGCTTCTTCGTCCATACGGCGAGTGTCCGGGGTGCTCTCTCGCGAGTGAGCACAAATCGGCGCCGATGAGCGAAAGTGTGGCCAGGGTGAGCACACCTGCCGCGCGGCGCGCGCTCAGCTGATGCGCTCCCACGAGAGGCTGCGCGCAAGTGAAGGCTCGTTTGAGTCTTTCCGGAGGTGATGGACCGGGGCCAAAGAAATAGGGCGCGGACCATCGCTTTACAGGCGCCGCTCGAGAGGTTCTAAACTTTCCTCATGATGAGGAGATTTGGGCTTGGCAGGCTTTCTTTGGCTTCGAGCTTGGGAGCGGCGCTCCTATTGAGCTCAGTATTCGTCGCCTGCGGCGGCGGGTCGTCCGACGACGGAGCCGACGATGGCGCTGGCGGGGAAGACTCTTCGGCAGCGGATGGCGGCGGAAGCTCCTCGGACGGATCCTCTTCGGGCGGATCCTCCTCGGGGACTGGTGGCGGCGAGACAGAGACCGTGTTCGATCTCGGGATGGACGGCGCGGAGGGTTTCTTCCTCGAAGGTTTCCCGAAGACCATCCTCTCCCATGACCGGAAGATCCTGATTGCTGGCGTCCTCGACGCAGACTTCTGGGTGGCTCGTTTTGACGAAGACGGCGAACCAGACACGACGTTCGGCGACGAAGGGAAGACCGTGGTGGCCTTCCCCTCCGAAGAAAACGCCATCTTCAATGCCAACGTGGACGTCGCTTATGCCCTTCATGCGAGCGATGATGCTCTCTGGGTCGCGGGAGCTGTGCGCGGCATTGGTGCCGGTGTGGACAGTCGCTGGGGCCTGGCTCGCATGAGCCTCGACGGCGCTCTCGACTCGTCCTTTCAGGATGACGGCATCCGTCTCATCGATTGGACGATCGGCAGTCGCGCCTACGGAGTCCACGAGGACGCGGAGGGGCGCGTCTACATCAACGGCACGATCGACAATCCCCAGTCTACGGACATGGCTGTCGTTCGTTTTCTTCCGACGGGTGAGAGCGACACGACTTTCCGCCTCAAGGACACCGGCGCAGGTGCTGTCTTGACGAACGGGCGCAACGAAGAGGGTATCGCGGGCGTGCTCCTCGAGGACCGATTCATCGTCGCGGGCGGCAGCGACTTTGTGACGGCGGCCGTCGATTTGGATGGGAAGAATCTCACCGATTTCGGCGATTCTGGCTGGGCGACGCCCACGGAGGGCACCGTCTACGCGATGGTTCGTTCGGGGGACTCTCTGTTTCTGGCGGGGCCGGAGCCGTCGAGGGATAGCCGTACGGAGGCGATCACCATCGTCAAGATGGACTTCGACGGTGTGCTCGACGAGAGCTTCGGCGTAGGTGGGGTGGCGCGCCTCACTTATGACTTTGGGAATTACGTGTGGCCGGAGCTCGAGACCCAGCTTGGCCTCGAAGACTCCTTCGTCCGGGTGAACGGTCTCGCCGTGCTCGAAGACGGTTCACTCCTCGTCTACGCGGACGCCCTCGGCTTTTTGACTCGCTACCCGGTCCTCTTGAAGGCGAAGGCTGACGGGACGCTCGATACTTCCTTCGGCCAGGAGGGGCTCGCGGCCTTCCCCGTCGGGATGCCGCTCCTCGCGAGCACCCTCCCGCAGTCAGCGACGCGCCTCGCGGCGCGAGGTGGTGTCGCCTGGTTCGTCGACGAAGGGGTCTTCTCCAAAGGAAACCGCGGATTTTTGATCCGCGTCGAGCTCGACCGCCTCTAAGAGCTCACTTCGGCGCCGTCGCCTGCAGCTCCTCGAACTCGACTCAGTCGAGGGACACGCGGGCGACGGTGGCGGTGGAGGGAGAGAGATAGAAGCGGCCGCTCCAAGGGCCGCCGCTCAGGATGCCGACGATAGCCGCCTTGCCGTCGTCGGTGATGGCCATATCGAGGGCACCCGTGCCATCTTGATGTGTGCGACCGATGATGCTCTCGAGATCGAAGCGGCCGGTCTCGCGCCCGTCGAGGTCGTGACGCATCAAGATCGGGACCGCTTCGAAGGGATGATACTCGGGATCGAGCGGCTCGACGGGGACGGACCACAAAGAGAAGAGTGAACCATCGACCAGCGCCATCGCTTCAATCGCCCCGCAGAATCCGAGCGGATCGGGCTTCCACGCTTCGTCTCGAATGTCGATCAGCACGGACTCGGAGCACTCGATGCGCTCGAGAGTGGCCGGGTCCGCGACATAGTATGTCGAACCGAGGAAGGTCCGCTCGCTATCTGCTGCTAGGAGCGCGGTCTCGGCATAGAAACTTGGGTCTTCAGGGGCATGAATGAAGATGAGGTGGCCTTCCGCGCTGCTCGACACGAGGAGTTCGGAGCCCGTGTAGGAGCGACCATCAAACGGCTGATTGATGATCGCGATTTCGGACTCACCTCCCAGAAGAATCACCTGATCCCAGCGGTCGTCCCCGGATCTTCCCCAAGGGGTATCCGCACCGGCGAGAAGGGTGCCGCTCGGGAGCTGAACGAGCTTTGAGCCATTGATCGCCCATCCGCCAGGGGTTTGACGAATCAAGTGTCCATTCAGAGGCAACCCTGCCTTGGGGATTCCGTCATGGAGCTCCCCCGAAGCGGTGACGACGAACAACGAGCTCTCAGTAAGCACCACCACGTTTCCGTACTGATCGACGGCCATGTCGAAACTCCACACCGTCTCGCCCCAGGTCGGTGATGCGTTCCAATCGAGTTCACCATCCGAAAAGAGCCGCGTGACACGAGGAGAATGGAGCCTTTCGACATTCCCGATCTGCGACGTCGCGGCGAGGAGCGTGTTCCCACAGGGGTCTATTTCGAGCCGAAAGGTTTCCCGCTTCTCAAGCGCGCCAAACTCTACGGCCGATACCCAGGACTCGGGGCGTTCCCTGAGCGCTCGGCACCGTCCGTCCGCCCTGGGCGCCTCATGTTTCCTCGCCTCGTCCTCGGGGAGGGGCTGGAGCCCTTCCGTCATTTGACCATTGCAGCCGGCGGAGAGCGCAAGACCGAGTACGGCAAGTAATAGTCTTCTCATGCCTTACTCGAAGCCAAGGCGGTCGATGATAAAACGGCCGGCGCCGTTCTGCGTCGCCCGGGCGCCATGCGTGACGAAAGGCAGGGTTTCGCCGTCGGGGAGCCACGGTGATGTGTCGAGGTCAGTCGGAGGCTCTGCATTGAGACCGAAGAGAGGGACGCGGACGCCCTTCAGTCGAGGGGCACGCGGGCGACGGTGGCGGTGGAGGGAGAGAGATAGAAGCGGCCGCTCCAAGGGCCGCCGCTCAGGATGCCGACGATAGCCGCCTTGCCGTCGTCGGTGATGGCCATATCGAGGGCACCCGTGCCATCTTGATGTGTGCGACCGATGATGCTCTCGAGATCGAAGCGGCCGGTCTCGCGCCCGTCGAGGTCGTGACGCATCAAGATCGGGACCGCTTCGAAGGGATGATACTCGGGATCGAGCGGCTCGACGGGGACGGACCACAAAGAGAAGAGTGAACCATCGACCAGCGCCATCGCTTCAATCGCCCCGCAGAATCCGAGCGGATCGGGCTTCCACGCTTCGTCTCGAATGTCGATCAGCACGGACTCGGAGCACTCGATGCGCTCGAGAGTGATCGAATTGGCCTTGTAGTAGGTCGAGCCCATAAAGACGTGATTGCCATCGCTCGCGAGGAGAGCGGCTTCGGCATAGAGCGTCGGTTCATAAAGTGCCTTGGAAAAGAGCGAGGTCGTTCCCTCCGGGCCTCTCTCGAAAACGTAGAAGTTGGTTCCATGGAATATACCGTCGTGTTGATCCATCCCGTTCACTACCTGGTTCCACAGGACCCGATCGCTCCCAACATGCAAGAAGGAGTGCCGCTGAGGGGACGTGTGATTCGTCTCGGGGCGCTCCAAAAGGATGCGTCCACTTGGCAGCGAAAGCAGACGAAGAACTGTGCTCTGAATCAACCATCCCGAGCTCAGCTCCACAATACCTGTCCCGCCTGGCCCAATCCCACCGAGAGGCATTGTTGGATGGATTCCGCCAGCCGCTGTGAAGACCTGTAGCCAATGCTCGGCGAGTAGCAAGATGTTTCCAAACTGGTCGGAGACCAGGCTCGGATTCGCGAAAGGTCTAAGATGCGACCGTCCCCCCAAAACTCCCAAACCCCAATCCGCTAAGCCATCACGAAAGAGACGCACTACCACGCCATACGCAACGAAGGGATCTACGGAGTCTGCTTCTCGGATTTGCCCCCATGTCACGACGACATTGCCGCAGGGGTCTTCCACGATCCTCAGGTCCGTATGAAGGGCAAGATCCCGCGCTTTGAGCGGCACGGACCAGGAGACGGATTTGGCACGCTGAGCCGCACAACTCCCATCCATGCGCGGCGCCTCATGTTTCCTCGCTTCGTCCTCGGGGAGGGGCTGAAGCCCCTCGGTCATTTGACCATTGCAGCCGGCGGCGAGCGCAAGACCGAGTACGGCAAGTAATAGTCTTCTCATGCCTTACTCGAAGCCAAGGCGGTCGATGATAAAACGGCCGGCGCCGTTCTGAGTATTGAGGATGATCTCCAAAGAACAAATCGTCGAGCTCGACAGCGCAGCTTGAACGTCTGACGGGAGTTCAAACACTAGGTGGTTGAATTCGCTCGGAAACAGGTTCTGGAGCGGTCGGTTCCCGACGAAGGCATCCTGAATTTCGCTGGAGGGGCATGTGAGGAGCATGCGCACTTCTCCGACCCACCACGGGTTCGGCTGCGGATCCGGGATAAATACGTCGATTCCGAGGTGACTCGTCGGAACCGGAAGCTCACTCGTCGCGAAGGCGCGACTCGTGATGACTGTCCAGCCCGATGCCTCGACTCCGAGCGCCCGGGCGCCATGCGTGACGTCGATGGGTTCGGCCGTGAGAGCGGCGCTCGAGGTCCAGTCCGCTCCCACCTCGAAGCTCCAAAGATCTGTGGTCGCGATGTCCATTCCTGAGCTCCCCGATTGGTGCGGTACTGTTCGATTCGTGAGTGTCCCTGCGAACGCAAAGTTGTCCACGAGAACTCCGTCTGTCGAAGTATTCGTCGTGACGACGAAGAGCGCGCCTGGGTGATCCCCGAGGAGAACGGTACGGACGTTCTCCGGAACGGCAAAGGTCAAGGTCGACCAAGCTCCTCGCGGCAGAGGCGTCAGGTCGAGGATACCGAAGTAGGCATACGTCGAGGTCGCGATGTTCTCGAAGGAGACCGCGACGCTGCCGACCCAGTAAGGATTGTTCACGGCTGCGGGGATATAGACCTCGACTTGAACGTCTGTGCCGATCAGATCGAGATCTGCCGTCCGAATGACTGGGCTCGAGATATCGCTGTACCCATGAGGCGCTTCGATGGCCTTCCCGGATCCGCTCGGGCGATCGACGAACGAGGCCGGGCTCGTGTTGCCATAGCTCGGCCGCCCATAGGTCCATACGAAGGAACCGGTCGGCGGAGGTTCCATGTCGAGAGGCGGCACCGAAAGTCCGGCGAGGATCCGCGCATTTTGTCTCATCCTTTCGCAACCCCGTGTCTGAGAGGTGTCTGCTATGGAGCAATTGAAGGCTGCCCCTATCTCGCTTCGTGTCCAATCGCTGCAGCCGAAGATGTTGGTTCCAGAGCCTACGCCGATCATCAGGCTGTTCGGCGCCGTCGAATGGGCGGCGTTCCCCTCTCGGAGGAGCGCGTGTCCGATCGAGGGTGAGGAAGATTTGTGAGAATTGCAATAGGGCCTCCTTCTTGGGCGAATATCCGCGGCGACGGTGGTCGTGGGGGGCACCAGCGAGAGGCGGTGGCTCCGAAAGAGCCCGGTTGGCGCGAGGGAGTCGGGACGCGGAGAAGGGCGCGGCGCGCGCCGCGGCGCGCGCCGCGGGTGGGTTCGAGTGAGAAGGTGGGTGGAGGCGAAGGCTCGGTCGGACCCAAGAGGAGGTGATGGACCGGGGCCCGAGGAAAATGGCGCGGAGGGTCGCTTTACAGGCAGCGCGCGAAGGTTTCTATTTTGGGCATCTTAGCGAGCGCTATGGAACCAGCACGAGGGTCGCGGTGCCGCCCCGAGAGCGAGCCTGGGCCTCATAGTGCCAGGCTCCCCTCGTGAGATCATCGAGGCGACGTTTGAGAGAGTACGAGCCGCGCTCCCGCGAACCTTCGCACCGAGTTGGATACGTCGGGCGAGGAGTGATAGAAGCGGAGAGTGTCGTCGTTCGATCTCGGCAAGTCGCTGAAGCGAGCTCGGGAGCGTTTTCAACGGCCCGGGCGGGGTGCGGCGGGCCTTGCGCGAAAGGGCGCCAAGATCCCGAACTTCTCCGCGGGACAGCTGCCTCTTGAAGTTCGAGATGCTCTTTACAACCTAGGGCTTCGGGACAACCCGAATCGAGCGGTGCCGGGCGATCAGATCGCCTTCTATTGTTTCAATTACGGGAGCCCGAGGGCGATGAGTTTCGCTGCCGGACTCCCGACCAGCTGTCTCAGGGGTGCCTTGGGACGACCCGGCTTTCGTCCGAAGAGTCGAGCGCTCCTCGAGGCCGTTCTGAAGTTCCGCGAGGACGAGTGAATCGCTCACCCCTCGAGGTCATTCCGGAGGTCGTCGCCAAGGCAGTTCAGAGCGAAGACTATTGGTTCTTGATAGGAGGGCAGGCCGTACGGTGCTTGGTGCCTTACCGGCCGAGTCACGACGTAGATTTCGGGGTGAGCAAGCCGTCCCAGTTGAAACGGCTCCTCGGACGACTCGAGCAAGCAGGCCAGGTCGACCTCATCGAGAGGAGCGCCGATACAATTCATCTCACATTCGAGGGCGTGGATATCTCAATCTTCCTCTTGCCAGAGCTCGCCGCGCACGCTGAAAATCAAGCGCTCACCGTGAACGGGCTCTTGGCGACGAAGGCTCACGCGATCCTGGACCGTGGAACCCGTCGCGACTTCTTTGATCTCTACGTTTTGCTCGAGACATATCGGATGGGCCTTAGCGATGTTCTTCGGTCTCTTACGGAGGTCTATGGGGAGGCGGTGAATCAGGGGCTCATGCTCAGGGCACTTGGCTATTTCGAGGACGCCGCGGCCGAGGCGCCGCTTCCCGGCGAGGGGCGAGGCGACTTCAAGGTTGTGCAGGAGTTCTTTCAGCGCGCGCTCGGTGCGCTCGTCGTACCGCCTCGTCACGGCTTGAAGATTCAAGCGAAGAGGGTTCTTGCACCCCGCTCGCGCCAAGCGAAGAAGATTGTGGTTGGTTCGAAGAAGAAGCGCAGTTGAATTCTCAGTCGAACGAGCCAGCTCCACACCTCCGATGCGCAGCTCGGGGCGACGGGGGGTGAAGTCGGGACTCGGGAGGCGGGCTCCGGGCGGCTCGTCGCCGTTGGTTCGGTCGTGGCGCGCCTCGGCCCGGCTCGGCGTGAAAGTTCGGAGAGTCTTGAGATTTCGGGGCTCCCCTTGAGCGGTGCAGCCCGAGCATTATCTTTCGGAGGTGGACTTCTACTCTGAGCTCGGTGTGCCGCGGACGGCGGGGACGGACGAGATCCGAAAAGCGTATCGGAAACTCGCCGCCGAGCTGCACCCCGATAAAAATCAAGGCAAGCCCGAGGTCGAGGCGCGCTTCAAGCGGGTGAACCACGCTTATCATACGCTCACGGACCCGAAGAAGCGGGCTCTGTACGACGAGTTCGGGGAGGAGGGGCTGCGCGAAGGGTTCAATCCGAACGTCGCGCGCTCCTATCAGCGGCGCGGCCGAGTCGCGTCGGTCGAAGACTTGTTCGGCGGAGCCGGCGGCGCTGGAATTGGCGATATTTTTGGTGACCTCTTTGGCGGTGGGGGCCGGACCGCGCGCAGACGGAAGAGCCCGGACGTCGAGAGCGAAGTGACGATCGAGTTCGTCTCCGCGGTGCGCGGGGCGGAGCTGGAGCTCGCGGTCGGTGAGCGGCTCGTGAAGGTGCGCGTGCCCCCGGGAGCGAACGATGGCGACAAGGTGCGCGTGAAAGGCGGCGGGCCCTCCGGTCCCGGCGGTGCGCCGGGAGATCTGGTGCTCACCGTGCGCGTCAAACCTCATGAGTATTTTGAGCGGGATGGGCTCGATCTGAAGGTCGATATTCCCATCAGTCCGCTCGAATCGCTCCGGGGGGGGAAGGTCGACGTGCCGACTCCGACCGGGACCGTCAGCCTGCGCATTCCTGCGGGCGCGCAGAGCGGTCAGCTGCTCAGGCTGCGCGAGAAGGGGGTGACCCGCGGCGGAAAGACAGGCGACTTGTTCGTTCGGTTCCTGGTCCGCATGCCGAAGGCGACGACACCCGAGCTCGAAGCGATCGCCGAGACCCTGTCCGCCGCCGTCGACTTGAGCGATCGCGCGTCGATCAAGTTCTAGGAGCGGGACCCACACCTGCCCCCTGGCGGCGGCGAGGGATTCGATACATGGTGAAGTTGGCCGCGTGGGATTCGCGCGGCCGCGGGGAGCTTTCGGGATGAAGGATCGGCCCACTGTCCTAATCACTGGAGCAAGTCACGGTCTCGGCTTGGCGCTCGCGCGCCTGCTCATCGAAAAGCGTCGTTATCGCCTGGTCCTGACGGCGCGGCCGTCGTCGCTTTTCCGCTTCGGCGAACTCGGCATTTTTGAAGACCCCGATTTGATGCTCACCCCTCTCGACGTGGTCGACCCGCTCAGTCGTGAGACGGCGATCCACAACGTCACGGTGCGCTTCGGTGGCGTTGATGTGCTGATCAATAACGCCGGGGTGATGACACGGGCGGTCCTCGAGCATGTGACCGAAGAGGATCACCTCGAGCAGATGCGCGTGAACTACCGCGGGCCGATGGAGCTCACACGGCTCGTCCTTCCCTACATGCGCGCCCAGCGCTACGGGCGCATCATCAACATATCCTCGGTCGGAGGTATGATGGCGATGCCGACCATGACCGTCTACTCGGCGTCGAAGTTTGCGCTCGAAGGCGCGAGCGAAGCTCTTTTTTACGAGGTGCGCCCTTGGAACATCCGCGTCACCTTGGTCCAGCCGGGATTCATCAACTCGGATGGCTTCGAGCGTGTCGCCTATACCGGACGTAGCTTTCAGGGTCACGAAGACGCGCGCTCACCCTATCACGCGCACTACCACTACATGGAAGCTTTCGTCGCCAAGATCATGCGGAGGACTTGGGCGACTCCCGAGAGCGTCGCCGCTCGAATCACCCGACTCATCGAACAGAAGCGCCCGCCGCTCCGCGTCTCGGGGACCGTCGACGCCTTCCTCTTCTCGATGCTGCGACGGCTCCTGCCTCGCACCCTCTACCACGAGGTGCTTTACCGGGCGCTGCCGGGGGTCTCACAGTGGGGACGGACGCCTCCGGATGCTCGGGCAGAACGAGAATAGCCAGCCGGGCCGCGTTGTGGCGAGCCATCTTTTGTGATATGGGTACCCGTATGAAGACAACTGTCGAGCTTCCGGAGCCGCTTCTCGAACGAGCTAAGGCCATTGCTGGGCGCGATTCGACGACTCTGCGTGAGCTCGTCGAGGCTGGACTGCGCTTGGTGCTCGAAGAGCGCGAGAAGAAGCGTCCCCGAAAGCCGCTGCGTGACGCGCGAGTCTCGGGGACCGGCTTGAGCCCCGAGTTTGCCGGTAAAACATTCCGCGAAATCTCCGAAGCGAGCTACGAGGGGCGCGGCGCTTGATCGCAGTCGATACCAATATTCTCGTTTACGCGCATCGCCGAGACTCGGAGTGGAATGCTATCGCGTACGCTCGGCTCGTGGAGCTCGCGGAGTCGCGGGCTACCTGGGCGATTCCTTGGCCCTGTGTGCACGAGTTCTACTCGATCGTCACGCACCCGCGCATCTACTCACCACCGAGCACCGTCGCGCAAGCACTCGATCAGATCGAAGCGTGGATGGAAAGTGGCAACCTCGTGCTTCTGGCAGAGGAGGGTCCCTACTGGCCCCACCTCCGCGAGGTCATCCAGGTCGCGAAGGTCCGCGGTCCCGCGGTGCACGACGCGCGCATCGCCGCGATCTGCAGCGTCCACGGCGTCGATGAGCTCTGGTCGGCCGACCGCGACTTCAGTCGAATGAATCTGCGGGTGAGAAATCCTCTGATTTGAGCGCGGTGACGCAAGCCAATATGTCTGGCACACTTTGCATATGCGCCGAGGACCGATGAGCTGGCAGGAGCGAGTGCTGGAACATTTGCCCTCTGGGATTGACCTAGTTCAGCTCGAACGATTCCTGAAGCTCAGCCCAACGGAGCGGCTCGACGCGATGCAGAAGCTCTTGGAAAGCAGTCTCACTAGAGTTCGACGGCTCGCGGTGCTTTTTAGGTCCCGGCATCCACCGCAACACGCGCCTCGCGGACCTCGGTATCCTCGGCCGAGTCGCCACCGTCGCAGGTCGTCAGACCAAACGGTACCGTTCTGGAAAAGACGAAAGCTCCGTCGTCAGCTTAGGCGGCAACTTCCCTGACACAGGGGGATTCATTGACGCTCAAGGAGCGCGCGCCCTCGCGGCCCACGCTCTTTGGCATCGGCTTTCCGGAAAATCCGAACGAGAATCCTCGACGCGGTACGAGCTATCTGGTCGATCCCGCGCCGAGGGAGAGGACCTAGAGCGGCCTAGAGGGCATCAGACGCGCTCTAGTTCGTCGCGTGGGGGAACGACGAGCCGGAGACGCCGGTGAACTCGGGGGGTGAAGGGGCGGCCTTCGGAGCCGCGCGGACGCCGCGGTCGTCGAAGAGGGCGAGCTCTTGGCTGGCTTTGCGCACGGCGGCTTGGCGATCGTGGAAGGGTAAGAACGCCGACTTGAACCCGGCGAGCACCATGAGCTTCATCTCGCCGAAGGGCACTTTGAGCGCGGTGTGCACGCGGTGGAGCTCGTCGCTCACCGTCGTCCTCGTGATCAGGCGGTTGTCCGTGTTGATGGTGACGCGGAGACCGAGGTCGAAGTAGAGCTTGAGCGGGTGCGTCTCGAGGCTCTGGACGGCGCCGGTCTGCACGTTGCTGGAAGGACAGCACTCGAGCGGGATGCGGTGGTCGGCGACGTAGTGCAAAAGATCGCCATTTTCGACCAGTCGGCAGCCGTGACCGATGCGATGGGCGCCGCAGTCGTGGAGCGCTTGGGCGATCGATTCGGGGCCGAAGGCCTCTCCGGCGTGGATGGTGCAATTGATGTTATTGTCGCGGATGAGCTTGAAGGCGGCGATGTGATCTTTCGCTGGGAAGTTCGCCTCGGCGCCCGCTAAGTCGAAGCCGACGACGCCGCGTCCTTTGTAAGCGACGCAGAGCTCGGCCATCTGGTAGCTCGACTCCGGTGAGATATTGCGGATGCCGCAGATGATGACGTTGCTCTTGATGCCGTAGGTTTCGCGTGCCCGCCGAAGCCCGTCGAGCACAGCCTCGACCACGCGCGTGAGGCGGAGGCCCTTCTGCGTGTGGAGCAGAGGCGCATAACGAACCTCCATGTAGCGGACGTTCTCCCGGTGAGCGTCTTCGGCGAGCTCGAAGGCGACCCGCTCGAGGGCCTCCTCGGTCTGAAGCACGCTCAAGGTGAGCGAAAAGCCGCGCAAATATTCGACGAGGGACCCGAACTGGACCCCGGCGCCGACGGCCTGTTCGATCCCCTCCTTGGTTTTCGCGGGGAGCGCGACTCCCTGGATTTTTCCGAGCTCCAGGATCGTCTCAGGACGGAGTGAACCGTCGAGGTGCACGTGGAGATCGGTCTTCGGGAGCGCTTGAAAGGCGGAGAGAGGTACCGCTTCGAAACCGGCGCACTCAGGCGCCTCGGGCCTTGCCCCATCCATACTCGCCCTCTCCAGGGCGTCATCTTTCTCTTGAATCATAAAGGAGCATAGCACCTCCGGGCGGGGCGCGCACGACAAGGGGGTGACTCGTTAGCAGTCCCGGTTTGTGCAGTACCAACGCTCTTTGATGCAGGTGCATGTGTTGCATCCGTCCTGGGCCGGGACCACGCTGCGCTCCGCACAGGAGCAGCTTCGGATCGTGCAGCTCCAGGTGCCTTGGCGGCAGAGGCAGGTATTGCAGTCATCTCCTGCGGACTTTGTTTCCCCATCGTTGCAGGGCTCTTTGCACGGTCGGGTCGTGCAGAGGAAGGAGCCGTCCACGCAGAGGCAGGTGTTGCAGCCGTCGCCCACGGAACGCGTCTCGCCGTCCTCGCAGGACGAAGCGCACGCCTTCTCCGAGCAAGCCCACTGTCCTCTGGTGCACAGACACACATTGCAGCCGTCGTCGGCGGAGCGCGTGTCCCCCTCCTGACATTCTGGAGAGCAGATTTCGAGCGGGCAGGACCAGCTCCCCTGCTCGCAAGTGCATTCACCGCAGCCTCCTTCCATTGTCGCGGTTTCTCCCTCGCGGCACGTGTCGCTGCAGGCGATCCGAGTGCACGTCCAGGAGCCGCCCTGACAGAGACATGTGTTGCACTCGACTTTTTTGGTCGCACCCTCCGCACACTCGCCGTCATCGTTGCCGTTGCCGTTGCCGTTGCCGTCGCCGTCGCCGCAATCCGCCGTTGTGCAATTCCAGCGGCGATTTTTGCAAAGGCATGAGTTGCAGCCGTCGTCGGCGAGTCTTGTCGCTCCTTCTTCCGAGCAGCGCTGTCCGAAGTCAGGCCGTCCGATGCAGCCCGAAGCCAAAAGGAGCCCCGCGGACAAGAGCGCAGCCGCTTGGAGGAAAAGAGCGAAGCGCGCGCGCGGGGCACCGGGAGAGACGAGTGGGTCGCGGTCTGTGCGGGCGGAGGGCGACGTCATGAGCTGTTTCCCTTTCCAAGAGGGAAAGCTCCCCCCTCGGCTCGTATGTACCCGAGCTTCGCGTGTTGGGCACAAGATGCCGCGCTTTTTGAGGACAGTCGCTTGCTCTACGAGGGCTCCCGGTCGGCGTTGTGAGCCGGCCTCGCGCGCTCACATCACGCCGACAAATTTGCGGCACCAGCGTCATGGGTGGCGACCGAGGTGAGTTGTTTCACGCGCGGGGTCGTCCCGAAGCGCTCGAGGTGCAGCGAGTCGGTCTCGGCTTCCTCGCGGGCCGCGCGCTCGAGTTCGGCGCCAGGGACGCGCGCGACCTTGGCTCTCGCGCCCCGCATCATAGAAGGCTCACACGCGAGCAGGGAAACTGAGAGGGCGAGAGCGGCAGCTCTCCGCGCGCGGTTCCACTGCCCGTCCCGAGCGCCGACCCTCTTCGATTTCCCCACCATCGATCGCCGAGACTACTATTCCTCCTCCGATTGACGAGATCCGAGTGACGGCTTGACGAGGTCCGAGCGACGGCTCTTCACAATTCGCGCGACTCTGTACATTCGAAGGAGATCGGGGAGACTCAGAGGGCGCGGCGATCTTTCGTCGCGCAGAAGTGGTCGAGCAACTGAGGGCTAGCAGAAATGATTCGTCGTATAGCCATCAACACCGGGGGCGGAGACGCTCCTGGACTGAACGCAGTGATCCGGGCGGTGGCGCTCAGTGCGCTGAACCGAGGCTGGGAGGTGTTCGGGATCCGTTATGGGTACGAGGGACTTCTGACGGACGATGAGGACGCGATCGTGCCTCTCACGCGGGACGCTGTGCGCGGCATCGGGCACCTCGGCGGGACCATCCTCGGCACCACGAATCGAGCCGACCCTTTCCATTTTCCGGTCCTCGAAGGGGGCAGGAAGGTCCCCCGCGATCTCTCGGGCAAGCTCATCGCGCGCTTCAAAGAGCTCGGCTTCGATGCGCTCGTGGCGCTCGGGGGCGATGGCTCGATGAGCCTGGCCCACCGTCTTCTCGGGTGCGGCTTGCCGCGCGTGATCGGGGTTCCGAAGACGATCGACAACGATCTGAAGGGGACCAACGTCACCTTCGGGTTTGCGACGGCGGTCGAGACGACAACCGAGGCCCTCGACCGGCTTCACTCCACGGCTCAAGCGCACCGCCGCGTCATGGTGGTCGAGGTGATGGGCCGGCACGCGGGTTGGATCGCTCTCTATTCGGGGATCGCGGGCGGCGCGGATGTGATCTTGATCCCGGAGATCCCTTACAACATAAACCGCGTCTGCGAGAAGATCGAAGAGAGGTACGCGCGAAAGCGGAACTTCGCGATCGTCGTCGCTTCGGAAGGGGCCCGCGACGTGGGCGGGGAGGCCATCTACAAGGAGGACAAGGACGAGTTCCGTCCGCAGCCTATCTTGGGAGGAATCGCTGAGCGGCTCGCCAAGCAAATCGAGGAGAAGACGGGGCACGAAGCGCGCTCCGTCGTGCTCGGTCACTTGCAGCGTGGCGGCTCTCCTTGCAGCTTCGATCGCGTGCTCGCGCAAAGGCTCGGATCTGCCGCGGTTCGGTATCTCGCCGAAACAGACAAGAGCGGTTTGGTCGCGCAGCGGGGCGGCGACATTGAGCTCATTCCTCTGAGTGAGGTCTCGACGGGAACTCGTTTCGTCGACCTCAGCTCCGACGCCATCACGACAGCCCGCGACATCGGGATCTGTTTCGGCGACGAAGGGCCAGGGACGTTCAGCGCCGCGGCGGCGATCAAGAAGCGCTAAGGCGAGGTGAGCCCGCTCCGAACGAGCCTTCGAGTCGGTCCGGGAGCTCAGGGGCTCGCCGTGTGACCTTCCTCACTTCTTGCAGTGCATGTTGCAGCCGCCTTTGCCCTTACAGTCGTTCTTTCCCATGCAGGAGTGCGACTCGGGGACGGCGCAGCCGCCTTTGCCCTTACAGTCGTTTTTTCCCATGCAGCAATCCTTGTCGCCCGTTGCTTCGACCTTCTGGGCGCTCGCGCTGGTTTCTGTACCGGCGCCGTCCTTTTGACCTGGCTTTGAGCAAGCCGCCGCCAAAAGTCCCATCGAAACGACCTGTCCCCAGCGAAGTTCCCGCGCGCTCATGGGCGGCTTCGTAGCACTAGGCGCGCCCCTTTGCGACGCGGGGCCCGGGCGGGGGGCCTAGACGCCGAACATCTCGATGGTCGAGCCGTTGTGCCCGAGGCCGGCGTCGAGAGCCAGGTAGGCGATCGCCCGGGCGACCTCCTCGGCGGTCATGCGCGGCTTGTAGCCGCTGCCCTTCAGCATGTCCGTGTCCACGGCGCCCGGCAGGACCGCCGCTGCCATCACGCCTGTGTCTCGGAGCTCTTCGGCGAGGCAGCGCATCATCATCGTGAGCCCGGCCTTGCTTGCGTTGTACGCGGATTGAAGAGGCGTCGGGGATTCACTCGAGATGCTGGAGACAAAAATGAGCCTGCCTTTTTTCATCTCGAGGAAATGGGGGAGGGCGGCTTGGGCGAGGGAGAAGGGCGCGAGCAGGTTCACTTCGAACTGGCGCCGCACGCTCTCGGGATCGAGCTCCGCTACGCAGCCGCGTTCGATGATGCCCGCGGCCTGTACGAGGATCTCGAGTCCGCGAATCCTGCGGAGCTCATCGGCAGCTTCGGCCACCTGGCTCGGGATGGCGAGGTCGACCTCGATGTGGCCGTAGTAGGCGTCTTTCGCCTCGAGGGAGCGCCGGAGTGAGCTCGCAGCTTCCGAGCCCGAGCGGCCGACGGTGACAATGCGCACGCCGCGCCTGCCCAGCTCTTCGGCGGTAGCGCGTCCAATGCCCCGGTTTGACCCTGTGATTGCCGCGATCGTCATCTGACCTCTGCTCCTTTCGTTCCGAGGATTGCATCGAGGAAGGCGGGCGCTCGGAAGCTCCCAGCGCTGGCGAAGGAGGCGACACTCGCGTCGTGTTCCTGAGCTCCACGCACCCGGAGACAAGCGTGGTGGAGCTCGACGCGACAGTAGGCGCCGCTGGCTCCGCAGTGGGTCATCAGCGCGCTGACGACGTCGCTCGCGATCTGTTCTTGGAAGACGAGCCGCGCGGCCATGAGCGAGACGAGGCGAGTCAGTGTGCCGAGTCCGATCAAGGTCGAGCCCGGGTGGTAGCCGACGTCAGCGGTTCCTTCCGCGACGAGGAGATGATGGGGACAGACGGCGGCGACGCGGATGCCGCGCACGACGATGGGATCGAGATCGGGAGCGGCAGGCTCGGAGCCTTCTCGGAGGAGCTCGGCCGCGTCGAGGTCGTAACCGGCGAGCAGTTCGCTCGTGAAGGCCAAGACGGCGCGCGCTGGGGTTTCGGCGAGCTCAGGGCTCTTTGGATCGAAACCGAGCGCATCCAAGAACTCGGCGAGCGCTCGTTCGGCGCGGCCCCTATCGGGCGGGGAGACTCTCTTTATGCCGGCCACAGGATGATCGCGACTTTGGTGAGGAGGAAATCAGCGACAAAGATGGTGATCGAGATCGCGACGACGGTGCGCGTCGTAGACATCCCGACGCCAGCGGTACCGCCGCGCGTCTCCATGCCCATGTGGCAACCGATGAGCGCGATGAGCGCGCCGAAGAACGGCGTCTTGAAGAGACCGCTCAAGAAGTCCGAAAGGCGCGTGGACGAGAGCGCGCTCTGGTAGAAGAACGCGGGGGTGATGTCGAACTGGAGCGCGGTGATCAGCAGGGCGCCACCGACGCCCATGACGAGGGCGAGCGCACACAAGAAAGGCATCACGAGCGTCGATGCGATGAGCCTGGGCCAGACGAGCTTCTTGAGCGGATCGGCGCCGAGCGCTCGCACCGCGTCCACCTGCTCCGTTACGCTCATACTGCCGACCTCGGCGGCCATACCGGAGCCGATGCGCCCGCCGACGATGATGGAGGTGAGCGTGGGGGCGAGCTCGCGGGCGAAGCTGAGCGCGATCACGCGCGGCGTGTACTCCATGCCGCCGAACTTCTGCAGGCCGTAGGCGAACTGAACCGCCATCACCATGCCGATGAAGATGCTGGAAATGGCGACGATGCCGATCGAGGTGACGCCGACGGCTTCGATCTGGTCGACGATCGCCTTCCACTCGAAGGGGCGCTTGGTGGCGGCGCGCAAAGCGCCCCAGGTCATCCGGCTGATGAGCCCCATGTGACCCACGAAGCCCGTGAACTTGTCGCCGAGCCGCTCGAGGATTCCGGGTGTTTCGCGGACGACCTGGCCGCCTACGACCGAGACACGCCCGGGTGGCATGCTCGAGGGACGAGCTGGAGGTCCTGAGGTTTGCTCCCGTGCCATGACTTCTTCTCCTTAGGCTTTACAGCGTCCGAAAGCCGCGGGCCATGGCGCGAAACTCAGCGCGGGAGCGGACGAGCGCCGGGTCATCGCCGCCGCGGTCGACGTACACCTGGTCGTACACGCAGCCGTCTTTCTTCAAGACGACGACGAGGAAATGGCGAGGGACTCCGTCGAGGCGCGCCGTGAGCTCGCTCTCGAGGGCTTCGCGTCCGTCGAGCTGGAAGCGCTCCGAGCGCAGCGTCTCCCGATCCGTGAGCTGGATGAACAGGTGTTGGACGAGGGCCTCGAGGGGAATGTCGTCGCCGTCCCGGTGACAGCGGGCGGACAGAGCGATCATCGCGCCGGAGCTCCGGTTGTTCCAAGCGAGCAAGGACTCATCGGAGCTGATCGGGGAGAAGCCGGACGGCACAGGGCCGACCTGGAACGCCACATTGTCATCCCGGTAGACCTGCCCGTCGAAATGGCGCCCTGCACAGGCGCTGAGGACCCCAGCCAACACAAGAGCAGAGGCTGTGATTTGTGCACCCCGAAGCATCGCCTTCACGACCACGATAATTCAGACGTTATCGCGGCTCAGCCGGGAGGGCGAGGGGAGGGGCCCCCGAAACGAGGAAAAGGACACGCTTGAGCAGAAGGGCGGGAACGAGTCGCCCCGGGTCGTGGTTTTTGGGTATACACACGGCTGCCGGTGATCCCCCTCTACGACATCAATCCGCCGCGCTCGCGCCCCCGGGTGACGAGAGCGCTGATCATTCTGAACATCGTGGCGTTTTGCCTCGTTTGGATCCTGGAGTCGCGCGGTGTTCATTTCATCGCCCCCGGCTACGGCTTGGTCCCGACGCGGATCACACTCGATCCGAAGGGCGAGTGGTTCACCATCTTCACGAGCATGTTCCTCCACGGCGGTCTGGCCCATCTCGGCTGGAACATGCTGTTCCTCTACATCTTTGGGGATAACGTGGAGGATCGTCTCGGGCCCGAGCGGTTCACGGTGTTCTACTTCTTGAGTGGCCTCGGCGCCGCCCTGGGGCAATACCTGATGGATCCTTGGAGCTCGGTGCCGATGATCGGCGCGTCGGGCGCGATCGGCGGAGTGCTCGGCGCCTATCTCGTGCTCCATCCGCGAGCCCCGGTCGCGGTCCTGAATCCGATCCCGCTCATGTGGCTGTTCATGCCGCTCCTCTCGCTCCCCGCGTGGCTCGTGGTCGGTGAGTGGTTCATTGTGAATCTGTTCGGCGCTCTGGCAGCGAACACTTCCGAGGGAGGTGTTGCCTTCGCCGCACACCTCGGCGGGTTTGTCGTCGGTCTCGTCACCGTCCGCTCCTTCGCCCGGTCGGCGCCTCCCGGCGGTGGGTATGGCGGCGGCTTCGGCGGCGGGGGGCGTGTGGTTCGCCCGTCGGACCGCCCCGTGTTCTGGCGCCAGGAACCCGGTCGCCCCTTCTGGAAGTGACCTTCTGCCGCTCTGGCGGCGTGTCGGTCCCTCCAGGTACCCGGAGCCTCTGGCGGGTCGGGCGCAAAACCCAGCGCCAAATAAGGTAAGGGCCCCCACACCCGCTTTCTTTTACCGTTGCTCCCTTCCGGGCCTGGCGGGGTTCGAAGTGCGCTGTTGGGGGCCCACACGCGATCGTCTCGATCGGCTCCCGTTCGCTAGCAGTTGGTCCGCGCCCTAGCAAGGACGTTCCGTCCTCCCGAGGCCGGGGCAGCCCCGGGGACTCGTCCTTGGCGGCCCGCTCGGGATCGCGAGCGAGCCGCCGATCGTGTAGATTGGCCGAATGGGCGGCCCGAACGATCCCTCGAACCTCTTTACGGAAGAGGAGCTCGCGGAGTTGGACCGTCCAACTCCGACGGTCGCGATCAAGTCGCCGATTCCGGTGAGCGGCGATACGGACGACCTTGAGTTTGATCTCTTAGGCGCGACCTCGAATCGCCCCGACCTTTTCGATGAGCCGACGGTCGTGCGGAACACTGTGCCTCCGCCTGCGTCGAGGCGCCCCCCTTCAGTTCCGCCCACTCCCGTCATCGTCACTCCGCCACCCGTCGCTGAACTTCTGCCCCGCGGGCCTGCTCCGATCTCAGGATCTCCTCGCTCGGTTTCCACGCGCCCCGTCTCAGGGCAGCCGGTCTCCGCGCGACCGAGCGCCCCTCCTCCAACGTCGCGCTCTCCGAGTCCCGTCTCCGCCCCCCGCGCGCCGCTCCCTCCCGAGCTCGGCGCGGTTCCGGAGCTCGAGGTACCGGCGGCGCCAGTGATCAAGCAGCGACCAGCCTCTCAGTCGCTGCCGCCCGCGGGAGCGGACCTCGAGTCCTTTGACGACTCCCTCGACGAGGTGCTCGGGATGGGGAGCTTTTCTCTCCAGAACGTCGTGCCGGAGACGACGCTCGAGACGGACGTCCCCTGGCCCACGGGCGTCACCCCTGAGCCCGGGGGGCTCACGATTCCGCCGGCTGCCCTCGATGGACTCGCTGGTTATCCGGAGCCTCCCGGACCCGGCCCGCTCCAGATCCTCTACTACTTTGCGGTGCGCGCGGCTCACAAAGAGCTGACCGTCCGCGAGCGTACGGCGGCCGAGGAGCTCGAGCGTCTCGAGCGGCATCGAGATAGCGCCTTGGCCGCTCTGGCCGAGGCGCTCAAACCGAGTCTGGCCTCAAACCCGCGCTTTGAAGTCCTCTATCGAGACGCGGGTAGCTTCGAGCGCTCCGCCGAATCCCAGAGGGGGCGCCTCGACGCTCGGGATCACGATCTCGCCGAGCGCCTCAAGGGGGCCGAGGCGAAGATCGCGAACGCTCGGGCGCATGTCCTGGCCCAAACCGAAGAGTGCCAGGCTCTCGAGCGGAGCCTCGAAGAGGTCGAGCGAACCCAGAAACGCGCCCTAGCTTTGGCCTCTCGGGCTCAGATCGAGATGCGGAACCTGGTCTCCGTGGCGCGCCAGAGGGCGCCCGACGCGACCCACTTGCCCCCCGATCTGAGCGAAAAATATCGGGACGCCGAGGCGCGACAGCAGAGCCAACAGGCCCTCGCTCAGGCCCAGGAGCCGCTCCTCAAAGAGCGGCGTGCGGCTCTCGAGGCCGGCCTCGAAAAGCGCCGCCGACTCGAGGCCGATCTCGGGCGGTTGCTGGCGGAGCGTGAGGCGCTCGTGATGACCTACGAGGGGGACATGCGCGCGCTCTTGTCCGAGCTCGACCAGAGCGAGAAGGCGAAACAAGCGCGCCTCGCCGACGCCGGGCGCGCTCTGCTCCGGCTGCGCGGCGAGGTGCCCGTGGATGAAGCGACCAGGCGCATCCTGCTCGGTCACGACGAGGCTGTCCGCGTCGCGGCGAGGAAGCTCGAGGCCGTAAAGCGCGCAGTTCGTTCCTACGACCCGCCGACCTTCGAATCGGGCAAGAAGTGGCTCATCGGAAGCTCGAGCGCGCTTGCCCTGCTTCTGATTTGGCTCATACTGCGCTAACGTAGGCGAGCGAGCGCGTCGCAGTCGGCCCGAGTGGGCGAGAGAAGAAGTGTGCGATCGGACTCGAGAGGATAAGGGTACATGACCGCGCGGCTGGCCTCCTCATCACACTCCGGGAACTTGCAAGAATGCTTGAGCCCGAAGACGTGCCCGAGCTCGTGCACGAGGATAGCGAGGAGCTTCTCGCGGCCGAGCTCTTTCCAGCGGAAGTCGGCGCCGTTCAGCTCGATGTCGAACTCCGGGAACCGGGAGACGTAGTCTGCTCGGGTTCCGTCGAGCGGCGGATAGCTGTGTGTGATGGCCGCGCGGCGCGCCTCGTAACAATCGCTGGTGTCGCGCGCCCCGTCCGGACAAAAGCGTCCGGTGACAGCGCGAATGACGTTCCGGCCATCGCGGATCACCGGCTCTGCGAGGTCGCTCGGCCGAAAGCGAAGAGTCGGAAGCGGGTAATCGGAGCAGCCACGCCGCCAGGCCCGATCGGCCTCCTCCAGAGCGAGCACGAGCTCCGCTTGGGAGAAACCAAACCCAGGCTTCGGCTCTGCAACGAAGAAAATCACCTCTTTCGGCGCATCCCGGTCTCGGGTGCATCCGAACAGCGAGACCGCCAAGAGGGCCATTGTTCCGAGAGGCCGCTTCACGCCGAGCCGTCCATCGCGCACGTCTTGCCTTCGAAGCACCTTGGACACAACTCGGGCGTCCCTTGCGGTTCGACTGTCTCCGGAGCGCTTCCGGTATTCACAAACAGACCCTCACTTCGCTTGGGCAATTCTTTGACCCGTCGTCCGAACTGCTGCTCTCGCTTCATCATTCGCGCCAGCCCGTCTCCGGCCCGCCGTCCGAATTCGTCTTCCTGCTGATTCGGGCACCATCCAACCTCGACGTCGTCCGGAATCACCCGACACTCACCTATCGCGAATCATCGGGCCCGTCGTCCGAACTGTCCGTCCGGCTCAATAGCGCTCTTCCGAGTCTGGGCCTTTCCGGGAAGAACCCGGTCAGTTTCTCTTTTCGATGCAGGCCCTACATCAAGGCGTCATCGAAAGTGATCAGAACTTTGTGAAGATTCGGTCTTGCGCTGGGGGGGGGGGCGATGTGTTAGGGCCCCATCCATCATGGGAATCGGGAGCTTCTTCGCGCGTCGGGGTGGAGTGGGTAGGACCAAGGACGAGAGACGGCGGGGTCGGCGATTCCTCGATCTTTTCGTCTTGAGCGCTTGTGGCGCTGCGCTCTTCGCTGCTTCGTGCGGCCCGAACGAAGGCGTAGCCTTTGATGAAGACGCGCCCATGGACGAGGTCGGAGAGATTCGCTCCTCCGAATCAGCCTCGACGGTGGCCGAGCAGACCCTGAGTCTCGGCGTCGAGTTTCCGACCGATGTTGTCCTCAGAGAGGCTTCGGTGATCGCGAAACAGGCGCTCACGATGAACGATCGAGTTCAGGTCGCGGCCGTCTCGGCGACGAATCGCCTCGCGCTGACCGTGGGCCATGACGCTCAAGTCGGCCATCTCCGGGGCGCGCGAGCGATCACGCTCAAGGACCGAGCGAAGGTCGCCGGCGACGTCACCGCAGGGACTGTCGTGACGAAGGGTAATAGTGTTGCGATCACTGGCACGACGACTCAGAACGCCGCGGTCACACTGACCAACTTGAGCTGGACCGCGAAATCCCCCGAGGCGAGCCAGGGTCCCGTCCTCGTCCAAAACGACGCTCGCGTTTCCCTTCCGCCCAACACGTATGGAAATCTGACGATTCGTTCCCGTGGCAAGCTCACGCTCGAGACGGGCGTCTACGTGTTCCAGAACGTGCTCATCGAGCCACAGGCGGAGCTCCGAATTCACGCGCCTTACGGACCGGTGCAGCTCTTCGCGAAGGGCACGTTCAATCACCGCGGCGCGATTGTTTCGACCGAGCTCGGAACTCCACAAATCATCATCGGCTATCTCGGCACGACAGAGGCGCTCATCGAAGCTCCGTTCGTCGGCGCGCTGATCGCCCCGAGCGCGGACGTGCGTTTCCAGGCCGCGCAGCCGACTGGGCATCAAGCCTTCATTCACGCTCGCAACATCACCCTCGACGCGGACACGAAGATCGGCCCCTACCTCGTCGATTGGGTGCGGATTGGCGGCCCGACCGAGTACTCGCCGCCTCCTGAAGGTACGCCGGTCGTGGCTTTCCCGGCGAACCCTGTGGATATCCGAGTCGACATCTTCTCCCAGCCTGGCGATGAGGGTGGCGTGGGCGGGGTTGGGAATACCGGCGGAGACACGGGCTCGTCGGGCGGTGCAGGCGCAAGCGGAGGGGACACAGGAGGATTTGGCGGAGGCGGTGGAAGCGCGAGCCTGCCTCCGGCCGAACCAGTGACCGTCACGAAAACCGTCTCGCCGGCCGTGAGCTTCGATTTTCCTCCGACCTATCCGGTCGCGGGCGGTGTTTTGGCGAACGGGACCGTGGAGCTCACGTTCCAGAATGGCAGCGGTAGTCCCGTAACCTGTACCTACCGTGGGGGATCCACATCGGCCCTTCCTGTAACTCAGCTCGAGGCGAATCGCGGTCGCACCATGGAGTTCGTAAGCTGCTCCGACGGGCTCGGCGTAGAGACGCGCCGCACGGCGACGAATTTCTCGCTGACTGTGAATCCTGTCCCTGGTTTTCCTGTGAGCATCGAACCGCCCATCATTCGTCATGGCGGCTGCGGGGAGATTTGGGAGGAGATGACTCCCGCCCAAACCTATGAGAGAGCTACAGGCTTTGACTGGGCAAATGCAGTAAAGGTCGCGGAGCGCGACAATGAAAACCATCCCACGCTCTACCCAGCCTGGATCTACATCCGCGATGACAAGGACCTCTTCGCCCTCCGCAAGCTCCGCATCCACCGCTTAAAAAGACCGCTATTCCCTGCGGAGTTCACGAAGTACGACGACCGCTGCGGGACGTTTCGAGAAACGGGTGATGGAACTGGCGTTTTCGTGAACACGCTCATTCCCGGAGCCGTCTATAACAAGCTCATCGACGCCTTCACCTCGACGCAGATCGAAGGCGAGCGTGAAGTCTTTCGCGCGGTGATCCTGAAGGACGTTCCCGTCGATCTTCGCACGCCGCAGGGCTCGCTCAAGCTGAAGGCTCTAGCAGATGCTGGTTTTCGCTACTTGAGCTATGAGACGGATCCATTTGGCCCCGTCGTCGAAGAGGACGCGGCTGTCGTCGAATTCCTTGCGGACGTCGTGACCTGGGTCGCTGAAGCGACTCAGGACTTTGCTTCGGCGATCGGTCAGGCCATCGCCGAGCTCGACAAGGTGATCCGCGGAAAGTACCCGGTGACGTTTCATATGCGTTCGCCGAACCCCGAACCTGATTTTCATGTGGAACTGAGAATCGACCCCGTGACCGGTGAGGAGACCTTCTCACCCATCAATGATATCGTGCCAACGATCCGGGGCTGGGGGCCCTTCGCTGGCTATCCGCTCGGCGCGAACGGCATGCAGGTGACGGTGCTGCAGTGGACGGCGATGCTCCCGAACGAGACGGTGGCTCGGACGGACATGACGGGAGTCGCGCGCATGGACATCATTCGTGGCGGCGACCTTCGACCCATCTCGCTGCCTCTCCCCACGGGCTTCGGGAACGGAGTCTGTATCGAGTTTACGAGCGAAGGCGCGAAGATCGTCGACTTCATCGGTGATAGTTCGACCTGCGACTTCAGAGCCCTCCGCCCTGACTCTGGAGTCTCAGTCTCCGGACACTGGCTGATCGAGGAGCAACTCAGCTTCAACAAGCCCTCGAGTGACATCATTCTCAACGTGGACAGCGCGAGGCTGAACAATCTGGTGCAGCTCGACGATACCTACCAGTACGCGAAAAGCGTGATCGGCTTCACGCCCAACCGGGTCAAGGTAGTCTCCGGCGCGTGGGCGGATACCCTTGCGAGCGCGAGGGGCGGACGGGCGTTTGCACCGTGCATGTCGTTTCCAAACAGTGTGAAGGAAGGCATCGTGAGTTCGTCGGTTGCCGTTGGGGCGCTCATTGGCGCCGCGACCGTCGGGCCGGTTGGCGCGCTTGTGGGTGGGCTGACCACGGGCATCATCGCGAACATCCTGGTCGACCACGACATCGTGCTTCCTGAAAATGCCAAGGTGACGCACAGCCGCAAGGTTGCGACGCACGAATACGGGCACTTCCTCTTTTGCTCGATGCTGTACGAGAGGAACAACGACGCGATCAGCGAGGTCCTCTGGAGCACAATCAACGAACAGAGCGCACAAAATCCAGTCCGATTCGTCAATGAGGCTTTTGCAGACTTCATCGCGGGTCAAGTGGCGGGAGGAGCGGACTACAATTGGATCCGGCAACGCCGTGCCGCGACCCCGGGGGATGTGTATGTGCCCGGAGTGACTTCAAACCAGTACTGTCGAAGTAGAAGCTCCGACGATGACGCATCCCGCCCTTTGTGTTTCGATATTAACCTTGACGGCAGGGATATGGTGCCGCTCGGGGAGCCTGGTATGGAGAACATTGGACGCGTGGCGACCTTGATCCATGACGCTTTCGACGGCAATCCTGCGTTCGCTCGGACCGGTCTCTTGCCGGGAAATGCGGACGCCTGGGACTATATTACCACGCCGCACACACTTTTTACGCCGTTTGCCCTGTCCATTCCGCCCTATGCGAGCACGGACGAAGACCTGGAGCGGGTGTCGCTGCCTGGCTCGGCTGTTCGAGATTTCGTAGGAAAGCTCGCCGACGGACTTCGAGAGTTTACGCCTCCGGACTCGGGAGGAACTGGTGCTATCCTGGACGACGTCAAGCTCTATCGGGCATTGAGCGATACGATGAAGGAGCACAATCTGAATTGGTGTGAGCGCTGCCGAGTGCTCGCGCTTCATGATTACAAGCAGGGGAATGCTCCGCATCTGAAGGGGATGTTCGAGTCATGCGCTGCGAACTATGAGTACGAGCTCGGTGGTCCCCCTCCGGCCCCAGTGGCTCAACTCAGCGCCGAGTGCGTCGCTTGTCCGGTGGATACTTACGTGAACGAAGGCGGCGAGTGCGACAACACCTGTCCCGCGGATATCGTCGTCGACGGCACAACGCTTGCTCCCGACTCGACCGAGTTCTCGGTTCAGCACTCCGACCTGATGAACGATCCGTGCCCGGATACGTTCATTCTTCGCATCACGAATTTCTCCTCGATCGTGGCGGATGGGGAGGTGAGCACGACGCTCCGGCCGACGGTCGAAGACGAAGTGTCTTGCACGAGGGAATTTTCGCTGGAGCGAGCGACGACCCTCGCGGGCACCGTGACCACGGAAGTTGTTTCGGCTCTTGTCGGATATGACGGATGCGAAGGAGACGACGGCTTCTGCTTCGGATGCACTAACAACATACCTACGTTCTCGACAGCTCCTTCTGCAGCCGACGAGGTAGAGTTTCGAACGGGAGTGTTCGATGGGAGTATGAGAGTCTTTGTGCCTTACGTGATTCCGTGACCGCAGGAAAAGCACATATGGAAGCGAGAAGAACCAAGGTGCTTCGGGCTGGAGAAACAGCTCCAGGAGGATATGCTCAACTGACAATGGATGCGTCGGGTCCGGCGGTGGCGAGGGTTTCTTATGAATAGAGCTAATACTTTTCTGCTACTAAGCCGAAAGGTATCTGCGCTTTCGCGACCGCTCAGTAAGGTTGCGCCCCTTGGGCTCACGTTCGGTTTTGCCCCGGTGCTCTGCAATCCGCATCCTGGGTCATGTCTCGGGTTAGAAATCGGGGATGAGCTTATTGTAACAATTGAGGAGACCATGCCTCATATGGACTCTCCTTGTGACTACGAAGCTTTAGGTTGGACTGTTGGCGAGCAACTTCGACTGAGTGTGGATGAGCAAATCGAAAATTCCAATGGAGAGAGAGTCTACTGTTCGGTTTCCACAGGACGGCTCAAGGCGGACACAGGTTGGACCTATTACCGCTCGTCTAAATCACCGGAAATTTACGACTCATACTCTACCGTGATCGACGCGTCGAAGGCCGAATGTCACGGTGAGATTAGCCTTATGGTTTTCGTTGAAGACCCATCAGTTCTGAAGGACGTACCAAGGTCGGCCACAGTCGGCATTGCTTTTAAGTCCTTCGGAACCGCAATGGAGTGCCCTCCCAGCTGCAGCGGCGGACTCATAGGGTCGATGGTCAGGACAAGATGACATACGATGGAGTCCTTGGAGCAAGTAGTCCCGAAGTGAATCTCAAGCATATCCCGTCACAATTCGGACATCGCCGTTTCTGGTTATCGGTTATGGCTCTCTTACCCGTAGCACTGTCTAACTGCGGTCCAGCCGAGTCAGGAGCCGGGACCGGAGGTGCCTCTGCCGGTGGAGCTCTTACAGGTGAGGTTTCCGCTGGAGGCTCGCTTGTAGGGGGAACGTTCAGCGTTGGAGGAACCACTACCGGCGGCGCATCGAGTAACGGCGGGACCACGACAGGAGGTGCTGTGCCGACCTCGGGCGGGAGCGACCCGAGTGGAGGTGCCGACAACTCAGGAGGGACGGGAGAGTTACCGAATTGGGAGTCGAACCCGCCGGATGCTGAATTTTTTCGGGCTTGTCTGGATCCATCGGGGCGGGAGATTACGCTTCGAGTGAAGACACCGGACGGTTGCGTGGAACTAGTATTAACTGACGATCTTTTGTCGTGTGTTCCGCTTCCGCCTGAGAGCGGTTGGTGCGTCAAAGGAGGCGGTGGAAATTACTATTCTCGGCCCGAGCTCTGTGATCAGGCAGGATTGACCGAAACAGCAAATCCAAGCGTCATTGTCGTTACAGTCAACGAGCAGATCCTAGTCAGCGAAGGAGCGCGTCTAGACGCCATCTTCGCAATCGACTGGGGTGGTAGCTATACGACCGCGCCTCCCGGCATCTCCGTCTCCGGATGCATTGCGAATTGTGAGGAGCGGGACTGCCGGGAGCAGTGAGCTTGGGACCCTCGGCCCGCGGCGGAGGGCGCGGGCCAAGAGGGACCCCGGCCGC
>Ga0207415_1000132_pt1:25000-75378 | contig 75378 bp, 62 predicted proteins | sample Passage237A_FD_187369 | JGI IMG/M metagenome (GOLD analysis project Ga0207415, IMG submission 187369) | Cellulose adapted compost microbial communities from Newby Island Compost Facility, Milpitas, CA, USA - Passage2 37A (SPAdes) (version 3) ... | reverse complement strand
CCCCCCTGCCACGGCACTTCTGGTCGTGGCGGGAGCGGCAGCGGCCGGAGCCCTACCGCCGCCACGGCGGCACCGCGCCGATGCAGCTCATCTTCGCCCTGCGCGCCGCCCTCGACATGCTGTTCGAAGAGGGGCTGGACGCCGCCATCGCCCGCCACGCGCGCCTCGCCGGCGCCGTCCGCCGGGCGGTCGAGGTCTGGGGCGAGGCCGGTGCGCTCTCCTTCAACGCCCTGCTGCCGCACCAGCGGGCCGACAGCGTCACCACGGTGCGGTTGCCCGAGGGCTTCGATGGCGAGGCCATCCGCAACGAGGGCCGGCGGCTCTACAACCTCACCCTCGGCGGCGGCCCCGGCCCCCTGCGCGGCCAGGTCTTCCGCATCGGCCACATGGGCCACATCAACGAGACCTCGATCCTCGGCGCCCTGGCCACCACCGAGCTGATCCTGCGCGGCCTCGGCCTACCGCTCGGCCGCGGCGCCGTCGACGCCGCCATCGAGGCGCTGGCGCCGCAGGTTCGGACGGGCGACGCAGAGGAAGACAGGCGGCGGCGCAGCGGCTAGAAGCCACCCGACAGTCCAGAGTCGGGAGATCATGCCATGACCATGCACGCCGGCCGGCTGCTGCTCGCAGTTGTCTGTCTCGCCATGGCGGCGCCTCCGGCCGCGTGGGCGCAGACCGCCCAGCCTTCCCTGTCGCCCGACAGGGTCGTTGGCGTGCCGGTGCCGCCCGGGCAGATCGAGGCGGCTGTGGCGGCGCTCGACGGCCTTGCCCAGACCATGCTGGAACGCAGCGGCATTCCCGGCCTGGCGGTGGCTGTCGTGCATGACGGCGAAACGGTCTTCGCCGAAGGCTTCGGCGTCCGGAAGGCCGGCGAGGAGGCCCCGGTCGGCCCCGGCACGGTCTTCCAGATCGCCTCGCTGTCGAAGTCGATCAGCGCCACGGTGGTGGCGCGCGAGGTCGGCAAGGGCGTCGCAGCCTGGGACACACCGGTGGTCCGGTACCTGCCGTGGTTCGCACTCGCCGATCCCTGGGTGAGCGCGCACGTCACCATCGCCGATCTCTTCTCCCACCGCTCCGGCCTGCCGGATCATGCCGGCGACGATCTGGAGGACCTGGGCTTCGGCCAACGTGCGATCTTCGAACGGCTCCGGGCCATCCCTCTCGATCCGTTCCGGGCCACCTACGCCTATACCAACTTCGGCCTGAGCGTGGCCGCGACGGCGGTTGCGGCTGCGGCCGGGAAAGACTGGGCCAGCCTCGCCGAGGCGGACCTCTTCGAGCCGCTGGGCATGAGCGCGACCAGCATGCGCTACAGCGACTTCGTCGCACGTCCTGATCGGGCCTACGGGCATGTGCGGGTCGACGGCCGGTGGGAAGCGCGCTTCGTCCGCCAGCCCGATGCCCAGGCGCCCGCCGGCGGCGTCAGTTCCTCGGTCGAGGACCTGGCGAAGTGGATGGCGCTGGTCCTCGATCAGGGGATGTTCCACGGCGAGCGGATCGTCGAGGCGGATGCCCTGCTGCCGGCGGTCAGCGCACAGGTTGTCTCGTCGCCGTCGAGGATACCGGACGCCCGGCCGGGCTTCTACGGCTTCGGCTTCGGCGTCGGCGTCGAACCGTCGGGACGCATGAGCCTCAGCCATTCCGGCGCCTTTCTGCTGGGTGCCGGTACGGCCTACCTCATGCTGCCCTCCCTGGACCTTGGCATCGTCGTGCTGAGCAACGCCGCACCAGTCGGCGCTGTGGAGGCTCTGAGCCGTGAGTTTGCGGATCTGGCGCAGTACGGCCGGGTGACCAGGGACTGGTATGCCGCTTACCGCATGGTCCTCGACCCGCTCTACGAGCCTTTCGGTGCGCTTGCGGGAGACGACCTACCGTCCGAGCCGACGCCGGCCCTGCCGTTGGACGCCTACGCCGGCGACTACACGAACGACTACCTCGGCGATCTGCTCGTGGAGCGCCGGCCGGATGGGCTGGTCCTGGTCGTCGGACCCTCGCGCATCGAGTTTCCGCTGAGCCACTGGAGTGGCGATCGCTTCGTCTTTCCGATCCGCAACGAGAATGCGCCGTCCGGCTCCCGTTCGGCCGTCGACTTCCAGCGTGGGGCGGACGAGGCGATCTCGGCCGTCGAGGTCGAGTACTTCGACCAGTTCCACACGGGCCCCTTCACGCGGCGCGACTGAGTGGTCCGGCGTTCAGGTGGACACCGTTCTGGCCGAAGGCTCCAGGAAGGCCCTCGCATTTCCCTGGAGGATCGCCGTCCTGGCGGCCTCGTCCAGAAAGGCGGCCTCGCGCACCAGGCCGCCCACCGGCTGTTCGGCGAGCGGCGAGGGGTAGCCGGAGCCGAGCAGGATCCGCTCCGGCCCCATAACGTCGACCAGGAGCCGCAGGGCCCGGGCGTCGCCGACGTCGGCGTCGACGCAGAAGCGGTCGAGGTAGGCACCCGGCGGCCGTGGCGCGCGCCCGCGCGCCACGTCCCGCCGCCGCCAGGCCTGCTCCAGCCGCCCGAGCATGTAGGGGAAGGCCCCGCCGCCGCTGGCGAAGCACAGTCGCAGGCTCTTCGGCAGGGCCTCGAAGGCGCCGCCCAGGATCATGGCGGCAATCGACAGATGGATCTCGGCCGGAAGGCCGATCGACCAGTCCAGCAGGTGGCGGCGCAGGCGCTGGCCTCCGAGGTCGCTCCACGGCATGACGTAGACGGGGGCGCCCAGGCTGTCGCAGTGCTGCAGGAAGGTGATCAGGCCCGGGTCGTCCAGGTCCCGCCCGCCGACGTGGTTGGCGATCTGCACGCCTTTGTGGCCCCCCTGCAGCGCCCGCTCCAGCTCCCGACAGGCGAGGTCGGCATCCTGCAGCGGCACCTGCGCCAGGGGCGTGAAGCGCGCCTTGTCCGCCTCGCAGGCCTTGAGCGCCGCGTCGTTGTAGACCTTGGCGCAGAACAGCGCCTGGGCGGGCGGCCGCTCCGCCAGCAGCAGCAGCGGATGGGCGCAGAGCACCTGGTGCCCGACGCTCTGGGCGTCCATGTCGGCTGTCCGCCGGGCCATGTCCCACAGGCTTGCAGTGCAGGGCTGGAACGGCTGGTTGCCCAGCATCAGCGTCCCGGTGTCCGGGCCGGTGCGGCGCAGCCACGGCCAGGGCGGGCCACCGAACTTCAGGTCCAGGTCGGGCCAGGCCTCGGGGAAGAAGAAGGTGTGGGCGTCGACGATCGACCTGTCGGGGGAGAGCGGCCGGCTGTCCGGGTGGCTGGGCACGAAAGGCGGCCTCCTCCTGTCAGCGTTGCGTCCCGCCCTCCTGCGCTCGGCCGGTGAGGAAGGCGTCCAACTGCGCGAACCTGTCCCGGTCGGTCAGGATCCGCGGCACCTTGTTCTGTCCGCCGAGGCGCCCCGACGCCGCCATCCAGGCGTTGAAGGCACCTGCGGACACCGGCACGACCTGCGGTGGGCCGAGCCCGAAGCCGCCCTCGCGATGGGCCCGATAGTCGTCGTTGCGCTCGATTAAAATACTGTCGAACTTTGCCGCGAAGGCTGCCGGATCGGCAAGAGGCGAGCGGAACTCTATCAACAGGCGGTGGTGGCCGAGGTCGCCTTCCCGCACCGGGAAGACCGCACCCAGGGTGTAGTCGGTGACGTCCGCGCCCTGCTCGGCCGCGGCGGCGGCGACCGCCGTCTCCACCTCTTCGGCGATCAGGTGCTCCCCGAAGGCACTCATCATGTAGCTGGTGCGGCCGGTCACCAGGACGCGGGGCGGGCGGGTTTCGACGAAGCGCACCGTGTCGCCGAGCACGTAGGACCAGAGGCCGGCGGCGGTGGAGAGCACCACCGCATAGTTCACGTCCGGCTGCACGTTGGCGATCCAGTGGCGGGTCGGGCGTTCGGCGTCGAGCTCCTCCACGGGCACGAACTCGTAGAACACGCCGTGGTCGAGGTTCAGGCGCATGCCCTGCTCCGGGCCGCGGTCGGCCACCGCAAGGAAGCCCTCGCTGGCCGGATAGACCTCCCGGAAGTCCACGTCGGGATCGTTCAGCACTTCCTCGAAGCGTCGCCGGTAGGGACCGAAGGCGATGCCGCCGTGCACCAGGATCGAGAGGTTCGGGAAGAGCGGTCCGTCCGGCCCGCGCAGGGTGCGGATCCGCTCGAGCTGCAGCAGCAGCCAGCTCGGGGTGCCGGCGATCGCCCGGACGTCGACGTCCAGCGCCGCCCGGGCGATGGCGTCGACCTTGGCTTCCCAGTCGGCCATTGCGGCCAGCCGCCGCGGCGGGAAGATCAGCGGGCGCAGGACCGGGCTCTGCATCGCCGCCATGATGCCGGAGAGGTCGCCGCTGCGGATGCCGGGTGCCTCCTCCTTCAGCCTGGTGCTGCCGCCCAGCATGAAGGACTTGCCGCCGAACACCCGGCTGTCCGGCTTGTGGTGCAGGTGGAAGCTCAGCAGGTCGAAGCCGGCCTTGTTGTTGGCCCGGATCATCGCCTTGGTGAGCGGCAGGTACTTGCTGGTGCCGCTCGTGGTGCCGGACGAGACCGCGAAGAACGGGATCTTCTCCGGCCAGCTCACCCCCTTCAGGCGGGGGAAGGCGGGCTCCCACCAGTCGCGCCAGAAATCCTCGTAGCGGCGCAGGGGGACGCTGCTCTGGAAGGTGTCGACGTCGTCGACCAAGTCGAAGCGATGGGCGCGCCCGAAGTCGGTCGAGCGTGCCCGGGCGACCAGCCGCAGCAGCAGCTTCCTCTGCGTCGCCACCCCGTCCATGCGCTGCAGGCGGTGCAGCCGCAGCCGGGCGTAGAGGCGCAGGAGAGCCGTCGCGTCGGGTGTTCGTCTCACTCTCACTGTGGCGTCCCGTCTGTTGCTTCAGGGTCTAGCACGACGGCGTCGGGGAAATCCCGCGCCACGGTCTCGCTCCGCAGCGGCATGCGGATCATCCGGCCGTCGCGCCACAAGGGTATCTGATCGGCGAAGTTGGCACTGCCCAGCCAGCCGTCCTGGCCGCCGAAGAGCAGAAACCAGTTGGCGTCGAGGTCGGACAGGTCGGACACGTGGCGGGACTGCTGGCCGTAGGTCGCGTGGTGGCGCGTGTTCACCAGGCCGTGGGCCGTCTTCATCGGCGTCTCGCGGGAGCCGCCGACCGGGAAGTCTTCCAGGACGAAGAAGCGGCCGAGCACCGGGACGGCGCCGAGTGCGTGCGCCACCCTCAGGCGGTGCATGTCGCCCCAGGTGGGAAAGGAGCCCAGCTCTCTTTCCGCCTTCGTCGCGGCCTGGCTCAGCAGCCGGTCCGCCGCCTGCCGCGGCAGGGCCTCGAAGTCGTCGATGAAGGGCCCCGACAGGTAGTTCCAGCTACCGGTAGCGTAAGGCAGCTCGTCCGCGCTCTCGACCCCGGCGAAGGCCGGCACGAGGTGATAGAGCAGCAGCTCGAAGGCGACCGGCCCCTGGGAATCCGCGGCGTAGTCGCCGTCCCAGCCCGTCAGCGCGGCGAGCAGCCGCGGCGGCGGGGCGGGCAGATCCCGCATGCGCCCGGCCAGAACGGCGGCGACCCGGCCGGCGGCCGGCGAGAGAGTGTCGCGCTGCAGGCTCTGCAAATCGGCGACGCCGAGGCGGCTGCGGCCGGAGACGAAGGCCTGCAGCCGCTGGACCCGGTCGCCTGGCGAGAAGAAGTAGCCGATCGGCACCGGCGTCTCCCCGGTCGGCCGGTTGTTGGCCGAGGCCAGGAAGCCTTCCGGCGGGTCGAGCACGGCCGGCAGGCCGCGAGCGTCGATGAAGCCGGCCCAGGCGGTGCCGGGATCGGTGGCGTCGAGGACGGGGTCGTCGGCTGGAAAGCGGCTTCTCACCGGCTGCGTCACCGCCATGAGCTGGCCGATGTGGCCGTCGCGCGTGGCGAAGAGCATGTTCTGGGCCGAGACGCCGAAGCCGGTGAAAGCCGCCATGAAGCCCTCGGCGTCGCGGGCCCGGGCGGCGGCGACCAGCGCGGTGATCTCGTCGGTCGGCTCGTGTCCGACCCAGCGCAGGGCGACCGGGCGGCTCTGGTCGCCGGGTATGACGGAGGCGTCGCTGATCACCGGCCCGAAGGGGGAGACGCGCACCTGACGTGTCGTGTCGAGCCAGAAGCGCGTGCCGATCCGTTCGGAGCGGGTCTCGAAGGTGGCGGGATCAAGGGAGGACACGTCGTAGAGGTCGCTGGAGGCCGCCCGCATGTTGGTGCCCCCCCACGCCAGCCAGGGGTTGCTGCCAACCGCGACGAACGGCAGGCCCGGGACCATCAGCCCCACGGCGTGGAAGCCGGGTGAGCGCATGCCGGCGATCAGCCACAGGTTCGGCAGCGTCAGTCCCAGGTGCGGGTCGTTGGCCAGCAAGGGGGCGCCGCTGGCGCTGCGCGAGGCGGCGACCGCGACCGAGTTGCTGCCGCTCTTGCCGGAGGCGGCCAGCAGGTCGGCGAGGGTGCTGAGCGCCGGGTCTGGCGTGAAGGAGGGCGCGGTGTTCGCGCCGGCCCGCAGTATGCGGTGCCAGCGCTCAGCGAACTCGGGCGTGCCGCGTTCGGCCAGCAGGCTGAAGTAGCCCAGCCAGTTGATGTCGGTGCCGGCCAGCCGGCCGATCCGCAACAGGTCCTGAGGCCGGTAGGGCTCCGGCTCGATGCCGAGCAGGGCGAACTCCGGCGGCCGCTTCGTCTGCCTCTCGAAGTAGGCGTTGAGGCCGTCGGTGAAGGCCTGCAGCAGGCGTTGCGATTCGGCCGGCATGCGCAGCCAGACCGTCTCCGACGCCCGGCCGTAGTCGAGGATGCGCAGGGCGTGGTCGATGTCCCAGGCCAGCGGGCCGACCATCTCGGAGAGGCGTCCGGCCGAGATGCGGCGCAGCAGGGCGATCTGTGCGCCCCTCAGGTGGGCATGGACGAGGCCGAGAGTGAAGAAGAGGTCGGCGTCCGTCGCCGCCTCGATCCAGGGGATCTGGTACTGGTTCCAGCGGACCGTGACGGGGGCGTCGAGCGGCAGCCCCGACCGCGGCAGCATGGCCAGCCGCTCACGCCGGTCGACGTCGGCGGGAAAGAGGGCGCCGCAACCGGTGAGCAGCAGCCCGACGGCGGCGAGGAAGGCTGCGGGAAGAGATCGGCTGCGAGCCACGCAGGCCCCTGGGGATGGTTGACGACGGCTTCTGCGAAGGTGGGGGGCGCGCGCCCGGCTTCAACTGCCGGCCGCGTCCGCGGATGCGCTCAGGGAGCCCGTCGGCGGCCCATCACCCGGCGTACGAGGGGGCGCAGCACCGCCCCTGGAAGCAGGTCCACGGCCAGCCCGTAGAGCCGGTTGTGCAGACCGGGCGTGACGCTGCGGCGGCGGCCCAGGGCCTGCAGCGCGGCGGCAGCCACCGCCGCTGGGCTGCTGGCCGGGGCCGCGCCGAGGCTTCGGGCGTCGGCCCGGCTGAAGAAGCGGGTCCGGGTGGTGCCGGGGCGCAGGGACAGGACGTCGATCGGCTCGCCGCGCAACTCGTCCGCCAGCGCCGCGGCGAGGAAGTCGTCGAACGACTTGCTGGCGGCGTAGGCCGAGAACCAAGGCAGCGGCGCGAAGGCCGCGACCGACGAAGTGAAGACGAGGCCCGCCCGGCGGCCGTGCGCCCGAGCGCGTGCGAGCATGCCCGGCAGCAGCGCCCGGGTGAGCAGCCCGGGTGCCAGGACGTTTACCGCCAGCATGGCCTGCAGCCGATCCGGGTCGTGCTCCGCGAAGGGCCCGAAGAGGCCGAGCCCGGCGTTGTTGATCAGCAGGTCGACGGGCAGGTCCTCGGCGGCCGCGATCAGCCGTTGGCGGCCTTCCGCGGTGGCGAGGTCGGCCGGGACCACCTCGATCCGCCGGCCGGGCGCCGCCACAGCGGCGGCCACCGACCGCAGGGCCGCGGCATCGCGGCCGGTCAGCAGCAGGTCGGTTTCCGCCGGCAGGGCTCCGGCAAAGGCGGCGCCGATGCCGCTGCTGGCACCGGTCACCAGGGCACAGCCGTAGCCACTCACGGCTCTGCCTGCACGGCGGGGGTCGGATGCGTCAGTGGCATTTGCCAATGCTTCGATAACGAACTAAAGAACTTCCGGCCTTTTGAAACCTGTCTGCGAGAAGAGAGACCATGACGGCGAAGCTGGAAGCCATCCGCGGCTCGATCCCCCCGATCATCACCCCCTTCCGTGGTGACCAGATAGACTACGACGCCTATGGGAAGCTGATCGAGAGGCAAGTGGCCGAGGGCTCGCACGGCGTGCTGGTCAACGGCACGACGTCGGAGCCGGCGACCCTGACGGTGGAGGAGCGCAACCGCATGGTCGACATCGCCATCGCGGCGGTGGGCGGGCGCGTGCCGGTGGTCGTCGCTGCGGGCTCGCAGAGCCATGCCGAGACGATCGCGCTGACCGAGCACGCCACCAAGGCGGGGGCCGACGCCCTGCTGACCGTGACGCCCTACTACACCCGGCCGCCGCAGCGCGGGCTCGTCGAATACTACTGCGATCTCGGCAAGCGCAGCCCGCTGCCGCTGATGATCTACCACATTCCCGGTCGTACCGCGGTGTCCGTCACGCTGGACACGCTGAAGGCGATCAAGGACCGCACACCCCACCTCGTCGGCATCAAGCACGCGGTCAACGACCTCGCCTTCGTCGCCGACATGATCCACGAGCTGGGCAAGGACTGGAAGGTCTTCGCCGGCCTGGAGGAGCTGTCCTATCCGATCATGGCGATCGGCGGCTGCGGCACCATGAACGCGGTCGGCAACCTGGCGCCGAAGCGGGTTTCCGAACTCTGCGAGGCGGTCTGGAAGAACGACCTGGCCGAGGCCTGCCGCCTGCACTACAGCCTGCTCGAGCTCAACCAGGCCGTTTTCTTCGACACGAATCCCATCGCCATCAAGTACATGATGAAGCGCATGGGGATCATTCCGCAGAACGACCACCGCCTGCCGATGGCGCCGGCGACGCCGGAACTGGAGAAGCGGCTCGACGGCGTACTGCAGCGCGCCGGGCTGGTCTAACGCGAGAGCGACGGGAGAGGGCATGACAGAGCGGGTCGTCATCGTCGGAGCCGGTCAGGCGGGGGGGCGCCTGGCCGCCATCCTGCGCAAGCAGGGCTGGGAGGGGGGGATCACCCTCTTGGGAGACGAGTTCGACCCGCCCTACGAGCGCCCGCCCCTGTCGAAGGAGGTCCTGGCCGACGACGCCGACCCGCTCGTCGGCCGCCTCTTCCCCGACACCTTCTACCAGGAGCAGGAGATCGACCTCCTGCTGGCGCGCAGCGCCGCGAGCCTCGATCCGGTGGCCAAGCGGATCCAGGTCGGTCACGAGAACCTCGACTACGGCACCTTGGTGCTGGCGACCGGCGCGCGGGCCCGGCGGTTGGCCTGCGAGGGTGCGGACCTGCCGGGCATCTTCCTGCTGCGCAACACCGAGGATGCCCGCGGGCTGCGGCCGCGGCTGCAGCCGGGTGCCCATGTGGTCCTGATCGGCGGCGGCTTCATCGGTCTGGAGGTGGCCGCCAGCGCCCGCAAGCGCGGCTGCATGGTGACGGTGCTGGAAGCCCAGCCACAGCTTCTCGGGCGGGTCGCCGACCCCGCCGTCGCCGAGGTGATCCAGAACCTGCATCGCGCCAAGGGCGTGGAGATCCGCTGTGGTGCGCAGCTCGAGGCCTTCGAGGGGCACGGGCGGCTGCAGGCCGTGCGGCTGACCGACGGGACGAGGATCCCGGCCGAGATTGCGGTGGTCGGCATCGGCGCGGTCCCGAACCAGGAACTGGCCGTCGCTGCCGGCATCGACTGCGACAACGGCATCGTCGTCGACGCCGCCACCCGCACCTCGGCGCCGGACGTGCTGGCGATCGGCGACGTGACGGCCCAGTCGCACGCCTGGCTCGGCGCACGGGTGCGGCTGGAATCGTGGGAGAACGCCGAACTGCAGGCGCAGGCGGCGGCCAATACCATCCTCGGCCGTCCGGCCGCGGCGGTGGGTGCGCCGTGGTTCTGGACGGACCAGTTCGACCTCAATCTGCAGATTCTCGGCGGCCGCTGCCCCCACGATAGGGTCGTTTCGCGCGGCAACCCGGCGGACGGGCCGTGGTGCCACTTCTTCCTGAAGGACGAGCGGATCGTCACCGCCTGCCTCGGCAACGCCGGCCGGGAGCGGCGGGCGGTCAAGCAGCTGATGGACAGCCGGGCGCCGGTGGAGCCGGCCGCACTCGCCGATCCCGGCACGTCGCTGCGGTCGCTCGTTCCGAAGGCCTAGGAGCCGGCATCCGAGGTCACGCAGGCACGCAGGCACGCAGGCTATTGCAGTGCCGCAAAACAGCCCTCTATGCTTGTTTCGAAATCGAACTTCTGTCTTTCGAAAAGCGAGGGTTTTGCCTGCCATGGAGACTGCACCGCAGAGCGCCGCTGCGCGACCGTCTCCACGCGCGCGGGCAGAGGATCCGGCGGCCGATCCCCTCGCCGCGGCGGTCGAATTCCCGCCCGACCAGAGCGTCGGATACCTGTTGCGCGACACGCACCGGGCCTTCATGCGCATCCTGCAGACGCGGATCGCGGCCGACAACGTGACGGTCGGGATGTGGTTCTTCCTCCGGACCCTGTGGGAGGAGGACGGGCTCTCCCAGCGCGAGCTGAGCCGCCGCATCAAGATGATGGAGCCGACGACGGTGACGGCGCTGAGCATGATGGAGCGCCGCGGTCTCATCCGGCGGGAGCGCGACCCGGTGGACCGGCGCCGCAGCCTCGTCTACCTGACCGACAAGGGCCGCTCTCTGAAGGAGCGGCTGCTGGGCCACGCCATCGAGGCCAACCGTATCGCGCTCGGCGGCATGACCGAGGAGGAGAAGAGCGACCTGCGCCGCCTCCTGCACATCATCAAGCGGAACCTCGAGACTCCGGCGGCATCAAAGGCCGGCTAGGGCCTTGGCGATCAGGCTGCCCCCGATCAGCACCAGGATCACCAGGATCAGGACCCGGAAGACGCTCTGGGGCAGGACGCCGCGCAGCCGCTCGCCCAGCAGCATGCCGGCGAACACCGGCAGGCAGGCGAGCAGCGAATAGAACGCCTCGTTCCACCCGAGGATGTCGAAGGCCGCCAGCGACAGGTTGAACGGGATGCCGCCCGCCAGGTAGCCCACCGCCATGGTGCTGACGAAGGTGTCCTTGTCGAGGCGGAGCGCCATCATATAGGCCGCGAGCGGTGGGCCGTAGAAGGAGGTGATGCCGCCGAAGAGGCCGCAGGCGGCACCCACCGCAGGATTCAGCCAACCCTCCAGGCGCGGTGAGATGGCGCCGACCTTGCCGAAGAAATTGAAGAGGGCGGACCCGATGACCACGCTGCCGAGGAGGAACTGCAGCACCGTCTGGTTCAGCCCCACCAGAACCCGCACGCCAACGACGATCCCGACGACGAGCAGGCCCAGGAGGGGCCAGAAACGCGCGACCGCCGCCCGGGCCCGGCCGCCTCGGAAGGCCTGGTAGACGTTGCTCGCCAGGACGGGCACCGCGAGCAGGGCGATCGCGGTGGGCACCGGCAGGATGTAGGAGAGCAGCGGGACGGCGACCATCGGCAGGCCGACGCCGAAGACGCCCTTGACCATGCCGCCGAGCATGATGAAGGCCGCGGCGACGAGGGGCAGGAGGCCCGTGAGATCGAGCATGTCTCAGCCTTGCAGGGAAGGTCGGTGACGGCTTGAGGTGAGGCCGCCGCGGCCCTTAGATATCGAACCGATTGCCCTGCGCCAACCGGGGGTGCGACAGAGGGGCAAAAAGCTTCGTCGTTGCCTTGCGAAAAATGCTTCGATATCTATTCTTTTAACAAGAGGACGAGAATGAGCGCTTCCATACCCCGTCTGGAGATGCAGGACCTGCGGCCCGATCTGGCCGAATTCCTGCAGCCGCGCGTCAAGCGGCTGAACTACCTCGGTGAGTTCTTCAAGGTCACCGGGCACGTCCCCGACGTGCTGCTGCCCTTCCTGCAGTTCACCGAGGCGCTGAAGGACGCGCTGCCGAACAACCTGACGGAAGCGGCCGTCTTCACCGTGGCGACCTGGGCGAAGAACGACTACGAGCGCCATCAGCACGAACGGCTGGCGCTCAAGCTGGGCTTCTCGGAGGCCTGGATCCGCGATGCGGAGCGCCTCGACCCGGACAGTGCCGGCGAGCTGAGCGAGGCGGAGAAGGCGACCCAGCGCTACGCGCTGGCCTGCCTCGAGCGGTTCGGCAAGGACTGCGGGGGGGAGTTCGCGGCTCTGGTCGAGGCGGTCGGCCATGAGCAGGCAATCGCCGTGGCCTTCCTGGTGGGCCGCTACAGCACCCATGCCATGGTGGTGAACACGCTGGCGCTCGCCCCGCCGGTGCCGTCGCCGCTCACCGACGGGGAGAAGCAGGCATCATGAGCGAGGCGATCTGGATCACCGAGGCCGAGGTCGTCCGGCTCTTCAGCCTGCCCGATGCCATCCCGGCCCTGGAAGAGGGGCTGCGTCTCGAGGCCAAGGGCGAGGCCGAGACCATGCCGAAGGCCCACGCCGTCTGGTCCGATGGCGCCGGCCACACCAACACGCTGCACGCCATCGGCGCGGTGATGCAGGGGGCCGGCCTGATCGGCACCAAGACCTGGGCGCACACGACCGGCGGGGCCTGCCCTTTGCTGATCCTGTTCGACAGCGCCAACGGCTCGCTGCAGGCGATCATCGAGGCCTTCGCCCTCGGGCAGTACCGCACCGGCGGCCTGTCCGGCGTCGCGACCCACCGTATGGCCCGGGCCGACGCCGACGAGATGGGGCTGGTCGGCACCGGCAAGCAGGCGATCACCCAGGTCGCCGCGGTCGCCGCCGTGCGCCCGCTGAAGCGCCTGCGCGTCTACAGCCCGACGCCGGAGAAGCGCCGCGCCTTCATCGAGCGGGTGCGCAAGGCCTTCGCCTTCGAGGTCGTCGAGGTGGACAGCGTCGAGGCGGCGGTCGCCGACTGCCCGATCGTGACCCTGGTGACCCGCGCCACTGAAGCTTTCCTGACCGCCGACATGCTGGCGCCGGGTACCCATCTGAACGCCGTCGGCGCGATCACGCCGGAGCGGCGGGAGTTCACCCAGGACGTCTTCGACCGCACCCAGCTGATCGCCGTGGACAGTCCGGACACGGTCCGGCGCCTGAACGCGGAGTTCATCGAGCAGTTCGTCGAAGGCGACGGGGACTGGAACCGCGTCCAGAAGATCAGTGCGCTGGTCGCGGCGGATGCACAGCGGCCGGCCGACTGCGACCTGTCGCTGTTCAAGGCCATGGGAATGGGCCTGTCCGATCTGTCGCTCGGGCGGGCAATCCTGGCTGCGGCGCGTGCCCAGGGGGTGGGCCGCGAGATTCCGCAGCCGGTGAAGGTACCGCCGCGCCTCACGTGACGCGCGGCCGACAGTATCGAGGAGGCAAGATCGATGTCCGATGAGTTGAAAGGCAAATTCGTGGACCGCACCGGCGCAAAGCCGGCCGAGCGGACCTTCTGGAACCCCATCGTCATCTCCAAGGAGGAGATCGATCGGGAGATCGAGCGGCTGGCCGATCTCGACCGGCCGGCGAACGGCCGCCGCCAGGCGCTGATCACCCACCCGAAGGCACAGGCCCCGGGCCTGGGCCTGGCGCCGGGGATCCAGGTCACCCTGTCCGTGCTGAAGCCGGGCGAGAGCACCGAGCCGGTGCGGCACAACTCGACCCAGGTCAACTTCTGCATCGGCGGCGCCGGGACGACCATCGTCAACGGCAAGCGGATCGACTTCCGCCAGTACGACGTCTGGAACCATCCGTCCTGGGTGACCTACCGGCACGTCAACGACACCAACGACCTGCAGGTGCGGCTGACCTACTCCAACGCCTCGCTGCTGGAGAAGATGGAGATCCACGTCGTCGAGGAGAACCCGACGCCGGTGGAGGCCGTGGTCGCCCATGAGGAGGAAGCCGGCGAGCCCGACGCCCGCAAGGTGAACCCCTACGGCACCTTCCAGCTGAACGACACCGGCGCGATGATGATGCCCTACGAGCTGCTCATCAATCCGCCGTCGGTCGAGTCGCCGATCCTGCACTGGCCGTGGGAGCAGGTGAAGATGCACCTCGACAAGCTGACGGCCCTCGGCCAGCAGTACGTCGGCCGGCGCCTCTATCTGCTGCACAACCCCATGACCGGCCGGACCAACGGCACCACGCCGAACTTCTTCGCCACCATGACCGTGCGTCCGCCGAAGATCGTCGACCGGCCGCACCGCCATTCGTCGGCGGCGATCAACTACTACTTCTCGGGCCGCGGCCGCAGCACGGTCGAGGGCGAGGTGATCGAGTGGAAGGCCGGCGACCTGATGCTGTCGGCGCCGGGCTGGGCGGTGCACAACCACGCCTCCTTCGACGAGCCGGTCTACGAGCTGACCATCCAGGACCAGCCGCTGAACATCGTCATGGAGTCCCTGCTGTGGCAGGAGAACCTGAAGATGCCGATGGCCGTCCTGGGCAAGGAGACGGGCTTCGACACCAACCGCGGCAAGCTCGCGAGCTGAGTTCGTAGCCAGCCCTGAATGGAAGACGGCCCGGAGGTTGCCCTCCGGGCCGTTTTTCTTTCCGGGCCGGCCGGTTCAGTCCAGCGGGGCGGTCGCCGCCTCCAGCCAGCCGCGGGTCCCGGCGTCGACCTGCGGTCCCACGGCCTCGGCGACCCGGGCGTGGTAGTCGTCGAGCCAGGCGCGCTCGGCCGGGCTCAGCAGCTCCGTCGCGATCAGGCTGCGGTCGATCGGCGCCAGGGTCAGGGTCTCGAAGGCGAGCATCGGCCGCTCGGCCCCCGTCGGCGAGGGCGCCTCGGTGACCGCGACGAGGTTCTCGATCCGGATCCCCCAGGCCCCCGTCTTGTAGTAGCCCGGCTCGTTGGAGACGATCATTCCCGGCCGCAGGGCGACCGTGCTGGGCGCCTTGGATATTCGCTGCGGGCCTTCATGGACGCTGAGGTAGCTGCCCACCCCGTGGCCGGTGCCGTGGTCGAAGTCGAGGCCGGCCTCCCACAGCGGCCTTCGGGCCAGGGCGTCGAGCTGGTGCCCGGTGGTGCCGGCGGGAAAGCGGGCGGTCGCCAGCGCGATGTGCCCCTTCAGCACGCGGGTGAAGCGGTCGCGCATCTCTTCCGAGGGCGCGCCGACCGCGAGGGTGCGGGTGACGTCGGTGGTGCCGTCCTGGTACTGCGCGCCGGAGTCGAGCAGGAACAACTCGCCGTGCCGCAACGCCCGGTCGCTGCCGGGCGAGACCCTGTAGTGGACGATGGCCCCGTTCGGTCCCGAGCCGGCGATGGTGTCGAAGGACAGATCGCGGAAGCGCTCGTTCTCCGCCCGGAATGCCGCCAGCCGGGCGGCCGCCTCCGCCTCCGTCACGCCTTCCGGCAGCTGCCGGTCCAGCCAGGCGAGGAAGCGCACGAGGGCGGCGCCGTCGCGGCGGTGGGCGGCCCGGGCGCCCGCGAGTTCGGCGGCGTTCTTGCACGCCTTGGGCAGCTGGCAGGGATCGTCACCGGCGACGATCGATGCGCCTGCCGCGCCGAGGCGATCGAAGAACCAGGCGCCGGCGCTGGCCGGGTCGACCAGCACCGTCTTGCCGCGGAGCCCATCCAGCGCCCCGGGCAGCGCGTCCGGGGAGGCGACCGTGACCTCGTCGCCGAGATCCGCGCGCAACTCCGGGCTGACCTTCGCGGGATCGACGAACCAGACGACGCTGCCGTCCGCGCGCAGCAGCGCGAAGGAGAGGACGAAGGGCGTGCGGGGCACGTCGCGGCCGCGCACGTTGAGCAGCCAGGCGATCGAGTCGGGCAGCGTCAGCACGGCGGCGCCGATCGCGCGTTCGCCCAGCCGCGCGCCCAGATCGTGGCGCTTGTCCGCGGAGGAGCGGCCCGCCAGCTCCAGGGGCTGCGCCTCGGCCGGTGCCTGCGGCGCCGCCGGCCGGTCGCGCCAGACGGCGTCGAGGGGGTTGTCGGCGACGGCCACGGCCTCGCCGCCGGCAAGCCGTGCCACCTGACGCAGTCGCTCCACCTGACTCTGGGTGTGCAGCCGCGGGTCGTAGGCGATGCGGCGGCCCTTCAGGCTCTCCTGCAGCCAGGCGTCGAGGGGCTTGTCGAGCAGATGGAAGGGCGTGAAGTGCCGCTCGTCCACCTCCTGGCGGACCTGCAGCACGTAGCGGCCGTCGACGAAGACCGCTGCCTCTTCGGGCAGGACCGCGGCCATGCCCGCGGAGCCGGTGAAGCCGGTCAGCCAGGCCAGCCGCTCGGCCGAGGCCGGCACGTACTCGCCCTGATGCTCGTCGGCGCGCGGCACGAGGAAGCCGTCGAGGCCGCGGCGGGCCAACTCGGCGCGCAGGGCGGCCAGGCGCTCTGCGGTGGAGGGGGAAGCCGTCATGAACTCCTCTCGTCCTGATGCTTCCGGAGCCTAGGAGGCACCCGGCAGCCGCACAAGGCGTGCCCATGCAGCGATGTGACAGTTGCGAGCCGATCTCATGCACGGGCCGCATTGCTGCGGTGCAGCAAAGCCCGCTGCTCAAGTGGGCGGGGAGATCGTAAGTATGCGTCATCCGAACGATTTCACCGCTCTGGGCAGGAGCCCTCGTGGAAATCTGCAACTAGATAGCGCTTGAAGAGAGAAAATCACCATGTCCCGTCCCATCGCCAATTCCATGACGCCGGCTTCCGTCGGCACCGATGCGAGGGGCTTCGACCGCGACGCAATCGAGCTTGAGGCCCGCCGGCTTCAGGCCCTCGCCGTAGCCGACGCCCTGCGTGGCCTCGGCCGCGCGATCGCCCGCCTTCCCCTCGTCGCCGACCTGCGGCTGCGCGCCGCGCGCGCCCGCCTGGTCCGGCGGACGGTCAGGGAACTGCAGGAGCTCGACGACGCCTCGCTCGCCGACATCGGCCTGACCCGTGGCGAGATCCGCGCCCGCGCTGTAGCAGCCTGCGAGGGGCAGTATCCGCGCGCCGCGAACGGCGGCTTCTTCGGCCGGCTGGCCGAGAGCGTCGCCGAGGCGCGTCAGCTGGCGCGTGCGCGCCGCGAGCTGGCGACCTTCGACGAGCGTCTGCTGCGGGACATCGGCATCGATCGCAGCGGCGCCTTCGAGGCGGCCGAGCAGGAGCCGGTGCTGGCGCAGCGGCCGACCGTCGGCGAGCCTGCGGCGCAGACGCGCTACGTTGTTCAGCCGGCCGCCGCGCAGGCGGCCAACGACCGTCGGCCGGCGGACAAGCGCCAGCCCGCCGCCGCCTGAGGCGTCGGATCATCCACGGTCGATCCAGGGGGATGGCGGAGATGGCTCTGCCATCCCCCTGTTTTTTTAGCCGATGCCGCGCCGCTATGTGCGCTGGTGGCTTGACCCGGCTGGCTTGATCGGTTTCCTCGGGCGGCGGAGCCGGCTGCTGCGGAACGGCCGGCCCGTTCCTTGGCGCCCCCGGCGTCGCCGCCGCAAGCGGGTTCCATGGCTCGAATGTTCCTCGGACTGGCTGTTCAACGATTCATCCCGTCATTGCCGCGGCGGTGGCTGACGGGTCTGGCGCCCGCCCGCCGAACGGTGCAGCAGCGGCTGGCCGACCTGCCGCTGGACGGCGTGCCGGTGGAGCGCCCGGTGACGATCCGCTGGAACCAGCATCTGGTGCCGTACATCGAGGCGGAGACCGATCGGGACCTGGCGGTCGCCCTCGGCCTGATCCAGGGGCATCTGCGCATGGGCCAGATCGAGCTGATGCGGCTGGCCTCCCAGGGCCGCCTGTCCGAGGTCTTCGGCTTCTTCGCCCGCGACATCGACCACGCCCTGCGCCTCTTCGACTTCGAGGGCCAGGCCCGGCGCATCCGCGACACGGTGGGCCCCGACGTGCTCGAGTGGGTCGACGGCTTCGCCGCCGGCCTGAACCATCAGGCGGTCAACGCGAAGACGCTGCCGCCCGACCTGCGGCTGCTGCGTCACCGGCCGGCGCCGTGGACGCCGCTCGAAGTGATGACGCTCTCGCGGATCACCTCGGCCGACTTCAACTGGGTGACCATGTTCGCCCTGCTGTCGCACTACGAGAAACCGGGCTTCGCCCGACTCTGGTCGCGGCTGTGCGAGGCCGGGGCCGAGCCACCGGAGATGCCGGGCGAGGAGGAGGTGCAACAGGTCTTCGACACGTTGCTGCGCTCGACGGGGCGCGTCGGCAGCAACTCCTATGCCGTCTCCGCGGGGCGCAGCGCCACCGGCGCCGCCCTGATGGCCAGCGACCCGCACCTCGGCCTGACCCTGCCGAACCTCTGGCTGCTGGTCGGAGTTCGCTCGCCGTCCTACAATCTCGTCGGCCTGATGCTGCCCGGCACGCCGATCTTCGGCATCGGACGCAACCCCGACCTGGCCTGGGGCGGCACCAACCTCCGCGCCGCCTCCAGCGACCTCTTCGACGTCTCTGCGCTGCCCGCCTCCCAGTTCGAGGAGCGCGAGGTGACCATCAAAGCGCGCTTCGGCCGCTCGGTCCGGCGCAAGCTGCGCAGCACGCCGTTCGGCCCGGTGCTCAGCGACAGCAAGCTGGTGCGCGCCCCCACGGGCCGGACCCTGGCGCTGCGCTGGGTCGGGCAGGAGGCGACGGATGAACTGGGCGCTCTGCTCAAGGTGGCGCGCGCCAGGAGCGCGGTCGAGTTCCGCGAGGCGCTGGCGACCTTCGCCGTGCCGGCCCAGAACTACCTCTGCGCCGACAGTGCCGGCAGCGTCGGCCATGCCCTGGCGGCGCAGCTGCCGGAGCGGCCGGGCTTCCCGCCCCGCAGCCTGATTCGCGACGCCGCCGACCCGGATCAGCACTGGGGGCGCCTGCACAGCGCGATCGATCTGCCCTACCGGCTCGACCCGCCCGAGGGCATCGTCGTCTCGGCCAACGACCAGCCGCCGCCGACCGCCGTCCCGGTCGGCTTCCTCTACGCCAGCCCCGACCGCGTGCAGCGGCTGCGCGAGGTGCTGCTCGGCAATGACCGCATGACGATCGGCGAGTTGATGCGGCTGCAGCGCGACACCGTCTCCCCGGCGGCGGAGACCATCAACCGCGGCCTGATCGCCGCGATCCGGGAGGCCGGCCTGGGCGAGTTGGAGCCGGAACTGATGGGCCGGCTGGAGAACTGGAACGGCGACTATGCCGTCCACTCCCAGGGGGCGCCGGCCTTCGAGGCCCTGCTCGGCCACCTGCTGCCGCGCTTCTACAAGGGCGCCGACCAGGAGGTGCTGCACGACCAGTTCGGTCAGTGGAACGCCGTCGTCCGTTTCCTGCTCGACGACCTGCGGGCGCGGGCGCCGGAGCAGCGCCATGCCCTCCTGCGGGAGATCCTGCCGCTGGCGGCCCGCGATGCCGCCCGCTATCCGACCTGGGGCGACATGCATCGCCTGCCGCTCATCCACTTCCTGGGCAAGGTGCCGCTGATCGGTCGGGCCTTCACCGCCAAGGACCTGCCGTCGGGCGGCTCGCGCCAGACGCCGATGAAGTCGTCCCACGGCATCGTCACCCGCCGCCACCGCACCGGGTTCGGCTCGATGGGCCGGCACGTCTCCGACATGGGCGACGTCGACGCCAACTGGTTCTGCCTGCTCGGCGGCCAGGACGGCTGGCTGGGCAGCGACGGCGCTCTCGATCAGGTGCCCCTGTGGCAGGAGGGGCGCTACATCCGCATGCCCCTGCGGCCGGAAAGCGTGGCCAAGGAGTTCCCGCTGGTGACCCTGCTGCAGCCCGCCGGCAAGCCGCCGCGCTGAGGCGGGGGCGCGCCTTCTTGCGGGGATCGGCGTTTTCTCTGACTATAGTTGCAGAGGTTCTGGCCTACCCGTAAGACAGAGTTCAGAGATGAAGGGCAATTAAGATGAGGAGGAGCAGGCGCGGCAGCTCTCTTTTTGGAACTATCCTACAACGAGCAATTCTTTAACAGATCAGTCGGCATATGTTAAAGAAGGCCAATTTTTTTAACACATCCTCCGGCCCATGTTAAAGCCAACCTATCGGCTGCCTTCCCTGCCGCCCCCAATCGATCTAGAGACGGTGCCGATCCTCAAGGCATTGGCAGCGGCCAATCGAGCTCTGGCCGAATTGAAGGGCAGAGCAGCCACGATTCCAAATCAGGGCACCCTCATAGACACGCTCGCGCTTCAGGAGGCCAAGGCTAGTTCCGAGATCGAGAATATCGTTACTACGCAGGACGAGTTGTTCCAAGCGGAATTATTTCCAGAAGGCCCTTAGTCACCCGCAGCAAAGGAGGTTGCCCTTTACAGAGACGCCTTAAAGCTGGGACATGATCGATTGATTTCTACGGGAGGAATTATTGCTAATAATACATTGATCGATATGTTTCGTATTCTCAAAACGCGTGAGGAAGGCTTTCGAGCAACCCCCGGTACAGCCTTAAAGCACGATGCTACAGGCAGTATCGTCTACGTCCCGCCACAGGATGGCGGAGAAGTACTCGAATACATGACTGCGCTTGAACGCTTTATCAATGATGACGAAGCATGCGCGCTCGATCCACTCATTAAGATGGCGTTAATTCATCATCAATTTGAAAGTATACATCCGTTTTCTGATGGCAATGGACGGATCGGGCGAATACTGAATGTTCTCTACCTTACAAAGACCGGCTTGCTGGAAATACCTGTCTTGTACCTCAGTCGCCATATCACCCGCACCAAGAACGACTACTATCGCTTGCTTCAAGCAGTTCGAGACGAGGGGCGCTGGGAGGAATGGGTTCTCTATATGCTTCGTGCTGTCGCCGTGACCGCAGAGACGACGCTCAACTTAGTCGAAGGGATCCGCGTCCAGATGACGGTTATGAAGCATCGTATGCGAAACGAGTTGCCGCGACTCTATTCGCAGGACCTCTTAAACAACCTTTTTCGCCATCCCTACACGCGAATCGAGTATGTCGTGAAAGACCTTTCTGTGACTAGACAGACGGCGGCTAAGTATCTGGATACGCTTGCGGAACAAGGCTTTGTTCAAAAGCACCAGGTAGGGCGTAATAACTACTATATAAATACGTCCCTTATTCGTCTGTTCCTCGACGTTTCGGGCGAAGGATAACAACCTCCTGCTTCTCCTCTCACCTGGCACGCATTCCTACCCCGCCGCGTAGCGGGTGAGGAGGGCGGGGTCGGGGTCGAGGCCCAGGCCGGGCCCGTCCGGCAGCGGCAGCGCGCCGTCGCGCAGGGCCAGGGCGCCGTCGTAGGGCCGTGCCTCGAGATCGAAGACGGCGTGCTCGACGAGGGTCTCGCCGCCGGCCGTGGCGGCGAGATGCAGCGTCGCGAGCAGGCCGGGCCCGAGGTAGTAGCAGTGCGGCGCGGCCGGAAGGTTGAAGGCCTCGGCCAGCGCCAGGGCCTTCGCCATGGGGCCGATCCCGCCGAGCTTCAGCAGGCTGGGTTGCAGCCAGGAGAGCCCCGCCTGCTCGCACAGCAGGCGCAGGTCCGAGACGCTCGTGGCGTTCTCGCCCGCCGCCAGGGGCAGGCCGCCTTCCCGGGCGACCCGGGCGAGGGCGGCCACGTCCTCGGGCGGCCAGGTCGGCTCCTCCAGCCAGAGCGGCCGCAGGTCGGCCAGCCGGCGGGCCATGGCGACGGCGTGGCCGACCGACCAGGCGCTGCTGATGTCGAGCATCAGCGGCGTCGTCTCGCCGACCGCCCGGCGCACCTCGGCGATCGGTTCCCACTCCAGCTCGTGGAGCTTCACCGCCCGGTAGTCCTCGTCCAGCGCCTGTGCCGCCCGGGCCGCCGCCACGGCCGGCTCGCCGAAGCGGACCAGCGAGGCGTAGACCGGCACCGCCTCGCCGGCCGCGCCACCCAGCAGGCGCGACAGGGGCAGGCCGGCCGCCTTGCCGGCGATGTCCCAGAGGGCGACCTCGACGGCCGCGATCGCCCAGCCGAGGGGGCCGGCCTTGCTGTTGCGCAGGGCGCGGCGGATGCCCTCGGCCAGGGCGGTGATCCGGCCGGAGTCCTGGCCCAGGCAGCGCGGGATGACCTCGTCCTTCAGAGCGGCCCAGGTGGCCGAACGCAGGTTGAAGGCGAAGGCCTCGCCCCAGCCGGTCAGGCCCGCGTCGGTGCGGACCCGGACCAGCAGCATCGGCAGGGAGGTCCGCACCCGCCCCGCGTACGAGGCCGACGCCGTCCGCAGCGGCAGGTCCAGGGCGAAGGGCGTGATCTCGGTGATCTTCATGCAGGGTCGCCTCAGCCGGCGTAGCGCGGTTCGGGCAGGCCGGCGACGCCGGCGGCGAAGGCGAAGAGGCCGCCGGCCAGCGGCTCGACCTTCCCGTCGACGTCCGCAGGCCGCATCGAGGTGACGAAGAGGACGTCCAGGCCGGGGCCGCCGAAGGCGCACATGGTCGGGCCGGAGACCGGCAAGGCCACCGTCCGGTCGATCCGGCCGTCCGGGGCGAAGCGCACCACCTGTCCGCCGTCGATGCCGGCGCTCCAGTAGAAGCCCTCGGCGTCGACCGCCGCGCCGTCGGGGCGGCCGGGCAGGTCCCAGGTGGTCGCGAAGATCCGGCGGTCGCCGAGGCGCCCTTCGTCGGCGTCGAACTCGAAGGCCCAGATGGTCTGTCTCGAAGGGTGGGAGTCGGACAGGTAGAGAGTCCTGTCGTCGGGCGAGAAGGCCAGGCCGTTGGGGATCAGCAGGCCGTCCAGCACCTTGTCGCAGCGGTGATCGCGGTCCAGCCGGTGCAGCGCGCCGCCGGGCCGGGCCGGTACGGGCGGGACCTGGACGCTGCCTGCCCAGAAGCGGCCGCGCCGGTCGCAGCGGCCATCGTTCAGCCTGACGTCCGGCCGGTCCGCCTCCACCGCCCGCAGCGGGACGAGGGCGCCGCTGCCGGGGTCGAAGCCGTGGAAGCCGCCGCGCAGGCCCAGGACGAGGCCGCCGCCTTCCCGCAGCGCGCAGCAGCCGATGTCCTGGGGCAGGCGCCAGGACTGGTTGGCCCCGGTGACGTGGTCGAAACGGTTCACCGAGCGCCCCAGGGTGTCCACCCAGTAGAGCGCCTGCTCCTCGACGCTCCAGACCGGGCACTCCCCCAGGGTCGCTCTGGCGTCGAGCAGGCAGTGGACGTCGGTCGTCATCGGCGCGCCCCGCTCATGCCAGGTCGGGATCGCCGGAGAACTCCATCCCGCAGAGGGGGCCGCCCTGGAAGCGCCCCTCGATCGGTCCCTCCGCCCGGTTGGCGGTGACGGCCCGCAGGACGTCGGCGGTGGCCATGGAGGCCGCGGCCGGTTCCGGCGCGGGGCCGTCTGCCGCCTTCCGGCTCTGCAGGATCTCCCCTGCGTAGTCTTCCGCGTCGTCCTGTGGCCGATAGCCGAGGCGTTCGGCGGCGTGGTCGCGCCACCAGGACCGGCTGTTGGCCGAGACGCCGTAGACGACCTCGAAGCGGACGTCCGGTGCCTCCAGCGAAGCCTGTACCAGCCGTACCATGTCGGCCGGGCTGATCCAGGTGCTGAGCATGCGGACGTTGCGGGGCCGGTCCTGGAAGGAGCCGATCCGCAGACAGACCACCTCGAAGCCGTGCTTGTCGGCATAGAGGCGCCCCAGCGCCTCGCCGAAGACCTTGCTGGCGCCGTAGCGGCTGTCGGGGCGCGGCGGCACGTCGCCGTCGATGGTCCGGCCGCGCGGGTAGAAGCCGACGGCGTGGTGGGAGCTGGCGAAGACCACCCGCCGCACGCCCTGCCGACGGGCGGCCTCGAAGAGGTTGTAGGTGCCGATCACGTTGCTCTGCAGCACCTCTTCCCAGGTTCCTTCCTGGGCCTTGCCGCCCAGGTGGACGACGGCGTCCATCCCTTCCAGCGCGGCTTCCAGGGCCGGCAGGTCGCTCAGCTCCGCCCGGACGAAGCTCTCGCCCGGACGCAGGTCGTCGATAGGCGTGCGGTCCGACAGTCGCAGGAGAGCATAGCGGCCGGCCAGGCCGGTGCGCAGGGTCCGGCCGATCTCTCCGGCGGCGCCGGTGACGACGATGCGCGATTGGGCCACGCTCTCTTCTCCCGAATAGCTTCAGAAGCCGACCATGACGGTCGGCAGGTAGCTCGCCGTCCAGGGCACCAGCGCCACGATCGCGAGTACCAGGAGCTGCAGGACGATGAAGGGGATCACCCCCTGGTACATCAGCTTGTAGGTATAGTCCGCCGGCGCCACGCCCTTCAGATAGAAGATCGAGGGGGCCATGGGCGGCGTGAGGTAGGCGGTCTGGATGGTGATCAGCACCAGCACCGCAAACCAGAACTCGTCGATCCCCGCCGACTTGATGATGGGGGCGAAGATCGGGACGACGATCAGCACGATCGAGGTCCAGTCGAGCACGAAGCCGGCCAGGAAGACGATGAAGAGGAAGAGGGCGATGATGCCCCACTGGCCGAGCGCGAGGTCGTGGACGCCGTCGGAGATCAGCACGCCGCCGCCGAGCACGATGAAGATGCTGGTGAAGAGCGTGCCGCCCACGATGATGAAGGCGATCATGGTCGACAGCTTCACCGTGACGGTCAGCGCCTCGATCAGCAGGCGCACGGTCAGCTGCCGGTAGAGCAGCGCCAGCACGATGGCGCCGAGGGCGCCGACGGCGGCCGCCTCGGTGGGCGAGGCGACGCCGGCCAGGATCGTGCCCAGTACCAGGAAGATCAGGACGATGCCCGGCAGCAGCGCGGTCGCCGTGACCTTCAGCTTCTCGGCCAGCGGGACCGCCAGCTCCTGACGGCTGAGGCCGGGCGCCTTGGCGGGGTCCAGGATGCACTGCACCACGATGTAGGCGATGAAGCAGCCGACCATCAGCAGGGCGGGGATGATGATGCCGGCGAAGAGCTTGCCGACCGACATCTGCGCGACCGAGGCGTAGATGATGACGATCACGCTGGGCGGCACCATGGTGCCGAGCGAGCCGCCCGCGCAGATCGTGCCGGTGATCAGCTTCTTGTCGTAGCCGTAGCGCGCCATGGCGGGGATCGCCATGATGCCGACGACAACCTCGACCGCGCCGACCACCCCGGCCGAGGCGGCGAAGATCGTGCAGATGAGGATCGCCGCCACCGCCAGGCCGCCGGGCATCCACCCGACCCAGTACTGCGTCGCCTGGAAGAGGCGCCGCGCGATGCCGGAGCGTTCCAGCACCGCACCCATGAAGACGAAGAGCGGGATTGAGGCGAAGAGGTAGTTGGTCGAGACGCCCTCGATGACGCCGAGGGACTGGATGCCCATCTTCGAGCCGAAGGCCAGCAGGCCGAAGCCGAAGGCCGTTGCCAGCAGGCTGAAGGCCACCGGGATGCCGGCGAAGACCAGGATGAAGAGCGCCGGGAACATCAGCGCTGCGGCGGCAGGGAGCATTTGCGACGGTCCTCGGCGCGGGGCGCGCGACCTAGGCCGGCGGGCGGCCCAGGGCCGCCGCCAGCGTGGTGAGCCAGAGAACGAAGGCCTCGAGCCAGAGGACGGCGAGGCCGATGGCGATGGTGGCGTAGAAGGGCCACATGACCGGAGCCCACAGGCTCGTGTAGTCGACCTCGCCGGACAGGAGGGTGTCCCAGGCCTTGGCGGCGACCACCCAGGAGATCCAGCCGAGGATGGGCAGGAAGAGCAGGCCGTAGAACAGCGCCTGGACGATACCGTCGGTGCGGGCCGAGAAGCGGCTCGACAGGAAGTCGATGGCGACGTGCCCACGCTCACGCAGGGTGTAGCCGGCGGCCAGGTAGAACAGCGTCCCCGAGAGCATCGAGGAGAGGTCGTAGGCCCAGACGGTCGGGTCGTTGAAGACGAACCGCCGGATCACGTCGTAGACGATCACCGCCACGAGCACGAGCGCCTGGACCATGGCGACCGCAGCGAAGGCTCTGGACAGGTGCCGGATCGGAAGCGAGAGCCACATGGAGGAAACCGGAGGGGCCGGGGCCCCTCCGCCTTTCGTGTCAGCGGTCCTCGACGCGATAGACCGAGTCTTCGATCCAGCGCTCCTGGAAGCCCACGTAGGAGGCGAGGATCTTCTCCATCCAGTCGTTGCCCTTCGCCTTCTGGGCCTCGGCCTTCTTCTTCGCCCAGTCGCGGCCGGCATCGCGGTAGGCCTGGATCAGCGCGGGGTCGAGCTGGATGATCTCGTTCTTGTTCTTGCGGAAGGCGTCCATGGCGGCGAGGTCGTCCACGCCGGTCTGCAGATAGGAATTGAGGGTGGTCAGCTGCGCGGCCATCTCCAGGTCGCTCTGGATGTCGGCGGGCAGCGACTCCCAGCGCTCCTGCGTCATCACCAGTTCCCATGGGCTCGACGGCGTGTGGATGCCCGGAACGATGACGTAGCGGGCGATCTCGTTGTAGCCGGCGGCGGCGTTGGGGGCCGGGGTGGCGAACTCGGCCGCGTCGATGGCGCCGCGCTCCAGCAGGCCGTAGATCTCGGGTTGGGCGGCCGAGACGGGAATGGCGCCGAAGTAGTCCCTGACGACCTCGCCGTTCGGTCCGCCGGTGCGGATCTTCAGGCCCTTCAGGTCGGCCGCGCTCCGGATCGGCTTGCGCGAATGGAGGAAGACCTCCGATCCGTGCAGCCCCACGATCAGCGGATGCAGGTGCATCTCGCTTTCGCGGAACTGCTCCCACAGCTGCTTGCCGCCGCCGTCGTACAGCCAGTGCAGCATGGTGTCGCCGGTCATGCCGCCGGGGAAGGCGGCCAGCAGGCCGTTGGCGGGATCGACGTTCAGGAGGTAGCCGGGGCTGCTGTGGCCGAGCTCGACGATGCCGTCCGAGACCGCGTCGTAGACCTTGAAGGCCGGTGTGATGACGCCCGCCCCGTAGGGCGTGATCTGTACGCGCCCGCCGGTCAGCTCCTTCGCGTAGTCGACGAAGCGCTTCACGAAGGCGTCGTAGAAATAGGAGTTCTCGGCGACCGCCGTCGCCATCCGCCATTGGTATTCCTGCGCCTTGGCGGCCGGCACGACGGCGATGACCGCGGCGGTTACCGCCGTCGCCAGAAGGGCTTTCATGCTCATGGTTTTCCTCCCAGTGTGAAGTGCTAGCTGCGGTTCTTCTTCGACGCTTCGTAGCGAGCCTTGGCCTCTTCGTTCATCGGATAGAGGCCGGGCAGCGCGGCGCCGTTGTCGACTTCGCCCATGATCCACTCCTCCATGCGCTCCTGCTCGGGCGCTTCGGCGAGAACCACGTCGAGGAATTCCTTGGGGATCAGCACGGCGCCGTCGTCGTCCACCACGACGACGTCGTCGGGGAAGACGGCGACGCCGCCGCAGCCCACCGGCTCCTGCCAGCCCACGAAGGTGAGGCCGGCGACCGAGGGCGGTGCCGCCTGGCCCTTGCACCAGACGGGCAGGCCGGTGCCGAGCACGCCGGCGACGTCGCGCACCACCCCGTCGGTGACCAGGGCGGCCACGCCGCGCTTCATCATCCGGGCGCAGAGGATATCGCCGAAGATGCCGGCGTCGGTGATGCCGCCTGCGGCGTCGACGACGGCGATGCAGCCGGCCGGCATGGCCTCGATGGCGGCCCGGGTCGACGTCGGCGACGACCAGGAGGCGGGGGTCGCCAGATCCTCCCGGGCCGGCACGAAGCGCAGCGTGAAGGCGGGGCCGACCACGCGCGGCTGGCCCGCTTTCAGGGGGCGCGTGCCGCGCATCCACAGGTTGCGCAGACCCTTCTTCAACAGGACGGTCGTGATGGTCGCCGAAGAGACCGTCTTGAGGGTTGCGAGGATGTCGGGCTCGAGAGGCATAGGCTGTCCTTGGGTTCTGCAGGGCTCAGATGCTGGGAATCAGGCCGCCGTCGATGCGGATGACGGAGCCGGTCAGGTAGGAGGCGCGCGCGCTCGCCAGGAACGCGACGACGTCGGCGTACTCCTGCGGGTCGCCGTAGCGGCCGAGTGGGATCGAGGCGGTGCTCTCGGCCGCGACGGCTTCGACCGTCCGCCCTTCGCGGGCCGCCTTCTGCTCGTCGAGAAAGGTGATCCGGGGCGTCGCGATCCGGCCCGGCAGAACGATGTTGGCGGTCACGCCGTCACGCCCGACCTCCCGCGCCAGGGTCTTCGACCAGCCGACCAGCGACAGCCGCAGGGCGTTGGAGATTCCCAGGTTGGGAATGGGCGCCACGACGCCGGAGGAGGTGGAGGTGACGATGCGCCCCCATTTCCGCTCGCGCATGCCAGGCAGCACGCGGTCAGTGATCGCGATGACCGAGAGGACCATCGCCTGGAAGTGCCTGCTCCACAGGGCCGGATCCTGGCCTGAAGCGGGGGTCGGCGGAGGTCCGCCGGTGTTGTTGACCAGGATGTCGATGGGGCCGAGTGCCGTCTCGACACGGGATACCCGCTCGTCGATCGCCGGCAGCTCCGACAGATCCCATACGAGCGGATGGGCGCGGCCGCCGGCGGCGCTGATCGCGTCGGCGGTGGCCTGTGCCGCGGCGGCGTCGATGTCTGCAACTGCCACGCGTGCGCCTTCCCGGGCAAACGTGCGCGCTATGGCGCCGCCAAGGCCGCCACCCGCCCCCAGAACCAACGCCGTCCTGTCCTGCAATCCGAGGTCCACGCCGTCTCCTCTGATTTCGTACTACCGTCACGAAAGTGTGGCGCCGGTCCCGGAAGAAAGAAAAGATCGCTTTTCTTAGCTTTGAACCTTACAAAAACTATCGATGGACACGCGCTTCCTTGAGAGCTTCGTGGAGGTTTCCGAACACGGCTCGCTGGCCGAGGCGGCGCGCCGGCTGGGGATCACGCCCGCGGCGGTGGCCCAGCGGATCAGGGCCCTGGAGGCCGAGCTGGGGTGCCGCCTGCTGACCCGTGCCGGCCGCGTCGTGCAGCCGACGGAGGCGGGTTTTGCCATTCTCGCCCGGTCGCGCACCTTCCTGCGGGAGATCCGCGACCTGCGGACCGTCGCCGCCGCTCCGGCCACCGCCGGCGAGCTGACGGTGGGCGCGGTTTCGACGGCCATCACCGGTCTGGTGCCGCAGATCCTGAACGAGGTGATCGCCGAGTATCCCCGGGTCCAGGTCTACATCGAGCCGGCTACCTCGATCGAACTCTACAGCAAGGTGCTGGACGGCGATCTGGACGCCGCGATCCTCGTTCAGCCGCGCTTCCCGCTGCCGAAGACCTGCGAACTTCACACCCTCCGCCGGGAGGCCCTGGTCCTGATCGCGCCCGCCTCGGTGGACTCGCGCGACCCCTACCAGCTGCTGAGGACGCAGCCCTTCGTCCGCTACGACCGCAAGCATTGGGGCGGGCGCCTCGCCGACAACTACCTCAAGACTACGGGCATCGTGCCGGCGGAACGCTTCGAGCTCGATTCCCTGGAGGCGATCGCGGTGATGGTCGATCGCGGGCTGGGCATCTCGCTGGTGCCGGACTGGGCACCGCCCTGGCCTGCAGGCCTCTCGCTGATCAAGATCCCCGTGGCCGCGGCCGCCTACGAGCGCCGCATCGGGCTGATGAGCCTGCGCAGCTCGCCCCGGCTGCGCCTGATCCGAGCCTTCACCGAGGCCGCCCTGCGCATGACGCAGCCCTCGCCGGGGCCGCTCACCCGGGAGGCGTGAGCCGCTGCAGCAGGGCCGCCCGGTCGGGCCGCCGGTCCTCAGCCAGCCACTGCTCCTCCAACGCCCTGAGCATTCGGCCGAGCTCCGGGCCCTTGGGCACGCCGGCCGCCAGCAGGTCCTCGCCGGTCAGCGGGAAGGGCAGGGGCTGCCAGGCGTCGACCTCGGCCAGAGCGGAGGGCGGTGCCAACGGCCCCGGCGTTCGGGCGGCCCGCAGCAGCAGCCGGTCCCGCACCAGATCCGGCCCCAGGCGGTGCAGGGCCCGCCGCAGCTCCAGCGGTTGGTCGGGCTCGCCCGCCGGGTCCAGCAGCCCGGCGAGCCGCCTGCGCTCGACCCGGGAGAAGCGCAGGCGGCCGGCGACGGCCTCGACCGTCTCCGCCCCTGGAGACAGCAGCGCCGCCAGCCGCAGCAGCGGGTCGCGGCGCCGCGGCAGCAGCCGGCAGAGGCGGGAGAGGGTGCGCACGTCGAGCGGCCCGGGCAGCACGGCGGCGAGGATCGCGTGGCGCGCCATGGCCCGCAGCGTCGCCTGCGGACGGGGGGCTTCGAGCAGCCGCAGGAGCTCCGCCCGCAGCCGTTCCCCCGACAGCCTGGCGAGCAGCGGCGCCGCGGCGGTCGCGGCGGCGAGGCCGGCGGGGTCGAGCGGGCCGCGGCCGTACCAGGCATGGAAGCGGAAGAAGCGCAGCAGGCGCAGGTGGTCCTCGGCGATCCGCTCGGCCGCCTCGCCGATGAAGCGGACGCGCCGCGCGGCGAGATCCTGCCGGCCGCCGAAGTAGTCGTAGAGGCTGCCGTCGGGCGCCAGCGAGAGGGCGTTGATGGTGAAGTCGCGGCGCCCGGCGTCCTCCCGCCAGTCTGCGGTGAAGGCGACCACGGCGCGCCGCCCGTCGGTCTCCACGTCCCGGCGCAGGGTGGTGATCTCGAAGGCGCGGCCGTCGCTCACCGCCGTGACGGTGCCGTGCTCGACGCCGGTGGGCACCACCTTGAGGCCCGCGCCCCGCAGCAGGGCGACGACCCGGCCCGGTTCCGCCGGCGTGGCCACGTCGATGTCCCGGATCGGCCGGCGCAGCAGCCAGTCGCGCACGCAGCCCCCGACGAAGCGGGGGGCTGCGCCGCCTGCTTCGAGCGCCGCGATCACCCGCTGCACGCTGCCGTCGCGGCTCCAGCGGGGCGGACGGTGCCGTTCGACCGGTTGGTCCTGCCCGCCTGGCGTCACGTCCCGCCCAGGACTTCGGCGAGGTTGTTGAGCATCCCGGCGGTGGCGCCCCAGATGTAGTAGTCGCCGTAGGGGTACACGTAGAAGTGCCGCACCGCCCCGCGGTCCTCGCGCTGGTGGATCTGGCGGCTGAGCGGGTCGAGGACGAAGGCCAGCGGGACCTCGAAGATCTCGGCGACCTCGCCCGGGTCCGGCTGCAGGGTGAAGGGTGGCTCGATCAGCGCCACCACCGGCGTCACCGAGAAGCCGGTCCTGGTCAGGTAGAGATCCAGCTCGCCGATGGGCCGGACGTGGCTGCGGGAGAGGCCGATCTCCTCCTCGGTCTCGCGCAGGGCGGTATCGACCGGCCCGCTGTCCTCCGGCTCCAGGCGCCCGCCGGGAAAGGCGATCTGGCCGGCATGGGCCTTGAGATGGGTGGTCCGCACCGTCAGCAGCAGCGACGGGCCGGCTTCCCTGTCGACGATGGGCACCAGCACGGCTGCGGCGCGCGACTGGGCGTTCATCTCGCGGAACTCGGGATTGAGCTCGAAGTCGCCGCGCGGGTGGGTGGCCGACCCGTCGTCCGGCGCCCGGCGGACTCCAGGACGGTGACGGCGCAGCCGCTCGGCGATCTCCTCGGCCGTCAAGCGGCCGGGTCCGGGTCCAGGGGAAAGAACCGTCCCTTGCTCCATAGCCCCACGCGTTCCTGTCCGGCCACCGGGGCCGTCTCCGACAGCTCGACGAGATGATAGTAGACGTTGCGCAGGATGCGCGCCTCGAGTCCGCCGCGCACGCGGATATAGGGCCGGGGCTCGCCTTCGGCACCCTCGCCGGCGACGCGTAGCGGGTGCTCGTCGTCGAGGTCGACCCACTCGTCGAGATTGGTGCGCAGGCGCAGCCTGCGGTCCCGCCCGCTGCCTTCGCTGGCCACCTCTTCTGCGACAAAAGGCGCGTCGTCCACCAGGATCCGCCCGCGCTCGACCGGCGTCACCAGCCAATACTCGCCGTCCTCCTCCCGCCGCAGCACGGTGGAGAACAGCTTCACGAGCGGTTTCCGGCCGATCGGGGTGCCCTGATAGAACCAGGTTCCGTCCGCCTTGATGCGGATGTCGAAGTCGCCGCAGAACGGCAGCGGAGTCTGGGAGGGGCTCTGGTCGGCCACGGTCGGGGTCTCCACTTTTCCCTTTGGGCGTCTATCGTTTCGTCGTTAGCTCGTCATGTAGTGTGCGCAATCGGGTTGTGCGAAGAGGGAGTGCGGCCGCCTTGAGCAGCATCAGCCGGGATCTGGACGACGGGCAGCGTCTCGCGGCGGAGATCGAGGCGCTGGCCGAGAAGCTGCAGCGGGCCCGCCACGGCGTCGGCCGGGTGATCTTCGGCCAGGAGACGGTGATCGACCAGACGCTGATCACCCTGCTGGCCGGCGGTCATGGCCTGCTTGTCGGGGTGCCGGGGCTGGCCAAGACGAGGCTGGTGGAGACCCTCGGGACGGTGTTCGGGCTCGTCGAGAAGCGCGTGCAGTGCACGCCGGACCTGATGCCGGCGGACATCCTCGGCTCGGAGGTCCTGGAGGAGCAGGAGGATGGCCGGCGCGCCTTCCGGTTCATTCCCGGCCCGGTCTTCGCGCAGCTGCTGATGGCCGACGAGATCAACCGCGCCAGCCCGCGCACCCAGTCAGCCCTGCTGCAGGCCATGCAGGAGCAGCGCGTGACCGTCGCCGGCCGGCCTCACGGCCTGCCCGAGCCCTTCCACGTCCTGGCGACCCAGAACCCGATCGAACAGGAAGGGACCTATCCCTTGCCGGAGGCGCAGCTCGACCGCTTCCTGCTGGAGATCGAGGTCGACTACCCTGATCGTGAGGCGGAGCGGACCATGGTCCTGGCGACGACCGGCCTCGATCAGGCGGCGCCCGCTCAGGCCCTGACCGCCGAGGAACTGCGTCAGGCCCAGCGGCTGGTCCGCCGCCTGCCGGTGGGTGAAAAGGTGGTGGAAGCCATCCTCGACATCGTGCGCGAAGGCCGGCCGGCCGGCAGCCGTCTGGAGGAGGTGCGCGAGCACGTGGCCTGGGGGCCGGGCCCCCGGGCCAGTCAGGCGTTGATCCTCGCCGCCCGGGCCCGCGCGGTGCTGGACGGCCGCTTCTCACCGTCCCTCGACGACGTGCTGGCGGTGGCGCCGCCCGTGCTGCGACACCGCATGGCGCTGAGCTTCGCGGCGCGATATTCCGGCGTGACCCTCGACTCGATCATCCTGAAACTGTGCGAGCCCTTTAGGTGAGGCCAGCGCCCGACGCCGCCGCCCAGGCTGCCTCGAACAGGTCGGCGCCACCGCATGCCCAGGCGGAGCAGCTCGCCGGACGCCTTCCGGCGCTGCTGATCGCCGCCGAGCGGGTCGCCTACGCCGTCGCGCCCGGCGTCCACGGCCGCAGGCGCGTCGGGCAGGGCGAGACCTTCTGGCAGTATCGCGACTACGAGCCGGGTGACCGGCCGCAGCTGATCGACTGGCGGCAGACGGCCAAGAGCGACCGGATCTTCGTGCGCCAGTCGGAGTGGGAGGCCGCCCAGAGCGTCTGGCTGTGGCGTGACGCCTCGGCCTCGATGGACTGGCGGTCGTCGGCGGATCTGCCGGCGAAGCGGGAACGGGCCGAGGTGCTGCTGCTGGCGCTGTCGATCCTGCTGGTGCAGGGCGGCGAGCGGGTCGGGCTCGTCGGCCTCGACCGCTACCCTTCGAACAGCCGCCATGCGCCGGGCCGGCTCGCGCTCACGCTGACCCAGCCGTCCGGCAGCCTGCCCCTGCCGTTGGAGGCTCTGCCGCGCCACGCCGCCCTGGTGCTGTTCGGCGACTTCCTCGACCCCGTGCCGGACCTGGCCCGGGCGCTGGGCCACTACGTCGAGCGCGGCGTCAAGGGAACGCTGGTGCAGGTCGTCGACCCGGCCGAGGTCACTCTACCCTATCGGGGGAGGACGCGCTTCGAAGGGACCGAAGGCGAGCTTCCCTGGCTGCTGTCGCGGGCCGAGTCGGTGCGCGAGGCCTACCGGCGGCGGCTCGCGGAGCATCAGGCGGCGCTGCAGGACGCCTGCCGCCGGCTCGGCTGGGTGCTGCTGACCCACCACAGCGACCGTCCGGCGACCGAGGGGCTGCTCAGCCTCTACGGCGCCCTGGCGACGCCGCCGGGACGCGGCTGAGATGATCGGGCTCGGAGCGCTCGCCTTCGCCAGCCCCTGGATCCTCGCGGCGCTGGCGACCCTGCCGCTGCTCTGGTGGCTGCTGCGCATCACGCCGCCGGCACCGCGGCGGCAGGTCTTCCCCGCGATCCGGCTGCTGCTCGGCCTGCGGCCCGACTCCGAGACGCCGGCCCACACCCCCTGGTGGCTCCTGGCTCTGCGGCTCCTGATCGCCGGCCTGGTGATCGTCGCCCTGGCGCGACCCCTGCTGGACCCGTCGCGCACGATGCAGGGGGAAGACGCCCTCCTGGTCGTGGTGGACAACGACTGGGCTTCCGCTCCGCGCTGGCCCGAGCGGCAGGAGGCGCTGCGCGCCCTGCTGGAGGAGGCGCAGCGCCGCGACGTCCCGGCCGCCGTTGTTCCGGCGGCGCCCGACCCCCTGCAGCCCGACGGGCCGACGATCGCCCTGCAGGATCCGGGGGCGCTGCTGCGCAGTCTCGCTACGCTGCAGCCGCGGCCGTGGACGCTCGACCGTGCCGCCCTTGCGACCCGGCTGGGGGCGCAGTCCCTGGCGCGCTCCGCCCGCGTGGTCTGGCTCAGCGACGGCCTCGACGCGCCCGGTACGCCGGCCCTGCTGGATCAGCTCCGCCGCTTCGGGCCGCTGACGGTCTACGCCGACGACCCGGCGGAACTGCCGCTTCTGCTGCGACCGCCCGCCGCTCTGCAGTCCGACCTCGTCGTGAAGGTCGAGCGGCCGGCCGCCGAAGACGGGCGGCAGGTGCGCGTCGACGCGACCGACGGGACGGGCGGTGCCGTCGCCTCGGCCGAGGCCAGTTTCGCGCCGGGTGAGCGGGAAGCCGACGCGACGTTCCGTCTGCCCCTGGAACTGCGCAACCGCATCGAGCGCCTGACGTTGGCCGGCCAGGCCAGTGCCGGCGCCACCGTGCTCCTCGACGAGCGCTGGCGGCGCCGGCCGGTGGGCCTCGTCGCGGGTGGGGCGGCAGCGGAGCAGCAGCCTCTGCTCTCAGACCTCTACTATCTGCAGCGGGCCCTGGAGCCTTTCGCCGAGGTGCGGCGTGGCGACCTCGGCACGCTCCTCGACCAGCCCCTGGCGGTGCTCGTGCTGGCGGACGTCGGCGCCCTGCCGGCGGCGCAGGCGGAGGCTCTCTCCGCCTGGGTCCAGAAGGGCGGACTGCTGCTGCGCTTCGCGGGGCCGCGGCTGGCGGAGGCGCAGGACTCCCTGCTGCCGGTCCGCCTGCGCAGCGGCGGGCGCACACTCGGTGGCGCGCTCGCGTGGGATCAGCCGGCGCATCTGGCGCCCTTCCCGCAGACCGGGCCGTTCGCGGGTCTTCAGCCGCCCGCCGAGGTAACGGTGAGCCGGCAGGTGCTGGCCGAGCCGTCGCTCGACCTCGCCGACAAGACCTGGGCCCGGCTGGCCGACGGCACGCCGCTGGTGACGGCCGAGAGCCGGGGCGACGGCTGGCTCGTCCTGGTCCACACCACCGCCAACAACGACTGGTCGGACCTCGCTCTGTCGGGCCTGTTCGTGGAGATGATGCAGCGACTGGTCGCTCTGAGCGCGGGGGTGACAGCCGCCAGCGACCGGCCGCTGGCGCCGTGGCGCGTGCTCGACGGGGCAGGGCGGCTGCAGCCCGCCCCGGCGACAGTCATGCCGCTGCCGCCCGGAGACGGTGAGATCGGGCCGACGCTGCCGCCCGGCATCTATGGCAACGAAGGCGAGCGCCGGGCGCTCAACCTGGGCGCCGGCCTCGTGTTGCCGGCCCCGCTCGGCGACCTGCCGCTGGGGATCGGCGAGCGACGATACGGCGGAGCCGCCGAGACCCCGCTCGCCCCCTGGCTTCTGGCTGCGGCCCTGCTGCTGCTGATCGCCGATCTCGCGGTGGCGCTTCTGCTGCGCGGGCTGGTCGGCCGCCGGCCTGCGGCGGGGCCGGTGGCGACGGCACTCGCCGCCGCCCTGCTGCTGATCGCTCCGTTGGGCGAAGCGCGGGCGCAGACCGTGGTCCAGCAGGGGCAAGTGCCCGAGGCCGCTCTGGAGACCCGGCTCGCCTATGTGATGACCGGCGACACCGGAGTCGACCGCCTGTCCGAGGCCGGTCTGACCGGGCTGACGGAGATGCTGACCCGCCGGACCGCGGTCGAGCCGGGTCCGCCGCAGGGGGTGCGGCCGGGGCAGGACGACCTTGCCTTCTATCCCCTTCTCTACTGGCCGGTGACGCCGGGACAGCGACCGCTCTCCGCGGCCGGGCGGCAGGCGCTGGACGACTACATGCGCTTTGGCGGCACCCTGCTCATCGACCTGCTGCAGCCGGACCGGGGCGGCCGCCTGGGCTCAAGCGGGGGGCTGCTCCAGAGCCTGACGGAGGGCATGGCGATCCCGCCTCTGGAGCCGATCGGCCCCGAGCACGTTCTGACGCGGTCCTTCTATCTGCTGCAGGACTTTCCGGGTCGCTACAGCGGCGGCACCCTCTGGGTCGAGCGGACGGTGGAGACGCGCAACGACGGCGTCGCATCCCTGATCGTCGGCAGCAACGACTGGGCGGCGGCCTGGGCCGTCGATGAAGCGGGTCGGCCGCTGGCAGCGGTGGTGCCGGGCGGCGAGCGGCAGCGCGAGATGGCCTTCCGCTTCGGCATCAACCTCGTGATGTACGCCCTCACTGGCAACTACAAGGCCGACCAGGTTCACGTCCCCTTCATCCTCGAACGCCTGGGGCAATAGCGCCGTGGAGCACCTCAGCCTCAGCTTCGACCCGTCCCTTCCCTGGTGGCTGATCGCCGTCCTGGCCGGGTGCGCCGCGCTGCTCTCGGGCTATGCCTTCTGGCGGCGCGCGCGGGGCACTCTCTGGCGGGCTTTCGCCTTCGCGCTCGTGGTGCTGATGCTGGTCGAGCCGACGATGGTCGCCGAGCAGCGGCGCCCCCTCGACGACGTGGCGCTGGTGGTCGTCGACCGCAGCGCCAGCCAGGGAATCGAGCCGCGCACCGACCAGACGGACGCGGCTCTGGCGCGGCTTCGCGGGCGGCTGGCGGAGCTGCCGAACACCGAGGTCCGCGTGGTCGAGACGGAGGGCCGCCTGGACGGCGACACCGGCGAAGGCGGCACCAACCTCTTCCGCGCCATCGGCGGCGCCCTGGCCGAGTTGCCCCGCCAGCAGGTGGGGGCGGTCTTCGTGGTGAGCGACGGGGTGATCGAGGATGTGCCGTCCAGCCCGGCCGCCCTGGCGGTCGATGCGCCGGTGCACCTGCTGCGCACGGGGCGTCCCGACGAGTACGATCGTCGTCTGCAGGTTGTGGAGGCGCCGAGCTACGGGATCGTTGGCAAGCCGGTGACGCTGAAGATCCGGGTCGATGACCTGCCCGCCGGCCACGTCGCCGCCGGGCCGCCCCCCGAGGTCACGCTGCGCGTCGACGGCCGGGAGGTGCTGCGCCGCCCGGTCACGCCGGGCGCCGAGGAGGAACTGGGCTTCACCCTCGACCGACGCGGCACGGCGGTGGTCGAGATGCAGGTGGCGGCCCTGCCGGGCGAACTGACGACGGTGAACAATCGTGCCGTGGCGATGATCAACGGCGTGCGCGACCGGCTGAGGGTGTTGCTGGTCTCCGGCGAGCCGCACCCCGGCGAGCGGGCCTGGCGAAACATCCTGAAGTCGGACCCTGCCGTGGATCTGGTTCACTTTACGATCCTGCGGCCACCCGAGAAGCAGGACGGCACGCCGATCCGCGAACTCTCGCTGATCGCCTTCCCGGCCCGCGAACTCTTCGAGCTGAAGCTCTCGGAGTTCGACCTGGTGATCTTCGACCGCTATCGGCGGCAGGGCGTGCTGCCGTCGCTCTACCTGGACAACATCGCCCGCTATGTGGAGGCGGGCGGTGCGGTGCTGGACGCCGCCGGTCCCGAGTACGCCGGGCCCTTCTCGCTCTACCGCTCCCCGCTCGGGCGCATCCTGCCGGGAGTGCCGACCGGGCGGGTAATGGTCGAGGCCTTCAAGCCCGAGGTCACGGAGACGGGGCGGCGTCATCCGGTGACAGCCGGCCTGCCGGGTCTGCCGGCGCCCGGGGGCGAGCAGCCGCCCGGGTGGGGCCCCTGGTTCCGACAGGTGGAACTGACCGGCGGTGACACCGAGACGGTCATGAGCGGACCCGGGCGGGAGCCGCTGCTGCTGCTCAGCCGGGTCGGCAAGGGGCGGGTGGCCCAGCTCGCCAGTGACCAGATCTGGCTGTGGAGCCGGCACTACGAAGGCGGCGGCCCCTATGCCGAACTGGTGCGGCGCATCGCCCACTGGCTGATGAAGGAGCCCGACCTCGAAGAGGAGGATCTGCAGGCCTCCGTCGAGGAAGGCGTTCTCGTCGTCCGCCGGCAGTCCCTGGAAGACGTCCGGCCGCCGGTGACGGTCACGCTGCCCGACGGCAGCAGCCGGGAACTCGCGCTGCAGCCCCTGCACGGGGGTCTGTCGGAGGCCCGGCTGGCGGTGACCCAGCCGGGGCTCTACGAGGTCACCGACGGCACCCGCACGGCCCTGGCGGCGCTGGGCGCGCTCAACCCGCAGGAGTTCCGGGCTCCGCTCGCCACCGACGGGCGGATGAAGCCCCTGGTGGAGGCGAGCGGCGGCGGCCTGATCCATCTGGCGGCGGACGGCGTGCCGTCGCTCCGCAAGGTGCGCGCCGACCGGGATCGCGAGGGGCGTGGCTGGCTCGGCGTGGTCTCCCGCGGCGCCTATCAGGTGACGGGGGTCGAGCGCCTGCCCCTGCTGCCGCCGCTGCTCGCGCTGGTGCTCGCCCTGGGCCTCCTGCTCATGGCGTGGCGCCGGGAGGGGCGCTGAGCCTAACTCGCGGGCGCCTTGTTGCCCACGGCAGGAACCGGCACCGCGCCGTCGGCGATCTGCGAGGCTGCTGCGGCGCCGATGCGCTGGCGCTCGGTCTCGTCCACGTCGATGTTCTTGGTCGGCACGTCGACGTAGATCTGCGGCCGGGCGAACTGGACGCCGTTGGCCACGAAGGCGTCGCGCACGCGGCGGTAGACCTCCTTGCGGACCAGGAACTGCTGGCCCGGCTTGGTGGTGTACTTCACGCCGATGACGAGGCCGTAGGGTGTGGTGTCGCGCACGCCCTGGCTCTTCACCGGGGCGATGAATCCCTGCCCGAAGGTGGGATCCTCCAGCATCTCCTGGCCGATCTTCTTCACCAGCTTGCGGACCTTCTCGATGTCGGTGTCGAAGGCCACGAGGAACTCCAGCCGCATGACCGCCCAGTCGCGGCTGTAGTTGGTGAGCTGCTTGATCTCGCCGAAGGGCAGGGTGTGGACCGCGCCGCGCTGGTGGCGCAGGCGCAGGGAACGGATCGAAATGCCCTCGACCGTGCCGCGCGTCTTCTCGATCTCGACGTACTCGCCCAGGCGGAAGGCGTCGTCGAGCAGGAAGAAGATGCCGGAGATGATGTCGCGGACCAGAGTCTGGGCGCCGAAGCCGATGGCGACGCCGAGCACGCCGGCGCCGGCGATCAGCGGGCCGATGTCCACGCCCATGCCGGCGAGGGACAGCATGCCGGTCAGTACGACGACGACGACGAACAGCGTCTTGCGCAGCAGCGGCGCGAAGGTCTGCAGGCGGGTGGCCGCCTTGGCGCCCAGCACTTCCTCGGCGTCCGCCGACTCCTCGCCTTCCGCTGGCGTCAGGTTCCCCAGCCGCGCGTCCACGGACCGGAGCGTGCGGGCGTCCAGCGCCGTCTTGATCACCTCCCAGACCAGGTAGCCGAGCAGCAGCGTCACGAGGACGTGGATGACGTCGTTCACCACGCGCCCGCCCAGCCGGTCCTGCGCGGCGCCGACGAAGTCCAGCCCCCAGATCCGGGTGACGAGCCAACAGGCGAAGATGATCAGCAGGATGCGGAGTGCGTGCACGACCGTGTGTCGCCAGAGCGAGACCTCCCGCTCGGGCATGGGATCCAGTTCGAGATCGAGCTCCGTCTCCGCGGGGGACTGCTTCCACTGCCCGATCAGCCCCATCAGGAGCGGGGTCCAGGCGAAGAGCAGCAGGCTCATCGCCCCCTTGCTGAGAGCCCCGGGCTGGCCGATCAGCGCGGCACCGAGGGTGACGACGAAGACCAGGGCCACCAGGACGACGTAGAGACCGAACCAGTGGTTCGACAGCAGACGCATCAGCGGGTCGTCCTGCTCGATCAGCGGACCCGCGACGGCGCGCTGCAGTTTCTGTGCCCGCCGCAACCGCAGCAGGAGGCCGAGCAGGACGGCGCAGAGGGCGATCCAGAAGATCAGGATGGTCAGGACGAACTCGTCACGGGTCGACCCGGCCATCTGCATGATGCTGGAAATGGCGAGCGCGGCGGCGGGCAGTGCGTAGCAGAGATAGATCCGCACCCGGATCTGCCGCCGCTGTTCCTCGGTGGCGACGCTGCTCGTGCCGTGCAGCATCCCGGCGATGACGTGCAGCGAGAGGCCCGAGAGGACGTAGGTCAGGGCATAGCTCAGGAAGACCGAGCTGGCGGCGACCCGCGGCGGCCCTTCGAGCCCCGCCGTCAGAACGAGAACCAACAGACCGCCGAGGACGAAGCCGGCCGGCTGAGCGAGATAGCGCCAGGTCAGGCGGCGGGAGGCGGCGACCGTTCCGTCCGGCTGCCGCCGGGCCGCCCGCCGGCCGGCCGCCGCGCCGATGTGGCCGCCGGCGATGAGCGCAATGGACAGCAGCACGAAGATCAGCAGGCCGTCGTGCGGCTCCCGGCCCAGATTGAGCCATCGCACCACCGCCGCCGGCGTCTGTGGCAGGCCCTGGATGGCCGCTGCCAAGGCCTGCACCCGCTCCGCCGCAGCCCCCGAGCCGCTCTGGAGCGAGAGAACGATATCCCCGAAGTCCATCTAGGCCTTCCCCCCGGCTGCCGGACGGCGCGACTATCCGACGTTTCTTCGGGGCCTGTCTATGCGGGAGGCGTCACCGTCCGGACAGCCTTGCCCGGCGCGCCGGTTGGACCCAGATTGCGCGGATGAACGACGCGCCGCCTTCGCACCGCTTCGACCGACGGGTTCCCGAGGGGGAGGACCGGGAAAGGCTGGTCTGCCGAGACTGCGGCTTCATCCGCTACGAGAACCCGAAGATCGTCGCCGGTTCGGTGGCGCTGTGGGAGGACAGGATCCTGCTGTGCCGCCGGGCGATCATGCCGCGGGCAGGCTTCTGGACCCTGCCCGCCGGCTACCTCGAACTCGGTGAGACGCCGCAGGAGGGGGCGCGGCGGGAAGCCTGGGAGGAGGCGCGGGCGCGGGTGGAGATCGATCGCCTGCTCGCCGTCTACACGATCCGGCGGCTTTCGCAGGTGCAGCTGATCTACCGCGCCGCCCTGGCCACGCCGGATGTGGAGGCGGGGCCGGAGTCCCGGGAGGTGGGTCTGTTCCGCTGGGACGAGATCCCTCGGGCCGATATCGCCTTCCCCAGCGTCCACTGGGCGCTCGACCAGTGGCAGGCGAGCCGCGACAATGCCGGCTTCGCTCCGTTCACCAATCCGCCGGGTGCCGACGAGCGGCTGGAAAGCGAAGGCTTGTGATGGCGCGGGGCCGCCCGGGCCCCATTCCCCTGCCGATGAGCCGCGACTGAGAAGAGGGTGACCGATGGGACTGCTGATCGACGGCGTCTGGCACGACCGTGGCTACGACACCGCCAAGCACGGGGGGCGTTTCCAGCGGAGCGAGTCGGCTTTCCGCAACTGGGTGACCGCCGACGGCTCGCCCGGCGAGAGCGGGGAGGGGGGCTTCGCGGCCGCGGCCGACCGCTACCAGCTCTACGTCTCCCTGGCCTGTCCCTGGGCCCATCGCACGCTGATCGTCCGCAAGCTCAAGAAGCTGGAGGAGGTCCTGCCGGTGGCGATCGTCGACTGGCTGATGGCCGAGAACGGCTGGACCTTCCGGGTCCGCGACGGGGCGACCGGCGATCCCCTCTATGGCTGCGACTATCTCCATCAGCTCTATACGCGGGCGAAGCCCGACTACAGCGGTCGCGTGACGGTTCCGGTGCTCTGGGACAGGCAGCGCCAGACGGTGGTGAGCAACGAGTCGGCCGAGATCATCCGCATGCTGAACGGCGCCTTCGATGCCTGGGGGGACGCGGGCCTGGATCTCTGCCCCGAGGAACTGCGGGAGGAGATCGACGCGGTCAACGCCGAGGTCTACGACAGCGTCAACAACGGCGTCTACAAGGCGGGCTTCGCCACGGAGCAGGGCCCCTACGAGGAGGCGGTGACCGCCCTCTTCGCGACTCTCGACCGGCTGGAAGAGCGGCTGAGCGGGCGGGAATGGCTGGTGGGAGACCGGCTCACCGAGGCCGACATCCGCTTGTTCACCACGCTGATCCGCTTCGACCCGGTCTACGTGGGGCACTTCAAGTGCAACCTGCGCCGGCTTGCGGACTACCCGGCCCTCACCGCCTTCGCGGCGCGCCTGCTCGCCCTGCCGGGCGTGGCCGACACGGTCGACTTCAAGCACATCAAGAATCACTACTATCGGAGCCACAAGACCATAAACCCGAGTGGCATCGTACCGCTCGGCCCCGATCCGCTGTTCGGGCCGGCGGCCCTGTCCTGAGCGCCATGAGCGAGACCGATCGCCGGCGCACCATCCAGTCCATCGAGACCGGCCTGCAGGTGCTGGATGCCCTGGTGGCCGCCGGCGGGCCGGCGCCGCTGAAGAAGGTCGCCGCGACCGCCGGTCTGGCGGCCAGCCAGACGCACCGCTATCTGGCCTCCTTCGTCGCCCGCGGCCTGGTCCGCCAGGATCCCTTGTCGGGCCTCTACGACATGGGGCCCGGTGCGGTCCGCCTGGGGCTCGCGGCACTGGCCAGGGCCGATCGCCTGCAGGCGGCGGCGCAGGCGATCGAGGCGGCGGTGGAGGAGACCGGGCGCACCGGGATGCTGACCCTCTGGGGGCCGCAGGGACCCACCATCATCCGCTGGTTCCCAGGGCGACCGCCGGTGCTCACGACCCTCGCTCTCGGCTCGATCATGCCGCTGACCCGCTCGGCGACGGGGCAGGTCTTCCTCGCCTATCTCTCGCCCCAGGAGTTGGCGCCGGTGCTGGCGGCCCAGGCGGAACGGGCGCCGCGTCCCCACGACCATGCCCCTTTGCAGGTGCGGGTCCGCGAGGCCCGCGGCGCGGCGGTGGACAGCACGCTCATCCCGGGCCTGCGTGCCCTGGCGGCACCGATCTTCGATCTGCAGGGGCGGCTCTCGGCGGTCGCCACCCTGGTGGCGGCGGAGCCCTTCCCGGCCGAGCGGGATGCCGGGGACTTCGAGGTTCTGCAGGCCTGCTGCCGGCGCGCCACCGAGGCGCTGGGAGGGCGGTGGCCCCTGCAGCAGGCCTCTCCCGCTTGACCGAAATTCCGCAAGGGTACATCTATTTGCCCAGGCGGAACGACGGGAGAGAGCGATGCCTGAGGCGGCGCGGCAATGGCCGGAGGGCGCGGCGTCACGCGTGCCCTACTGGGTCTACTCCGATCCCGAGATCTACGCCCGTGAACTGGAGCGGATCTTCTACGGCCCGCACTGGAGCTACGTGGCGCTGGAGGCCGAGGTGCCCGAACCCGGCGACTACCGCACGACGGCGATCGGCGAGCGGCCGCTGATCGTGGTGCGCGGCGACGACGGGGAGGTCGCCGTGCTCGAGAACCGCTGCTGCCACCGCGGGGTGAAGCTCTGCCAGGATCGCGGCGGCAGGGCGAAGGAGCTGGTCTGCCCCTATCACCAGTGGGTCTACGACCTGAAGGGCCATCTGGTCGGCGTCCCTTTCGTGCGCGGGGTCAAGCGGCAGGGTGGCATGCCGGCCGATTTCCGGCAGGGCGACCATGGGCTGCGGCCGCTCCGGGTCGAGTGCGTCAACGGCGTGATCTGGGCGACCTTCGACGAGACCGCCCCCTCCTTCCGCGACTACCTGGGCCCGCGGATGTTCCGTCATTATGAGCGGGTCTACTCCGGCCGGCCGCTGAAGGTCCTCGGCTACAACCGTCAGCACATCCCGGCGAACTGGAAGCTGATGATGGAGAACATCAAGGACCCCTATCACGCGGGTCTGCTGCATGTCTTCTTCGTCACCTTCGGGCTGTTCCGGGCGGACCAGAAGTCGGCCGTCGAGATGGACGACAGCGGCCGCCACGGCATCCTGATCTCCCGCCGGGGCGAGCAGGTGAAGAACGAGGTGACCGCCACCATGCGCAACTTCCAGGGCGACCTGAAGCTGGAGGACCCGCGCATCCTCGACGTGGTCCAGGAGTTTCCCGGCGAGGAGACGGTCGGCATGATCACCGTCTTCCCCTCCGTGATCCTGCAGCAGCAGGTCAACTCCCTGTCGACCCGGCAGATCCTGCCGAAGGGGCCGGACGGCTTCGACTTCGTCTGGACCCACTTCGGCTATGCCGACGAGAGCGAGGAAATGACCCGGCGCCGCCTGCGGCAGGCCAATCTCTTCGGTCCGGCCGGGCTGGTCTCGGCCGACGACGGGGAGGTCATCGAGTTCTCCCAGCAGGGGCTCGGCCCCTACGGCGAGCGCGACGCCCTGGTGGCGATGGGCGGCCACGAGGTCGGCAACACCGACTACATGGTGACCGAGACGGCGATCCGCGGCCTCTATCGCTACTATCGGGAGGTGATGGGGCTGTGAGCGCGCTCCCGAGCAACCTCCCGGCCCGGCCCGTCGCCGGCCGCGAGGAACTGCAGCTCTTCTACGACCTGTACAACGAGGCGCTGGACGACCTGGCCCTGGAACGCTGGCCGCTGTTCTTCACCGCCGACTGCCTCTATCGCATCACGGCGCGGGAGAACTGGGAGGCCGGCCTGCCGCTCTCCACCCTGGTCTGCGAAAGCCGCGGCATGATGAACGACCGGGTGGTCGGGTGGCGGCGGACCATGACCTATGCGCCCCGCGCCTACCGGCGCTTCCAGTCCGGCCTGCGGGTGGTCGAGGCGACGGCCGAGGCCGTACGGGTTCGCTCGAACTTCCTGGTCGTGCAGGTGCTGATCGACAAGCCGGCGGAGGTCGCCTTCGTCGGCGTGGCCCACGACCGGCTGGTTCGGGACGGGGACGACCTGCGTCTGGCGGAGCGGATCTGCGTCTTGGACAGTGAAATGCTGCCCAACTCGCTGATATACCCCATCTGAGGATCGCGACCGCCGGGCTCGCCCGGACGAACCAAGGAGACGCCCCATGGACCAGGCAACCGCGACGACGGAGCAAGGGCCGGCGGCCCAGCGCGCGAACGACCGCCTCCCCAATGATCGGCAGACGCAGCGCCGCGAGCTCTACGAGGCCATGCGGCCGGAGAGCCTCTATCCCCTGTGGGAGGTGCTGCACAGTCTGGTCCTGCCGCAGCCGGACTCGCCGGCACTGGCGCACCTCTGGCACTACGCGCCGGTGCGCGAGTTCCTGCTGCGCGCCGGCGACCTCATCACCGCCGACGAGGCCGAGCGGCGGGTGCTGATCCTGGAGAACCCGGGTCTCGCCGGCAGCTCCGCCGTCACCCGCTCGCTCTATGCCGGGCTGCAGCTGATCCTGCCGGGCGAGGTCGCGCCCTGCCACCGCCACAGCCAGTGCGCCCTGCGCTTTGTCATGGAAGGCGAGGGCGCCCACACCTCGGTCGACGGCGAACGGGCGGTGATGCGGCCCTTCGACCTGGTGCTGACGCCGAACCGCATGTGGCACGACCACGGCAACGACAGCGACCGGCCGATGATCTGGCTCGACGGCCTGGACATCCCGACGGTCCGCCACTTCGACGCCAGCTTCGCCGAGCGGCTGCCCGGCGGGAAGATGCATCCGCCCACCCGGGCCGCCGGCGACACCCAGCACCGCTACGGCCACAACATGCGGCCGATGCGCGGCTCCAGCACCGATCACCATGGCGGCCGCGGCCAGCCGCTGTTCCACTACCCCTATCCGGTCTGGCGCGAGGTGCTGTCCACCATGGCGTCGGCCGAAGCGCCCGACAGCCATCACGCCTACAAGAGCGAGTTCATCAACCCGGCCCATGGCGGCCCGGTCATGGCGACCATCTCCGCCTTCGCGCAGCTCGTTCCCGACGGCTTCGAGACGGCGCCGCTGCTGTCGACCGACGCCAGCGTGCAGGTGGTCGTCGAAGGCCGTGGCAGCGTGCGGATCGGCGATAGCGACTATGCACTGTCGGAGCGGGACATGTTCGTGGTGCCGTCCTGGAAGCCATGGCAGGTTGCGGCGCAGGGCGATCTCGTTCTCTTCAGCTTCTCCGACCGTGCCGCCCAGGAGAAGCTGGGTCTCTGGGCCGAGGAAAGGAAGCAAGCCGCATGAGCACCCTGTTCGACCTGTCCCCCGTCACCGTCGCCGTCAAGGACAGCCCGCAGCGCTATCCGGTGCGGCGCCTCTACTGCGTCGGCCGGAACTACGCGGAGCACGCCCGCGAGATGGGGCAGGATCCCGAGCGCGAGGCTCCCTTCTTCTTCACCAAGTGGCCCGACACGGTGATGCCGTCGGGCAGCGTGGTGCCCTATCCCCCGGAGACCGCCAACTTCCATTACGAAGGCGAACTGGTGGTGGCGATCGGCGCGCCGGGCCGCAACCTCAACGCCCAGAAGGCGCGGGAGGTGGTCTTCGGCTTCGCCTGCGGCCTCGACATGACCCGCCGCGACCTGCAGCTCGCCGCGCGCGACAAGGGACGGCCCTGGGATGCCGGCAAGAACTTCGACCACGCCGCCCCGCTGGGCCTGCTGCACCCGCTGACGGAGACCGGCTGGCTCGAGAAGGGGGCCATCACCCTGGCGGTCAACGGCACGGTCAAGCAGAAGGCCGACCTCGCCGACCTCATCTGGTCGGTCGAGGAGATCATCGCCATCCTCTCCCGCTCCTACCACCTGCAGCCGGGAGACCTGATCTACACCGGCACCCCCGCCGGCGTCGGGCCGGTGAAGCCGGGTGACGCCATCAAGGTGTCGATCGCCGGCCTGTCCGACCTGGACGTCACCATCGGCGAACCCGCCGCCTGAGATCCGCACCTGCCGCCCCTTCCGGGCATCTTGTGTCCTTTCTGCCACAGCCCATATGACCCCTGCCGGCCTTGCGTTCGCTCAAGGCCGGCCGGCGGCGGATGCCTTAGCGAAGGGTCCGCCCCGCCGATCGGGCGCTCGATCCCGCAGGGGATGGGCATGACGACCAGGGGCCGGCTGCGGCCCTGGACGGGAAGGGAACGGACACGATGGATCTCGAACGTTACACGGAACGGGCGCGGGGCTTCCTTCAGTCGGCGCAGACGCAGGCGCTGGGCGAGGGACACCAGAGGCTGACGCCCGAGCACCTGCTGAAGGTGCTGATCGACGACCGCGAGGGGCTCGCGGCGAACCTCATCCAGGCGGCCGGCGGCGATCCCGCCCGGGCGAAGCAGGCCGTCGAGACGGCCCTGGCCCGGCTGCCGAAGGTGACCGGCGGCGGTGCCGGGCAGCTCCACCTCGACCCGGCGATGGCGCGGGTCTTCACCCAGGCCGAGAAGCTGGCGGAAAAGGCGGGCGACTCCTTCGTCACGGTCGAGCGCCTGCTGCTTGCCATCGCCATGGACAAGGATTCGCCGGCCGGCAAGGCGCTGGCCGATGCGGGCGTGTCCCCCCAGGGGCTGAACGGGGCGATCGAGGCGCTGCGCAAGGGCCGCACCGCCGACAGCGCCAGTGCCGAGCAGGGCTACGACGCCCTGAAGAAGTACGCGCGCGACCTCACGGAGGCGGCCCGCGAGGGCAAGCTCGACCCGGTCATCGGCCGCGACGAGGAGATCCGCCGGACCATCCAGGTGCTCTCCCGCCGCACCAAGAACAATCCCGTGCTGATCGGCGAGCCGGGCGTCGGCAAGACGGCCATCGTCGAAGGGCTCGCCCTGCGCATCGTCAACGGCGACGTGCCCGAAAGCCTGAAGGACAAGCGCCTGCTGTCGCTCGACCTCGGCGCCATGGTGGCCGGCGCCAAGTTCCGCGGCGAGTTCGAGGAGCGCCTGAAGGCGGTGCTGCAGGAGATCTCCGCCGCCGAGGGCGAGATCGTCGTCTTCATCGACGAGCTGCACACGCTGATCGGCGCCGGCAAGGCGGACGGGGCGATGGACGCCTCCAACATGCTGAAGCCGGCACTGGCGCGCGGCGAGTTGCACTGCGTCGGCGCGACCACGCTCGATGAGTACCGCAAGCACGTGGAGAAGGACGCCGCCCTGGCGCGGCGCTTCCAGCCGGTCTTCGTGTCCGAGCCGACGGTGGAGGACACGGTCTCCATCCTGCGCGGCCTCAAGGAGAAGTACGAGCTGCACCACGGGGTGCGGATCACCGATTCGGCGCTGGTGGCGGCCGCGACCCTGTCGAACCGCTACATCACCGACCGCTTCCTGCCCGACAAGGCCATCGACCTGGTCGACGAGGCGGCTTCGCGCCTGCGCATGGAGGTCGATTCCAAGCCGGAGGAGCTCGATGAGCTGGACCGGCGGATCGTCCAGCTCAAGATCGAGGAGGCGGCCCTCAAGAAGGAGAACGACCGCGCCTCGCGCGACCGCCTGGAGAAGCTCCAGGTGGAGCTGGCCGAGCTGGAGGAGCAGTCGGCGGAGAAGACCGCCCGCTGGCAGGCCGAGAAGGAGAGCCTGAGCAGCGCCACCAAGGTGAAGGAGCAGCTGGAGCAGGCCCGCTACGAGGTGGAGGCGGCCCAGCGGGCCGGCGACTACGAGCGGGCGGGCCGGTTGCGCTACGCCACCATCCCGGAGCTGGAGCGCAAGCTGGCGGAGGCCGAGGCGGCGCAGGGCCAGCACATGCTGAACGAGCAGGTGACGCCCGAGCAGGTGGCGGCCGTGGTCTCGCGCTGGACCGGCGTGCCGGTCGACAAGATGCTGGAAGGCGAGCGCGAGAAGCTCCTCAAGATGGAGGAGGTCATCGGCAAGCGCGTGATCGGCCAGCAGGAGGCGGTGGTCGCCGTGTCCAATGCCGTCCGTCGCGCACGGGCCGGACTGCAGGATCCGCACCGGCCGATCGGCTCCTTCCTCTTCCTGGGGCCGACGGGCGTCGGCAAGACGGAGCTGACCAAGGCGCTGGCGGCCTTCCTGTTCGACGACGAGACGGCGCTGCTGCGCCTCGACATGTCGGAGTACATGGAGAAGCACGCGGTCGCCCGGATGATCGGGGCGCCTCCCGGCTATGTCGGCTACGAGGAGGGCGGCGCACTGACCGAGGCGGTCCGCCGCCGGCCCTACCAGGTGATCCTGTTCGACGAGGTGGAAAAGGCCCATCCGGACGTCTTCAACGTGCTGCTGCAGGTGCTCGACGACGGGCGGCTGACCGACGGCCAGGGGCGGACGGTCGACTTCCGCAACACCCTGATCGTGCTGACCTCCAACCTCGGCTCGGAGATCCTGGCGTCGCAGACCGAGGGGCAGGACCCGGCCCTGGTGCGTGATCAGGTGATGGCGGTGGTGCGCAGCGCCTTCCGGCCGGAGTTCCTCAACCGGCTGGACGAGATCCTGCTGTTCCACCGGCTGAGCCGGCTGCAGATGACGGGGATCGTGGACGTCCAGCTCGAGCGGCTCGCCGCTCTGCTGGCCGACCGGAAGATCACCCTGCAGGTGGAGGACAGCGCCAGGCGCTGGCTGGCCGACGCCGGCTACGACCCGGTCTACGGCGCCCGCCCGCTGAAGCGGGTCATCCAGCGCTCGCTGCAGAACGAGCTGGCCGGCAAGATCCTGGCCGGCGAGATCGGCGACGGCGACCGCGTGGTGGTCACCGCCGGCGAGCAGGGCCTGGAGATCAGGCGGGACCTGCCCGCCGCCGCCTGACGGCCGGGGCAGGGGCAAGCAAAAAGGGCCGGTCCCCTGGGGCCGGCCCTTCTCTGTCGAAGGCGCGGGCGCTCAGCGCTAAGACGGGGGCGCTCAGCGCTGGGGCACGGCGGCCAGCAGGGTCCGGGTGTGGACCTCGCCGCGGCGCCGGTCGAGCTCCTCGCGGAACTTGTTGAAGGCGACCAGCGCCTTGCCGGTCAGCTCGTCGGCCTTCAGCGAGGTGATCTTCGCCGGGTTCACCTGCTTGTTGTGGTCCAGCACCTCGTAGTGCAGATGCGGGCCGGTCGAGCGGCCGGTGGTGCCGACGTAGGCGATCACCTGCCCCTGGCGGACCCGCGTCCCGGCCTTGATGCCCCGCGCGAAGCGGCTGAGGTGGGCATAGGCGGTGGAATAGGTGCCGTTGTGCTTGATGCGCACGTAGTTGCCGTAGCTGCTGAAGCGGTTCGCGCGCTCGATCACGCCGTCGCCTGCGGCGAAGACCGGGGTACCGCTCGGCGCCGCGAAGTCCATCCCCTTGTGCAGCTTGCTGTAGCCGAGGATCGGGTGCCGCCGGTAGCCGAAGCCCGACGAGATGCGGGCGCCGTCGACCGGGGTGCGTAGCAGCGTCTTGCGGATCGAGCGCCCCTTCGAATCGAAATACTCGGGCTCCCCGCCGGGCGGGGTGAAGCGGTAGACCCGGATGTCGCGGTCCTGCAGCATCAGCTGGGCGAAGAGGACGTTCCCGGTCTTCACGATCTGGCCGTCTTCGGTGACCTGGCT
>Ga0207415_1000132_pt1:0-17500 | contig 75378 bp, 62 predicted proteins | sample Passage237A_FD_187369 | JGI IMG/M metagenome (GOLD analysis project Ga0207415, IMG submission 187369) | Cellulose adapted compost microbial communities from Newby Island Compost Facility, Milpitas, CA, USA - Passage2 37A (SPAdes) (version 3) ... | reverse complement strand
TGGGGCCACGTCGGAACTCTCGCGCACTACGCCGAGCTCCTGAAGCACATCACCGACGCCGCCTTCCAGGAGGGCGAGCACCAGCCGAATAGTCGTCTGTAGCCTCAGACGAGGCGTAGGTGGGGCCCGCCCTTCTTTCGTGGTCCAAGTTGCAGGCCGTGGAACTCGACCAGATCGGAGCCATACATGTGCAGCATGGTCTCCAAGTCCTCCAACGAATAGCCGAGCGTTTCGATATGGAGCTGGAATAGCTTGCTCACCGCCTGGGGTCGCTCTGCCGGGAAATCAAGCTCAGGAGGCTCGCGCAATCGCATCTTCCGCATGCTGAATTGCTGCCAAAGATAACGCTCTTGGTTCGGCGTCACGGCGCCAAGCGCTCGGGCGCGCATCAGCAGCGACTGCATTGCCACCTTCCACTCGGGCTTAAGCGCCGCCAGTAAAGCGAAGTCGACACGGCGACCCGCGAAGTACGGACGGATGTCCTTTGCGGGCATCAACAGCGCGCCAGCGAAGGCGTTGGCTTCGTCCTCCATGTGGGGCGTTGGGAACCTATGCATTACAAGATGCCCCAGCTCATGTGCGAGGGTGAAGCGCAAGCGATCGGCGGGCTGCTCAGAATTCAGAATGACCAATGGCGGAAGGCCGGGAACTGAGAAGGTCACCCCGCTCACTGACGATTGCCCGAGATTCGAGTGCACGACGATGACTCCGGCTGCTTCGACGAGCGCCGTGAGATTTGCAATTGGTCCTGGGGGAACCTTCCAGTGCGCTCGGACCACTCCCGCGACCGCCTCGGGATCTCCATAGTCATCGATATCGAGTTGCGGGACGCCGGGCCCAGAATCGACCTCAGCAGCCTCCAAGAGTCGGCGGAGATGCATGGTTCGGAAGTTCAGGTCAGCGACGAGGCGATCCATCTCTTTCGCAGGCACACTCGTCTTCTTACGCCACATTGGGTGAACCGAGACAGGCGCGCCGTATACGGTGTCCGGTTGAAAAAAAAACGAACGCGGAAGCCCGTAGACGGATACTGCACGGTCGAGCAGATCGTCCGAAGGTTCAATTATGCCGTTCTCGGCACGCGAAAGCGTGGCTTGGGCGACGCCGAGTCGGTCTGCGGCCTCGCCCTGCTGGAATCCCTTTCGTTGCCGCGCGATGCGCAGCATTCCTCCATTTACGGGCATCGTGCTTACCCGCTGTTCTTATCGTCGTTGATCTTTTTGCCGGCATTGCGCGCGCCGCGGAGTCTGACCACTGCGCCGATGTCGGGCGACGAGGTGGGCTGCGGCAGCGGCAAGACTGGCGCCGCGCGCCGATCCTCTATGTCATATGACCAAAGACGCGTCCCATTGTCTCGGGCGGCAACGGCGACGCGGTCGATCTGCGTCTCGATAGTGTTCAGGACATAGACCACATCCACCTTCTGGACGTCGGGCAGCCCCGGAATGACCATCTGAGGGTCGGTGAAGTTCAGCACGGCCTGCGTTTCAATATTGCAGCCCAAGCCGTTCGCATCGCCTTTCTTAAGCCTAAGAAGAAGCTCTCGCCCTATGAGGAACTTGGCCGTCTCGTCCTGATGGATAACGTGGACGTCAGAGCTCCCGTCGAATGCCTCAATAGCCCGCTTCACCATGAACTCATGGACCAAGCAGGCCCGTGTGCGCGGATATCTGAGCGTCGAGCGATGAGGCGACGCCATCCAGTCACTCCAGGCGCCGTGGACAATATCAAGGATCGTCGGCTCGAAAGCCGAGAGGATCCGCCTCACCTCTGTCTCGTCCGCCAGCGCCATGTCGCCTCCTGATTCCTGAGACGGCAGAAGATCATAGTGCGTTTGCAAAAGCAACAGAAATTTTGCACGACCCCATTCAGTCCTAGGCTGCCGCCGCCGTCGCCACCCCATCCAGCCGCACGCGGACCGTGGTGATGCCGTTGCCGGCGGCCTCGGTCGCGATGCCGACCGGATAGAGACCGGTGCCCGGCAGATCGATCCGCTTCTCCGTGGCGTCCCAGGCGACCTGCGCGCCGGCCGCGATCACGGCCGTGGAGTTCTTCGGCAGGATATAGACGCCGCGCGTGGCGATCTCGACGGTTTCGCCCTCGGCTGCGGTGAAGGCGGCGATGCCGAACAGGCTACCGACGATGACGCCGTCGCCCGAGGCGAAGCCCCCGGCCGGTGCGGTCACGGTGATCACGTCGCCGTTCTGCATGAAGGTCTTCATGGCTCAGACTCCTTTCGATGATGCGATGCGGACGACGGAGATGCGGCTGCCGCCGGCTACCGCGAGCTTGCGGTCGAGGTCGGCGAGGGCCGCCGCCATCTCGCCGTCGGTGGCGTAGGTGACGCGCTTGCCGTCGTATTCGACGGTGCGGACGCCCCGGTAGCGCGCGGCCATCAGGGCGTCGCGCCAGGCGGTGAGCTGGGCGAGGTCCGCCATCACGCACCGGGGTTCATGAACCAGCCCCGGTGGTCGACGAAGCCGGCGCCGAAATCGAGGATGACGCGGATCTCGACGCCATCGACGTCCCAGCCGGAGCGGCTCTCGACCTGCGGGCCTTCGTTCCCGGACAGGTAGGCGTACTCCAGCCCGTCGATCTCACCCGGATCGGCGGTGACGTACCAGCGCGTGGCGCTCGTAAGACGCGGCTCCACCACCAGCGACAGCGAACCGGAGAACGGGTTCACATCGGCCGCCTTGGCAGGCGCCACGGTCGCCAGCCACTTCTCTGCATCGGTTTCCAGTGCGGGTGGCACCAGCAGGTTCTTGGGCGTCACGCGGATCGTGCGATCCTCGATGCCCTTCTGGGTGCGAAGCGCCAGACGCGCCGCCGACAGCGTGGTGTCGGAGATCGCCGCACCGGAGCCCGCCTTGTTGCCGTGATCGGCATGGAACAGCGTCTTGTTGTCCGAGAGCTTCGGGCCGTTGCCGGTGTTGGCCTCGAGCAGGTCCACCAGGATGCGGGCCTCGGTATCGGCCGCGCCCTGGCCCATGCGGCGGGCAAGGTCAGAGAAGGCGCCGAGGTCGTCGTTGACCAGCACCTGCCGGGTGATGCCGATCTTGCGGGCCCAGGTCTCGACCTTGTAGGCCTCGCGGGCTTCCGCCATCGTCCCCGCCTTGATCTCGCCGTGCTCGTTGAGCTTTTCGAGCAGGGGCGCTTCGCCGAGCATGATTTTGTTCACCGCCCGGAAATCCCGCGCCGTGGTCTGACGGCCGAGGCGGCGAACACCAGCGGGTGCCGCCTGGTAGGCGTCGCGCAGTACACGGCCGACGGTGTCGCCGAGGATGATCGGGAAGTCGGACGTGGTGTGCAGGGCGCGGGTGATGATGCTCGCCGGCGACAGGCCCATGGTGCTCTCGCCGCGTAGCGTCAGCAGTTCCTTCGCCATATCGACCGGTGTCGCATAGGCATAGCGGCGGGCAGGCTCCGAAAGCTGGTGCTGCGGATTGATCCGGGCATACAGCGCTTCGCCCATCTGGTGGGCTCGAAGCGCCGGCTCGTCCTCGCTCTCGCCGATCTCGACGCGGACTTGTTCGGTCCGGATCGCGGGCGCGGAGCGCTTGGCCAGCGCCTCGAAGGCGGCACGGCGTGCGGCGTCAGCGTCCGCCTCGGCGTCGATCTGCCCATCCACCCAGCTCTGGTCGAGGCCGGCGATGCGGGCGATGGATCGGATCTCGGCGTTGACGGCGGCGCGGGTCTGCGTCTCCGTCGCGGGCGGCGCTTCGGCCGCCCCAGTGTCGGTATCAATCATGTCGGTCTCCATTCGTATCTTGGCGCCTGGGTCGGCGGGTGTCGGCACCAGGGAAATCTCGTGCGGCGTCCAGCGAACGGCGGTGAGCACCCGCGCGCCGTTCTCCTGGCTCTCGGCCCATTCCTCGACCGAGTAGCCGACCGAAACGTGGCGCAGGATGCCGGCCAGCACGTCCTGCCAGATCGGCTCCACCTCGGGCCTGCCTGAGAACTGGATCAGCGCCGTGCCGCGCTTGCCGTCGACGGCGGCGCTGCGGACGGAGCCCAGCACATCGCGCACGGCCGACTGGCGATGCGCATCAAGCACGCTGGCGCCCTTGAGTCGGGACAAGTCCACGGCGGCGGCATCCAGGCTGAGGCGCTCGATATATTCGCCCGCCATGTCACGCCGGCGCACGGGCGCGCCGGTCGACCAGATCACCTCGACGGTGCGTGCGTCGCGGTCGGCAGTAGCGGGCGCGAGGTCGGCGCGGCGGGTCAGGAGCGTGATCGTCTCAGGCATTGGCCACCTCCGTCGTGACCCGCTTCGCGCGGGAGAAGTCGAGCCCGAGCGATGTGGCGCGCTCTTGGTCGGCGGCGATCTCGGCATCGACCTGCTCGGCGTCATAGCCGCGCTCGGAGATGGCCTGCGTGCGGCTCTTGAGGCCTGCCTCGATGGCGAGGATCTCGGCCTCGACGTCCTTCTTGGGATCGACGTAATCGAACTTCGGCGGCAGCCACTCGCAGCCGAGATAGGCTGCCGGATCGCGGTCGAAGTCGCGCGCCGGCAGCTCGCCCGAGAGCACGGCGAGGCGAACGAAGCGTTCCCATACCGGCCGGCAGAACAGGTGGACGACGACATTGTGCTGAAGCTGCTCGACGCGGCGGCGGAACTCGATCAGCCCAGCGCGGATCGAGGAATAGGTGACGCCTTCGAGATCGCCCGAGACGAGCTCGTAGGGCAGCCCCAGCCCGGCGGCGACGGCGCGTAGATGGTTCTTGACGAAGGGCGCGTAGGCATCGTGCTCCGTCGGGTTGGAGAAGCGGATGTCGGCGCCGGGCGGCAGCGGGATGAGGCTGCCGGGCTCCATGCCGACCTGCAGCACGCCGGCATTGCTCGTGCCCGATAGCCCGCCAACCGTGCCGTCGGGATCGGTAATGAAGCCGGTGAACAGGGCCGCGACCTTGGCCTTGACCAGGGCTGCATCCTCGAACTGATCGAGCTCGTGGAGGCGCAGCAACACCGGCGCAAGCCAGGTGATGCCGCGCAGCTGGCCCGCCACGAGTGGCTTGAACAGATGGATGCAATCGGCGGCGGGGACGCGGATCGGGTCCATGCGGAGCGGACCGAACGGGTCGCCAGGTCGGGAGGAGCGGACCCAGTAGGCGACGCGACGGCCGGCGGAGTCGAATTCGATGCCGGCGCGGATGCGCGCCCCGCCGCCGATCTCGCGATGCAGGTCCGATGACACCTGCTCGCGATCCAGAAGCTCGATGGTGAGGGGAATGATGCCAGGCTTTGGATCGGGCGACGTCTTGAGGCGCGCGAAGCTTTCGCCATTCTCGACCATGGCGCGGACGGCCATGGCCTGCAGGCCATAGAAATCGCTGAGCCCGCCGGCATCGGCCGCATCCGTCCAGCGCAACCACAGCGTCTGCAGACGCTCGCGTACCGCCCGATCGGGATGCGTCGATTGCGGCTTAATGCCGGCGCCAACCACATTGCCGACGAGGCTGTCGACCGCCGCCGCGACCCACGGATTGTTGCGGGCATACCAGCCGGCGCGCCGTGCCGCCGTGGTCGCGCCCGCCAGGATCGCGGCGTTCAGGCCGTCGAAGGTCTTGGCGCTCTCCCAGCGACGGCCGCCGCCCGCCGCATCGAAGGCGCGGCGGCGGTCCAGCCCGAGCGCGTGGCGGATAGACTTCCACATGCCGCCGATTCTCGCGCGGCGGCAAGGAGCGCGTCATTCGGTACGTTTTGGAATGATTGTCAGTATTTGAGACCCATGCCCATTTTCCGAATTGGCTTTCGTGCCTTGAGGCGTTAAAGGCATTGACGGCGCTGGCAAGAACGATGACTATAAGTAGCGTCGATCTCGGGGTGCATCAGGAACTGGGGCGTAAAGCGTATGGAGCAGGCGCAGGCATTGCAATCAATCCAACGGTACCACATCGTCACCGAAGAAAAGGCCGGTGGAGCCACCTATACGCCCAAAATTCTCGCGGATTTCGTCGCACAAAAAATCGTCGAGTCCGCTGGACGACTTCCAACCGACAGGCCACTTCGCATCCTCGACCCTGCCGTCGGCCATGGGGAGCTGCTTGTCAGCTTGCTTGAGCACCTGACCGATCAACCGGGCTTGAACATCGAAGTCTATGGTTTCGAGACCGATCCTGAGGCCCTCGACACTGCCACGGAACGACTCAAACAGGAGTTCCCGGGCGTCCCGCTCCATTTCGAGCCGGACAACTTCCTCGAGTTCGTCCTTGAGCACTTCGGAGTTGGCGGCCACGGCAACCTGTTCCGCCGGGTCGTTCCAGAGGCTTACGACCTCATCATCGCCAATCCTCCCTATGTCCGCACCCAGATCATGGGGGCTGCGCAGGCGCAGCTTCTCGCGGAGCAGTTCGGACTGGCCGGTCGCGTGGACCTCTACTACGCCTTCATCCTCGGCATGTCCCAGGTGCTCAAACCCCAAGGCATTGCCGGCGTCATCGTCTCCAATCGCTTCATGACCACTAGGTCCGGGGCGTCTGTCCGGCAGGCCCTTTTCGAGCGCTTCAACATCCGCCACGTATGGGACTTGGGCGACACCAAGCTCTTTGAGGCCGCCGTACTACCCGCCGTCTTGCTCGTTGAGGGCAAGAACGGCCATAAGCTCGAAACTCCCGCTTTCACGTCGATCTACCAGACCACTGACCCGGCGATCGGCACAGCCTCTGACGCAATCGACGCCCTCTCCCGTGAAGGCGTCATCGAGGTCGAGGACGGGCGGCGTTTCCTGGTCCAACACGGCAAACTGAACACCAGCGGCGCGCCTGACGGCGTTTGGCGCATCGCGACGGAAGCCGTGGACACTTGGTTGGCGACCGTCGAAGCCCATAGTTGGGGCACGTTCCGCGACATCGGTAAAATCCGTGTTGGCGTCAAAACCTGCGCCGACAAGATTTTCATTCGCAGCGACTGGCAGGACATGCCCGAGGCCGACCGACCTGAACTTCTCAAGCCGCTTACCACCCACCACATTGCCCGCCGCTTCAAGGCTCTCGCGTCCGACCGACCAAGTCAGATCCTCTATCCTCATGAGGTTGTGCAGGGCCGCCGCCGCGCCGTCGACCTGACGCGCTATCCCCGAAGTCAAGCCTACCTTGAGGCGCACCGCGCCGCCCTCGAAGGCCGTCAATACGTCGTCGAGGCAGGACGCAAATGGTATGAAATCTGGGTGCCGCAGGATCCCGACGCCTGGGACCAGCCCAAGCTCGTGTTCCGCGATATCGCCGAGGAACCGACGTTCTGGGTCGATGTGGACGGTTCCGTCGTCAACGGGGACTGCTACTGGCTCATTTGCCAGAACTCCGCGCGGACGGACCTGTTATGGCTCGCGGCCGCCGTCGGCAACTCGACCTTTATCGAGCGCTTCTACGATCTGCGCTTCCACAACAAGCTCTATGCAGGCCGCCGCCGCTTCATCACGCAGTATGTCGAGAAGTTCCCCCTGCCTGATCCGCACAGCCGGCTTGCTAAGTCCATCATCGCGAAGGCGAAGCGGGTCTACGAGTGCATACCGTCGCCTGAGGCCGAGCAGCTCCAGAAGGAGCTGGACGCTTTAGTTTGGGAGGCTCTCACCGGCGGCAAGCCCGGTTAATCGTACGCTGGCTTTGTCCACTACCATCGAGCGGCCCTGTCTCGCCGCTCCCGCTCAGCCTGGTCGATAACGATATGCGGTTTACCGCCGTGCGACGGCGGTAGCGTGGCCTTTCCGGCATGTGGACCTTGGAGGATCACAACGTCCCGCCAGTTGTTCCCGTAGATCCGGACGGTCACAAGACCCCGGCGAATCAACTGCCGGAAAACGCCAGGTATGCTGCTCGCAGCCACGGGTTTTGTGAGCCCGGATTTGTTGAGATCAGCGGCGATCTTGGCATTCGTCGGACAGCGCCGTCCTTCCGCCGCCGCCCGTTCGACCAGTGCGTAAACACGGGCTTCCTGTGCCCCCTTTTCTCCCTGCCCCTGCCGAGCTGCGGTCATTTATCGCTACTCATCAAAGAAGTGCGCCGGAAGCGGTATCTGGAGCTTCCTGTTCAGCACCTTGCCCTGGAACTGGGGGAACCGCGCGAAAAACTTCTCGCCCGTGCTGAGGAATAGGTGTGTCAGGGTGACGTTCTGCCCGTTCGTCACCGCGTAGAACAGCGCGTAGCGTACATCGCAGTGACGAATCTGCTGGCCCTCGATCTTCGGCACGTCCAGCGCTTCCTCGCTGTCCGGACACACCAGGCCGAGATCGATGGTCGGCGATGTTTGCAGCTTCACTTCCAGAAGCTGGTGCCGCACGTCCGGAAACTGCCCGTCGTCCCGATAATCGGCATATCCCAGATGCTGGCACACCAGCCGGTGTAACGCCGCGCCCCGGTTGCGCTCCTGGTCGTAGCCGATGTCTGGGAATGCTTCCCCGACGAGCGATTGCAGCCGTTCGAAAACCTCCCGGATCGGCAGCAACTGCCCCGCCCGAGGATGGTTCACCGGGCTCGCCACGGCGGCCAAATCGACGCCCGCCCGCACGAAGGGGCGGAGCAGTTCCGTATCCTCGTCCGCGATCAGCTCCGCCTTCGCCTCTCCGGGGATCAGCCGCGCTTGGTACTTCTGCGTCAGCGTGCCCGTTGTATCCAGCAACGCCAGGGTGTCACCCGTGACCACTTTGACCTTGGTGATAACATCCCCCTCGCCGACCCGGATGATCACGTAGCGCCGCGTGGGCGCAAGTTCCTCATTCCAGACCTGAAGGTTGTTCGACTTCTGGGCATAGGTGTCGAAAAACTGCCCCGGAAAGCGCGGCTGTGTCTTCTTGAAGCTGGACGGCACCGGGTAGCCGAGCGCTCGGCAGACATGTTCCTTCACGACCTTTGAGCGGGTCCGCAAGGGCAGCCCCGCGAGCGAGACGCCCGCCATCGCCGCGTTGAGCAGCTGTTCCAGTTCCGGCGTTGGAATCCACAGGTCCGGATCACCAATCTCGATATGGTCGTAGATCGACAGGCCGCTCCGTCGGATCGCCTCAACGTACCGCTCAGGCCCATTACCGTTAGTCGCCATCCTCAAATGCTCTCTTGGTCAGGAGTTCCGGGACACTCACACCAAGAGCAGTGGCTAACGTCTCCAACGTGCTGAGGGTCACGTTGCGCTCCCCCCTCTCCACCGAACCCACGTACGTCCGGTGCAGATCGCACATGTCGGCGAGTTCTTCCTGGGAGAGACCTTTGGACCTTCTGAAGGCGCGAAGATTCTCAGCGAGGATTTCGGTCAGATCTTCGCTTGCCTTTCGTAGTTCCTTTCTCCCCATCGGCGCCCCGGTGTTGCAATTGTCCGGGCCAAATCTCGGAGAAATGATGCCTCTGAGTCTACAGACTATGAGTATCCAGAAGGCGGCACGAACCGTCGAGACGTCAGAGTCGTCGGTTGAAGAGGGCCAGCTATCGTCGGGTCCCTAACCCATCCACGCCGACCGGATGACCGGGGCGCTGGCGGGCTTCGCTACCAGCGCCTCGCCCCTGCGTCCCGCTGCCATGGCGGCGTCGGCTTCCTCGTTCAGCCTGAGCCCCATGCTGATCAGCCCGTGCAGGGCGGCGTGGGCGTAGACGAAGGTGTCGAGGGCCTCGTTGCGTTCGCCGTCGCGTTTGGGCTGCCAGGAGCGAATCGGGCGGCCGCGCTCGAAGCGGGTGACGACCCGCTCGGCGGTGAGCTGCCGGAAATACTCCGCATCCAGCCGGCGCGGGAAGTGGATGGCGCCGGGGCCGGGCTCGGTGAGTTTCAGGCGCGCGTAGACAGCGTCCTTCACGGCGTCCACGCCGACGATGAAGAGCGGAATCTTGCCCTTGTTCGAGCGGGTCGGGCGGCGCGGCCAGACGGGCACGCCGGCGCCGCCCCGGCCCTTGATCGCCCAGACGCGTCGGGCGAGCCGGGTGCGGCAGAACTCGTAGGCCATCTTGGTGTGGTTGCCGCCGGTATCGACGCAGACGGCGCGGACCGGCAGATCGGGCACGGCGTGCGGATGGACGAAGGTGGCGCGCAGATAATGGTCGAGGTCCGACCAGAGACGCGGGCCTGACGGGTCGCCCCAGAGCACTCGATAGTCGATGACCCACGCCTCCTCGTCGCGGCCCCAGCCGACCACCTGCACCTCGATCCGGTCGCCCTGCACGTCCACGCCGGCGGTGAGCACGGCAACGCCGGCGGGCAGGTCCTCGCCCCAGTCCTCGCGCCGCGCCATCAGCGGATCGGCGGGCACCGTGTCGCCGGCCTGGTCCTCCCAGGATTCGCCGAGCTTGGTGTTGACCCAGACCTGCAGGCGCGGCGGGTCCTTCATGACCCGGCCATGCTCGATGGCGATCTCGGCCCAGGTCTCCCATGGGGAATAGAGCGCGGAGAGATGGAAGCCGGCGGTGCGGCCGTCGCCCGGTGCCGTCGCGCGCCACTCGCCGGCTTCGAGCAGACGCGGCTTGTCGTGCTCGTGATGAACGCCGCCGCAGGCCTCGCAGACCAGCCAGGCGTCGGCGCGGCGGCCCTCGGGCCAGCGGATGCGCGCCCAGGTAATCGGCGCCATGTCGCCGCAGGCGAGGCAGGGCACATGGAAATACCGCTGATCGGACTCGGCGAACGCCGCCTCGATGCGCGAGTAGCCCTTCAGCGTCGGCGTCGAGACCATGTAAATCTTGCGCCGGCCCCGGAAGGTGGCGGTGCGCTGGATGGCGAGATCGACGGGATCGCCCTCGCCATCGGCGTCGCCGGGATAGCCGTCCACCTCGTCGAGGAAGAGATAGCGCACCGGCGTGGAGCGCAGGCCCACGGGGGAGTTGGCGCCGGTCATCACCAGCTGGCCGCCGGGGAAGGACTTGCGGAACAGACTGTTCCCGGCGTCGCGCGAGCGCGGCGCGGCGACCAGTTCGCGCAGGCTGGGCGTCGCCTCGATCAGCGGGTCGATGCGCACGGTGGTGTTCCGCCGCACCATGTCGAGCGAGGGCTGCACCATCATGACGATGCCGGGCGCGTTCTGGATGATGTAGCCGAGCCAGTTGAGGCCCGCTTCGGTGCCGCCCGTCTGTGCGCCCTTCATCAGGACGACCCGCTCGAACGGGGAGGATGCCGAGAGCGCGTCCATGACGGCGCGGAGATAGGGTGTGCGCGCGGTGCGCCAGCGGCCGGGCTCGGCCGAGGTGGTGGGCAGCACGCGGTGCTTGTCTGCCCATTCCGACACCGTGATCGGCGGCTCGGGGCGGATGCCGCGCCGCCAGGCGTCATCGGCCTCAACCAGCATCGCGAAGCTCCCCGAGCGGCGTGTCGGCCAGATGCTCCAGATGCTCGCGCATCAGCCGGTCGAGCGCGGCGAAGGTCGTTTGTGGGTCCGCTCCCGTCTCGGCGGCGATGAGCGGGGCGGCGCGCTGTACCCAAGCCATGTGGGCATCACGCTCGGCGCGCGCCCGGGCAAAAATAGTGGCTTTCGCCGCGCCCGCGTCGATCAGCTGGCCACGCTCCTTGTCGTAGGCGAGGCGGGCGCGCTGGACCTGCACCAGCATCAGCATGCGCCGCACCTCGGCGACCGAGGGCGTGCTCGCGCCGGTGCTCACGGTGCCGCCCTTGCCGCGCCGGGACGGATCGAGATTGCGCTCCATCCAGGCGAGCCCGGTCTCCACGTCGATGCGGCCGTCGGCGCGCACCGGGAGCCCGTTGGCCACCAGCTGCGAGATGCGGCCCTTGGTGAGGCCGACGCGGGCGGCGAACTCGGTCTTGGTTTCGGCGCGGTCGAGTTTAGGCATGATGCGCCCTCGCGCTGGCGACGCATCGCGCCATTGCCCGCGGCATACGGATCCGCCCAACAGGAACCAAGCCGATGCAGGATCGTGCCGAAGATTCCCGGCTCGACTGGCACGGCGCTTGCCGCGAAGCCGCTTCCGAAACCTTCGTAACCTTCCTCCCATATCCGACGTACGCGCGTGCGCGCGTGCGGGCGATACGTCCGATAAGGACGGATCGTTTCGAAGGTTTCGGAACGAGGCTTTCCAAGGGGTTGCGGTCAGGCGTCATTGAAGTTGGTCCCGGTGGCGGCGGCGCGCACGGTGAGGCGGATGCCCCGGAAGGCCTTCCGGCGGCTCACCGGATGGCGCTCGCGGGCGAAGTGGCGGGCTTCGAGGTTCTGGCTGAAGCGGCGCACGGTGCCGGCGTACTCGCCCGTGGTGGCGCACCAGTCGCGCCAGGAGGCGAAGAGGTCCTGCACCTCCTCGATGGCGAAGAGGTCGCCGGTGGCGCAGCGCTCGTCGAGGAAGCGGCCGATGGCGTCTTCGTCGGCGAGGTATTCCTCGGTGGCGTCGAGCACGGCGGGCGGCGGGGCGAGCCCGACGCGCTGCCATTCGAGGCAGCCCTCGATGGCCCAGGCGAGGATGCCGGGCCACTCGGCGACGAGCTTCTCGGGCAGGTTGGGATCGCGCTCGGCCTTCGGGATGGTGACGGTGAAGGGCACGAGGTTGAAACGCCGGCGCACCGCCTCATCGACATTGCGCAGCGACGGCTTGTGGTTGCCGGCGATGATCAGCTTGAAGGCGGGCTCGAAGGTGAAGAAGTCCTGGCGCATGAAGCGGGCCGAAATGGCGTCGCCGCCGGTCAGCGCCTTGATGCGGCTTTCCGCCCAGCGTTGGCCCTCCTCGGTCTCCTGGGCGATGACGGCGCGGGCGCCGCGCAGCATGGCGAGGTCGGTCGGATGGCGCTCGGACTTGGAAGCGACGAAGGTCTCCATGGAGGCGATGCAGGAATAGTCGCCGAGGATCTTGTGCCAGGTGTTGAGGAAGACGCCCTTGCCATTGCCGCCGGTGCCGTAGAGGAAGAACAACGCATGGTCACGGATCGAGCCGGTGAGCGAATAGCCGAGCATGCGCCGGGCGAAGCCGATGAGGTCGGCATCGCCCGCGAACACACGGTCGAGGAAGGCGAGCCAGAGCGGGCAGTCGCCGCCGGGCGCGACGGCGGTGATCTTGGTGATGAGATCGGCGCGCTCATGCGGGCGCAGTTTGCCGGTGCGGAGGTCGACCGTGCCACCCGGCGTGTTGAGCAGCCAGGGATCGGCGTCCCAGTCCTCGGTGCGGGTGGCATGACGGCGATCGGCGCGGGCGAGCCCGACGATGGCGTTGACGGTCTTGGCGCTGGCGACGGTGGAGGCGAGCTTGGCGTTGCCGCCGCCCTCGCAGATCTCGGCCGATGCGGCGCGCGCCACGGCGCGGGCAAGGTCGTAGGCCTCCAGCGTCTCGTCGGTGCGCCAGCGCTGCCCGTCCCAGCGCAGCCAGCGGCCCCAGAGGTGGACGTAGCGCATGTCGTCGGCGTGGGCGGCGGTGAAGCGGAGCGCCAGCGACTCGTCGGCATATTCGATGGGGCGGTCGATGGCCTCGGCCGGCGCGTCGGCGGGCCGGCCGCGCTTCATCATCTCGTCGAGCAGGTCGTGGACGTCAGCCATTGCCGCGCGCCTCCTCGCGGCGTGAGCGGTCGCGGCGCGCGATGCTGGCGACGGTGGCGACCACCTCGTCCTCGGGCAGCGGCGGGCTGCAACGGGTGGCGTTGAAGGCGAGCATCAGGTCGAGACAGACATGCGGGTCGATGCGCCGGCCGAGCAGCAGGCCCGAGAGCTTGGCGATGGAAGCGTTGCGCTCGCCATTGACGGCGCCCTCGCGGGTCAGCGCCCGCCATTCCGTGGCCTTGCGCGCCCTGTCCGACGGCCGGGATCCGAGGATGCGGTGCAAGAGCCAGTCCGGAGCATCTGCGAGCGGCACCTCCTCGGGATGATGGTCGACGGAGATGGCGTAGGGGCGACCGCAGATGTGGCGCGATGGCGGGGCGACGATGGCGCCGCCGTCGCCGCGCACATCGATGCCGGGACCGAGGACGCCGGCGCTGTTGGGGATGGTGCGCCCCGGATGGCGGAACAGGATGTGCTCGCCGCCGCCGCCGGTCAGGAAACGCCAGGTGGCGGGCAGGGGACCGTGCTCGGCCTCGAGCGCCGCCAGTGCCTCGTCGCCGTCGTGGCGCGGGTCGATGTCCAGGACGAAGATGCCGCTGACCGCCCCGGTGGCGATGGCGATGTTGAAGGCGGTGCTGGCGAACCAGCGTTCGACGGTCTCGGGATCGGTGCTCGCGTCCTTGACACCGTTCCTCACGAGGCGGCCGAAGGGATGCTTGGCCGGCTGACCGCAATCCTCGCGCGCGCAGGAACATTGCCTCCGGCCGTCCCGCTCGTAGGGGAAATGCACCGGCAGCACGGCAAAGCCAAGTGCCAGATAGAGCCGGGCATGGGCAAGCACGTCGTCTGCCATGGGCTCATGCCTCGTCCATCTCCCAGCCGGCGAAGCTGTCGCGCCGTCGCTCGGCAGGCGTCGCCAAACAGGCGACGAGGCGTTCCCGGCCGGCATAGACCCGGTCGGCGAGGCGACGCGGATCCCGGGCGCGCGGTGTCGTCTCCTGCAGATGGCAATCGAGCTCGCTGCGCAGCCGGTCGAGGGCGGCGATGGACAGCTTGGCCTCGCGGTGATGCGGGCTGCCGGCGATGGAGTGGCGCAGCAGGTACATCAGCGCCTCGCGACAATCCCTGATCCGGTTGCCGAGCATGACGTGATCGTCGGTGCCGATGAACAGCGGGGCGATCTCGCTCATCGGCAGCCCTCCTGCCGTTCGATCCACTCGATCAGCGTGGATTTGCGGGCACAGATCACGTTGCCGATGCGGAAGACCGGCATGCGCACCTTCGCGTCCGAGGCGTAGTAGTAGACCTTGCGCCGGTGCTTCGTGCTGCCGAACACGAAGGTAGCGATGGCGTCGGCGCCGCGCAGCAGATCGTCGGCTATTGTCGGGCAAGGCTCTCCCGTGGCGGGCTGAACCCGCATCTCTTCGTTCATCATGTCGAACTCCTCGGGCGCGAGTGGTCAGCGGACGCCGGCCACCGCCAGCACCCGCTTCTCCACCTCGCCGAGATTGACCACCGCCATGGAGCGCACCTTCGGATCGGTGGCGATGCCGGCGAGGTCGCGGGCGCGCACGATCTGGCCATGCGTCGCCGGATTGGCCGGGTCGTAGTAGAGCGCGCCGGTGCCGCCCGCCATCTCGTCCGGTCCCTGGCTCACCACCAGAAGCGCGTCGTCGTCGGTGAAGGCATAGACGCTGTGCACATGCATCGAGGCGACGCTCGGCGTCAGGCCGATGCGCACCAACTCGGCAAGCGCGCCCAGCACCACCGCGTCCTCGACAGTGAAGGCCCGCGCCTTGCCGCTCTCGGCCGGGTTCTTCGGTTTGAAGTGCCCGCGCGAGATCCACTGGTCGATCTGGGTGCGGCTCAGGTCGGTGGCCTCGGCGAGCTGCTGGATGGTCAGGGTCGGGGTCATGGCGAATACCTTTGACGTTGCGTCAGATGTATGGATATATGACCACTGACGCACTGTCAATGGTATTCGTGCGCCGGCCCGAAACAGGCCTTGCCTGTTGGGCAAAACCGAGCGTCATGAACGACTTGGAGGTGGAATGGCGACCATCCGGAAAAGAACGCTGCCCTCGGGTCTGGTGCGCTGGCAGGTCGATTTTACCGACCAGGCCGGCAAGCGCCGCTCGAAGCTGTTCCCGCGCCGGAAGGACGCCGACGTCTATCTCGTCAAGGTTCGCTCGCTGGTCGCCAACCACACCTATCTGGCCGACAGCGAGAGCATCACCGTGGCCGAGGCCGCGAAGAGCTGGCTCGAACACTGCGAGGTGCGCTGCAAGACCGGGCGGCGCATGGAGCGGGCGACGCTACGCGGCTACAGCGACTATGTGCGGCTGCACATCACGGATCCCGAGGTCGGCATCGGCGACAAGCTGATCGTCCCGCTGACCCGCCGTCATGTGAACGAATTCCGCGACCGGATGCTCATCAACGGGCGCTCGGAGCATCTGACCCGCCGCGCCCTCTCGGTCCTGAAGCTCATCCTCGACCACGCCATCGACAACGGCCAACTGTTCACCAACGCCGCACAGGGCGTGCGGGTGATCAAGTCGAGCCGCATCGACCACATGGCGCCGGTGCCGTCGAAGGAGGCGATCCGCGCGCTGATCGAGGCGGCCGACGAGGACTTCAAGCCGCACCTGATCGTCTCGGCGCTGGGCGGGCTGCGCGCCTCCGAACTGCGCGGCCTGCGCTGGCAGGACGTCGACTTCGAGGCGGGGTTCATCCGCATCCGCCAGCGCGCCGACGCCTACAACGAGATCGGCGAGCCCAAGTCCAAGGCCGGGTTCCGCGACATCCCTGCCGGGCCGATGGTGCTCAACGCCCTGCGGCATTGGAAGCTGCGTTGCCCGAAGAGCGAGCTCGGTCTCGTCTTCCCAGCGCCACGCGGCGGCATCCTGCAGCACACCAACATCCAGAAGGTGTTCCGCAAGCTCTGCAAGGACGTCGGCGTGAAGATGCGTTGGCACGACCTGCGCCACTTCGCCGTGTCGCTCTGGATCGAGCAGGGCTTCTCGATCAAGGAGGTCATGACCTTCGCCGGCCACGCCTCCGTGCAGATGACCATGGAGCGCTACGGGCATCTATTCCCCTCGCCCGATCACCAGAAGGCCATGGCCCAGGTCGAGGCCAAGCTGCTGGGCTGAGTGCATTCCTGATCGTTCCCAATGGTTTACGGCTGCTCCGTGCGACACGTCGTCGACGTCGCGCGCCTGAAAATCGGCTAAGCTACGGAAATCGCGAAGAAAATTGCGTCCCTCGGGTGGCACTCATAACCTGAAGGTCGCAGGTTCAAATCCTGCCCCCGCAACCAAATATCTATCTGAAAAGACACGATATTACAGAAAGCCCCGATCCTCACGGACGGGGCTTTCTTGCGTTTTGGCACACATTTGGCACACTGAGAGCCAATCTGTGCCAACGAATCTCCACACATGTCATCGGGTCATCCGCTGCCGGACCCTGCTGCGGGTGCGAGACTGGTTGCTTGAAAAGTGTCAGAAACTCGATTATCTTTCTGACAAGGAGTGAAAACCATGAACACGCTGGCCAAGACCATACTGGAGCACACCGAGGGTTTGCCCGAGGGCGCACCCTTCTGCGCCAAGGAACTGCTGCATCTCGGCAGCCGCGCGGCTGTGGATCAGGCGCTGTCCCGTCTGGTCAAGCGCGGTCAGCTCATGCGCATCAGCCGCGGCGCCTATGTGCGCCCCGTCGAGAGTCGCTTCGGCAAGCGTGCGCCGTCGGCTGCGCAGGTGGTCGAGCAAATCGCGCATATCACCGGAGAAGCCATCGCGCCGCACGGCGCGGCCGTTGCCAACAAGCTCGGCCTGACGACGCAGGTTCCGGTCCGTTCCGTCTATCTTACGTCCGGTCGGAACCGGAAACTGAAGCTTGGGTCACAGGTCGTGGAACTGCGCCATGCACCCCGCTGGCAGTTCGCCGTCGGCAACCAGCCGTCCGGCGAAGTGCTTCGGGCCGTGGCCTGGCTCGGTCCCGAACAGGCCGGCGCCGCCCTCCGTGCGCTCAAGCGGAAGCTCTCCGCGTCCGAG
>Ga0207415_1000123_pt1 | contig 79475 bp, 64 predicted proteins | sample Passage237A_FD_187369 | JGI IMG/M metagenome (GOLD analysis project Ga0207415, IMG submission 187369) | Cellulose adapted compost microbial communities from Newby Island Compost Facility, Milpitas, CA, USA - Passage2 37A (SPAdes) (version 3) ... | reverse complement strand
AGACTTCGCAGAGAATGCGGACGCGTTTGGCTTGGCCGAGGAGAGGAAGCACCTCGTCGATGAATTCCCATTCGAAGAAGCCGTGTCCGTAGCCGAAGCAGGCGCCGGTGCCGCCGGCTTCTTCGCGAGTGCTGTGGCCGGCGCTCCATTCGGCGTCGATCCAGTCGGTGACACGACGGCGGAGGATGAGCATGTTACCCAAGTCCTCGCGTTCGGGCAGCGGGCCATCGGAGACGAAATGCTGGACGTAGTTGCCCGCGACGCTCTGGCCGTCGGGGAGCACGGCGGCGACGGCGAGCGTGCAGAGCATCGGCTGAAGGGGAGCGGTGAGGGTGAGCCGCCGCGCGAGTTCGACCCGGTGATGCGTAAAAGGAATCCGCGCGCGATCGCGGACGAGCGTGGGATGAAACGTCCCCAAAGTATCGATACCGGAGTAGAGCCAGTGGAGAGTAACCCCCTCGCAGCGGCGGCGGGAGAAATGCGAGGAGAGGACCTCGATCTCGAGTGGGCTGCCGGGTGCGATCTTTTCGATCGGGGGCGCGTTGATCGGGAGGACGTCGCCTTGATTGATGATGGTGGGCAGGTAGCCGAATTCCTTGGGCGTGCGGTCGTAGTTGAGGAAGCCGTTGTATTCCCACTCGACGTCGGTGAGCTCGGTGTAGATGTAGGCAGAAAGCTGGCCGTGGCGGCGGAGTTCGTTGGTAAGAAAGCGGAAGGACCAGCTCACGTCGCGGTCGCCGTCGAGAGCGCCGACGCCGCCGTATTCGCTGTTGATGAGCGGAGCGTCGCGCTGCTGGTAGCCCTCGATGTAGTTGAAAGTGGAACCGCGGTGGGTTTTCGAGACGACGTTTTCGATGTGCTCCTTCGCCTTGTAGTAGTCGTCGAGGTAGAAGTGCCAGGAGTTGATGTCGGTGTCGACGTGGCCGTAAGCCGCGAGGTGTTCCCATACGACGACGCTCATGTCTTCGATGAGGCGGGTGGGATCGAGCGATTTGGCGAGCTTCCACATCTCATGGATCCATTGGAACGAGGACGTGTTGATCAGCTTTTCGGCGGCTTTCTTGGCTTCCTCCTTTGATGTGCGCGTCGAAGGCATGATGAACTTCATGAGTTCGGTTTGCCCGCCGAAGCCCCACGTTTCATTGAAGATGCACCACGAGACGATGGAGGGGTGATTGAAGTCGCGGCGGATGCCGAGGCGCATCATTTCCTCGAAGCGCTTGCGGCCGAGCGGCGTGTCGCCGCCCTCACCGAAGTTTGGAAAATCCTGCATGAGCAGGATGCCGAGAGTGTCGGCGTAGTAGAGGAGGATTGGATCGTCGAGCTTGATGTGGATCCGCAGGAAGTCGAAGCCTGCCTCGCGGGCGAATGCGATATCGTTGCGCAGCGTGCGGGCGTCGGTGGCGGTGTAGACGCCGTCGGGGTGGTAGGATTGATAGAGCGCGCCGCGGAGATAGATCGGCTTGTTGTTGAGCGAAAGCATCGCCGGGGCGTTCTCGGCGGTGGCGGGAACGGTGCCGAGTTTGCGCATGCCGAAGTAGCTGCGGACGGAGTCGATCTGCATATCCTCTTCGAGGATACGGACGATGATGCGGTAGAGCTTGGGATCGCCGGGATCCCAGAGTGAAACGGGATAAACCTCGGCGTCGCCTTTCGCGAGCGAGTCGACCGGCGGATCGAGCGTGAGTCGGTGCGGCTGGGCCTCGGGCGGAATGATGTCCACGGCGACGGAGTGGCCGTCGGTGATGCCGGGGCAAAAAACCTCGAAGTGAACGCGGCCCTGATCGATGTCGGTCGTGATGCGGAAATGATCGATGTAAACGGCGGGGCGCGGCTCGACGAAGACGGTCTGCCAGATACCGCTGGTGGGCGTATACCAGCCCCATTGTTTGCCGACGGGTTGCTCGCGGTTATCCATCGGATCCTCGACGCGCAGCACGATCGTGGCGCGGCGGAATTGTCCGTCGGAAGGCGAGAGCGTGTCGGTGATATCGAATTCGAGCGGAACGTAGCCGCCCTCGTGGTGGCCGCAGTGTTGTCCGTTGCTCCAGCAGTCGGTGAAGAAATCCGCGGCGCCGATCGTGAGGATCACGCGTTTGTTGCGCCAATGGTGGTTATCGGGAATCGCGATGTGACGGCGATACCAGCCGACCTCGTGGCGCTCGGCGATGCGGTGGTTTTCGCGCGTGACCTCGAGGGGTTTGAGAAAGACGCGGGTCGAGTAGTAGTTGTCGTTGCCTGCGGCGTCGCCCTCGCCCCAGGCGGCGAGAGACTCCCAGCAGAACGGAACGATGATTTGTTCGCGCCAGTCGGGACCGTTGGCGGAGAACCATTGTTCGTCGAGGCCGCGGCGCTGAGGATCGAAGCGGAATTGCCAGGGGCCGTTGAGGTTCAGCCAGTCGGTGCCTTCGACGAGGCCGCGTTGACGGTCGGGACGGGGATATTCGGGGCGAGGAATCGCAGAGCAGGGAAACATGACGGGCAGGGAAGGGCGTGACGCAGCCGCGGCGTCGAAAATGAAAAAGGCGGGTCTCGAGACCCGCCCTTCTAGACTGGCCGGAGCGCAAACGGTTCACACCGAAGCGAGGGCTTCGGCGCGCGTAGACTTTGAGAGCTTCGTGTAGAGCGTGAGCGCCTGAGCGACGACTTGATCCATGTTGTAGTAGCGATAGGTGCCGAGTCGGCCGACGAAATGGACGTCGGGCGTCTCGTCGGCGAGGGCCTGATAGCGTTTGTAGAGCGCGGCGTTGTCGGCGCGTGGGATGGGGTAATACGGATCGCCGTCCGCTCGCGGAAATTCGTAAACGATGCTCGTGAGCGGGTGTTCCTGGCCGGTGAGGTATTTGAACTCGGTGACGCGCGTGTAGGCGTATTCGTTGGGGTAATTCACGACGGGCGCGGCCTGGAAGACGGGCTTGTGGTGCGTCTCGTGTTTGAACTCCAGACAGCGATATGGGAGCGGGCCGAAGCGGTAGTCGAAGTATTCGTCGATCGGGCCGGTGAAGATGAGCTGATCGAAGGAGACTTCGTCGCGGACCTCGCGATAGTCGGCGTTGAGCATGATCTTGATGTTCGGGTGATCGAGCATGTTGCCGAACATGTGGGTGAACCCCCGTGCGGGCATCGCCTGATAGGCGTCGGTGAAGTAGCGATCGTCGCGATTGAAGCGAACGGGAACGCGAGCGGTGACCTGCGCGTCGAGTTCGGAAGGATCGAGGCCCCACTGTTTGCGCGTGTAGTTGCGGAAGAACTTCTCGTATAGCTCGCGGCCGACACTGTTCACGACGACGTCTTCGGACGAGAGAATGCGTTCCTTCTTCTCGGCGACGGAGGCGAGGTAGGCCTTCATACCGTCCGGCGTGAGATTGAGACCGTAGAGCTCGTTGACCGTGTCGAGATTGATCGGGATCGGCAGCAGGCGGCCATCGACCATCGCGCGAACGCGGTGCTGATATTGGCGCCACTCGGTGAATCGCGAGAGGTAGTTGAAGATCTCGGCGGAGTTGGTGTGGAAGATGTGCGGCCCGTATTTGTGGATCAGGATCCCGTGCCGATCGTGACAATCGTAGGCGTTGCCCCCGATGTGGGGACGACGGTCGATCAAAAGGACTTTCTTGTTTTGGCCGCGAGCGAGTCTTTCGGCGAGAACGCTGCCGGCGAAACCGGCGCCGACGATGAGATAATCAAACATAGGCGGTTTGGTTGCCGACGAAAGGAACGACGGGCGCGGGCTCGGTGGACGCGGCGGATTCGCCGCGCTCGGCGAACGCGGCGGCGATGTGGGCTTCCATTTTTTCGACATTCGCGTCCCAAGTGTTTTCCGCGGCGAGACGGAGACCCCGCGCGATGCGGGTCTGCGACGGCGAATCGACCTCGCGTCGGCAGAGCGAGATGAACCGTTCGTGAGAGTTCGCGATCCGCGCGACGCCGCTGAAGTTGGATTTTACCTCGTCAAGTGCGGTGGAAACAACGGGCCGGCCGGCGGCCATGTATTCGAGCGCTTTGGTCGGATTGATGTATTCGGTGGCCTCGTTGAGGGCGAACGGCATGAGCGCGACGGAGAAGCCCTTGGTGAACGCGGGGAGATCCGCGTAGGGGCGGGCGCCGAGCCAGTGGAGATTCGGGCGCCGAGGAAATTGCGCGGGGTCCACTTTGCAGAAAGGACCGATCATGACGACGTGCCACCGCGGATCGGCGTCAGCGAGGGCGGCGAGGAGATCGTAGTCGATGCGCTCGTCAACAACGCCGAAGTAGCCGAGGACGGGACCGCCGAGTTCGGCGATCTCGACGGGCACGGTGACTTTCGAAGAGAGCGCGGCGCCGAAATGGCGCGTGTCGACGCCGGTGCCGTAGAAGTGGGAGTTGGGGTTATAGCGGAGCCGACGATCGCGCATCTTTCGGCCACCGCAGAAGACGACGTCGGCGACTTGAAGAAGATCGCGCTCGCGTTCGAGGAGCGCGGGGGGCGCGTCTTTGAACTGCGAAAGCTCGTCCATGCAGTCGTAAACGATCAGTGCTTCGTCGAGATGACCGGCGAAGGCGGTGACAGCCATCGGATCGTTGAACCAGAGAATCGCGTCGTCGAATTGACCGTGAAGTTGATGCGTCAACGTGCGCTGCAGGGCGCGCCGTCGTTCGCGATCGATGAATTTCCCGTCGGACCAGTGCGACGCGGGAAGATGCATCGCGCAGATGGTGACGTTGGGATGACCCTCGGCGGAGCGGAGATCGACGCGGGTGGCGGGGACATCGCTGCAATACGTTTCGACGAAGAGCACGCGGTGCGTGCGCGCGAAACGGGAAAGATATTGCTGCGGACGCTGCCAGACCCAATCCCAGCTCAAATGACAGATCGCGACGATCGGTGCGGTTTGTGCGAGCGCGGATTGGGGCCAAGCGGAGCGCGAGTCGACCGTCCGACGCACCATTCGGCGCGGAGAAGCAGCGCTGAGATCGGGGAGTGAAGAGAACGAGATCGAGGGAGAGTGTGGTGATGACATAAAATTTTCTCGCCGGCGCATGGAAGCATTGTAGGCGCCGCCAGTGATTTGTTCGGCGACGCAGCGATGAGGAGCGAGGACGCGTCAGCGATGATCGTGCCACGGCCTTGACGCTGCATAAGTGCCGGGAAATCAGCGGCGGCGTTTTCCGCGAGCGGCCTGGGCATGTTTTGCGGTGTGCAATTTGCCGTCAGCGCGCACGCGGATCGGGCAAAATGACAAAGCTGTCAGACGACGGTTTCCCGGATAGGGGAAATTCGGATACGCGCCGGATGCGGGCGGAAAGAAATGGGTGCGGGCTGAAGTCCCGCACTACGACTGGATCAGGGGAAAAGGCCGCGGGCAGCTTTGGCCTCGGCCACGCGCTGGATTCCGAGGGTCAGGGCGGCGAGGCGTCGGCTGAATTTGAATTTACGCTGCTGGTAGTCGACGGATTCCTTGGCGCGATCGAGGATGGCGAAGAGCTTCGAGAGCACCTCGTCGCGGCTCCAATAGAAGTTCTGCAAATTCTGCAGCCATTCGAAGTAGGAGACGATTACGCCGCCGGAATTGCAAAGGACGTCAGGGATCAGCTCGATGTCGTCGCGTTGTTCGAGGATGCGATCGGCGCCGTTGGTGGTGGGGCCGTTGGCGCCTTCGGCGAGAAGGCGGCAGCGGAGGCGTGCGGCGTTGTCGGCGGTGATGACGCGTTCGAGGGCGCAGGGCGCCAGGACGGTGCACTCAAGCTCGAGGAGTTGCTCGTTGGTAACGGCTTCACCGCCGTCGAAATCGCGGAGGACTTTTTCGGAGCGGACGTAAGCGAGGGCCTTGGTGACATCGATGCCGCGCGGATTGTAGATGCCGCCGGTGTAATCGGAAATGCCGATCACGCGGATGCCGTAGTTTTGGAGTGCGAGAGCGGCTTCGCTGCCGACGTTGCCGAAACCTTGGACGACGGCGGTGGCGTGGTTGGGGGCGATATTGAGATCTTCGAGATAGCGCTTGGCGAGGTAGGCGACGCCGGCGCCGGTGGCTTCGCGTCGGCCCTGAGAGCCGCCGAGCGAGATGGGTTTGCCGGTGACGATGGCGGGGGAGTTGTGGCCGACGTGGTTGGAATAGGTGTCCATCATCCAACCCATGACCTTTTCGTTGGTGCCCATGTCGGGGGCGGGCACATCGACGTGCGGGCCGATGAAGGAGGCGATCTCCTGCATGTAGCGGCGGGAGAGGCGTTCGAGTTCGGCTTCGGAAAGCTGGCGGGGATCGACGATCACGCCGCCCTTGGCGCCGCCGTAGGGGATGCCGACGAGGGAGCATTTCCAGCTCATCCACATCGCGAGCGCGGCGACCTCGCCAATGGTGACGTTGAGGGAGAAGCGGACGCCGCCCTTGGACGGACCGGTGGAGAGATTGTGTTGAACGCGGTAGCCCTCGAAGACGGTGATGCTGCCGTCGTCGCGACGAATCGGCAGGGCGACGGCGAGGCAGCGGCGCGGGTATTTGGTGCGATCGCGGAGGTTTTCCGGGAGGTTGATGGCGTCAGCGGCCTTGTCGAACTGGCGGCAGGCCATCTTGAAGACGTCGGATTCGTAGAGGGTCGAAACGATGACTTTGGACATGGCGACGACGAGGTGGCGCGAAGACGAACGCGCGCCTCGCGGGAACTTGGGGCGGCGGAAGAGGTTTAGCAATTGTCATAAACCATCGAGCCATGTTCGCGCTGAGATTGCATCGATCGATTCTGCGAGCGGCGGCGTTTGCGCCGGCGATGGCTTTGAGCGTGGGGGTGGTGGTGACGGCTGGGGGAGGATGGTTGATCGCCAGCGATCGGGTGAAGATGCAGGAAGAGCGTAGTGCGCAGATGGAGCGGGCGATCCTCGACGAGAAAATTGCTCGCACGCAGCGGCGGATCGAGCAACTCGAGGTGGAGTTGCCGCCGGAGCAGGAGCGCGCGCTGCGCGCGGAGAAGCTGGCGGGGGAGTTGAAGAATCTGACGAACACGTGGAACTGGTTCGGCGGAAATCGGGAACAGCAGCGATTGAATCGCGAGCGGCTGGAGAACGTGGAAGCGATGCACGTTGAGGCGGCGGCGAAAGCGACGGCGTTGCAGCAGGAGTTGCAGCGATTGCGCTGGGAGGGGGAGGCGTTGCAGGTGGAGCGGGAGAAAATCGACGCCCGGGTGCGCGCGGAGGAAGAGCGGCGGGCGAGCGCGTGGTATCGCGTGCGCGAGACGTGGCTGATGGGACGCGGTTGGATGGCGATGGCGGCGGGTGTGTATCTGGCGGGAGCGGTGCTCGTGCAGGCGGGTGCGCGCCGATGGCGCTCGCGGCGGGCGGCGGCAGTGTGAGTTGAACGAAAGGTCGGGTTGAAAAAGCCGCCTGCTCGCAGCAGGGTGCGGGCTGCATGCTTTTCAAGCTCAACGCCGACTACCAGCCCACGGGAGATCAGCCGCAGGCGATCGAGAAACTCGTCGCGTCGATTCAGGCGGGAAACAAGTATCAGACGCTGTTGGGCGTTACGGGCTCGGGGAAGACCTTCACGATGGCGAACGTGATCGCGCGGTGCGACCGGCCGACGTTGATCATTTCGCATAACAAGACGCTCGCGGCGCAGCTTTACTCGGAGTTCAAGAACTTCTTCCCGGAGAACGCGGTCGAGTATTTCGTCAGCTACTACGACTATTATCAGCCGGAGGCTTACATCGCTTCGAGCGACACCTACATCGAGAAGGATTCGTCGATCAACGAGGAGATCGAGCGGCTGCGGATGGCGACGACGAGTTCGTTGGTGTCACGGCGCGACGTGATCGTGGTGGCGAGTGTCTCGTGCATTTACGGGTTGGGCTCGCCGCAGGAGTTTACGGAGCTGCGGATTCCGATTCAGCGCGGTGCGCAACTGGGGAGGAATCGGTTTTTGGAGCGGCTGGTCGACAACATCTACGATCGCAATGACTACGATTTGAAGCGGGGGACGTTTCGCGTGCGCGGCGACGTGGTGGATGTGATGCCGGCTTATCTGGAGCATGGATTGCGGGTGGAGTTCTTTGGCGATGAGGTGGAGGGAATCAGCGAGTTCGATCCGGCGACGGGGCAGGTGCTGCGGACGCTCGACCATTTCGATTTATATCCGGCGAACCAATACGTGACCTCGCGCGGCAAGCTCGATCCGGCGATCCAAGCGATCAAGGCGGAGTTGGAAGAACGCGTGGCGTATTTCGAGCAGAAAGGGCTTTATCTCGAGGCGCAGCGGATCCGGATGCGGACGAATTACGATTTGGAGATGCTGCAGGAGATGGGATTCTGCAACGGCATCGAAAACTACTCGCGGCATCTTACCGGGCGGAAGGCGGGCGAACGGCCGTTTTGCCTGATCGATTTCTTCCCGAAGGATTTTCTGCTGATGATCGACGAGAGCCACGCGACGGTGCCGCAGATCGGCGGGATGTCGAATGGCGACCGGGCGCGAAAGGAGAACCTGGTGAATTTCGGATTCCGGCTGCCGTCGGCATTGGACAATCGGCCGCAGACCTTCGAGGAGTTCGAGCAGATCACGGGACAGACGTTGTATGTGTCGGCGACTCCCGGGGAGTTCGAGTTGAAGCGTTCGACGGTGATCGCGGAGCAGTTGGTGCGTCCGACGGGATTGCTCGATCCGGAAATTTCGATTCGGCCGACGAAGAATCAGGTCGAGAATCTGATCGGCGAGATCAAGGCGGCGACGGCGGCGGGCGAGCGTGTGCTGGTGACGACGTTGACGAAGCGGTTGTCGGAGGACCTGACGAGTTATCTGCGCGACGCGAAAATTCGCGTGGAGTATTTGCACTCGGACATCGATGCGATCGAGCGGGTGGAGATCCTGCGGAATCTGCGGCTCGGAAATTTCGACGTGTTGATCGGGATCAACTTGCTGCGCGAAGGACTCGACCTGCCGGAAGTGGCGCTGGTGGCGATTCTCGATGCGGACAAGGAAGGGTTTCTACGGAGCGAGACGAGTCTGGTGCAAACGGCGGGGCGGGCGGCGCGGCACGAGAAGGGGCGCGTGATTTTCTACGCGGATAACATCACGGAATCGATCCGACGGACGGTAGAGACGGTGAAGTATCGGCGGGAGAAACAGCTCGCTTACAATTTGGAGCATGGGATCACGCCGCGGAGCGTGAAACGTGCGGCGCAGTCGAGCCTGCATGTTTACGACGGAACGGGTGAGCACGAAGAGGCCGCGGTGGCGGAAAACGCGGACGACGTGGCGGCGGTGATCGCGGAGTTGGAAGACGAAATGCAGGAGGCGGCGAGCCGGCTGGAGTTCGAACGAGCGGCGGTGTTGCGCGATCAAATCAATGCCTTGAAGACGGGCGATTATCGTAAGCCGGTGAAGACCGCGCCGGCGGGGTATGGTGGGAAGGGGCGAAGGAAAGGCGCGGGAGTGGGCGCGAAGGGGAGGCGGCGTTAAACGGCAGAGACGCTCCAAGGACCAAGATCCAATCTCCGGAAAACGTTCGATTCTCAAGACGGCTTCGTTCGGGCGGAGCGTGGCGGGGCGCGGCGTCTCCCGAAAGCGGAAGCGGGGTGGATCAGGACTTCAGCTTCGCTTTCCGGGAGCGGCGGTAGAGGAGGAAGGCGAGCGAGGCGGCGGTGAGGATCGCGCCGTAAGTGGAAGGCTCGGGGATCGGGCGGATTTCCCAGTTGGTGAAGCCGTCGTAGCCGTAGTTGATCCAGGTGGTGTGGCTGCCGTCGGGGGACTGCGGATCCCCTTCGAAGTGGACCTGATTTTGGGGCGTGGTCCCGATCTGGTTGAAGATCGCGAGGGTGCCGTTTTCGTCCACTTGACGGAAGTCGTAGTTGGCAAAGAGGAAGTCGACTTCGCTGGTCCAGTTGCGGATCGTCAGGGTCGCGCCGGCGGCGATGTAGATGTTGTCGGCGTTGAGGATGGAGTGGCCGGTGGCGCCGAAGTCGAGGATGGTGTCGCCGGTGATGTTAAGGGTGCCGATGTTGATGAACGCTTCGGAGAGGAGGAGGGTGCCGCCGGTGAGTTCGAGCGTGTCGATGAAGAGGGCGTCAATGGAGGTGTTCAACACGCCTGAACCGCCGGCGAACTCGAGCGTGCCATTGGAGAGGCGGACGGTGCCGTCGAAGTGGAAGGCGTTGTTGTTGCCGGTTGAAGAGAAGGTGAAGGTGCCGGAACCAACCTTGTCGAAAAGGCCCTGGCCGGTGAGGCGCCCGTCAAAGGTGTTGGCGGTGGAGTTGTCGACCTTGAGAACGGTGGCGGAGGCGATGCTTACGACGCCGGTGCCTTCGAGACGGCCGATCGTATTCGTGTAATTGTTACCGCCGGAGAGGGAGAAGGTGGCGCCGGACTGGACGGTGACGGCGTTGGTGTGGGAGGCGAGGCTGTTGTTGGCGGTGACGGCGAGGGTGCCCTGGTTGATGTTGATCGCACCGGTGAAGGTGTTGACACCGGAGAGGGTGAGGGTGCCGGAGCCGTTCTTGACGAGATCGATGGTGCCGATGTGGAGGTCGGTATAAGTGGGGGCCGGTCCGATGTTGTCCTTGATGGAGCCGGTGATGGCGGTGTTGCCCGCGCCGGTGACGGTAAGGGTTTGGGTCTGGCCCGCGCCTGCCGTGGAGCCGATGCGGCCGCCGATCGTGAGGCTGCCGGCGGTGGTGTTGATGGTGGCGGAGTCGGAAAGGGTGATCGTGGCGTTGGTCCACGAATTGTTGCCGGAGAGATTCTGGAGGGCGCCTTGGCCGTTGTGGCCGGAACCGGCGAGGGTTAGGGCTTCGGAAGCGACGTTGATGTTGTAGGTGGTGTTGGAGAGCAGCGTGACGTTGGAGGAGAGTTCGGAGCCGCCGCTGGGCGCGTAGGAGCCCTGCAGAAGGGTGGTGCCGGCGGGGAGGGTGACTTGTTCGAGCTGGAGGGTGGCGCCACTCTCGACGACGGTGCCGCTGCTCGCCGCACCGTTGTTGTGTTGGCCGAGGCCGGCGCTGTGCCGGAGAGTGAGAATGCCGTCCTGAACGGTGGTGACGCCGCTGTAGCCGTTGGAGAGGCTGTCTACGGTGACGATCATGCGGCCGTCGCCGGTTTTGTTGTAATCGCCGCCGAAGATTCTGGCGTTGAGCAGGAGGGTGCTGTCCGCGTCGACATCGAAGATACGGGCGGGACCGCCGCCGGCGTTGAGCATTCCGATGTTGCCGTCGATGGTGGAGGTGGCGGCGGTTTCGGCCTTGATCGTGCCGGTCATGTAGAGATTGCCGGTGCCGGTGGTGATGCGTCCGCCTTGGAGGGTGATGTTGGACAGGGTTTCATTGACGCTGGCGCTGGCGAGATCGAGCAGACCGTCCGACTTGATGGTCACGGCGACATCGTCGGCGATCTGTTCGATGTAGTAGTTGGTGACGACGGCGGTATTGGCGCCGCCGATACCGTCACCGATGGTGAGCGAGCCAAGGACGGCGGCATTGGGGTGGTTGCCGGCGTCGATCATGAGACGCAGCCAGCCGTTGTCCACGCGGGTCTCGCCGGTGTAGAAGTTCTGGGCGCCGGCAAGGGTGATGCTGTTGACGCCTTCGCCGTAGCCGCCGTTGGTGAGATTTACGGTGAGGCTGCCGGTGTCGCCCGTGCTCTTGCCGACGGAGCTGGCGATGAAGACGTCGCCTGCGCCGATGAAGGTGAGGGCGTGGTCGTTGAGCTCGAAACGGTTGTTGGGAATCTGCGTGAAGGTGCCGAGGAAGAGGGTGTTGTCGTTGCCGCCCACGTGGTTCTGGATCGTGGTATCGCCGGCGAGGGAGGTGTGGCCGACCCAGCTGTTGCGGCCACCGAAGCTTTGGAGCGCGCCCTGACCATCGGCGCCGTGGCCGGAGAGCGAGATGGTGCGGAGATCGTAGGTCAGATACTGTTCCGGCATGACGAAGCCGGGGGTGGTATTTTGGACGGCGAGCGTGGCTCCATTGTTGACGGTGACGATCGTGGTGGGAACGACGACGCCGCTGTAGTCGCCGAGGGTCTTGAAGCCGCCTTCGGCGGTGGTGCCGACGGCGAGGAGAGTGCCTTGATCGATCGTGACGCCGCCGGAGAACGTGTTGTTGGAACCGGAGAGGGCGAGGGTGCCGGTGCCCGTCTTCAGGATGCTGCCGGTCCCGCTGATATTGCTGCTGATCGTGAGATCGTTCGTGGCGTTGGCGGAGTTGCCGATGTCAAAGGTGCGTTGGCTGTCGCCGAGGGAGAGAGTCCCAGGGCCCGAGATTGTGGAGCCGAGCGGGTTGTTGGTGGAGAGGTAGGTGACGTTGCCATCGAGGGTGAGAACGCTGTTCGCGCCGAGAGAGACGTTGTTCGTCGAGCTCGAGGTGGCGCCAGCACCGCCGAAGGTGAGGGAGTTGATGGTCTGGGTAGCGGAGTCGGCGAGAGCGAAGGTGGCGGTGGTGCCAGGGGTGGTGGCGTTGACGACGATGTCGGGATTGGAGAGCACGCCGGCGCCGTCGAGGGTGAGCGTGCCGTTATTGATCGTGGTCGTGCCGGTGTAGGTATTGGCGCCGGAGAGGGTGAAGGTGCCGGTGCCGGTCTTGGTCAGGGAGCCGGAGCCGGAGAGCGCGCCGCTGTAGAGAGTGCTGGCGTCGTTGTTACCGACCGTGAGGGCAACCGCGCCGAGGGAGTCGTTCTGAAGGGCGAGGTTTTGGCTGCCGGAAAGGGCGCCGAGGGTGGCGTTGCTCAGCGAGCCGAAGCTGAGGGCGCCGCCGTAGTTGTCGTAGAGCAGGGTGCTGTTTTGGAGCGCGAGCGCATGCCCGAGGGTGAGGGTGCTGCTGGCGATGCCCGTGAAGCCGGAGAACGTGGTGGGCCCGCTCAGCGTGACGGAACCGTCGTAACCGGTGTAGCCTGCGATCAAGGTGCCGGTGCCGGTGATATCGGCGCCGATTTCGATGCTGGTGCCAGTGCCCGCGGTGACGTGGAGGGTATTGGCACCAAGCGAGAGGGTGTTGGAAGCATTGCCGACCTGGAGCGCGCCGGCCCAGTTGCTGATGAGCGCGGTCGAGTCGAGGATGATGTTCCCCTGCCAGGTGTTGTTGCCGCTCAGATTGAGCAACGCACCGGCCCAGCCGCCAACGCCCAAGCCGTCGAGGTGCAGCTCCGATTCCGACGAGAAAGTCAGCCCTCCCTGCAGGGCGAGCGTGGCGCCGTTCTCAACGAACGTCGAACCGCCGGCACCGAGTGCGTTGGTGCTGCCCGCAATGATGGCGCCCTCGGAAACCGTAGTGTTGCCGGAGTAGGTGTTGTTGCCGGTGAGCGTGAGGTTGCCGGCGCCCAGTTTTGTGAGAGAGCCGGACCCGGAGATCGTGCCGCCGTAGGCGACTGTGTCGGAGCGATTGATCGCGAGGTTGGCGTTGTTGACGATACTCGTGCTGGCGATGGAACCGGTGGTGCCGCCGTCGCCGATCTGAAGGGTGCCTCCGCTGATAGTCGTGGTGCCGGTGTAGGTGTTGGCGCCGGTGAGGGTGAGTGTGCCCGAGCCGGTCTTGACCAGAGAGCCGCCGGAACCGGAGATCGTGCCGGAAAACGCGGTGTCTGCGGAGGTGCTAGTCGTGAGCGTCGCGCTGCCCAAGGTGACCGAGCCGGAGCCGGACAACGAACCGATGGTGTCGCTGACCGATGCGAGATTCCACGTGCCGTCCACGACGACAGAGCCGCTGTCGTGCAGGCGTCCCGAGCCGCTGAGCGTGAGGGTGGAACCGTTGTTGATCGTGGTGGTGCCGGTGTAGTTCTGAGCGGCCGAAAGGGTCACGGTGCCGGAGCCGGCGAACGTCACGCCGCCACTCCCGGAGATACTCTTGTTGAAGTTGGTGCTGGACGACTGGTTGAAGATGAAGAGGCCGTTGTTGGTGATGCTGGAGGTGTTGCTCAGATTGCCGGAAGACCCGCCGAGTTCGAGGGTGGCACCTAGGTTGATGGTGGTGGCGCCGTTGTAGGTGTTGTTGGCGGTGAGCGTGGTCTTGCCGGGGCCGCTGACAGTGACTGCACCGGAACCGGTGATCGTGCGATTGAAGGTGGTGTCGGTGCCTTGATTGAAGGCGAGGGTGCCGTTGTTGGTGAGGTTGGTTCCGGTGAGATTGCCGTTGGAGACGCCGTTGCCAAGCTGGAGGGTGGCACCGGAGTTGATGGTGGTATTGCCGGAATAGGAGTTGCCCGTGTTGGTCAGGATGGTCCTGCCGGTGCCGCTGACGGTGACGTTGCCGGAACCGGTGATCGCGGCGGCGAACGTCGTGTCGGCGGCTTGATTGAAGGCGAGGGTGCCATTGTTGGTCACGCCCGAGGTGCCGGTGAGATTGCCGCTCGTGGAGCCGTTGCCGAGCTGGAGCGTGCTGTTGTTGTTGATCGTGGTCGCGCCGGTGTAGCCGAGGGAATTCGTGATGGTGAGCGTGCCACTGCCGGTTTTGGTGAAGCCGCCGGTGCCGGTCATCGTGCCGCCGAACGTGGTGGAGGTGTTGTTGCCGCCGGCGGTGAGGGTGGCGCTGCCGAGGGTGACGTTGCCGCCGGTGGTGCCACCGCCCGCGAGGGAACCGATGGTTTGGTTGAAGCCGTTGAGATCGAGGGTGACGCCGGACGTGTCGGCGAGGGTGACGGCGGAGGCGCTGGAGAGCGAATTGGCGGCGTCGGTTCGGATGGTGCCGCCATTGATAGTGGTTGCTCCGGTATAGGTGTTGGCGCCGGAGAGGGCGAGGGTGCCCGCACCGGTTTTCGTGAGAGCGCCGCTGCCGCCGAGTTTGGCGCTGATGGTGGTGGTGCCCGTGTTGTTCGTGACGGAATACGAAGAACCGGTGAGCGTGCCAGTGGTGCCGGTGATGCTGCCGCTGGAGAGGGTGACGGCGCCGACGGTGTCGTTGCGCGTGCCCATGGCGAGGGTGCCGCCGGCGATGTTGATGGCGGCGCTATTGTTGAGGCGGTCGTTGTTTCCGAGGGCGAGGGTGCCGCTGTTGATGTTGATCGTGGAAGAACCGAGCGTGCCGTTGAGGGTGGTGGTGCCGGAAGTGACAGTGGCGGTGCCGGTGCCGCCGAGGTTGGCGGTGACCGTGCCACCTTGCAGGGTGTAAGACGAACCGGTGAGCGTGCCGGTGCCGGCGATCGTGCCGCCGTTTAGGGTAACAGCGCCGACCGTGTCGGAGTAGTTGGAAACATCGAACGTGCCGCTGTTGATGGTCAGGGCGCCGGAGTCGGCGAGCATGTTGTTGTTGCCGAGTTTGAGCGTGCCTTCATTGACGGTGGTGCCGCCGGTGTAGGTTTTGGCGGTGCCGGACAGAACCCATGTGCCGGTGCCGGTCTTCACGAGGGACGTGGCGCCTGAGCCGTTGTTGGCCAAGCCGAGGCGGAATTCGTTGTTCGCGGTGCTGGTGCCCCCAAGGGTAAGCGTCCGGGCGGTGTTGGAGCCTTGGAAGGTGACGGCGTCGGTTGCGCTGAAGATCAACGCTCCGGAACTCTGGGAAGCCTCGATCGTGCCGCCGCTCGTGCCCAAGGTGAAGCGACGGTTGGTCGATGCGTTCGTCGAGCCGGCGTAGCGCAGGGTGCCGCCGTTGATGATGAGGCGATTGGCGTTGTTGTTGGAGGCGCCGATGCCGCTGTTGCTGTTCCCGTTGGTAAGGGAAGTAACGGAGAGGACGCCGGAGGTGATCGTGGTGACGCCGCTGTAGGAGTTGCTACCCGACAGGGTGAGCGTGCCATTGCCCGCTTTGGTGAGGTTGCCCGTGCCGCTGATGGTGCCGGCGAAGGTGGAATTGAGATTGTTGGTGGCGTTGCCGATGGTGAGGGTGTTCGAACCGAGCGTAACCGAGCCGCCGGCGCCGTTGAGTCCGCCGAGCGTTTGGCTGGCTCCCAAGCCGAGCGTGGCTCCGCTGGACAGCGTGACGTTGGAGAGGGAGCCGAGTGCCGTGGCGTTATTGGAATTGAGCGTCCCGGCGGTAATATTAATGGCGGTGCCGTTGACCAGACTGGTGGCAGCGGCGCCCAAGGTGAGGGTGCCATTCCCGCTTTTCGTGAGCGTGCGGGCGGCACCTCCGTCGTTGAGCGCGCCGAGGGTGAGGAGAGCGTTTGATCCAACGTTGAAGGTGCTGTTGCCCGTGAGGGTGGTTGCACCGAAAGTGATTCCGCCGGTGCCGCTGGTGGCGTTGGTGCCGCGCGTGATCGACAGCGTCTGTCCGCCGATCGAAAGCGTGCCGAGCGTATGGGTGACACCGGCTCCCGAAGACAGGCGATCCGAAGTGATGGTCGTATTGCCAGTGACCGTGGTGTTACGTCCAAACGAGAGGCCGGAATTGTTGGCAAGCTGGAGGGCGCCGCCGGACAAGGTCAGAGTGCCTGTTCCCAATGCAGTGGCGTTGGAGGTGACGCGGAGGGTTCCCGCGGTGAGTGTGGTGCCGCCGCTGTAGGTGTTGTTTCCGGAAAGGACGAGCGTGCCGTTGCCGGATTTCGTGAGCGCGCCGGTGCCGCCGAGCCGGGCGCTGATGGTGGCGGTGCCCGAAGTGTTCGTTACGGCGAACGAAGTGTTAGAGGTAAGGGTGCCGGAGCCGATGATGCTACCGCTGGACAGCGTCACGGCACCGACGGTGTCGTTGAAACTTTGAAGGTCGAAGGTGCCGCCGCTGACGGTCAGAGCGCCGGTGTCGGCGAGCATGTTGTTGGCGCCGATCTTCAGCGTGCCTTGCGAAACGGTTGTGCCGCCTGTGTAACTTTTAGCCGTGCCGCCCAAGACCCAGGTGCCGTTGCCCGACTTCACCAAGGAAGTCGCGCCCGTCCCGTTGTTGGTGAGGCCGAGATTGAAGGTATTGTTTGCAGTGCTGGTGCCGCCGAGGGTGAGGGTGCGCGCCTGGTTCGTGCCCGCGAGAGTCACGTTGTCGGTCGCGCTGAAGGTCAGTGTGCCTGATGACTGCGAGGCTTCGATCGTGCCGCCATTCGTGCCCAAGGTGAAGCGGCGGTTGGTCGAGGCGTTGCTGCTGCCGCTGTAGCGCAAGGTGCCGCCGTTGATGACAAGACGATTGGCGTTATTGTTGGTGTTACCCAGGCTGCTGTTGCTGCCGGCATTGGCGATCGAAGTGACCGACAACACGCCAGCATTGATCGTGGTGACCCCCGAGTAACTGTTGGCTGTGGAGATCGTCAGGGTGTTGGAACCTTCTTTGACGATGTTGCCGGTGCCGCTGATGATTCCGTAGCCCGTGCCGCCAAACGTCCAATTGGTCTCGGAGTTGAAGGTGAGGGTGTTGCTGCCGAGGGCGATGTTCCAAGTGCCGTTTTGGCGGAGGATTTGACCAACCGTGATCGACGTGCCAAGCGTGGCGGTGTAAGTGCTATTGCCCGAGCCGTTGCCGAGCCGGGCGTCGTCGAGGTTCGCGTTCACCCATGCGACGGGGGCGGTGTTGCCGGAGGAGTTGCCCCATTGGGCTGTGCTGGTGTTCCAGGTGAAGTTGGCGTTGTTCGGGAAACCAGATGAGGAGGAGGTATCGTAATACTTCGTTGCGCCATGAGCCAACGACGCCAAAATCACCAAGCTCGCGAGAGCGCGCGCAAACGGAGCGGGGGTAAAGCGCATCCTGCGATGGTGCAGACGGGAGTGCATGTGCTGGCTAATCGGAACCACAACCTGACTGCGTTGGCAGGTCAACATCAATTTAGGGTGATGTCCCTATGGCCTCTGGGGTTTATGCAGGATGCTTACGGAAGGAAGGGCGACGAGTCCGGCAGCTCCCATGAGGTTCTGCCGAGCTCAGGTGCCCAAGGTGGTGCGGTAGATTCTCGGAACGCGTTTCGTGATGGAACACAGCGTCTCCCAAGGGATTGTGTCGGCCCATTGGCTGAATTCTCCGATGGTGATCGAAGCTGACTCTGCGGAGCCGACGAGGATGACCTCGTCACTCCGCGTGATGCCGGGAGCATCGGTGACGTCGACGATCGTTTGATCCATGGTCACGCGTCCGAGCACGGGGCAACGGTGTCCGCGGATCAAAACCTGCGCGCGATTGCTCATGGAGCGCGGGATTCCGTCGGCATAGCCCGCACACAGAATCGCGACGCGGGTTTCGCGCGCGAGCGTGTGAGTGCGTCCGTAGCTAACGGTGTGGCCGGCGGGAAGGGTTTTCACGAGGCCGACGCGTGTTCGAAAACTGAATACGGGCTCGGTGCGGACCTGCGCGAGGAGGGAGTTCGGGTGCGGAAGGATGCCGAATTGCAGAAGGCCGACGCGAACGGCGTTGAAGGGGCTCGTGCCGGGAAGGGTTTCGATGCCTTCGCTGTTGTCGGCGTGGACGAAGATACGATCGAGGGCGAGGCCGGGGCAGGCGGCGAGGGCGGCTAGGAAGCGGCGGCGTTGCTCTGCGGTGAACCCGGCATCGTCGGGCGCGGCGAAGTGGGTGAATACGCCAGCGAGTTTTAAGTGCGGCGCGGCGGCGATGGCGGCGTGGAGGGTGGCGGCGTTTTCGTGCCACACACCGAGCCGGCCCATGCCGGTGTCGATCTTCATGTGGACCGAGATTGCACGGCCGGCGCGTCGACCGACTTCGTTGAAGCGGTGGACTTCATCTTCGCACGAGACCGTCGCGGTAAGATCGTAGTCGGCGAGGTAACGATCCTCTTCCGGAAGAAGCGGGCTGAGCAGCAGGATGGGCCACCCGGGACCGAGTTCGCGCAGGGCGGCGGCTTCGGTGACGTTGGCGACGGCGAAGAGATCGGCGCCGGCGTGCATGAGGCGCGCGGCGGTTTGATGGAGGCCGTGGCCATAAGCGTCGGCTTTGATCACTGCGACGTAGCGCATGTGCGCGGGAAGGGTGGCGCGGATCAGACGCAAGTTGCGCTCGAGGGCGGCGAGATCTATCTCAGCCCAGCAGCGCAGCGGAGGGGCGGAGTGATGCGGCATCATGGCGCGCGGTGAATTTGCGGCGTCCATGTCACGTAGCTCGGCTCCTCGTGGAGAAATGCGTCGGGCGCTGTGGTCGCGCGAAAAAGATCGGCGTCGAGTGTGCGCGGAAGGAGTTCGTTGAGCGCGTAGGACGTGAGGCGAACGCCGGGCGGGAGTTGCGACCAGTGGCGAAAGTTTTCCGGCATCACGAGATCGCCGGTGAGTTCCGCGGTGGGCACGCGACGTAATTTTCGATCGAGAGAAACGGCATGCCAGGAGTCGCGGCGGGCGTCGGCGATGACGATGATATCGTCGCGGCCGAGCGCGTGGGCGACGAGATCGAGGCTATGAAACGCGAAAGCGGGGCGTGGGTGAAGAACCTGCCAGCTTCGCAGTGCGACGGCGGTCGTGCGGATGCCGAGGATAGAGCCGGGACCGTCGCAGAACACGAGGGCGCCGGCGTCTGAGGGTTTGGCCTTTAGAGATTCGAGCGCGTGAAACAACCCGATGCCGGCTTCTTCGGCACGCGCTTCCCAACGGGCAGAGAAGCCGGCGCGGGTGTTCGGTTGATGTTCCAGCCAACCGACTTGGATGATCGCCGAGGCTGCGTCGACGAGCAGCAGCGAGTCATGCGCGGCGAGGAGTTCGCGAAGGCTGGCCATGTTGGAACGGGCAACGAAACGGCGAGCTCTCCGGGCGTGCAAGCGCGCAGAAGGCGGAAAGGCTTCTTGAATCCGGCATTGACCGGCCGCCGGCACGACCTACCGTGGCCGATTCTCTGTCTCATCACCGCTCTTACACTTCCGTGAACGTTCAACTGAATAGCCTCTCCGACACCCGTAAAAGTCTCGTCGTCACGCTGGAATCCGGCGAAGTCGACACCGTTCATCAGGACGTCGTAAAGGAGTATACCCAACTCGCGCGCATCCCGGGTTTCCGTCCGGGCAAAGCGCCGGCCTCGGTGGTCGCGAAGCGCTTCGCGAAGGAGATTGGCGACGAGTTCAAGCAGAAGGTGGTGGCGAAGACGTATCGCGACGGCCTCGAGCAGCAGAAGCTGGACGTGTTGAACATCGTTAACGTCGAGCCTGGTGAAATCAAAACGGGCCAGCCGGCGACGGTGACGATCACGGTGGATATTCGTCCGGAATTCGCGCTGCCGGAGTATGTCGGACTGCCGACCGAAGTGGCGCCGAGCGATCCGACGGACGCCGAAGTCGATCAAGTGATCGAAGGTATGCGCGCCGAGCGGGCGGAGTTCAAAGTGGCGGATCGTCCGGCGGCGAAGAGCGATTACGTGAAGCTGGCCTACGAAGGCACGATTGACGGCAAGCCGATCACCGAGCTGGCGCCGGATAAGCAAATTTACGGCAAGGTCCCGCAGACATGGGAGGAAGTGGAAGGAGAGAACGAGGGTGTAATTCCCGGCTTGGGCAAACAACTCGCGGGGTTGAAGCCGGGTGACAAGAAGGACGTGACGATTTCGTTTCCGGAGGATTTCGCGGCGGTGCCGGCGTTGGCGGGCAAAACGGCGACCTACGCGATCGAGATCCAGGAAATCCGCGAACGCGTGCTTCCGCCGCTCGATGAAGCTTTCTTCAAGGCCAACCGGGTGGACGATCTGGACGCGTTGAAGAACGCGGTGCGCAACCAGCTCAAGATGCAGAAGGAGTCGCGCAATCGCGCGGAGCAGCGTCGTCAGGTGTCGGAAGCGCTGGCGGCGAAAGTGGATTTCCCGGTGCCGGAGTCGCTCGTCGAAAGCGAGACGCAGTCGGTGCTGCGGCAGTTCATTGAGGAGAACATGCGTCGTGGTGTGCCTCAGGAAGAGTTCGAGAAAGGCAAGAAGGAGCTCTTCGAAGGTGCGCGCAAAGCGGCCGAGAAGCGCATCAAGATGCAGCTCATCCTGGCGAAGATCGCCGAAGCGGAGAAGATCCAGGTGGAGGAACGCGACATCGACACGTTCATCTATCGCGAGGCGATGCGCACGCAGCAAAAGCCGGACAAGCTCGTGAAGGCGCTCAGCACCGATCGCGAACAGCTCCGCGCGGTGCAGCAATCGATCATTTTCGACAAGGCGATTGATTTCCTCGTCTCGAAGGCTACGGTGGCGACAGTTCAGCCGAAGGCGTAACTGCCGATATACCACCACAACTGTGAGCTACTACGTTCCTATCGTCTTGGAGAATACCGGCCGCGGAGAGCGGTCGATGGACATCTATTCGCGGCTCTTGAAAGATCGCATCATCTTCATCGGCACGCCGATCGATGATACGGTGGCGAATCTTGTGATCGCCCAGATGTTCTTCCTGCAGATGGAGGATCCCAAAAAGGACATCCAGCTCTACATCAACTCTCCGGGCGGCGTCGTGACGGGTGGCATGGCCATCTATGACACGATGAATTTCCTCCAATGCGACATTGTCACCTATTGCGTCGGCATGGCCGCGAGCATGAGCACGGTGCTGCTGGCGGCGGGAACGAAAGGAAAGCGTTTTGCGCTGCCGAACAGCCGGGTGATGATTCACCAGCCGAGCGGGGGCGCGGGCGGGCAGGCGGCGGATATCGCGATCGCGGCGCGGGAGATCCTGCGCTGGCGCAAGACTTTGAACGAAACCATTGCGAAGCACACCGGTAAGAGTGTGGCGCAGGTCGAAAAGGATTCAGACCGCGATTACTACCTAAGCGCCCATGAGGCGAAGGATTATGGGATCGTGGATCACGTGGTTGAATCGACGCGTGAGGCTCAGGCGCTGGGTGTAACCGCCGCCGCCTGAAGAACTGGTTAAAAAGGTTTAGACCCTCGACTCGCTCGCGCAGCCGATCATCTTATTTCCATGGCCAAATCGTCCCGCATGACCCTCTGCTCGTTCTGCGGGAAGTCGCAGGCCGAGGTGAAGAAGATCATCGCCGGTCCCGGCGTTTATATCTGCGACTCGTGCGTTAACGTCTGCAAGACGATCATCGATCGCGAGGTCAAAGCACCGACCGCTGAGGCGCGTCCGCCGGTGCGGCTGGTGAAGCCGTCGGAGATCAAGCGCACGCTCGACGATTTCGTCATCGGTCAAGACCACGCAAAGAAGGTTCTCTCGGTCGCGGTCTACAATCACTACAAGCGATTGATGTTTGATGCCGGGCAGTCGGGCAAAGAGTCGCTCGCGCTGTCGCCGGAATTCAACGACGTCGACGTCGAGAAGAGCAACATCCTCCTTGTCGGTCCGACCGGCTCGGGCAAGACGCTCCTCGCTCGCACGCTCGCGAAGATCCTCGATGTGCCGTTCGCGATTTCGGACGCGACCACGCTGACCGAAGCGGGCTACGTCGGCGAAGATGTTGAGAATGTCGTCCTGCGGTTGCTGCAGAACGCGAACTACGACGTGAAGCGGGCGGAGTGCGGAATCATCTACATCGACGAAATCGACAAGATCGGCCGCAAGACCGAGAACGTCTCGATCACGCGCGACGTCTCGGGTGAAGGCGTGCAGCAGGCGCTGTTGAAGATTCTCGAAGGCACGACGTGCAACGTTCCTCCGCAAGGGGGCCGGAAGCATCCGAATCAGGAATACGTGCAGATCAACACGTCGAATATCCTCTTCATCTGCGGCGGCGCATTCGTCGGCCTGGAGGGGCTGGTGCAGCGACGTCTTGGTCAACGCAGTCTCGGCTTTGCATCGATCCGTGCGCAGCAGGAGCAGTCGCTCAAGCCCGAGGAAATGATGAAGGCGCTTGCGCCGGAAGATCTCATCCGCTTCGGCATGATTCCGGAATTCATCGGTCGTCTGCCGGTGGTGTCGGTGCTCGATCAGCTTTCTGTCGCGGATCTCGAAAAGGTTTTGCTCCGCACGAAGAACGCGATGGTGAAACAGTATTCGAAGCTGTTCGCGATGGACGGCGTTCGGCTGCGTCTCACGACGGATGCGATTCGTGCGATTGCGCAGAAAGCGATCGAACTGAAGACCGGCGCGCGCGCACTGCGTTCGATTCTCGAAAATCTGATGCTCGAAGTGATGTATGATCTGCCGCAGCGCGACGACGTGGCGGAGGTCGTGATCGACGCGGGTGTGGTGAGCGGCCGCAAGCGGCCGACGTTGCGCCGAATCGACAAGGGCGAGCCGAAGCAGGACGCGGCCTGAGCGGGCGCTCGCCTCGGCGACGACGAAGATCGGGCGGCGTGTTCCGCTTGCGGGAAAGCGGCGGAGGCGTTGCATGCATGCACCCCATGCAACGAATGCTTTCTTCGGTCAGGCCCTGCTGGATTCTGGTTTTGCTCGCGTTTGCTTCGCCGCTGACGGCGGACGAACGCTGGCGTGAAATTCAGTGGCGCGACGAGCGCGCGTATTCCGCGAGTTCGGGCGGTTTCGAGGCAATTGTATCCGTGGAACGGGGACGTCTGATCTATTTCGGACGGGAGGGCGGAGGCGAGAATCTACTGTATGTTCCGCCGGATCGGCGCAATCCAGCGGAGTGGGGCGGGCATCGGGTGTGGCTCGGGCCGCAAGCGAAATGGGCGCGCAACTGGCCGCCGCCCGCGGCGTGGGAAGCGAGCGCGGCGGAGAAGGTGACGGTTGAAGGGGAGCGGCTGGAGTTGTTGATGCCGAGCACGGCGGACGATTGGCCGAGATTGCGGCGGATTTATCGCTGGGAAAATGGCGAGCTACATTGCGACGCGCGCATCGATGGGGGGCGTCGGGCGGCGCAGATCATCCACGTCGTGCAGGTGTTGGAGAACGCGGAGGTGGCGGTGCAGGCCGAGCCGTCGAACGAAGAGCCGCGGGGCTACGTGCAACTGCATCTCGGGCGTGGCGATCATCCGATCAAGACGTTTCCCGAACCGCCGCACCTGCAGGCTGAAGGAACGAAGCTCACGCTGCGCCACGTGGGGAAAATGGAAAAGTTGGGATTTCGTCAGCAGCCGCTTACGGCGCGGATCGGCGGGGAAACCCTTCGCGTAAAGGCGGGCGTGAGTTCCGGGCGCGTCGAAGCAACGCCGGATGAAGGATTCGTGACGCAGGTGTATCTCAGCGGTTCGCGTGCGCCACTGATCGAGTTGGAACAGCTCTCGCCGCTTTTTGCGCGCGATCAGAGCGCGCGTTTCGAAATTGTGATCGCGCCCGTGGCAGGGGAGCCGGGCGACTGATCACATCACCAGTGCGCGTAGTCGCCTTTTTTCAAGGCGCGCGCGAATTCGACGAGAAGCTTTATGCAGCGCTCGACGTCCTCGAGGTCGACGACCTCGCTGGGCGTGTGCATGTAGCGCAGCGGAATACTGAGCAGGCCGGTGGCGACGCCGCCGCGTCCCATCTGGATCGCGCGGGCGTCGGTGCCGGTGGGGCGCGGGTCGGCTTCGAGCTGGTAGGGGATGCCGGCTTTTTTCGCGGCGGCGACGAGCTTTTGGTAGATCTTAGGATTAATGTTGGCGCCGCGGCAGATGATAGGACCGCCGCCGAGTTTGGTTTCACCGAAGCGGCGGTTGTCGCAGTCGGGGTGGTCGGTCGCGTGTCCGACATCGATCGCGACGGCGAGGTGTGGGTTGACGGAATAGGCGGCGGTCGTGGCGCCGCGCACGCCGATCTCCTCCTGTGAGGTCGCGACGGATACGATCTTTGCGGCAAGCTTCTTCTTTTCCTTGGAAAGGCGGCGAAGGGTTTCGCCGACGATGTAGGCGCCGACCTTGTTGTCGAACGCGCGGGCGGTGCCGACGGAGCCGTTGATCAGTTGCAGCTCGTGATCGTAGGTGGCGACATCGCCGATGGCGACGCGCTCGAGCGCTTCTTTTTTCGAGCGGACGCCGATATCGATCCAGATCTCGTGCTTCTTCGGGACCTTCTTCCGGTCCTCTTCGTCCATGAGGTGGATGGCACGCTTGCCGGTGACGCCGACGACGGGACCGTTTTCAGTTTGAATGATGACGCGGCGGCCCGAGATGACGCTGAGGTCGTGGCCGCCGACGGTGTCGAAATAGAGGAAGCCGTCTTTGTTGACGTAGGTGATGATGAGGCCGAGCTCGTCCATGTGGCCGGCGAGCATGAGGACGGGATCGCCTTTGGGGTTGAGGGTGGCGATGCGGTTGCCGAGGGCGTCGTTGTGGTAGTCGTCGGCGGCGGGCTTGACGTGGTGGTCGAAGACGGCCTGCGCTTCGGATTCGTAGCCGGAGGGCGAGCGTGCGTGGAGCAGCTCGGCGAGGAAAGCGGGCACTTGATAGTCAGGCATGGTTTTAGTCTCGCGCCGGGCATCGCGGGCGCAAAGCGTTTTTGCGAATGACGATTTATCCCGCCATCGACATCAAAGGCGGCCGCTGTGTGCGGCTGACGCAAGGACGCGCCGACCAGGAAACGGTCTATGCGGAAAACCCGGCCGAGGTCGCGCGGCAGTTTCGCGCGGCGGGCAGCGAGTGGGTTCACGTGGTGGACCTCGACGGGGCGTTTGCGGGCGAGCCACAAAATCTGGCGGTGGTGCAGAAGATCGCGGCGCTGGGGATGAAAGTGCAGCTCGGCGGCGGATTGCGCACGCGCGCGGCGGTGGAGCGGGCGATTGGTTTTGGCGTGAGCCGGGTGGTGATCGGCACGCGCGCGGCGGAGAGCGAAGCGTTCGTCGGTGAACTTGTGCAGAGTTTCGGTGACAAGATCGCGGTCGGAATCGACGCGAAAAACGGGCAGGTCGCGGTGAAAGGCTGGGTGGCGACATCGGAGCTGAGCGCGATCGCGCTGGCGCAGCGGATGGATGCGCTCGGCGTGGCGACGATCATCCACACGGACATCGGCACGGACGGAATGTTGACGGGGCCGAATTATCCGGCGCAGGAGGCGATGTTGAACGCGGGGAAGTTTCGGGTGATTGCGAGCGGAGGCGTGAGCCGGCGAGAAGATGTGATTGAACTGGCAAAGCTGGCGCAGCGTCACGTCCGCCTGGATGGCGTGATCGTGGGGAAGGCGCTTTACGAACAGCGCGTGGAGTTGCGCGATTTGCTGGAGATCGCGGCGGGCGGCGGCGCGATCTGAACGGTCGCTATTTTTTGATCTGTTCGGCGATCTCCTCGAGCGGGTAGGTGACGATTTCGGCGAGGGTGGGGTGATACCACGGCGCGCGCAGTAGATCGAAGACGGTGGCGCGCATCGCGAGCGGGCCGCTGAAGGCGTGGATGAGTTCGCCGGCGTCCTTGCCGACGATCTCGGCGCCGAGGATGCGGCCGCGACGCGGTTCGGCGATGACCTTCACGTATCCATAATTTGCATCCATGAGGATGGACTTGCCGTGATCGTTGAAGGGATACGAGGCGACGAGGTATTTGCGCTTCTTGCGGTCGAGGTCGCGTTCGAGCAGACCGATGGTCGCGAGCTGCGGATCGGTGAAGACGACGTTGAGCAGGAGGGAGTAGTCGATCGGCTTCAACTTGCGGCGGAGGCCGGCGGCGTGGCGGGCGACGAGTTCTCCTTGTTGGATGGCGACGTGAACGATTTCCGCCGGGCCGGAGCAGTCACCCGCGGCATAGATGTGGGGCGTGGTGGTTTGGTGCCAGCGGTTGATGACGATCTGGCCGGTGATGCGCGTCTTCACGCCGGCGGCGGCGAGGTTCAGCGAGGAGGTGTTGGGCTCGCGGCCGAGGGCGTTGAAGAGGTGGGCGGCGCGGCGCGTGACGATCTTGCCGTCGCAGAGGAACCGCACGCCCACGCCGCGCGAGTCGTGCCACACGCGTTGAAGGTGCGTGCCGGCGAAGAGCTCGATGCCTTCGTCGCGGAACGCCTGTTGCACAACATGGGAGGCAGCCATCGAGTGGTCGCGCAGGATGTTGATGCTGCGTTGCACGAGCGTGACGCGCGTGCCGATGCGATTGAGAAATTGCGCGAGTTCGCAGGCGACGATGCCGCCGCCCAACACGATCACGCTTTTCGGAACGAAATCGAGATCGAGGACATCATCGCTGGTCCAGAACGGTGTGTCGGCGAGGCCGGGAACGGGAGGTGTGGAGGGCTTTGAGCCGGTGGCGATGAGGATGTGTTTTGCGCGCACGGAACGGCCGTCGGAGAGCTCGATGGTGTGCGGATCGGTGAAGCGGCCGTGGGCGCGGATGAGGTCGAATTTTCCGTTCTCGAGAGCTTTGACGCGATAGTCGGCGAATTCGGCGATGAGCTTCTTCTTCCGTCCGTGAATGGCTCGCATGTCGGGTTCGGCGGAAGGGATCTTGAGGCCGAAGGTGCGAGCCTTGCGCGCGAGGTGAAGGACATCGGCGATGTAGAGCAGAGTCTTCGACGGCATGCAGCCGCGGAGAATGCAAAGTCCGCCGAGTTCGCGCGCGCCGTCGACGATGGCGGTTTTGAGCCCGAGGGAAACGGCGAGGCGGGCGGAGTTGAAACCGGCGCTGCCGCCGCCGAGGACGAGGAAGTCGTAGTGGGAACGAGGCGAAGGGGCCCTGCGTTTGCGGTGTGTCATTGGCGGTCGTCTGACAACGGTGTCGCAGGTGCATACCGCCGCAAGATTGTGGTCGTTCGGGGGTCGGCGGCTTCAGAGGTCGATGGGGCCGCAAGTCCAAACGCCGCTTCGTAACTGGCGCGGAGCGCGCCATGCGTGTAGCGTTGGGGAAAGTCGTCACCCGCGAACGTGAGCCGAGTGCTATAACCGAGAGCAACGAGTCCAAAGGCAACGTAGGCTCCATAGGCAAGTTGCTTACCGAACAAAACGCGCGAGTTCTTCGTGGGGACAGTTGGCCCAGGTGCGCAAACGAGGATCATCCACGGAAGCAAGGGATACCAGAACCGGGGGTCCTCATAGGGCCAGATGGCGAGGATTGCGGAGTAGAAGGCCACATAGGCATTGATTACGACACTGCGGCTGCGCTGCTTCCAAAGCTGCACGAGAAGTAGGGCGGTGAACAGGGCGCCCAGCACACGGACGGCGAGCGAAAGGGAGCCGTCCGAGCGAAGCGGAAGATTGATGGTAAGGGCGCCCAATTCCATCAGGCGGAGGCTCCAAAGTCCGATGATATCTGTGAGCGAAGTTCGACTGGCGATCGCGATCCAATTATTTAAATAGCTCTCGGGATGGCTGAGTTGAATGCGCGTGATCGCGATCAGCAGCAAAGTGCTGAGGAGGGCGGCAGCCGTAAGCATTAGGTTCCGCAGCCGGGGCGAAAACGGCGGCGGTCGTTCCTGCGTGTGCCGTTTGAGCGCTGCGAGCAGATGCAGCGAAGCGGCTACGATCACGGCCACGAGCAGGGAAACTCCGATTGAGCGAGTCATGGTCGCGAGCGCGGCGATGGCGAATGCCAAGAGCCACCATAGCAGGGGGCGTGACGCGCTGGCGTCTCGGGCCCGAACGGCGGCGTAGAGTGACAGATTCGCTAACGCGAAATAAAGGGGCTCCGTCAGTGGAATGGGGGCGTGCTTTACAACCACCCACGAAGACAGGAAGAGGATCGCACCGATGCGGACGGCGCTGGGCGGCCAATTCATTGCCCGAATTGCCACAACTGCCCAGGTTAGAAGGCCGAGTGCAAGTGAAGCGTAGTTGAGCAAGACGAGCCAAAATGCGTGATCGAAGCCGAGTTGGATCAGGAATGAGACGATACTGGGGTAGGCGGGTGGAAACTGATCTGGGGCGAGGGTGCCGGTCTCCACTTTGGTCCACGCCATGTGGAGTAGTCGGAGCGCATCGGTGTTGACGCGGATTGGGCTGAACATCTGAACAAGATGACCGGCGGCTATGATGGAGAGTAGCGCTTTTGTCTTCAATGGACCGGATGCCCCTTCGACGGGTGCGATACGCGCGGGCGGAACGATGCTGGCCGACCGAGAAGCGCTACTTCGCGGGCGGCAGCTTCTCGAGGATAGCAGTTGACGTGACGCCGTAGCGGCATGGACCGGGGCCTATATAGTCAATGATTCTCCAACCAAGTCGGGGGGTGAGCAGCGATTGATACATCCAAGAATCGTCGAGGACGATGAAGCCGCCGGGCTTCAGCTGCTCCATCGCAAGGGTGAGTGCGTGAGGGCGCAACTGGCCGAACGGGCTGGCGGAGAAGCCGCAGTAACAATCCACCAGGATAACATCCCACATCCGTTTGCGAATGGACTGGAAGAAGCTGTCGTTTTGAAACTGTTCGATAGCGTCACCGGTTAGCGGGTGGAGTTCGCAGCGGACGTTGCGCAGCCTGCGTTGGTTCAGCATGCTGACGAGCCGTTCGTGCCACTCGGCGTGACTCTCGATGGTCACGACCGAGCGGGTCCGCCGAGCAAAATAGAGAGTCGATCCGCCACCGCCGAACTCAAACACTTCGTGGTGCGGTTGCAGGTGAGCTTCCAAATAGTGGAGGGCTCCGAACGATATCCAGGGAAGCTCTCTCATCATGGGCTGTCCGCCCCAGCAGGGCAGATGGCGCAGATATGAAGGTATCAACTGGGGGCGCCGAATCAGGTGGGCCGCGAGCGAGAGGCCTTTGGCAAGGTAGGAGTTGTTCATCTCGTTATTGACCTTTCCCGAACAGTATCACGTGAACCGTCTTCAAGATGATCGCTGCATCCAGGCGGAAGGAAAAGTGGCGGATGTAGTAGAGGTCGTATTCGAGTTTGCGCAGCGTGTCCTCGAGACTCGCGCCGTAGGGGTAGTTGATCTGCGCCCAGCCGGTGATGCCGGGTTTGACCAAGTGGCGGAAATGGTAGCAGGGGATTTCGCGCTGGTAGTTTTCGACGAGGCGGTCCCATTCGGCGCGTGGACCGATGAGGCTCATGTCGCCGCGGAGGACGTTCCAGAGTTGCGGGAACTCGTCGATGCGCGTGGCGCGAAGAAAACGGCCGACGCGGGTGACGCGCTGATCGTCGGGACGCGTGTAGAGATCTCCCTTGTCCGAACCCACGCGCATGGAGCGGAGTTTGCGCACGACGAACGGCACCTGGTTTCGTCCGATGCGTTTTTGTTTAAAGAAGATGGGGCGTCCGCTCTCGAGCCACACGGCGAGTGCGCCGAGAAACACGACGGGGGCGGCGAGCGCGATGCCGATCGAGGCGAGCACGATGTCGGTGGCGCGTTTCAGACGCTCGAAGACGGGCTCGCGGGCGATGGGGAAGCCCTCCTGGAAGAGCCAGGTTTGATTGAGGCGATAGAGTGGGATCTTCCGCCAGTAGACCTGGTGAAAGAGCTCAAGCGTGTAGGTGGGAAGACCGCTGAAGTAGAGTTCGACGAGTTTGCGCGAAACTTCCGGTTGCAGTTCGCGAGCGCTTTCACGGAGGACGATCGCCTCGACCGAGATTTTGCCGGCGAGGGCACCGTCGATGATTTCGCCGAAGGAACGGGCCGGTGCGCCAGCCCGTTGTTCGGATGTGGGCTCCGCGTTCGCGTAGATGAGGGTCTGGACCATTTGCAGACGTTCGCATTCATCACGGAACGCCTGATAGCTCGCTTCGTCTCCGATGAATACGATGCTGCGTGAAACCCGCGCCGCCTCCATGCGCTGGCACAAGATTCGTCGGTAGCTGAGGGTCAGCGGAATGAGAACGACGTAGCTAAGTGCGATGACAATACGGCTGGATTGGAGTTCGTAGCCGGAGGGGAGGAGGACGAACGTGAGCAGCAGCGTTGTGAGAAGTGCGCTCAGCAGGGCGATCACATGCTCGCTTGTGTAATCGAGGCTGAGCATGTCGGTGCGCGAGCGGTATCCGTCGATCAGATAGATTGCGAAGGTCAGGATCAGATACGGCACGATCAGCGCCGAATAGGTCAACGGCCCCGCAGATAATCCGCGCGCGAAACTCACCACGTTGAAAACGACGAACACCGACGCGGCGTCGAGCAGCGCGAGCGCGAAGAAAACCTTGCGTGGTGTGGTCATCAGGGGTGCTTAGGGAGCTGAAGGGGAGCCCGCAAGTTCCGGAGTGGCCAGACGTTGGCGCCACTGCTGCAGCGCTTGTTCGCGACCGTTGGGCGCGAAGGCGAGGGCGGCGGCGGAAAGCCGCGACTGGAGTTGCGAATCGGCGCGCAGGGTTTTCAGCCACCTCACGATAGCAGGGACTTGTTCGCGAGTGAAAGCTGCGCCGAAACCGTGAGCGGTAACATTGCGGGCGACGTCGGAGTCGGGAGCGCCGATGAACACAACCGGGCGCCCGACTTGGGCGATACCGTAGAGTTTGCTCGGGAATACCGCTTGCTCGGCGCCCGGTTTCAGCGTGACGAAGTGAACGTCGGCCAGGCCGAGCGAGACGGAAAGGGTTTCACGAGGCTGGGCGGGGTGGAAGTGAATGTTGGCGAGGCCGTGTTGCTCAGTCGCTCGCCGAAGCGTGGCGTGTTCCGCTCCGCTGCCGATGAACACGAGAGCGAACGTCGGATCGTTTTGGAACGCGGCGGCGATCTCGATGAGGGGCTCGAGGTCGTGAACGCGGCCAAGATTGCCGGAATAGACGGCGACGAATCGGCCGGTGAGGTTCCATTGCGTGCGCAGTGCGGCGACGGCGTCGGGACTCGGCGGGCGAAGACCGGCGGGTGCCCAGTTGGGCGAAACGACAATCCGCGAGGCAGGAACGCCGGCGGCGTGCAGAGCGCGGGCCATCGTGTCGCCGGGAACGAAGCACGCGTGCGCCGCGCGCCAAGCGCCGTCGCGTGCGCGACGCGAGGCGATCAGCCAGCGTTGGCGAGTCAGGAGGACGGCGATCTCGGGATAGATGTCCTGCACCCAGTGAACCAGTTTGGCGCCACGCAACTTCGCGACGACGGCGGCGAGGATTCCGCCGAGCGGAGGGTCGGTCATGGCGACGAGGACATTTCCGCATTTCACGCGTCGCAGGAGGAGCAGGAAGGCGCCGGGATAAAATGTCACCAAATCCAGGATACGGACCAGGAGGCCGCTTCCGCGAAGACGAAGGGAGCGCACGCGGTGGATCTCGATTCCGTTATGCCGCTCGAAAAGCGGGGCGCGGACGGGGCGACTTGTAACGATTGACACGGCATGTCCGTCGGCGGCGAGCGCTTCGGCGAGGTCGACGAGGAGTTGCGCCGTGGCGGGCTCGTCGGGCCAGTAGAAGCGATTGAAGAAAACGATGCGCGCCATCAGGAGCGTCGGGAGGTGCGACGGAGTTCGCTGGCTTTGGCGCAGCTCAGGAATTCGTAGAAACCCATGAGGCGGCAGAAGGCGAACCCGCGGTAGCCGTCGAGAAAGCCGAGGCGATAGACGTAGTGATAGAGGAAGCGAAGCAGCGGCCGGAACGGAAGGTGTCGGGCGAATTGTTTGAGACGGCGTTTCCGGGCGAGGACGGGCGTGAGTTGTCGGGCGTGGCGGACCGCGTCATCGCCGCCGCTGGCGATGAGCCGGGCTTCCCAGTTGCTGTAGCGATTGTGCTTTTCGACCCACGTGGAGATATCGGGAAACGCGTAGTGCTCCATTTCGCCGCGCAGGTGGGCGGAGCGGCCGGAGAGGACAACGTGTTCGTGCACCTCGTTGTCGCCCGACGACGTGTCGGCGACGTCGCCAAACTGCTCGTAACGGCCGAGGCGATGGCGGAAGAAGCGGAGATTCCAACTGGGATAGTAACCGCAGTGGCGAAGCCAGCCGTCGATGAACCAGAAGCGGCGGTTGACGTAGTAGCCGTCGGCGGTCGGGGCGGACACAATGCGGCGGATTTCGCCGGCAAGTTCCGGCGTGATGCGTTCGTCGGCGTCGAGAATGAAGACCCATTCGTTTCGCCAGGGGACGTTGGCGAGGGCCCAATTTTTTTTCTTTGGGAAGCGCCCATCCCATTGGAAATCGACCACGCGGGCGCCGAGCGATTGGGCGAGTTCGCGGGTGCCGTCGGTGCTGCCGGAATCGACCACGACAACCTCGTCGGCGAAGGCGGCGGAGGCGATGCAAGCCTCGATGTTGGCGCGCTCGTTTTTCGCCGGGATGAGAACGGAGATGGGGCAGCGTTCGATCATGCGGAAGGCGTGGACGTCGCGGAGGTCGGGGAGGCGGCGGCGAGGCGTTCGCGGATCCGCGCATACTGGACCGCGCTGAAGAAGGCGACCCACCACGCGCAGATCACGGCGCGGTTGCCGAAGGGGAATTCGAGCCAGGCGTAGAGAACGACGAGCGTGCAACCGAAAAGTGGATACGCCACGAGAGGCGTGCGGCTCAAGGCGCGGCGCGAGGCGGCGAGGGGAACGAGGGCGCAGAGGCCGAGCAGGGTCGTGCCGACGAGGCCGACCTCGGAGGCGGACTGGAGCCAGTCGGAATGCGCGTCGTGGAAGTGTATTTCCAAGCCGTCGGGCGAGGAGAAGCGCTGGGTGTTGCGCGTGTAGAAAACGGTGGGATACGAGCCCATGCCCCAGCCGAACCAGAGCTTTTCACGCGCCATGTTCCAGGTGTCACGGTAGAGGGCGACGCGGGAGTTGGTGGTGGTTGCGCGACGGGCGTCCTCGATTTGCTGAAACGTCACGGCGACGCGATGCTCGATCACGGGTCGGGCGAGGTGAAACGCGAACCCGAGCACCGCGACGACGACGAGAAGACCACCGGCGATGGCTGGAACGGCGCTGGCTCCCGCGGCCCGGCGGGATTTTACGGCGTTCCGCAACCAGTGTCCGAAAGCGACAGTCAACAACACCAACATCAGAAGGGTGCTCGAGCGCGATGCGCTGAGGGGAACGGTGGCGGCGAGGAACAGGATGGCGACGACGCCACCCAGGACGGGCGAGTGCCAGAAGTCGCGTGCCCGCGAGCGATGGGCGAAGTGGAAGATGAGCCCGAGGGAAAATGCGGTCATCAGCAGGGTGAACGCGCCCCAGTGGTTGTGATAGAGAAAGGAGGCGAAGAATTTCGGCTGCACGGGCGGACCGAGGCCGAAGAAGGTGCTCGGGGCGCCCATGAGGTTTTGTTGAGTGCCGAGAATTGCGAGAACGAGGGCGTTGCCGACTAGGAGCAAACCAAGACCGCGAAGAAAGCGACGGTGGCGGACAAACAACAGGAGGTTGAAGGCGGAAAGATAGACCGAGGAAAAGAACCAGAGCGTGCGCAAAGTGTGGGGTGGACGCGCGGTGCTGGGCCAGCCGGGGACGCTGCGAAATTCGACGTAGAGGGTTTTGTTCTCGGTCGCGATCGCGAGGAAACTCGGATTGAACGCGCTGGCGACGACGATGATCGCGAAGAGTCCGAACGGCCAGAGCCAGCGCAACGGTTGAAAATCGGGGCGGAGCGTGCGGTTTTGAACGAGCCCGAAGACGGTGAGCAGGACGCCGACGGAACCCCAGAGGGACAGGGCGAGGCGGGCGTTGAGGGTGTTTCCGCCCAGCCACCAAGAGGCAAGGAGGATGAGAATCGCGACATGAGCGATGACGAGGCGTTCGAAGCGTTCGCTTCGCGAACGGGGCCGGTCGGGAGCGGCACTGACGCCAGGCTTGTATTTGAATTCCTGCGACATGGTCGGATCAGGCGGCACGTCCGGCACAGAGATCCCGATAGAACGAGCGGAGCGTGGCGGCGGATTTCGCCCAGGGGAATTCATGTCCGACGTGTTCGCGGCCGATGGCGCCGCGTTGCGCGAGTTGGTCCGTGGATTCGGAGAGGGCGGCGTTCAAGGTGACGGGAAAGTCTTCCCAAGGCACGCACCAGCCGGCGCCGAGATCGTTTACGCGAGTCCAAGGCGTGGAATCGGTGACGAGGACGGGGAGGCCGTGCGCCATCGCTTCGGCGATCACCATGCCGAAATTTTCGTTGTGCGATGGAAGCACGAAAAGGGACGCGACCGGATAAGGTGGCGGAGCGTCGGCGCCGTCGAAAACACGCACGCGACCCGCGGCGGAGTTGCGCAGCACGTAGGTTTCGAGTTGGGCGGGGGTGTATTCCTCGGGCATGCCGACGACGAGCAGCAGCCATTCGGCGGGGGCGTGAGCGAGCCAGAGGTCGATCAACTCGAGCACGCGCTTCTTGCGATGGAGGCGCGAGTAGAAGAGAGCGGTGGGGCGTTGTGCGATTTCGGGGCATCTGGCGCGCCAGTGGGCGAGGGCCGCGATGCGCTCGCGATCGGAGGGGACCGCGACGCCATTCGGTGCGACGCAGACTGGCTGCTTGAAGCCATGCGAACGTATTTCGTCGGCTTCCCCGGGGCTGGTGGCGTGCCAGCCGGCGGCGGCTTCGAACGCGCCGGGATGAACGAGATGGCGGACGAGTTGCTTGCGCCAGCCATGATGTTGCCAGGCCCAGGGGCTCATCATACCCCGCGGAGAAATGACGAGCGGAACGCGCAGCGAGCGGGCGCGACGATGCGCGTAGTGCAGCGTGCGCAGCCAGAGCGAGTGATGGTGAACGACGTCGAAGGCTTGGGAGTCGAGGTGACGGCGGAGACCGGAGGAGAGGCAGAGCGCCTGCGGGGTTTCGCGGCGGAAAATGTGGAGGTCGAGCGAAGCGGCGGGCGGTGGAGTGGATGAGGTGGGGTGCGTCGAGAGCAGAGAGACCTGTTCGCCGAGCGAGGCGAGCGCTTCGGAGAGCGCGAGGACCGATTTACTGGGGCCGCCGTGTTTTTCCTCGAGGCTTGGGACGATTTCGCAGCAGCGCATCAGACGGGCGGGAGGCGATCCTTGATGGGACGGCAAGGGTGGCCGACGCAGATTTTTCGGGCGGGGAGATCGCGGACGACAACGGCACGGGCGCCGACGACGCAGAGTTCGCCGACGGTGACGTTGGGGCCGACGAAGACGTCGGCGCCGATCCAGGCGTTTTCGCCAATCACGATCGGGCCGGTGACCAGCGGCATGTCCCAGCGCAGGAAGTCGTGTGTGCCGGCACAGAGGTGAGTGTTCTGGCTGACATTGGCGCCGCGGCGAAGGGTGATGTGGCCAAGGCTGTAGAGTGTGACGTGTCGGCCGACCATTGAGCGCGGCTCGAGACGGATGCGCCACGGGTAGGTTATGCGCGCGGTGGGAAAAATAACCACCTTGGAGGCGTCAGGGATATCAGCACCGAAAAGTTTCAGGAGACGCGCGCGAAAGCCGTGCAACGGGCGAGGGCTCCAGCGGAAGAGCGTTGCCTGCACGAATGCCCACAGCCAGCGGAGGAGCACTTCGCGGCGGGGGTCGGGCGTGACGCAGTTTTGTCCGAGGTAAGGAGGTTCCTCCGCCATGGTGGTGATTACCGGGACTGGGTTGTCTGGCATCAATGCCGAAAATGCGGGGGACAGGCGCAGTGCAGGGCTTCGAGGAAGCCGGAGGTCGTCCGCGCGTAGGTGTATCCAGCAATTCGCGACGCGACCTGCTGGCGGAAGGGTTTGAGGTCGGCGGCCAGTGCGGCGGCGAGACGTTCGCGCAGGTGAGCGGGATCGTCGGCGCGGAAGACCCAGCCGGTGACGTTGTCTTCGACGAGATCGCGCTGGCAGCCGACGCGGTCGCTCACGAGGGCGGGGACGCCCATGTGCATGGCTTCGTTGACGGCGAGTCCCCAGGTTTCGTAGAGGCCGCGGGAGGGAAGAGCGAAGATGTCGGCGGCGAGATAGCGGGATGGCATTTCCGACTGATTGGCAAACGGCAGGAAGAATACGCGATGGGAGTGGGCGGAGTTCGCCTGCGGCTGTAGCGCATTCTTCTCTTCGCCGTCGCCGACGAAAAGCAAAGCATGATCTCCAGTTGGCAGGGAGAGGTAAGCGTCGAGCAACTCGCGCGGCTGTTTTGCGGGTAGAAGTTTCCCGGCGAAGAGAATCACTCGCGTCGACGGCTTGAGCTCCAGCGATGCGCGGAGCGTGGCAGCGGCGACGCGGTGAAACTCGAGCGAGGGGTTGAAGCGAGTATGATCGACAGAATGCGGCGCAAAGAAAAGTTTGCGGGACGGAACGCCTAGCGTGGTGAAGTAGTTGAGGTTTGCGGCGCCGACATACGTGAACGCGTCGAACTGGGCATAGAGGAAGCGTAGTGCCGTGCGGGTGAGAAGAGAAGGACGAGGACGTCCGATAAAGTGAGAGTCGCCGCGGAAAATGAGCGGAATACCTTGGCGACGCGCCCAAAAGATGAGCTTGAGATGAGCGATGTAGGCGTAGCCAAAGAGCAGGATTGCGTCGGGGCGAAACGCGGCCACACGGGTGTTTAGGGTCGGGTTGCGCAGGCCTCCGAAGCGATGAGTTCCGGGATCGCGGGACGTGTTGGGGACGAGTTCGTGATCGTAGCCGGTGAGGAGGTCGACGTCCCAGGCGAAGGTGGATTGAAATTCCGGGTCGCGGGTGGGTTTGACGCCGAAGTCCCACAGGTAGAACACGCGAAACGAGAGCGAGGTTTGTTGACGGAGCCAGCGAAACCACGGGCTGTAATATTGCGTGGGGTGGGAGAGGACGATGGCCAGACGCGTCCCGGATGTATTCGAATTTTTGTGCGCGAATGAGAGGGCGGAGCCCATCGATGTTTTGGAGAGTTGCGAGTGCCGGAGCGTCACGCGTTTGCCAGTGTGAAACGTTTGGTGGTGAAGAAGCCGATGAGGGCGACAGGCATCACCGCTTGGAACGTCGAGGTGACCAGCACGCTCGAAACCATTTCGAACGAATTCGCGACGGACACGAAAATAATGAAGGCGATAAACCCCTCGAGGGACAGGAGCGGTTTCCCGCTGGACTTCTTCTCGAGCAGTCCGAACAGCCAGCCGATAGCAACACCCACGAAGATGCTGCCGATGAACGGGCCGAAGTTGCCGTAGGCTTCTGCCAACAGCCCCCAAGCAATGTAGGTGGTGAAGGTGCTTTCCAGGGACTGCCGGCCGAAGTGGACGTTAAGAAGAATCTGGCCTTCGTGAGAGCGGGGCTTGTTGGGCAACAAGACTCGTGGGACCAGCAGCGAGGGAATCAAGGTGTAAGTGCTGCCGCCCAGAGGAGTGACCCGAGCAGAGTCGACGCGGTCGATGACGTAGAGAATGTTCTGAAGATTGTTGACCCGCATCAGCAGGCTTTGTCCGGCGCTTTCCACTTTTTCCTTCTTCATGTAACGAGTCTGCCAAAGCGCATCGGCGTCCTCTTCGGTCGCCGTCATGATCGTCCAGCTCGCCTCGACCCACTGGCTGTAGCGATCGACCACATTAAAGAGGGTCGTGGCTTCGACGGCTTCGTCTTCTCTTTGCCAATACAGGCCGCGCATCTCGAACTTGCCGAGGTTGAGAAACGCGAGCACGGACCCGACGATAATGGCGAAACGCCACGGCATTCGGCCGCTGCCCCAAAAAAGTCCGATCGCGACGGAGAACATCAGAATGCCTGTCGCGGAAAGCAGAAAGGCGGACGCGGTTATGAGAGCGTTGACGACAAGCAAGACCCAGAAAGTCCCACGTTGGGAACGCGTCAGAATTCCGGACGAAAGCAGCAAACTGAGGAGGAACAATCCGCACGAAGTGACGGCGCTCACGAGGGCGAGGACGATCGAGTAGCTGCCTGCCGGCAACAACGCGAAGAGGAAGCCGGCCATTCCAGCCAGAGTAAGCGTCTGATAGGCGGTGCCTATGCCAAGCAACCAAAAACCCACACGGCGAAGGCCATCCATGCCATCGGTTACCATGATGTTGAACAGTCTGGCGGTAGGTCGGGGAGTTTGGGTCGACTGCAATCCGAACCACCAGCCCAAGGTCATCGCGGTGAGGAATAAGAGGAGTTCGATCCCCGCGCGCATGGAGGTTTCCGCCGGATAAGCCTGCACAACCGGGTGTCGAACCAGAATCGGCAAACCGTAGGCGACCAAGTGCTGGGCGCACATCATGGGCAACATGGGGAGACCCACGCCGGCCTTTCGCCAAGCGTTCAAGCCGATCAGGACACCTGCCGAAAGCAGAGCAAAGGGGAGCGCTCCGGGACGGCTGCTTACGAACAAATACGCGGAGACGCCAACGAGCAGCGTCCCCACGATAGGGAAGGTCTTGTCGAGCGCCGCCCGCAACTGCACTCCAAGATCGAGCAGACGGGTTTCATACGTGAATTGAAGCTTTGTGGAGGCCATCGGTTCACGCGCAGACGTTCTCGAAGAACTGCGCGTGCAGGCGCGCGAGTTCACGAGCTTCCATCGCGACGAGCCGCGGCTCGTCGGCACAGCCGTTCTGGAAGCGTTCAAGCTCCCGGCAAAACCGCGCAATAGATTCCGGGGCGTCGCGGTCGGTGGGGTCCACCAGCCAACCGGAATAGCCCGTGTGAGGTTTGACAAGATCGTGCAGCACGGTGCCTCGGCGGCTGAGGGCGAGCCACGGGCGTTGCGCGGCGAGCGTGAGCCAGATCTTCGACGGCGCGTATCCGGAATCGTCGGACCCGAAAATGAGATTTGCTCCCGCCGTGCGCAACGAGGCGAGGGCAGCAAAATAGGGCATCCGAGTCGGGTCTTCGGTGACGGCCTGCGAAACGCCGAAGCGGGTTGCCAGGGCGCGCACGGGACCGGTGACGGCCGTGTGGTCGTAGCTTCCGCCGCGGAATTCACAGCGGAGCGGGTGGTCCGGAGCGTCGTGGTTCGCCTTCGACAGACCGGCTAGAAAAGCTTCCAAGGTCGAAGTCATGTCGGAGCCGAGTCGCCCAAGATAACGGATCGTTCCAGACTGAGTTTCGAACGGACCGTGGAGCATTACCGCGGCGGAGAAATCGCGATTCGACCAACCCATGGGGATGGTGGTCCCGCGGTCGGCGTTCCACCAAGGGTATCGGTTCTTCAGTTGATCGAGGTAGTCGGGTGAAACGGAGACGACGCCGGCGCAGCGTCGCAGGGTCCACGGCTCGAAGAGACGCGCCTGAAAGGAGGCGAAACGATACTTCCATCCTCCCGGAGGACGGGCACCGGCGGCGTGCACGAAATCGCTGCGCCATGGATCCTGCAGATCGACGACGAACGGCACGCGGTGGCGACGCTGCCAGATGCGGCCGAGCGGCAGGCAGGCGAATTGCGTGGTGGAAAAATAGACGAGATCGAAACGCCGTTCACCCAACAACCGGTCTCCGGCGTGGCGGAGACCGGGCCACGCCCGCCAAGCGATATTGCCCAGACCAAACCGGCGCGTGCGCCGTGCTGAAAATGCGGATACGCGGGTAACCGGAAGATCGTCCGGCAGGGTCTCAAGCAGCCCGGTTTCGAGTGGAGCGGCCGCGGCGGAGGGATCGACGGTGAGAACATGGGGCTCCCAGCCGAAGTCGCGCAGATGGGGTGCGAGCATGCGCGCGCGCTGACCATCAGGCGCGCTAATCGGCGCGAAATGGGGCGCAACAATGAGGACGCGTCGCATCTGTTGGTTCAGTGCGCCGGTTTAGCGCCGCTGGTTTGAGCGAACGACGGCACGATACGGGGCGGTGGGCGTTTCAGGCGAAGGAACGGTTGTTCGATGAAACGATACGAAAGCGTGGCCACGACGATCGCCGCGACCAATGGGAGAAGCATTTGTCCATGACGGAGAGGGCCGATGTCGGAGAGGAACAATTGCTGCCAGAAGTAGAGGCTGTAGGAGGTCGTTCCCAAGGCGGCGAGAGGCCCATAAAACTGCTGTTCGAGCGCGAGGGTCCATAAATGCCCGAGATTCCACGCGCCTTCCGGCGGGATCGAGATCCAGAGGTGGTGATAGTTCCAGGTAAACGTTGCGGCGGCGAGGAAGGTTTCTCCATTTACGCCGGTCGGTCGGAAGAAGGTGAGGCCCGTGATGACGAACAGGTAGGCGTAGAACGGGGGGAAGATACGCAACGCGCGACGCCGGTAAAACTGGCCGATCGAAATGCGACCGGTAACCGTCCATTCGCGTAGCAACAACCAGGTGATCAAGTAGCCGCTGAGAACAAAGAAAAGCCGCACGCCGGCGCTGGAATTGGCGAAGGCGCCGAGCCAGTAGCGGTGGTCGGGGTGGAGCGGCTGGAAATTGGCGACCACGTGACCGGCCAGAACGAGCACGATCGCGATGCCGCGCACACCGTCGAGGGCGCGGATGCGCTCGGTCACGGACCCGACGAGTGGCGTTGATTCAGCCATGGTTGAAGTGCCTCGAACCAGTGTAGTGCGGCGATTTCGGCGCCATGGGCCCTGAAATGAACTCCGTCGCTGCGATATTCGGCTCCGAGCAGATCGAGATTGGGGCCCGGTGCGGTGCCGGGAGCGAGCGCGGCCAGTGCTTGCGCGGTAGTGATCTGCGCGTTGCGCGCGATGCCCTGGCCCCAGGTGGAGCGGGCGATGAGCCAGAGCGCGGTCGGCGCGTCCTGCCGGCAGCTATCCTGAATTGCGCGAACGGTGCCCTCGGAAAAAAACATATACGCCCGGACCGGCGGAAGCGCGTTCCGCAACATAGTTCCCGGCATTGGACTGGCCCGCCGCCACGATGACCAGACGACGAGAGGTGGGAATGCGGGCGAGTTCGGTAACCGAGAAGGGAGCCAACTTTGGCGGCGGAATCTGCGGTGTCCGCCAGCGACCGACGGGCCAGCGGTGTTGTAACCAAATTCCCACGACGCATCCCAAGCCGAAACAAGCGAGCGCGAGCAGCGTGGGAGGAAGGCGGCGAATCATCGAAAACGCGGGAGAAAGGCTGGGGCTTGCATCCTTGAAGGAAGGTCGCTCTCGATTGCCGGAGAAAGCGAAAATAGGTGCGAAGTGGGGAACGATGCGTGGAGACGCCTCATGCTACGCATTCCAATGCACTTCGATCTGGTGGAAATGCGAAGGCTCGATCGAGGAGATTTCCCCGCCTCCAAGGAACTGCACACGCGCATCGCCGCGTTCCTGCAAAGCGCGAATGACTCGGACGGGATCGCCGAATCCGTTCAGACCGAGTGGATGAGCTTCGATGACGAGAACGGATCCGGGGAGCGAAGGCATGTGTCGGAGAGTATCGGCGAGGACGGCTTCGTAGCCTTCGATGTCGATTTTTACGACGCTGGGTCCGACGACGCATTGTTGCAGGAGGTCGAGGAGCGGCATGGCGGGGACGACGGAGCCGCTGGACGAGACGTGGCCTGTGAAGGAGCCGGCCTCGGCAAAGACGAGCTCTGTCTCGCCGTTCGACACGGCGCAATTCTCCGCGCGAGCGCGGGCATCGAGGCGGTTGCGCCGAATGCTGCGGCGCAGCAGTTCGATGGCGCGCGGTGCGGCATCGATCGACACGGTTGTGACATGAGGGAGACGCAACAGGACGGAGAGCGTCATGACGCCGATGCTGCTGCCGATGTCGACGAAGCGGGAACGATGGGCAAGGAGTTCGCACAGGCGATCCTGCACGGGACGTTCGAAAGTCTCGAGCCGGCGGCTGCCGGTCCACGCCCAGGAGTGCTCGACGGCATCGAGGGAGATGACACCGCCGTGGAACGATTGGGAAACCGTGACGCCTGCGGCGACTTTGCGGGCGAAGGCGCGCAACAAGGGCGAGCGATGGGCTGCGCGGGCGACGGAATGAAGGAATTCGTTCACGGACGAGCGGAGTGAAGTTGAGAGAACAGTTGGAGGTAGGAGCGCGCGACCACGCTGCTGTTGAAGCATTGCTCGACGAGAGCCCGGCAGGCGCGCCGATCGATATATGGAAGGCGGGCGATGGCGGCGGCCCCCTGTTCGACTGTTTCGATGAGGAAACCGGTTCGGCCGGGAGTAACAATCTCAGGGAGCGCGCCGCGGGGAGACGAGATGACGGGCGTGCCGCAGGCGAGCGCTTCGGCGAAGACGATGCCGAACGGTTCGTCCCAGCGAATCGGGACGAGCAGGCTGGCGGCGCGGCCGAGAAGATTGTTTTTGGCGGCGTCGTCGACCTCGCCGATCCACTCGATGCCGTCGCGACCGAGATGCGGAGCGATCTCGCGATCGAAGAAGGCGCGTTGCGGACCCGATTCCTCGCGATTGCCGGCGAGGATCAGACGGCGTTGCGCGGCGCGGGCGATGGCGATCGCGAGGTCGGGGCCTTTGACGTCGTCGAGCCGGCTGAGAAAAACGAGTGGAGCGTCAGGGGGCACGAAGGGCTCGAAGGTGAATTTGTCTAGTTCGACGAAGTTGGGGATCGCTTGCCATTCCCCGCCGGCGCGTCGCCCCATTTGGCAGATGAACTCACTGCAACCAGTGAACCGAAGCGCGCGCCCGCCGAGACGCGAAGCCCAGGCGACCTGCGGACCGCCGGTATGGCGCTGGTAGGACATGACGACAGGGCGGCGCGACGGGAGCACCGGGAGCAGGTAGGCGAGGCGGGAGAAGCTGTGGATGACGTCCGGTTGGAACTGGCGGACGGCGCGGCGGAGCGCGAAGGCGTTGCGAAGGATCTTGGACGCAGGAGCGGGCCAGGCGAAACGCGCATTGGCCGGGGCGGTCGAATCGGGATGCGCGAGCAGGGCGACCTCGTGGCCGGCGTCGCGATATTCGCGCAGCAAGCTGTCGACGATGCGCTCGATGCCGCCGTAAGCGAAGGGCGGCACGGGGATCATGGGGTCGGCGGTGAGAAGGATGCGCACTATTTGGTCCAAGAAAGATTGGATAGCCGGGAGTCGTGACGCACGAAAATGATGTCGGTCTGCCAGGGGGCGCCGTCGAGCGGACGATGGTTCAAGCCGAAGATGTCGTAGGGGACGTATCCACGTTTCGAGCACGCGTCGATGACCCCGGTGACCAACGGGACCGGGCCGATGCGCAACCAGGAAACTTCAAGCATGAGAACTTCGATGTGTCCGAACCAATCTTCTGCGCCGCCGAGAACCTCGAGTTTATGGCCCTGGACATCAAGCTAGAGAAAGTCGCCGGGCCATCCGTTTGAGGCAATGACGTCTGCGACCGTGGAAACGCTAACGCGAATGGGAGCCGAGCCCGAATGCTCTTGGCCGACCAGACGGCTGTTGCTCTTGTCGAGCAAAAGGGAGGACTCGCCACTGTTTCGGTGCAGGGCGACGGGAGCGAGCCGAGCGTTTCCAAGTCGTCGGCCCAAATCCTGGAGCGGCACGACAAGGGAGGGCTGCGGCTCGAAGTAGTTCGGCTTCGGGAAAGATCTCGTGCGCGAGTGTGGCCAATGCCCGAGGTAAGCCCCACCGTCTATGATTCGGCGCGGCGAGAACCCGGCGTGCCGAAGGTTCTTCAGGCGGGCGGAGGGAGTGATCGCGCCGCAGCGGGCGCGCAGGCGCTCTTTCCAAGATTCCGGTAGATACTCGAACACGCTCATGGGGTGGGTGTCGTAGAGCGTAGAAATTCGCCCCAGGCAACGAGGTCGATCTCACTTCGTCCACGTTGGGCGGCGGGTATGTGGCCCGTGGATATGCATTCAAGGAGTTGAGGAAGAATCGTCAGGTAGGCGGGCGGTTTGTTCGTGGGGTGCAGGAGCCACGCGCGCGGATCGGCCAGGTTGAGACGGCGAAAACCGCGGGACCCCAGAGAGCGAAATAGAAGCATTTCGGGAGATGGGGGATAGCCGCGGTTCAGCCAGCGCCGCAGTCGGTATTCGGCCGTGAGGCGCCCGCGCGCGAGAGGGAGAAGAGGAGACAAGCGATGTCGATCGACCAGGAAACAGCGCGTGCTGAACCAGTCGTTGAGCCAGCCTGCGGGGACGTGTTCCAAGGGACGCCGTTCATGGATGGAGGGGAGATTGCGTTCCGGAGCCTGGTCCAAAGCAGGCGGACTGATACGCGGAGTGGCGAAGACAGCCTGTGGGTAGTGTTTCCAAACCTCGAGAGTAGCCAGCGCCCAGTCGTAACCGGAAGCCTGATACAGGCACATGTCGGCATCGTAGTGCAGCACGAAGCGGGTTGAGGGCGCATCGATTGCGGCCCAATACGGCATGTTGGCGCAGCCTCCGTAATCGTGGGTTTCCGCCATGTCTTCGGCGGTATATTTCCGGGCCAGCGCGGGGAAGAGGAACGAACCCGGTTCGAGCCAGACGAGTTCGTCGAAAAGACCGTCGCGTTGCAGGTGTAGCGCGAGCTCGCGCAGGCGCTGGACGCGGGCCGAGAATTCGGGCTCAGGCAATCTGCGATCAGGATCGAAAATGCGAGTGCGTTGTGGGCGACAGAGGTCGACTACCGCAATACGGTGCGCGACCTGCGGGTGTGCCCGGACCAGAGCAGGCACCGTCAGGTGGGCGTAGGCGAGATCTCCGGCCGAGAGGCTGATTTGAAGCGTGATTTCTTCGCCGAGGGCTGGCGGGATTTGATCGCCTGCGATCGGGTGGGCGGAAGAGGGCGAGGAAAAAGGCACCGGAGGAGAAAGAAGCGGAGCTGGTGGCGAAATTTCAGCGTGAACCGGATCGAGGGCGAAGTGGCAGCGTGGCGAATGCCGCGATCAGCTTGGATTGTTCGCGTTCCCAATTGAAGGTTTCGCGAGCCACGTCCCATGCGGTTTGGCGGGCAGCGGGATAGACGGAGGAGGCGAGCCACGCATCAAGGTCCTTGGCCGCGGCGACGGGGCAGGGCGCGAGGATTCTGGCGGCGTTATCCAACACGGGGGCGAACTGCGATTGCGCGGTGGTGGGCGTGAGCATCACCGGGACGCCGGCAAGGAGATAGGTGAAAAGTTTGTTGGTGAGGCAAAGGTCGCGATTTTTTGGGACGGATTGTTCGAGCGAGAGCCCGACATGAGCCGAGGCGGAAAGACGCACCATCTCATCGGCGGCGGCAGGCGGAAGGAAAAGAATCCGGCCCCGGAAGCCGGCGGTGCGAGCGGCGGCTTGCAGAGCATCGAGGTAGCCCGATTGAGGGAAACCGCGTAGATGCAGTTCTGCAGGGGTGCGGAGCCGGGCGAGCACCTGGATGAAGTCTTCAAGACCGCGGCCCGGCCCGATAGTTTGCGAGAACCAATAAAACACCGCAGGTGTGTCCCCGGACGGTGCAGGCAGCCTCGCGGGAGAGGCAGGTGCGTGAGAAAGGGGAAAAACGTTGAGCAGGCAGATGGGCGACACGCCGTAGACGCGGGTGAAAGCCGCTCCAATCAGCGGAGCCGCGCAGGTGACGAGAAGAGCTTTGGGCAGGAGAGAGCGGAGAAGGGCGCGCACCGCGGGCGCAGCGGGATTGTTAAGGGTTTCCTCTTCGTGCCAGTCCTCCGCATCGAAACCGAAACTGACGCCGCAGCGACGAGCCGCGGCGGCAGCGACGGCCAGTCCGGCCACGCCTCCGTGGCCAAAGAAGAAATCCGCGCGGGTGCGGCTCGCGGCCGCGACCAGCGGCACGTATGCAGCATGCTGGGCGCGTGCGGCGACCGCCGTCGCACCGCCCGCTAATCGTAGGAAGCGACGTGCGATCTCGCGTTGAATGCTTCGTGCGAGACCCTGCGGGCCGGGCCGGGTGTCGATGCGCTCGAACGTCCAGCGTGCGTTCTCGGTGATCCGAGCGTCGAGCGGTTCTGCCGGACCAAAATAGCGGTTGGCGACGACGTGCACGCGATAGCCCGCTGCACATAGCGCGTCGGCGTTTTTCACTAGGCGAGGCGTGGATGCCAGGTGGCCGGGCGTGACCAAGCAGATCCGCGGTGAGGGAAGGCTCATCGAAGTGGCCGGCAAGACGTCAACTTGTCCTTTCTGCTTGGCGCACGGCGGACACGATCAGTGGATGGGCTGTCGGGGTTCACGCGATGGAACGCCACGGGTTCTGTTCCGCGCAAGCATACGCTCAAGCCGTCGGGCGAGCCGCCATCCAAGCAGCCGCGCAGCGATTCGAAAACGAGGCCCCCCTTCGGGGGTCAACCGAGAGCCACCCAAACTTTGCACTTTGGCAGCGGCAATTGCGCGATATTCCGGGACGTGGGGATAGGCCTCGAAAATGAAGCGTTGCAATGCAGTCGCGCACGCGGTGCGGGTCCGGCGAGAGTTTTCCGCCTGTAGGAGTTTTTCAGTCGAAAGCTCCAGAGAAAGCCATGCCGAGCGCCAGGCAGCATCCGATTTGGATCCGCTCAGACTTCCGGCTATGTTGGACCGGTAAAAGGTCATCGCATCGTGGCAGCAGCGGATACGATCGGATGCGAGGACCACACGGCAGAAGTATTCGCCGTCGTCGTCGAGTGAGAGGTTTTCGTTCCACGGTCCGGCAAGATCCGCCAGCTTGCGAGAAACGAGCCAAGCCGCAGGATGCATCATCGCGTGAAGTTCGAATTTTGTGATCAGCCAGTCGATCGCGTCTGCGTCCTTGCACAGCGGCTGAGACGTATTGTCGGCGTCGTTAATGTGTCGCTTGAAGCGGGTCCAACGGCAGCAGAGGGCGGATTCACCGCCGAGTCTCGCGGCCATCTCGAGTTGCCGGGTTAGCTTGTCGGGTGCTAGGAGGTCGTCGGCATCGAGGAACTGAATGAAGTCGCCCCGGGCGGCAGCCAATCCGTTGTTGCGGGCGGAAGAGGCGCCGCGATTCGGTTGGGCTAGGAGGCGAAGGCCGCGGGTTTCGTAGCGGCGGGCGATGGCGAGGGATTCGTCAGTCGAGCCGTCGTCGACGAGAATGATTTCCTTGTTGGGCCAGGTTTGGGCGAAGGCGGAGTCGAGCGTCTCGCCGAGCCAGCGGGCGGCGTTGTAGCAGGGGATGATGATGCTGACGAGCGGCGGGGTCACGGCACGGAAGCGATGGCATGGTGCCAATTGCGTTGAAAATACCAGCGTTTCGAGTCGGCGACGTAGTGGTGCATCACGGCACGGCAGTCGTGCGCTTCGGGAAGAAGAGGGCGCGTGACGTAGTCCGCGGCGGGGGCGATCGCGCACGGGCGTCCGGCCACGAGCATGGCGACGAGCGCCTGCTCGAGATAGTAGTGCGTGCCTTCGGCGCGGATGAGCGCGCGGCACCAGGATTCGATCTTTTCCCAATCGAGCTCGGAGCTGTTCAAACCGCAGAGACCGACGTTGACCAACTCGGCAAGAGGGGCATCGGCGAGCTGTTCGAGTTTCGAACGGCTGTAGCCATAGGAGGTTTCGCAATCGATTGCGTGAAGGGGGTGCGCGGGCGCTGTCAGCCAGTCGAGGAGGAAGGCGGGAGAGCGGAAAAAGAGGAGGTCGGAGTCGATGACGAGCTTCCAGCCCGTCGAGGCAAGATGGGGGTCGATGAGCTTGCGGAGATTCGGATAGTTTACCCAGCGTTCACGGAGTATTGGAAAACGGGATACAGGGAGGTGTCGATCGAGTTGCGCGACGGCTTCCGTGTGCGAGACGAGGCGAAACGAGGGGAAAAGGCGGCGAAGGGGGCGGAGCAATGTATCGTCGAGCGTGCCGTCGTCGTAGAGGATCGGAACGACAGGCCGACGGGCGTGGTGGGCAAAGGTCCAAAGGCAGAACGCAGTCTGATACCAAAAGCGTCGACCAGTGAGCAGGTGGAGTTCGATGGCCTCGCCCGAGGCAGGCGCGAGGAGCGGGAGTCGCTGGGCGGCTTTTTCCATGGCGCGCCGGCCGACGGCGGTGCGGAAGGAGTTGATCAGCCCCGCTTCGAGCAGGGCGCGCGTTTTCCCAATGGGGGCGTGCCAGACGCGATAGAGGGTTCGACCGGCGAAGGACATCAACTGTGGGAAGAACGGCTGGAGACGAGGGCGCGGCCTTCAAAGTGGCCGCAGGCGCCTTGCCAGCGGATGAATTGAACAGGGCCTGACCACGCGCGGGAGGTGAACCAAGCTTTGAGTTGACGCAGGGGGACGGTCCAGCGCGCGATGGGCGACCAAGGGTTGGCGCCGTGTTTTTCGAGCACCTGTATCCAGGATTTGGCGATACCGCGATTGAGGCGCGCCAGATACGCGCGATCGATACGGCTGGCGGGGATTACGTGTGTGAGCACGAGATCGGGGAAGTAGCCTATCTGCCACCCCCCTGCGAGGAGGGAGAGCACGATGTCGTTGTCACCGCCGGAGGTGAGTTCGTTGCCACAGCGATCCGTCGTGTCGCATTGGGGCTGACCCGTGAGCCAGCCTTCCAGGGCGGAACGGCGAAGGGCCATGCCTGCACCCACGGGGGCATGGTGGGGATAGTGGCGAGTGCCAATGACCGGGTCGCGGCGATCCGACGCCAACCGCGGGACGTCGCCCAAGTCGCGGCAGGCGAGCAATTCCTCGAATTCCGGCTGCCACCATGGTGGCGGAGGTTGTTGAAAATCGGGACGGATCCTCCCACCGGCCGCAGCGAGCTGGGGGTATGCGTCGAAATGCGTGATCACGCGTTCGAGGTAATCGGGGGCGAGCACGTTGTCGTCGTCTACGAAGACGATGAGTTGGCCGCGAGAGGAAGCGATTCCCCGGCGGCGGGCGGCGGTGAGGCCGAGGATGGGTTCGCGGACGACGCGGAGGTTGGCAGGAGCCTTAGCCAGAGGGGCTGCGGCGTCGACGGGCGGGTCGCTGGCGTTGTCGATGAGAACCGCTTCCCACCGGGAAAAGGGAAGCGTTTGCGCGCAGAGGCCTGCGAGTGTGCGGGAGAGCCGCTCTGGGTGCGGGTTGTGAGTAGGGATGACGACCGAAAGGATCATGGGCGCTGAGAAAGCGCGATGCGAAGGCCTCGGATCAGAAGGTGTCCCAATTTTTCCAGCTGCGCAGCAGCTCGATGGGAAGAGGCAGGATGAGCCACAATTTGTTGTAGGTGATCCAGACGAAAGGCTGGATGAGATTGCCAAGCAACGCACCCAACAGGACCAATCGATTCGTGGTGGCGCCGAAATCCTTGGCGAGAGCGAGAATACATCCGACGAGAAGCGGCAATAACAGCGAGGTGGAGCGCGTTGTATCGGAGGCGAGCAAGGTGATGCCGAAGAGGGTGCCAGATCCGAGGAGGGCGAGTGCCGCCGCGGTCTTACGCTTGGAACGCATCCAAAGCGTGGCGATCGGCAGCAGAATCAGCAGCCAGCCGGTGCGGTAACCCATCCACCATCCGAGTGGAACGTAAGGCAGGCTCGGCGGGAGGACGACGAGCATCGACGCAACGTAACTGCTCGAGGTAGTGTCGTGGCCCGCGAGGGTGACGGCGAGCCGCACAACGAGATAGGCGATCACGCCGGGCAGGAGCAGGCAAAGTCTTTGAGCGCCTTTTTCGGCGAGCGTGATCCGGCATAAAATGGCGAGGGGAAGGGCAAGGAGGAATCGTTCGTCCACCCAAGGACACAGCAGCCCGACCGACAACATCAATGCGGGAGAGTTGCTGCAAACGACGGCTACGATGCCGGTCATGAACCACGCGTCATTCATGCCGAGGAGATTTGTGACGGTAATGACCGCGCCGGTGGTGGCGAAGAACATGGAAGCTAGCAGACCGGTGAGCCTGTCGCCGGTCTGGTGGGCCATGACTGCACCGAAGTAGCCAAGCAATACGAACAGTCCGGCGTGCGGAACGATCCACACGGCCAACGATCCGAGACGGAGGAAATGGGAAATTAGCGCCGGCAGGATGCGCCAGCGCATTGCGGGCTCGGGAACGGCCGACATGTCGAACGGAGCGGCGGATTGTTGCAGGAAGGTTAGAGCGCGGCTCCACTCTAATGTGCCGGGAATCGGTTGAGCGAGCAGCCAGAACTTCGGAGAGTAAAACGCGAGGCTTATCGCGATAGCGACGAACGAACAGCAGGCGGCGAACGCGAAAGGAGAGAGCTGCGTGAGGCATCGACCGCCGGAATCCAGTCGGGCGGCGAGCGACGCGAACGCCGCCTCACATTGCACGGAGATCGAGGAATGCGCAGGGCGCGTGCTCATGGGAGAGATGGGGGCTCGAGCACAACGAGATCCTGGGCTTGAGGAAATCGGAGGAGTGTGTGGCCAAAAAGGCTGAACACGGGCACCATTTCGGGAGCGAGTTGCGGCTCAATCATCCACAGACGTTCTCCGGAGATGATCCAGAGCTCATCGGCGAGATGATCCGCCAGCGAGTCGGGCCACATCCGGGGAAAGGGACGCGAGAACATCCAGTCGCGGGCATTCGGGGGAATACGATAGTCGAAGAGATAGCGTGCGGCGTGGCTGTCGATGAGCAGCTTCTTGTCTGGGTTGTTTGCTACGGCCGCTTCCGCGGCGGCAATAGATGAGCTGTCGGGCCGTCCGGTGGCACTCAACAACGGCCAGTTACGACGTTGGTCCCAACCGACCGCCGCGAACAGGGCCAGCGCTCCGAACTGGGCGATCGCAAGGCGGTTAGGCTTGGTCGAAAACCAAGAGAGCGCGACGAAACTCCACATCACAATCGTGAAGAGCCGAAGTTCGTCGCGCGCGACGTCCAGGATGGCGGAGGTAAGGCCGGCGACCGCGATGGCGGTCGCTGCCAGTAGAAAGCGGCGCCGGCCGAGAATGCGTCCGGACAAAAGAACGGTCGCGAAGGTGGCGGCGGCGGTCAGGCCGACAAGATGGCGAAACAGGAGGGGGCTGGTTCGCGTCCATGAGACGGCGATGGCATCGCGCAGCGGCAGCGAGGTGCGGGTTGCGTGAGTGGAGAGAGCGACCAGGAACTCTTCGAGTCGGCCGCTGATAGACCAGAGGAAGCCAGCGACGACCACGAGGGCGGCGGCGACGACGAGCTTCCATTGCGCGAGAGGGGTGGGGCGGCCGGGTGGAACCCACCATTGGGCGATCGCGGTGAGTGCGATCGCATAGGTCAGCATGTGCGGGGCGATGACGACCGAGCTGCCGATCAGCACCCAGCCTAGCACGTGGATTGTTGCGGGACCAGTTTCGCGCAGGCACAGGCCAAGCACCAAGGCGGCGAATCCGGCCGCCTCGGGTCGCAGCCCCATCGTGCCGAGAGAGCCGAGCAGACCGGCTGCGAACAACGTGGGCCAGAGCCAACGGGGTCGGCCCAAGCTGTGCCGACGGGCGAGCCAGAGGGCAAGAGAATGACCGGCGATGAAATAGCAGAGGTGTTGAAAGATGAGAAGGGCGGTCGCGGAGACGCCGGTCAGCCGCAGCCATCCTCCAAGCAGGAAGGCATAGAAAGGGGGGTAAACAAGGAAGACGTCGGTGCCGAACTGGTCGACAAGAAGTGAATTCTTAAGTTCGCCTGAGCGGGAGATTTCGAAGGCGGCACCAGAAAACATGAGATCGTCGACTGCTGGCCACGGGAGCCCGACCCGGATGGCGAGGGCGCTGAATACGATAGCGAGCAGAAACGTCGCGGCGATTTCGGTTCTTGAGACCTTTGTCCGGATCGAAATGGTGGGAGCCGGTGGGGGGCCAGAAATCGTGCTCGAAGGGGTGGAGGGAGAAAGCAAGGGATGCGGTAAAACAAAACGGCTAAACAAAACAGCGGTCGATCATTTCTATCGTTCGAGCGGGAGGAGAGCTTTCTATAAACGGCGCCCGTGAATACCGCGCTGGATTCTTCGTGGCGGTCCGCTGCGCGGAAGGCAGAGTGGCGAGGTTGTAACGCGCCCCCGGCGACCCGGCTTCGATGCCCCAATGGGTTTATTCGCTTTGCTTGGAACGACCGTGCTGATTTGCCCAGGATATCTCCGAGATAGCAGGCTAGCGGCTTGAGAGCTCGCTGTTGCGCGAACTGCGGCGCCAGCCGGTGGGAGCGGGGGGCGCGAGAAGGCGGAGTGCAGCAACGAGAAGCTTTAGGCAGATTTGGCGAATTGTTGCAGCCATGAGAGTTTCTCCTCGCGGGTTTTTTCGAAGGGGTTGCGGTAGACTTCGTCGTTGAGGACGAGCAGGTCGATGTCGGTGTTGAGGAAACATTCCCACGCTTCCGCGGCGGTGTGGACGATCGGCTGGCCGGAGACGTTGTAGCTGGTGTTGATGAGGATGGGCACGCCGGTGAGCCGCTTGAAGGCGGTGAGCAGGCGGTGCATGTCGGGATGGACTTCGCGGCGAATCGTCTGCAGGCGAGCCGAGTAGTCGACATGAATGACGCTGCCGATCTCGCTGCGCGGAAAGTCGAGCCGTTCGCGGAGAGAGGCAAAAGTGTCCGGTTGAGGGGCGCGGCGCGACGGGATGAGGTTCGCCGTGTATTGCATGAAGTCGCTCGGCTCGTCGGTGTCGAACCACTCGGCGCAGTGTTCGGCGAGGACGAGCGGAGCGAAGGGCCGGAAGGACTCGCGAAACTTCACGGCAAGATTGAGGCGCGATTGCATGCCGGGCTGGCGGGCGTCGGCCAGGATCGAGCGAGCGCCGAGGGCGCGGGCGCCGAGCTCCATGCCTCCGCGCACCCAGGCGACGATTTTCCCCTCGGCGAGGCGTGCGGCGACGAAGTCGAAAAGGTCGCCTTCGAACGACACACGCCAAGGCGCGGCGGCACTGGGGGCGGGGCCAGGGTCTCCGCCGAGGTAGAAGCCGCGTGTGTCGATTTCGAGCGGTGCACCATTGCAACGGGTGCGCTCGTGGAGGAGCGCGGCACCGAGGCCGCTGCCCATGTCGCCACCCACGGGTGAATTGAACAGATGGGTGAAGATTTTGGCGGCGCGAAGTTTTCCGGCGGTGACGCAATTCTGCGCGCAGCCGCCGCAGAAGAGGAGATTGGTCTCGCCGGTCTCCACGCGAACGAAGCGCGCCATCTTGAACACTTCGTCTTCGAAGATCTGCTGAAGCGAGTGGGCGATATCGATGTGTGCTTCGGTGAGCGGATCCTTGGGACCGCGCACAGGCACGCCGGTGGCTTCGGCGACGAGCGGGAGGGCGGCCATGAGCGACTCCCACTGGAAACGGACGGGGGCGCGCAGTTGGAAGCCGCCGTGAGGGTCGGTGGTGAAAAGCCGTGAGAGCTTGTCCACGAAGGTGGGGCGACCATAGGGGGCGAGGCCCATCACCTTGTATTCAGAACCGAAGGACAGGAAGCCGAGGTAGTGCGTGACCAGCGTGTAGAACATCCCGAGTCCGTTTTCGTAGGATTGTTCGGAGAGGATGCGGAGTTCGCCGTGGTCGATGATTCCCATGCTGGCGCTATAGTCCTCGCCCTTGCCGTCGACGCAGAGAAATGCGGCGCGTTCGAAGGGCGACGTGTGAAACGCGCCGGCGACGTGCGTAAGGTGGTGCCACGCGTAGTGGAAACGGGCGTTGGGCAGCAGGGCGCGGGCTGGTTGAGTGTAGAGGCCCGGCGTGTGCTCGGGCAGAAGCGAGCTCAGCGCGCGGGTGAAGGCATTGCCGGGACGACCGGTGAGATTGAAGAGGTGACACTGGAGCGGTTTTTCCGCGAACACGACATCGGTGACGTCGGCGGGAGCGAGGCGGGCGGCGGCGAGACAGTCGTCGATGGCTAGACGGGGGAAGGCGCCGTCGTGTTTGATCCGGGAGTGACGCTCCTCCTGCGACGCGCGCACCAAGCGACCGTCGACGAGGAGGGCAGCGTTGGCATCATGCCCGAGCAGGCCGCCGATACCGAGGGTGATCCGAGATGGTGTGCTCATGTTGACGAGGGCGCTGCGCAAGAAAGCTTTTACGTTTCGATCAGCGCACGAAAGTCATCGGGGCGATAGTGTGCCTTGGCCGAGGCTGCAGCGGCCGTGCCCATTGTTTTCCATGTGTCTCGAGCAGTTAGCGCACGACGAAGCGTGTCGGCCAAGAGTGGCACTGTTGGCGCCGGGCATAGAAAACCGGTGCGGTTATCGCGTAGCCAGTCTTCGGCCCCGCCTACGCATGTTGAAAGCACCGGGCGCTCGCACATCATCGCTTCGGGGATGGTCATCGGGACTCCATCATCGATCGCGGGTGCGCACAAAAGCTGTTGCGTTGCCCAGATGCATTTCAAGTTGGCGACATACCCGGCGAACTTGACACGCGCCTGCAGGCCAAGGGCTCGAGTTATGGCCTCCAGTGAGGATCGCGCGGGACCGTCGCCATGAATCGTGAGCTGCCACGCAGGTAAACCGGTTCCTAGTTCCGCGAGCGCGTGCAGGAGCAGGTGCACACCCTTGTTCTCTTCGAGCCGTGATACAGTGGCGAGTCTGCCAACGTCGCTCTCGGGCCAAGGTGAAGTGTCGGACGGCTGCCAGCGCAGGGGGTTGTGGAGCACGCGAGCGCGGGGAAGTGGATGAAGGAGGTGACGACGCGTCACCAGGAGGTTGCGCGCTGAAACGAAGAACACGTCTTCCGCGCCGGTGAGCACCTCCCGAATCGAACGCAGGTCAGCCTCGGGAAGCGAGGGGTGTTCCTGTTGCCAGTTGGCGATGACCCGATAGGGGATGCCGGTAGAGTGTAATTGACCGACGAGCTGTAGATGTGACAGCAGGTCGTAAGTGCCTCCTTGGCTGATGACGACGCGATCGGGTCGGAAGCGTGCGAGGGCTCGGCTCAAGGAAGCGTCCGGATTATCCGTCCATCCGCATTTGCGGCGAATGCGGGTGAAAAGGCTTGGTCCTTGGGGCTGCTGCCGCAAATGGAGACTGGCCCCGGCAGCTTGAAGTGCGCGGATACGCGGGTGGTTTGCCACACGGGCAGAAATCGAGAGCAGAAGTGTGTCGCCTCGCTTTGCTGCAGCTTCTGCGGCGTGCGTCCATAGCGTATCAGCCCCACCCCACGGATAACCAAGAATAGTCGAGATGAACGCGATCTTCACTCGCAGAGGCGCAGTTTAGTCAGGGCGTGTGCCATCGCGCCGGAGGCGAATCCAGGGGGCAGGGACGATGTCGCGGTCATCGAGGGAGCCATTGTTGAACCAAGGATCGGGCGCGATAACGAGCTTGTTGGGCGAGGGGTTTAGCCATGCGGCCCACCACGAGAACGTGCTGTTTGCGATCGCGATATGCTCGCACAGGCTCATCAGGCGGATTTTGTCCCAAGGATGCCAATGATCCACGCAACGGACGAACTCATGGGGTCCATCGATAGGAAACTCGCGCGCAATTGCATCGATGTCGTCCGAGAAGACATAAACGGTCGCGTGCGGGTTACGCTCCTTCAATAGGTGAAGAGCGGCCCGATAATAGTCGACGCCGAGCGTGCCGATATTTTTGGCGAAATCTGAATTTCGGACGTAGTCGCCCCGGCGGAAATGCAGAGCCACGGACGGACTTGAGCGAATGCGTTCGGCGAGCGCGGCGACGTTCGGGGGCGGAGGATAGCGAAAGGTGAACTGTAGGCGAAGCAGGTTCGCGACGGGCGCGAAAAACTTCTCCGACTGGAACATTCCGCCCAAGTGGGTGTTATCCGGCAGATCGAAAAACTCGGGATAGAACGCGAACGTAGGAGGGTGATGGGAGCGCCCACTCTGGGCTAGTAGGCGCTCGTAGGCTCGGAGTCGGAGGCGGCGTGCGAGTGCGAGAGACCAGCGTTCGGTGCGGGTGAGCGGCACCCCGCGGAGACGGTTGATTTCCTCCTGCGTCGCGAACTGTTCGGAGACGTTAAGGCAGGAGAGCGCATAGCGATTGTGGGCTTCGTGTTCGCTGTATTCGCGAAACCACGACACGTCCAGTTTCAGGACCGTGCGACGGCGTTCGGCGAGCGCGAGGCCGGCCGCGTATTGGAACATTTGGTTGCCGAGACCGCCAGTGAGCCAGGAGACGATCATGACGCCGGGGGAACCTTCCGAGCGATGATGGTGTGCATGTGATTGTGCAGAAGCGGACGCAAACCGAAGACGGCGTTCAGCGCGCGGCCCATCCAGATTGGAGAGAAGACGCGTCCTTCATCGTAGCCTATGTTTGCGAGATAAGCGGACGACGTGACGGGGGCCGCAGCCGGCCTCCAAGCGCTTCCCCTTCGTCGGAGATACGGCAGGAGTGCGCTGAGCGATTTGTCGTAGGCATAGTTCTCGACCAAGTGGTCGAACTCATGAAGATCCCAGCCGAAAAAAACGGCGTGCTCGGCGGAGGGCTGCTGCATCATGAGGACGGCGACCAGCGTCGGAGAATCTCCGGCAATATTCCGATCAGTTCGGGCAGGGCGGAGCGCTCCTCGTGAACGAGAATGGCCATGTGATCGTGTCCGCAACTCTGCGCCAAGCGCGCATACCACGGATAATTCGGCTCGGTGAAGATTTCGACCACTCTCACGCCGGGCGGGCAGAAGATCATGTTGGAGAACGCGGCGCCGTGGAAGCCGACGATCGCACGTGCAGATCCGAAAATTTCCGCGGTTTGGTTGGGCGTGAGGTCCGCGGCACATACCGGCTCCGCCCAGGGAAGCGCGGCTTGAAGTTCCTTCTCCCAAGCAACTGGACGCATGTGGTCCCGTGTGCGGTCCAGCCACAGCACTTTCCCATGTGGATTTAGCGATGATTCGATCCGCAAACCCGGAATCTGGCGCAGGGTCTGGACGGCCCAAGGGCCGGCTTCGAAGTGGCGAACGACACGATTGGTGAAGATCAGTTGGTCGCAGATGTAGTGGCTGAGTTCGTGGAGGAAGACGGCTTTGTGCTCGAGCCCCCAGAGCGCGAGCCAACGGCGTTTCCATTGTTCGCCATAGCGCGATACGAGGATGCGGTCGCAGGAATCCAGATACGGTCGCAGGAGGGAAAGCTTGGGGAGCGTTTCGACGAAGAAGTGGTAAAAGGTCTGCCCGCCGAGCGTGCTGAGCATTATCGACGTGCCTGGCAATCGCTCGGGAGCAGGCATGCCGGGCGTGGCGACAGCGCGGCTGCGGTCGAACGGGTCATCCCAGTCCTCGCAGGTTTCCGCGATGAAGGTGCGTGTAGTCGGATCGTAGATACGGCCGTGGTTGCCGAAGACGCCGGCGTCGGAGAGGGCGTAGACAACACGGTCCGGTTCGCGAGAGTAGTAAGCTTCGTCAGCGGTCCCAAGATAGGGGCCCGCTGAACCGATGTAATGAGTTGCACGGATGAAAAAGGGGGCGCCAGCTTCACGATGAAGAACACCGGAGAAGCGCGGTCGCTGGTTGTAGACGCCGCGGGAATAGTCCGAGCCGGCGGGAAAAAGCGCATCGAAGCCTTTCGACCGGAAAGGAAGGGGCGTGAACCACCGCTGATAAATTCTGCGCATGGCCAGGCTCAATGGGTGCAGGCGACTTGAATCAGATGGCATTCGCGAGCGGAACATCCCGATGAAACGAGTGCTTCGAAGCAGTTTCGAACACCTCGGTGAGTGCATTCAAAAAGATGCGGTTCAAACGCTCCGGTTGAAAGGTCGTGGCTGCTTCGTTCCGAGCCGCAGCGCTGTATCTCTCGCAAAGTTGGGAATCATGTTCGAGCTCGATCAAGGCTTGGACGACGGAGGAGGCGTCCCGATCGGTGACGATCCTAGCGGCTTTGGAATGTTCAGCCCACTTTACTGCGGCTGACTCGGGGGGAGCCCAGAGGACGATAGGCCGGCCAAATCGGCAGTATTCAGTCAACTTGGAAGGAAAACTGAAGCGGGAGAATTCTGCGAGGGAATCGGCAAACGGGCAGATCACGAGTAAAGCGCTCGCGTTTGAGAGGAGTGGGGGAATTTCGGACTGACCTACCATTCCCCCATAGAAATTCCCGTCTCGCACGGGGCGGGCCGTTTCCGCATTCCAGTCGGGTTCGGGACCGTAGAGTCGAAGCAAGTCCGAACGGTTTGTCTTCAAGAGTTCACGGCAGAGATCGGCGACCTCGTGCGAGTGAAAATAGTGAAAGATTCCCGCGTAAATGATCTGAAATGCTCGTGAAGCCACAGGTGCTCGGGCAACATCCAAGCCTCCTCCGGGAATTGGATACAGGACGCGATGGCGCCAGCCGCCGCCGAACTCGGCGGCGAGCTCAGGTGACACACTGAGCGTGATCGTGCAATTCTGACATGTTCTACGAAAACGGCGATTCGCAAGGGGGCGGAGTTTTCGAGGGAAATCTAGCCAAGCGGGCGACCAATCATGCACGATGGCGATGATCGGTATTCCCGCTTTACGAGCGGCGCGCACCGCGGGAATGAATACAGGAAATTCGGCTACGGCGACGAGCAGGTCAGGTTTGCGTGCTGCTATTGCGGTCAGGATTTTCCGGTATGACACCGCAATACCTGCGAGGGCATCGAGCCCCTGCGCCCAGCGGCGCCAGCGAGACCGGTGGAGTTTAAGGAAAAGCGGGCGTTTGGGAATGGGATCGAAATATAAATCGGAAGCCTCGGCGTATTCCGAATGAGCGGATACAATCTCGAAGTGACGGCGTGCTGCCTCAAGATGACGGTGCATCAACAGTTGACCCGACGTGGTGGGCAAAGCCGGACGCGGGGCGATAAAAAGCAGGCGAGGGAGGGTGCGAGCCGAGTTCAACTAGATTGGGTTGCCCGAAATGGTTTTTGCATGCCCGTCACTATCTCTGCGGGAGGGGAGAGGCGTCGATCTATGAAGGCGCATCTACGATAGGTGAGGCTATACGATTACGCTGCGGATAGCAGCGAAGCGACGCATCGGGGCACCACCATCGGGCGATGGCCGAACATGCGGGCGTAATGTCCTTTCAAAAAGAGACGGAAAGGGCTTCGATTGCGCAGCAGCGAGCGAGCGAGCCGATGTGCCAGCTTGCCGGGTTCTGATTCGGGAACAGCTTTTGCAGCGAGCCACGGATAGCGACGCTCAATTGCGAGTAGAGCGATGATATAGGGCGCGAAAATACCTTCGAAAATCGGCCCGCTCGGCTGCTGCTCGTGTTCGACAAGATGAAGGTCGAAATATTTAGAGCCGACACGTTTCAGACCGTGAAAGTGGAAAAACACGAGTGGCTCGTCGCCGATAAGGAGAGTGGACCCTTGGTAGCCGACCGGATGGTTGCCGATATTCCATACTCCGACGTTCCCTCCTTTGTGTTGCAGCACCTTGACGCCGTGAAAAAGCTGGGGCCATTCGTCCAGATACTTCTGGTCGCCGTAGACTCCTCTCGCCGGATCTGTGCAGCAGGAGGCGAGGCAACGCTCGCCCCACCAAGCGAGACACTTCGAAGCATGCTCATCCCGGCGAAAGATGATCAGTCCGACGTTGTAGATGCCGTAAACCACCATGCCCTCTCTTCCTTTCGGCCATCGATGGGCGATGATGCCCACCGATGCGTCACCGAACTCGGCAAAAAGGGGCTCGATCGAAGAATAGAAGAAAAGGTCTGCGTCGAGATAGGTGACGAGTTCGGCGCTAGCCTCGTGTTGGAAAACGAAGGCGGGCAGAAATGGAGTGCAGGTAAAGTAGAACTCGATTCGAGAACGAGTTGTTTTCGCAACCGATAGCGCCGGGAACTGAGCCTCCAAGTCCACCAGTTTGAACGCCACCACATCGTTCAGCTCCAAACCGGTGATGAAGTCATGAACTTCATCATCGAGGCACAATGCCCACAATTTGAAGGGATGACCGTGACGCCGCAGCGACGCGTGCAACGCAAGCGCGCGGCTGGCGTAGTGGCTGTCGAAATACGTGCAGTAGTGCCGCATGGAACTGAAGCTCAGGGCAGAGGAGAAAAAGAGGAAGCGCGGTGGCGCAGAGACTAGATTTTTTCGAGAACGAAACCCTTGAAATAAGCGGGTTCATCCCGGAGGGAAATAGAGTCAAAGCCGGGAAACTCCGCGATACATCTGTAACCGCCCGCGACGAACACCGTGGTAAGTTTTTTTTCGTCAAAAACCCAAGCGGGATAATCTGCCAAGTATATGTTTGCGGGCACGTGTTGGATCGTCAGCCGGTCGCGACCGGAATAAAGGAAAGGCGTCCGATCGACGATGACATGCTTTATTCCGAGTTGAAGCATCGAAGCGAGAACCCCGTGAGGTGCGGGGAGGTATTGCAAGACGCCGGATAAGAGAAGCACATCGGGAAACTGCTGGGCCACAGCTTCGTCCAGAGAGTGGTAGAATCGAAGCTCCGACGTTTGGAACTCCCGCTGCCCGCATTCCACCACCGTAGGCTGTTCTACCACTGCCCAGTCGATTGACACAGCGCGGCCGAAGAATGATTTCGTTTGGAAATATGTGCTGCCGAGCGAGCCGCCGAAGTCGAGGACCGAGAGCTTGCCGCTGTTGTTCAGGGCGGCGCGACCCAACGCGCTCAACATCGGCAAGGCATATTGCGGCTGATCGAAGATGACAGAGTCGCGCTCGAAAACAGCCTCTCCATTTCGGACTTTGAGGATGGCAGCTCGAGTGCGTTCGAGGATGACAGGTGCAGCATAGCCGTTGCACATGGCTACTGCTTCGGCCCACGACAGATAGTTGCCGCGAAACTCAAGTTGGTCTTCCGGGGGGGGCTGAAAGGACTGCCTGATCCTTTTGATAAACTTCCAGATACAAGGAGGGCAGAGTTCTCTCGAAAGATATTTGATGTTCATCTTTGGGGGGCTGCGCCTGATGATAAAAGTGAAACCGCCGTAAGGTGAGCGATCACCTCAGGCTTCGGTTCGACAGGAACCATTTTGTTGCTATAGTGTGTGTCGCACAGGGTGGCGCGTATGCTCAAATACCGTAGAGTTCACACCACTGGGCGGGAGCGATGATTGGCGCGGGCGTGGGGCTTCGGCTCCATGTGGTGTTTCCCGAGAAGAAGGCGTGAAATATCTTCAGCGCGTCTGAGCGGCTAATTCTCCCCGCCCGCACGGATGGCCAAGAGTCAACGCTCTCCTCGTGCACAACGGCATGGCAACAAACCACGAGCGATCGTTGGACCCCAATCGCAACCAAAGCGCCAGCGCGATGATTGCCGTCCAATAGGAGGAATGCGGATTTGCCGTCCTTGCGTCGGAGCTCAAGCGCTTGCGCGGGGCCAAATCGCTCGGGGTGGTAACCGTGAAACAAAATAGACCGGAGGGCCCGTTCCAACCAGAAGAACTCTTCTTCAATACGGAACGATTGGATCCCGACTTCGGAAAAGTGGGTCAAGAGGTCCGGCGATTCGTCGGGATTGCTTCGCCAGCCGTGGTTGCGCCAATCGCCGGGATCCCGGTCATCCCAAGGGTAGACGCAAGCAGCCCAGGGACGTGTTAGATGAATTCCCAAGGCCTCCCCAAAATGGCGTGGCCGGTAGTGCCGTAAGAAGTCGATAAATTCGCGACGAGCAGCCTGGATCGAGTGGCCCTCGTGAACGGCAATTTGATAGGTTTCGTATGGGTTGTATTCCTGCTTTCCATAGCGAAAGCCGCAGTAGGGATGAACACAGTCCTTCAGGTTGGCCTCGATGATCAAAGGACGTGAGGATGGCCGACCGATGCGCGCCACGAAGCGGCTAACAATCGGGGGGATGAAGAGGCTCGCGAGCGTTTTCATCCTGCAGAACGGCAGGCCCATGTCACATCTGCGTGAACCAGCCCGAGTGCCGAGCCGGTGAAAGGGGGCGCATCGCCGGAGGCCCGAAGCAGCTCGAATGACAACGCTTCGGGTTTATAGTCATAAAGCTCAATATTGGGCCGATGGAGACCCAGATTGACCACATAGCGTCCGGGCAAAAGGAGGTTTCGCGGCAACGTAGCCGATAGCAGATACTCTCCCGGATGTTCGACTGAACGGCACTCGGCGGTTTCTACATGTGAGGTGTAAAACAATCGCTCTCTTTTGAAATTCATCACGGAGAGTGAGACCTCAAGGCCGGTGATTGGTCTGCGAACAGAGATATGGGTGTTGATAGTGATCGTGTCTTCGGTGCGGTAAGCTCCTTCACGTGAGCTTCCCGGCACCGAGAGATATGCTTCCACTAGCTGCGCGGGTTTGTCAGTTTGGGAAAAACGGACTCTGCTCGAGGTGTTCTGGCCGGCTCCCAAATAGTCTGCGATGGTCCGAGCGGTATCGCCGGATGTTTTTACGCGACCGTGTTCAAGCAGGATGCAGCTTGTGCAAAGCGAGCTGACGGCCTCGGTGTTGTGGCTTACAAATAGCACCGTCCGGTTCTCGCGACGGGACACCTCCTCCATTTTGTTGATGCATTTTTTTTGGAAGGCGGCGTCGCCGACGGCGAGGACTTCGTCGACGATGAGGATCTCGGGCTCGAGATGGGCGGCGACGGCGAAGGCTAGGCGGACATACATGCCGCTGCTGTAGCGTTTCACCGGCGTGTCGAGGAACCGCTCGACCTCGGCGAAGGCGACGATTTCATCGAATTTTTTGCGGATTTCCCCGCGGCTCATGCCGAGGATGGCGCCGTTCAGGAAGATATTCTCTCGACCGGTGAGTTCGGGGTGAAAACCCGTCCCGACCTCGAGGAGCGAGGCGACGCGGCCGCGGAGCTTTACCTTGCCGGAGGTCGGCTCGGTGATGCGCGAGAGAATTTTGAGGAGGGTGGATTTGCCCGCGCCGTTGCGACCGATGATGCCGACGACTTCGCCGGGCTGGATGGTGAAGGAGACATCGCGCAAGGCCCAAAATTCTTCGGTGCTGAAGCCGGTGCCCCAGCGGAAGCGCCGCCAGAGTTTTCGCGCGGTGTGGTGCAACGTGTCACGGAGGTTATCGTGGCGCGATTCGTGTTGAATCACGTAGCGCTTGCTCAGGCCGGAAACTTCGATGGCGGGAAGACTCATGTCAGATCACGTCGGCGAACTGGCGCTCCATGCGGCGGAAATACCAGAGGCCGCCGGCGAGGAGGATGATTGCGACGAGGATGGAGAAGAGCATGCTCGTAAGATCGAGTTGCTGGCGTCCGCCGAGGAGGCACCAGCGGAATCCGTCGATGACGCCGGTGAGAGGATTGAGCGCGAGAAGTTCGCGCCAGTTGGGAAGATGGTCGGTGCGAAACCCAACCGGCGAAACGAACAGGCCGACCTGCATGATGAATGGGACGATGAATCGAAAATCCCGATACTTCACGGTGAGGCTGGTGAGCCAAAGACCGGCGCCGAGCGCGATCAGAAGGGCGTTGGCGATAAAGAGCGGAAGCAGGAGCCAGTGCCAAGTCGGTGTGGAACCGAACCAAAGCGAGACCGCGACGAAGAGCGCGAGAACGACGGCAAAGTCGATGAGCGCGACGGCGAGCGAGGAGATCGGGACGATCAGGCGCGGAAAGTAGACTTTCGAAATCAGATGCGAATTGCCGACCACGCTGTTGCTCGCGCCTGTGAGGGCAGTGGAGAAAAGTTGCCACGGAAGCAGGCCGGCGAGGACAAGGAGCGGATAAGGCACGCCGCCCGCGGGCATTCCAGCGAGGCGGCCGAAGACGAAGGTAAAGATCGCCATCGTGATCAGCGGCTGAATGAGGGCCCAACCGGCGCCGAGAACGGCTTGCTTGTAGCGGACCTTGATGTCGCGCCAGGCGAGGAAGCCGAGGAGTTCGCGGTAGCGCCAGAGATCGCGCCAGTAGTTGGCGTCGGAATGGCCGGCTTCGAGGGTGATCTCGGGAGGAGTGGTGGCTTCGGAGGACAAGGCTGGTGTTCTGCACCGCGCTCACGCGCGGGGTCACATCATTTGTTGCGCGCGAGGGCGAGGAACTCGTCGTAGTCGCGGATGTAATCGGACTCTTTGAAGTGGTCGCTGGCGAGGACGAGGATCACACAGTCGTAGGAAAACGAGGACATCGTGTGCCAGAGCATGGGGCCGAGGCGGATGCCGCGGGCGGGGTCGTTGAGATGAATGCGCTGTTTCGTTTTGCCGTCGTCGAGGTGCAGCGTGAACGAGCCGTTGATACAGAAGATGGCTTGCTCGAGTTTGCGATGCGCGTGCTTGCCGCGGACGGCTTTCGGATTCGCGAGCGTGTTGATGAAATAAACGCGTTTGATCGGAAAGGGAACGTGCTCCCGGGCCTCGGCGATGAAAAGGTTTCCGTCGGGAAGGTCCTTGAAGCACTTCAGCGCGAGCAGGCCGGAATTTTGCACGCGCAGGGTGAGATTCTTGTTCATGAGCCGGAGCGAATCGTGTGCGTCAGAGCGCGAGCAGCGAAGCGAGGCGGTCCTTGAATTGCGAATACGAAAACTCGCGGGCGCGGGCGAGGATCGCGGATTCGTCCCAGTCGCGGCGGAGCGCGGCGATGGCGGCTTCGGCGATCGCGGGCACGTCGCCGAAGGGCACGAGGACGCCCGTGTCGGGCGTGATGACCTCGGGCACGCCGCCGGCGCGCGCGCCGAGGCAGGGGCGACCGTTGGCCATGGCTTCGAGAAACACGAGACCAAACCCTTCGCGTTCGCTGGGGAGGGCGAAGAGCGTGCAGGCGCGGAGCTCGTCGGCCATGCGACGATCGGCGACGTAGCCGAGAAACTCGATCGCGTGGCGGAGGCGGAGCCGGTCGCGAAGCTGTTGCAGGCGGGGAAGATCGTCGCCGCGGCCGATGATGCGGAGCGTTGCGTCGGGGATCGCGGCGCGGATCGCGGGCATCGCCTCGATCATGTGTTCGACGCCCTTGTAGCGGTCGGAATACGTGAGGCGGGTGACGACGAGGATCGTCGGGGCGCGTCCGTCGCGGGGCAGGCCCGGGGCGATCTTGAAGGCGGGATCGAGGGCGTTGGGAAGGACGACCGTTTTTCCAGGCGCGAGCGGGCAGCGGCGGAGCAATTCGCGGCGGGTGTAGTCGCTGACGCACAGGACGCGTTCGGCCCGGCGGAGGGCGAGGCGTTCGAGCGGCGTGTAGTCGCGCCACACCTCGATGCCGTGGGCGACGAGGTAGTATCGAAGACGTGGATACCGCAGCTTCGCGGCGAGGGCGACGGGGAGTTGCGCGAGGTGGCCGCAGACCAGGCGGTTGGCGCCGCGGGAGAGGGCGAAGGTGTCGCGGATGAAGCGGGACTTGTTGCGGCCGCAGACGCGCCATTCGGAAAGGTGGTCGTTGGAGGAGCGGCGGAGGTCGCGCGAGTCGACCATGTAGTCGTTGAGGGCGACGAGGCGGACGGCGTCGTTGGGGCCGGAAAGATCGCAGAGGGCTTTGAGGTAGATTTGAAGGATTCGCGGGATGCCGCCTTCGGAAGCGAAGATCTCCGGGGCGACGAGCAACGTGCGTTGTTTGGCGACGCGGACGCGCGCGGTGGAGCGATTCGCGACGATGTGCGGCGCGGGGGCGGCGGCGGCTTGCGGTTCGAGCGGCCAGGGACGCGGTCGCAGCGGGGTGGGCGCGGGGCGGTTGGTGAAATCGATGAGGATGGCGAGGCTCCAGAGACGGGACCAATCGCGCAAATCGTCGGAAGTGAGGAAGGACTGCCAGCGACGTTGCACGGCCTCGCGGGAGAAAAACTGGGAGCGGTCGATGGAGCCGTCGGAGAACGTCGCCTCGAGGAACGGCCGCAGCTCGGATTTCATCCACGACGCGAAGGGGAAGGTGAAGCCTTGCTTCCGGCGCCGGGCGAGATCGGGTGGAAGGAGATCGCCGAGCGCACGGGAAAGAGCGGACTTGGGTGCGCGGTGGTCGAATTTGAAAGCGGTGGGCTGGCGCCAGAGCCATTCGGCGAGGGGGCGGTCGACAAAGGGGACGCGGAGTTCGAGCGAGTGGCGCATGCTCATGACGTCGCTGTCGCGCAGAAGGACGTCGGCCATGTAGGTGCGGAGTTCCCAGGCGCTGATGGCGTCGAGGGACGGCACGTCGGCGAGATCGCCGGCGAGCGCGGCGAGTTCGGGGTGGAAAGGTGGCGTGGCGGCGGCGATACGGCGAAGGTCGGGCGAAAGCAGATCGCGGCGGTGATCCTCGGAAAACACGCGGCGCTGCATGGCGTTCAGTTCGTGAAATGAGCGCGCGTGCTCGAGCATGTCAGCGAGCTTGCGGGAACGCGTGGCGCCGCGGCGGAGGCGGGAAAGGAGATTGCGACGCAGCGGTGGAGGAATGAGTCGCCAGACCGGGAGCAGGCGCGACAGGCGCGGGAGGTCGCGAAACGACGGATATCCGCCGAAGAGTTCGTCGCCGCCGAGGCCGGAGAGAGCGACGGTGACTCCACCTTGTCGCGCGGTCTGGCTGACGTAGTAGGTGTTGATGCCGTCGCCGGTGGGTTGGTCGAGAGCGGCGAGAATGGCGGGAAGATCGCGGGCGACCTCGGCGCCGGAGAGGACGCGGGGGTGGTGATCGCAACCGAAGTGACGGGCGGTTGCTTCGGCGGCGGAGGACTCGTCGAAGCTCGATTCGCCGAAGCCGATGGTGAAGGTTTTGAGGGGCGTGCCGCCGAGGTGTGACATGAGGCCGACGACGGCGGCGGAATCGAGGCCGCCGGAGAGAAAGGCGCCGACGGGCACGTCGGCGATCGCGTGGGCGCGAATGCTGTCTTCAAGGCGGGCGCGGAGTTCGCATTCGAAATCGGCGCGAGAGCGGCAGGGCGATTCGGCCGGGATCGAGCGGAAGGACCACGCGGCGTGAATCGCGAGTTCGCCGCGGCGGAATGTGGCGCATTCGCCGGGACGGAGGCTGAAGACGCCGCGATAGATGGTGCGTGGGGCGGGAACGGCGAGCCAGGCGAGGTATTCGGAAAGCGAAACGGGATCGATTTCGGTCGAGAACACGCCGGAGGCCAAGAGGGCGTTGAGTTCGGACGCGAAGAGCAGCCGGGCGCCGTCGTGACGGTAGTAGAGTGGTTTGATGCCGAACGGATCCCGGGCGAGGAAGAGGGATTCGTCGTGGGCATCCCAGACGGCGAAGGCGAACATGCCGCGAAGCCGGTCGAGGCAGCGTTCGCCCCACTGCGCATAGGCGGCGAGGAGGACCTCGGTGTCGCAGGAGGTGCGGAAGGTGAAGCCGGCGGCGGAGAGCTCGTCGCGGAGTTGATGGAAATTGTAGATGGCGCCGTTGAACACGATCCGGAGGCGTCCGTCGGGCGAGGTCATGGGCTGCCGGCCGTTGGCGAGATCGAAAATCGCGAGACGGCGCATGCCGAGGGTGGCGTGCGCGGCGGATTCGATGGCACCGTCGTCGGGGCCGCGGTGGACCATGAGCCGGCACATGCGGGCGACGGCGTCGTGGCGCATATCGGGGGCGCTATCGGGCTCAACGAATCCGGCTATCCCGCACATCGTGTAAAAATGGCCAGGCTTCGCCCCGTCGCTTCTTGGGCAAAAGCGATGCGGGCAGGCTCGACAGCGGTCGGGGCCATGATGCGCGGATAGGGAATAACCCCCATTTGGCTAGGTCAATTCAACACCTCGGCCAAACGTCGGAAAGGTGGGGAAAAAGCGGCTACAAGCAGGCAGCTCACTGAGCGCCAACGTGGTGCAAATTCGTTTCAGGGAGGTAAAACGAGAGTGGGTTGAAACGGACAAAAGCCTAAGGGCGGGGGAAAGGCGCCTGAAGATGCGGGGCCTTTGGCGCAGATGGATGCGGCGACCTCGCGGGACTTTTCGGGGGTGAAGAGCAGCTCGACGAGGCGGAGGCCAAAATCGAGGGCGGTGCCGGCGCCGCGGGAGGTGAGGAGGTTGCCGTCGAGGACGACGCGTTCGTCGGCGAGAATCTGGGGAAGTTCGTCGGCGACGGACGGGTGGGCGGTGTAGCGGCGGTTGGCGAGGAGGCCGGCGTCGTGGAGGACGGTGGGAGCGGCGCAGATCGCGCTGACGAGGCGACCGGCAGCATGGTGGCGAAGGACGATGGCGCGGACGCGCGGGTCGGCGCGGAGGTTTTTGGTGCCGGGGCCGCCGGGGAGGAAGATCGCATCGAAGTCGTTCGATTCGACGGTGGCGAGAGAGGTGTCGGCGTGGAGGGTAAGGTTTGCGCGGCCGCCGGTGACATGGATGGTTTCACCGAGGGTGGCGACGGTGACGTCGGCGCCGGCGCGGCGCAGGAGGTCGATGGGGGTGACGGCCTCGATTTCCTCAAATCCCTCCGCGAGGATTGCGAGAACGGTGGGCATGGGAAGAATTGAACGAACATGTCCGGCTTTGCCCACGGAAATTTTGCAGGAAAACGCCTCATCGTATTTGGATGTGGATACGTGGGGGGCGCGGTGGCTCGGGAGGCGGTGGCGCGCGGAATGCGGGTGACGGCGTTGACGCGGAATCCGGCGACAGCGGCGGAGATGCATCGGGTCGGCGTGGATGTGGTGGTGGCGGAGCTCGCGTCGGAGACGTGGCACGCCGATGTGGTGGGCGACGCGGAGTATGTGTTGAATGCGGTGAGTTCGGGCGGCGGCGGAGTGGAGGGATATCGGCGGAGCTATCTGGACGGGATGAAGTCGATCGTGGCGTGGGCGGCGGCGAGGCCGGGGAACGGAACGATTGTTTATACGAGCAGCACGTCGGTGTATCCGCAGGATGGCGGTGTGGTCGTCGACGAGGAGGCAAGCACGGTCGGCGTGGGGGAACGCGGAGGGATTTTACGGGAGGCGGAGCACGTGTTGTTGGGCGCGGGCGGATTCGAACGGCGCTTTGTGTTGAGGCTTGCGGGGATTTACGGGCCGGGGCGGCGGCATTTGGTGGAGCAGGTGCGCAATGGAGAAGTGGCGGGCCGAGGGGAGCATCGGTTGAATCTGGTGCATCGCGACGACGTGTGTGGCGCGATCTGGGCGGCGTGGGGAGCGGGGCCGGAGGTGGACGGCGGGATTTTCAATGTGGCGGACGATGGCGCGGCGCCGAAGGCGGAGGTGGTGGCGTGGCTCGCACGGAGGGTGGACGTGAAGGAGCCGCGGTTCACGGGAGAGCCGGCGGGAGGACGGCGGACGGTCACGCCGGATCGGGTGATTTCGAACGCGAAGGCGAAGCGCGTGCTCGGGTGGACGCCGCGGTATCCGAGTTTTCGCGAAGGCTACGAAAATGTGTTCGCCGCGGAAGCGGTTTAGCCGTTTACCGGCAGGCTCAACTCAAACGACAAACCCAAATCAACCCATGGCTGGCGTAGGCAAACTTCTCAAACAGGCGCAGAAAATGCAGCGCGGGATCGAGGCGCTGCAGGCGGAACTCGAGGCGAAGGTGATCGATGTCACGAGCGGCGGCGGCGCGGTGAAGATCAAGATCAGCGGTTCGGGCAAGTTTCTCGCGCTGGAACTCGATCCGGAGTTCTTGAAGGAAGACGCGAAACTCGTGTCGGACACGGTCCTCGCGGCGGTGCAGGACGCGGCGAAGCAGGCGAAGGATTACAACGACGCGGAAATGCAGAAGGTGACGTCGGCGTTTCAATTGCCGGGGTTCATGTGATTTTCGAATTTCGAATTTCGATTTTCGATTCTGTAGGCGTTGGCTGCTGAGGAAGTCGGGAATCGAAAATCGAAAATCGGAAATCGAAAATTCCATGTCGTCTGCGTTTGAAAAACTGCAGCAGCAACTGAAGCAGTTGCCGGGGCTGGGGTATCGGTCGTCGGAGCGGATTGCGTTGCATCTGCTCGTGGAGAAGCCGGAGCGGTTGTCACAGTTGGTGTCGGCGTTGGAGGAAGCGGCCCGGACGGTGCGGCGGTGTGCGCGGTGCGGGAATCTCGCGGAGGCGGAGTTGTGCGCGATCTGTGCGGACGAGCGACGCGATCAATCGGTGGTGTGCGTCGTGGAGCAGGTGCCGGATCTCGTGGCGCTGGAGCGGAGCGGGGCGTATCGCGGGGTTTACCATGTGCTGCACGGGAAGCTTTCGCCGCTGCATGGGATCGGCCCGAAGGATCTGAATTTTGCGGCGCTGTTTGCGCGGGTGGAAGGTGGCGGAGTCGGGGAGTTGATTTTGGCGTTATCGAACGACGTCGAAGGCGAGGCGACGTGCCATTATTTGACCGAGCAGCTCGCAGCGCAGGGGCGAGAAGTGAAAGTGACCCGGATCGGGTTTGGGCTGCCGAGTGGCGGGGGCGTGCTTTACGCGGATTCGGTGACGTTGAAGAGCGCGTTGGAAGCGCGGCGGACGTATTCGTAAGAGGCGGCGGGCGAAGATTCGGGATTGCGGTCGCGAGGTTTGTCCCTTTTTTTCCGCACGTTTTTCGCGGGCGTAGTATATCGGCTATTATGTGGGCTTCCCAAGCCTGAGAGGCGGGTTCGATTCCCGCCGCCCGCACCAAAATTTTGGTCCCGTTGTTTGGGGGACGAAACGCTAACGCTTTCCGCTATCGGCGGTGGAAGAGGAGGCGGAGGGTGTGGAAGGCGACGGCGAGGACGCGGGAGTCGGGGGCGGGTTGGGGATAGCCTTGCGCGTAGGTGAGGCGGAGACGGTGCGGGCCGGGCTCGGCGCCCAGATCAATGACGTGCGATTGGGCGTCGGAGACACGTTGAACGGGGCAGCGGGCGAGTTCGCGGTCGTCGAGGGAGACGGTGACGGATTGCTCGACGTGCGGACATTGAAACTTCAGTTCGAATTCGCCGCGGTGGCCGGGAGGGAGGGTGAACGTGAGTTCGGTGAAGGGGGCGAGTCCCCAGCGCAGGACGGGGAGCATGATGAGCGGAAACGGACCTTCGGGATGGCCGAGTCCGGTCACTTGATCGAAACCCTCGAAACCGGGTTCGACGCGGCGACAGTTGGGATCGGGAGGAATGGGGAGACGTTCGTTGGCTTCGAGAAGTTCGGCGTCCCAGTGATGGCAGGCGTGGAAGTAGGGCGGCGACGCGAGCGTCAGAAGATCGGCGGGGGCGCGACGGGTGTAGATGAGGTATTTATGCGCGGGCTTGGGGCCGTGGAAGTGGAGGATCGTGGCGGAAGGATTTTCGGGCCAGTAGGTTTTCCAATTGAGCTCGAGCGGGAGGCGATCGATGCGGCCGGCGAAGTGACGTTGGAGGAGCGCCTGGTCGTAGGGCGGCGAAAGCGCTTCGTCCATGTGGGCGCGGAACGTGTTGGTGAGCGCGGGCAGCTCGGCTTCCCAGGCGGGGACGTTGATGAGCATGACGCCGCTGTTGAAGCGGTCGAAGTCGTTGCGGTCGTGCTCGGGAGCGACGGCGAGAAAGCGCGGGCGGAGCGAGTCGAGGAACGGGGCGACGTTGCGGAGAAACATCACGTCGCAGTCGGTGTAGAGAACGACTTCGTCGTGCCAGCCCTGTTCGCGACAGATGGCGGGGATCTCGAGCCGGAGGTAGGCGCCGCGGGCAATGGGCGAAAAGTGGACGGTGATGACGCCGAGAAACGTGCTGCGGCGTAGGACGGTGACGCCGGCTTGGCGGAGCCAGACGGTGATGGCGTTTTCCTCGCCGTCGTAGATGCAGACCGGGATGAGGGAGGTGTGCTTGCGCGCGGTGTGGACGGCGACCTGGAGGAGGTGGGCGTAGTCCCAGAAGCCGGGGGAATTTTCGTTGAGCGCGAAGAACCAACGCATCGGGCGAGGAAAGACGGCGGAGCGGAGGGTCGTCAATCTGCCGCAAACAACGGTTGCAGCAGAGGAGTTCGGGAATAACGTGGCGGCGAACCCCTCCCACTAACGATGAAACTCCCCAAATTATTCCTCAGTGTTTTCGTTGCTTCGATGCTGACCGCGGGCCTGGCGCTCGCTGCCGATGAGAAACCGCAAACGGCGGAAGCGAAGAAGGCCGGTTGCTGCGTGAAGGCCGAGAAGGACGGCAAGGCATGCGGGCACGCGTGCTGCGTCGAGGCCATGGAGGCCGGAAAGAATTGCGAGAAGTGCGGCGGCTCCGGGCTGGCGGAGAAGAAGTGAGGCGCCGAGCGCTCTGATTCCTTAAACTCAAAACGCGTGGGCGATGTGCTCACGCGTTTTTTTTTGCGGGGTTGGGAGTGCGAGCCAAAGCCCGCACGATGGTTACACGTTGGTCGCGACGTGTTCGGCGCTGAGGTGGCGCCAACGATCGACGACGCGGCGATACATGTCGTCGGGTGCGAGACCGTAGGCGGCGCGGAGGATTTCGACGCTGCTGCCGTGTTCGACAAATTTGTCGGGCCAGCCGATGCGCTCGACGGCGGTGGGGCAGTTGGCCTCCTGCAGGGCTTCGAGGACGGCGCTGCCGAAGCCGCCGGTGACGACGTGATCCTCGAGCGTAACCAAAAGCGGGATACACGCGGCGTGGCTGAGGAGGAGCGTGCGATCGAGCGGTTTGACGAAGCGGGCGTTTACGACGCCGACGGAAAGGTTTTCCTCGGCTTCGAGGCGGGCGGCGAGTTTGAGCGCGTCCTGCACCATGGGACCGAGCGCCCAGAGCATGATGTTGGAACCCTGGCGGAGGACTTCGGCCTGACCGATGGGGAGCGTGGCGGGTTGCGGTTTGATGGATACGCCGGTGCCGGCGCCGCGCGGATAGCGAACGAACGCGGGCGAGCCGAGGTGCAGGCTCGTGTGCAGCATGTCCACGAGCTCGTCCTCGTCCTTGGGCTGCATGACGGTGGCGTTGGGGACGCAACGGAGATAAGCGAGATCGAAGAGACCATGGTGCGTGGGACCGTCGTTGGCGGAGAGGCCGGCGCGGTCCATGCAGAACGTCACGGGCAGATTTTGCAGCGCGACATCGTGGATGATCTGGTCGTAGGCGCGCTGGAGGAAGGTCGAGTAGATCGCGCAGACGGGCTTGATGCCCTTGGTGGCGAGACCGGCGGCGAAGAGGACGGCGTGTTCCTCGGCGATGCCGACGTCGAAGAATTGTTTCGGAGCCGCGGCGGCGAGGTGCGAGAGGCCGGTGCCGCTGGGCATCGCGCCGGTGATACCGACGATGCTGGCGTCCTCTTTGGCGAAACGAGCGAGCGCGTGGCCGAAGACGTCCTGGTAGGCGGGCGGAGTTTGAGCGGACGACTTGGTGCTTTCGCCGGTGACGGGATCGAAGGGGCTGGCGCCGTGGAATTTTTCGGGGTGGCTGACGGCGGCGTTGAGGCCCTTGCCCTTTTTGGTGAGGACGTGGATCAGGACGGGGACGTCGCAGTGCTTGGCGAATTCGAGATTCTTGATGAGCGCGTCGAAATTATGGCCGTCGACGGGACCGAGGTAGCGGAGGCCGAATTTTTCGAAGAGAGAGGATTCGACGAAGAAGTCCTTGGTTTCGCGTTTCCACTTCTGGTAGACGCGATTCATCTCCACGCCGGTCTGGAAGCTCGTGAAGAACTTTTCGATGTCGTGATGGAGCTTGTTGTAGGTCGGACTGGTGCTGATCCGGTTGAGGTAGGTGGAGATCGCGCCGACGTTCTTGGCGATGGACCATTCGTTATCGTTGAGGATGACGATCAACCGCTTGGTGGAGGAGACGACGTTGTTGAGCGCCTCGAGGGTGATGCCGCAGGTGAAAGCGGCGTCGCCGCAGACGGCGACGACGTGTTCGGAAGAGCCGCGGAGATCGCGGGCGGTGGCCATGCCGAGGGCGGCGGAGAGGGCGGTGCCGGCGTGGCCGGCGCCAAAGGCGTCGTGGGGGCTCTCGGAACGCGTGAGGAAGCCGCTGGCGCCGCCGGTCTGGCGGAGTTTTCTGAAGAAGTCGCCGCCGCGACCGGTGAGGAGCTTGTGGACGTAGCCCTGGTGGGCGACGTCGAAGACGAACTGGTCCTCGGGCGTGGAGAAGACGCGGTGGAGGGCGAGGGTGAGCTCGACGACGCCGAGATTGGGACCGATGTGGCCGCCGTTCTTGGAGGTGACCGCGATGAGTTCATCGCGGATTTCCTGCGCGAGGCGCGGAAGCTCGGAGGCGGGGAGAGCCTTGACGTCGGCGGGGCTTTGAATGGTCGGGAGCAGACGCGACGGCGTGGCGGTGGAGGAGTCGTTCATCGACGGCGGGGGCGGCGAGGCGGTCAGGCCTCGCTCGTGGTTTCGAACTTGGCGAAAGCGACGCCGTCCTTCTGCTTTTTGAGCAGCTCGATCTTGAGTTCGGCGTCCTTGAGACGCGACTCGCAGATCTTCAGGAGCTTATTGCCCTCTTCAAACTTCGCGAGCAACTCGGCGAGGGGGACCTCGCCGGATTCCATCGATTCGACGATGGACTCGAGCTGCGAGAGCGCGGTCTCGAAGGAGGGTTGTGTGTCCGTAGCTTCCACGGGCGGAACGATGCGGCGGGGATAAGGGTTTTCAATCAAAGATTGGGGCGGGGCGGGGAGGCGGGGGAGCGAGGGGCGGAGTGGAATTTGCGGTTGGCGGGGGCGGGAAAGTTGGATGCGTTGAGGCGATGCTACTTGTGCTTGTGATCACGGCGGCGCTGATGGTGCTGCGGTTGGCGGGAGAACTGGTGTTGTCGGCGTTGAACCGCGCGGAAGTGCGGCGGCATGCGTCGGCTCCGCCGCCGGCGGTGGCGGCGATCATGGACAACGACACGTATGCAAAATCGGTGCGCTACACGTTGGCGCGGTCGCAGTTCGGTGTATTGACCTCGATTTTCGACACGCTGGTGCTGGCGCTGTTTGTGTTCGGGGGCGTGCTGCCGTGGCTGTATGTGCACGTGGTGGGATGGGGCGATTTGGATGCGACGTGGACGCGGGCGCTTTTTATCTTGATCGCGGGGAGCTTGCTGTCGTTGCCGTCGCTGCCCTTCGAGTGGTGGGAGACGTTCCGGCTCGAAGCGCGGTATGGGTTCAACAAAACGACGCCGAAGTTGTGGATCACGGATCGAATCAAAGGGATGCTGCTGGCGTTTGCGATCGGCGGGCCGTTGCTGTGGGCGGTGTTGTCGCTGGTGCGCTGGGCGGGGGACGCGTGGTGGGTGTGGGGCTTCGCGCTCGTATTCGGATTTCAGCTACTGATGTTGGTGCTTTATCCCAAGCTGATCCTCCCGCTGTTCAACAAGTTGACGCCGCTACCGGAGGGCGAGTTGAAGAACCGGCTGATGGCGCTGGGCGATCGGACGGGATTCAAGGCGCGGGCGATCGAAGTGATCGATGGCAGCAAGCGGTCGGCGCACTCGAATGCGTATTTCACGGGTTTCGGGCGGTTTCGTCGGATCGTGTTGTTCGATACGTTGATCACGCAACTGACGCCGGAGGAACTGGAGGCGGTGCTGGCGCACGAGATCGGGCACTATCGGCGCGGGCACATTCCGAAGATGCTGGTGATGTCGGCGGGGATGATGCTCGGCGCGTTTGCGGCGGTGGCGTGGCTGGCGAAGAGCCCGTGGTTCAATCCGGCGTTTGGATTTCCGCCGGGCGAACTGGCGCCGGCGTTTTTGTTGTTCGGGCTGTTGAGCGGGGTGGTGACGTTCTGGTTCTCGCCTTTCATGAATCTGTTGTCGCGAAAGTTTGAATACGAGGCGGATGCGTTTGCGAAGGAGGCGGTGGGCGGCGCCGGACCGATGGTGGGGGCGTTGCGCAAGCTGGCGCAGAAGAACCTGACGAACCTGACGCCACATCCGTGGTTCAGCGGATTCCATTATTCGCATCCGACCCTGGTGGAGCGGGAGCGGGCGCTGGTGCGGGGATAGAAGGCGGGCGTCACGCGAGAAACGGAGAGCGCGGAGATGAGGTGGATCCGGATCGTCGCTCTCCTTGCGCTGACGTTGACGTCGGGGCGGGGCGAGACGCTGACCATCGCAACGTATAACGTGGAAAACTACGGCGTGGCGGATCGGATGACGGAGAACGGATATCGGAAAGAATATCCGAAACCGGAGGCGCAGAAGGAGGCGTTGCGGAAGGTGATCCGCGCGGTGGATGCGGATGTGTGGGTGTTGCAGGAAATCGGGGGCGCGGAGTATGTGCGGGAGCTGCAGCGGGATTTGCGGCGCGAGGGAACGGACTATCCGCACGCGGCGGTCATCGAGGCGGCGGACGAGGCGCGGCGGGTGGCGGTGTTGTCGCGGCGGGCGTTTGCGGACGTGGTGGAGCACCGGGATCTGGAGTTTCGGTATTTCGGCGGGATGGAGAAAGTGAAGCGGGGATTGATCGAGGTGCGCTTCGCGACGGCGGCGGGAGAGGTGACGCTGTTTGGCGTGCATCTAAAAAGCCGATACACGGATCGGGCGGACGATCCGCGATCGGCGATACGGCGCGAGGGGGAGGCGACGGCGATTCGCGATGCGGTGTTACGCCGATTTCCGGAGCCGGCGAAGGCGCGGTTCCTGATCGTGGGCGACTTCAACGATGATCGGGCGAGCCGGGCGTTGCAGCGGATGCGGAAGCGCGGAGAGGTGACGATCGCGGAGCTGTTGCCGGCGCAGGATTCACGCGGAGAGGCGTGGACGCATGTTTATCGCAAGGAGGACAGTTACACGCGGGTCGATCACGTGCTGGTGTCGCCGGGACTGGCGGGCGCGGTGCGGGGGGAAGCGGCGCGGATTTTCGATGGAGACGGGGTGCGCGACGCGAGCGATCACCGGCCGGTGGTGGTGACGCTGGAACTCGAGTAAAAAAAAGGGCGGATCAGAGATCCGCCCTTTAAAGAAAGAGATTCGGTTGTATTCAGCGTTCGGTGACGGTGACAGGGATGCTGACTTCGCCTGCGCCATAGCCCTTGAGGTAGAGGCTGCCGTTGCCGGGACGGCCGCCTTGAACGGTGACGGTGATGGAATTCTGGCCTTGGGGGACGATGACTTCGGGCATGATGACGCTGTCCGGAATGTCGGTCGTGACGTCGAGGAGGAGTCCGCCGGGAGGCGCGAGATTCGGAACGGTGAAGGTGAGCGATTGCGATTCGCCGCTGCGGAGCGTGAGGGAGGTCGGGAAGACGGTCACGCTGGCGGCGTCGATGCGGAACGTGCCGACGGGCGAGTTGCCGGAAGGACTGTTAAGGGTGACGCGGTAGTTTTGTCCCGGGTTGAGAGCGGGGACGAAGAAACTGATCGCGTTGGGCGATTCGAAAACGGTGCGCGCGGGTGTGCCGTCGAAGTAAATGGTGTCCTGCGGAGTGAAGCCGCGTCCGAGGACGCTGATGCGGGAGCCGACAGGGCCGCGATTGACCTCGAGGGAAAGGACGTAGCGGCGGACGATGCTGGCGTGGGTGAGGCCGGTATAAGCCTGGGCGTTGTTGAGGTGGCCCTCGCCGCCCCGGATCTTGTAGTCGACGAGGAAGTAGTAGGCGAGCTGGTCGCGTCCGCCGCCGAGCTGGTAGTCGAATTCGTAGAGGTTTTCGCCGAGCGGGCTCTTCGTCATCGGATGGCTGCGGCCATCGATGACGATCTTGGGCTCGATGCTTTCGCGCGGGATGCCGCTGGTCTTGGGCGTGGCGCGGAGGGTGAGGGTGTAGATTTGCGAGGGATTTTCCGGAAGCGAGGCGGGCGTGAGGTCGGAAAGCACCATCGACTGGCAGCCGGAAAAGAAGAGCGCGCCGAGGGCGAGGCCGAGCCCGAGAAGGAATTTTCTCGCGGGAAAAATACGGTTGGTATGCATTGCGAAATTGAGCGTGAGAAACGGGCGGACCGAGTCGGGTTAGTAATGAGTCACTTCGCATCAGAGCAAGACAAAGCTGCGACGGGTAAACCGTTGGGCCTCTACGTGCACGTTCCCTTCTGCGCTTCGACCTGCGACTTCTGCGCGTTCTACCAGACCAAGCCGACCGCGCAGGGTGTGCAAAGGTTCCTCGACGGCGTGGCGCGCGAGGCGGAACTGGTGACGTGGGAGCGTCCGGTGACGACGGTGTTCTGGGGCGGCGGCACGCCGGGGTTGCTGGCGGCGCGGGATTTGGGGCGGCTGGCGGAAGTCGTGCGGAGGCGGATACGGGCGGCGGAAGGTGAGCCACGCGGCGCGGGGGGCGTGGCGTGTGAATGGACGGTGGAGATGGCGCCGGGGTCGGTCACGAAGGAGCGGCTGGAGGCGTTGAAGAACGCGGGCGTGACGCGGATCTCGATGGGCGCGCAGAGTTTTCAGCCGGAGTTGTTGGATGCGTTGGGCCGGCAGCATTCGCGCGAGCAGATTTTTCGGGCGTATGACCGGGTGCGGGCGGCGGGATTTGCGAGCGTGAACCTGGACCTGATGTTTGCGTTGCCCGGGCAGACGGAAGCGGAATGGCTGGCCGATCTGCGCGAGGCGGTGGCGCTGGCGCCGGACCATTTGTCGACGTATTGCCTGACGTTCGAGGAGGACACGGCGCTGTGGGTGAAACTCTCGCAAGGACGCGTGAAGCTGGACGTGGAGCACGAGGCGCGGCTTTACGAGACGACGTGGGAACGGCTGGAGGAGGCGGGGTATGCGCAGTATGAAGTTTCGAACTTCGCGCGGCCGGGGCACGCATGTGTCCATAATCTCAATACATGGCGGATGCACGAGTGGGTGGGGTTGGGGCCGTCGGGGGCGTCGCAGCACGCCGGACGCCGCGGGGCGAATGTGGCGGACTTGGAGAAATGGCTGGAGCACGTTGAGGCGGGGCGGCGGGTGACGGAGGATGCGGTGGAGCTGACATGCGAATTGCTGGCGGAGGATGCGCTGATTTTCGGGCTGCGGATGAATGCGGGTGTGAAGGTGAGCCCGTGGTGTGAACGCGCGCCGCAGGCGCCGTGGGGTGAAGTCGAGGCCGTATTGAGGCGACTTGTGGAGAATGGATTGGCGGAGTGGGAAGACGATATGGTGCGCTTGACGAAGCGTGGACGATTGCTGGCGGACGCGATCGGGGCGGAGGTGATGGAGGCGTTCAGCAAGGTGGAGGTGTCGGCGTGAAGCGGGCGTGGGCGATCTTCGTGATTTGTGCGGCGCTGGTGCGGGGCGAAGGGGCGTTGGTGATTCAGACGGATTTCGGGACGAAGGACGGCGCGGTCGCGGCGATGAAGGGCGTGGCGGTGGGCGTGAGCCCGCGATTGGCGATCTACGATTTGAGCCATGAGAACACGCCCTTCGACGTGTGGGAGGCGGCGTATCGATTGAAGCAGACGGCGAGTTACTGGCCGGCGGGAACGGTGTTCGTCTCGGTGATCGATCCGGGCGTGGGGACGGAGCGGAAGTCGGTCGTGCTGAAAACGAAGAGCGGGCATTTTTTCGTCGGGCCGGACAACGGCACGTGGACGCTGGTGGCGGAGGAGTTGGGAATCGAAGGCGTGCGTGAAATCGACGAGGCGCGGAATCGACGGAAGGCGTCGGAGAAATCGTATACCTTTCACGGACGCGACGTGTATGTGTTCACGGGAGCGAAACTGGCGGCGGGCGTGATGCGCTTCGAAGACGTGGGACCGGAGTTGGAAGCGAAGGTGGTGGAGATCGCTTATGAGAAGGCGCGGCGCGAAGGCGGGGCTTTGGTGGGGACGATTCCGTATTTGGATTTTCAATTTGGAAACGTGTGGACGAATCTCGGCGAGGCGCTGTGGGCCGAGCTGGGCGTGAAACCGGGCGAGCGCGTGAAAGTGACGATCGCGCGGGGCGGCGAGCGCGTTTATGAGGGGGAGATGCCGTATGCGCGGACGTTTGGCGACGTG